>Ga0326727_10003110_pt1 | contig 54096 bp, 47 predicted proteins | sample MB2enrmetagenome_FD_207643 | JGI IMG/M metagenome (GOLD analysis project Ga0326727, IMG submission 207643) | Lab enriched peat soil microbial communities from McLean, Ithaca, NY, United States - MB29MY | ecosystem: Environmental > Terrestrial > Soil > Wetlands > Peat | place: USA: New York...
CCAAACACATGACGGCCGCGAGGCAAGAGCGGCTCGATGCGTTTCTTGCACGTTATCCTGAATTGAACGTGTACCGGAGCATGACATTGCAAGTGGGTGAAATCTACAGGCTCCCGCCGGACCAGATCGACGGCCACCAGATCCATGACCTCGAGGAGAACAAGGCATTTTCAGATAGATTGAACACGGCCATTGGCACGTTGAAAAAGAATGCCGCGAGCATCCTGCGATTCGTGGACCTGTTCAAGAAGCACCCAATGTTGCCGCGTCGTTGCAGGGCAAATACCGAGTGGTACAACGTGAAATTCAAGCGGCCATTCAAGGCCGGTAACAATCTCGTGAAAAGAGAGAGGCTCTTGGCCCGGCTACAAACTCAATTGCACGGAACGGTGGAATGGCACGTTCCCGAAGCAACGGTTACTTAAATTTACTTGAATGAGGACACTTAATCTGAAATTGGCAAGAATTTCCCCGATCCTCGTCAACCTGAGGACCTGAACGCGACGATTCCCCTCGTCGTGGTTGCGTGAGATGAGTCCGTTTTTCTCCAAGATCTCGCAATGGTAGCTGAATCTAACTCTCCTTTATCACGTCCACTCGTTGATTATGAATGGGATGACACGCAAAGAAATAGTTATATTCTCCGTGCCTTCCGCGCTCGTGGTTCCACGTCCCCCTAGGCGTTTGAAATCGCCCCTTTCACGGGCGGAGGTCGTAGAATGATTATCCTGCTCGTGGGGGAGCTGGAAGCTGTTCGATGGCTGGAAGCATCGTTGATGTCATGGACCATCCTGTTACTGGTATCATCATTGGTGTTATCTGCAGTGATTGCAGAATTGTCATCTTGGCGCGGGAATTTCGGTCATCTCCCATCGCCCCTGATGCCCCCGTATGCATCGAGATGGCAGGGAAACCCCCCGTCGTAGGTCAGCTCGAACGTGATGGGCATCCCGCAATACTGGCACGGGAAACGGCATGGGGCATAGGTTTTGTTCATCTTGGAAATGCCTTTCACTTGAGTTACCTCCTGTCTCCGTCACCCGGCACCGCCCGACATGCTTTTGCTCGTAGTCGGGCGGATAGCCGGGATAACGACATCCACGTCGTCGTTTCAATGCCCCTTAACGATCATGGATTTAACAAGGACCAGAGAGTTTCGTCGGGAGTTCGGAATGCCCCGATATTACCCGTTGACACGATCCTCGCTGGAACAATGTGACCTAACCCTCTTTTACCACGTGCACCCGCACATCTCTTTCAACCGTCTCTGATATCTCCGAGCTTTTATGTTCTAGGAGTTTGGCTTTCACGATGGCCCCTGGCCCGTGCGTCAAGATCACGTCACTCGGCCCGCAGGTCTCTATGAACCCGATGATGTCCGAGAAGCCCGCGTGGTCACTCAGCGGGAACCCCGCGTCCACACGGTGCGCCTCGATCCACGCGGGGTCAAGCGCCCACCCGGAAAGGGCTGCCCGCAGGCACCGGGTCGCATCCAGCTTGTAGTAACGTTCGGCGAATCTCGCCTCGATGGGGAGCACGACCGCCCAGCCATCGTTGCGCTCCAGCCACTTCGACCGGCTCACGGTCTTGTAGGGCTCGCACGCGGGCAGGTCGATCCCCGACGCCCGGTACACGTCCGCCACGGCGCAGGTGTCCTCGTCCGCGATGATGCGCGTCTCGGCGGCATGCGGGCCGAGCATGGACAGGATTTCTTGGTTCTTCCCCAAGGCGTGCCCGTACATCACGACCGGTCCCTTCCTCAGCGCATCGTCTATCCAATCCTCTACAGCCTTGGCCACGGCTTCAAAGGGCGGAAACTCGTATCGCGGCAGGCCGAACGTGCACTCGCATGCAAGAATGTCGCAGGGTACTGGTTTCATCGGTGGATACAGGCGGCCTTGGCTCGTGTTGAAGTCCCCCGTGTACATTGCAGTCGTGCCTTCCACCGATGCGACGAGCGCCGTCGAGCCGAGCACGTGTCCCGAGGGGGCCAGAGATAGTCCTTCGATGTCGCGCGGTAAGCCTGCAGGTACCTCGGGCCACTTGAACCGGGCGGCGAGTAGCGCCATGGTCTCCGGCGAGGCAGTGACCCGTGAGCTGACCAACGATCGCCAAGTGTCTTCAGCGGTTTCCCCTGAAGACATTCTAGCTTCGATCCTTTCATTATCGTCCAGCATCCTGGCCGCGGGAACGTGATCGGCATGTGCATGGGAGATGAAGCACTGGTTCTCCCGCGAGTTCCACGCGTCAAGGTCGATCCTCGATGGCGGTCCCACCCCGCGCAACGACAGGCTGCCATGCCGTATTTCCACGGCAAGGGGCCCCGAATCAATCACGACCACGGGTCCCACTCTCCTCGATCGATCGAGCCGATTCGCACTTCGTTCACCCCGGGACGCAATGGTTCCAGAACTCGCAATCCACGCACTTTCCCCGGTGCGCCGTCGCATCGGGAATGGCCTCCAGCCGCACCATCTCCCGCATCCGCTTCAGCACGCGGATCACCCGCCGCTTGTCGTCCAAGTCCACCGTTATGAATACGTCGACTTTCGCATCGGTATAGGAGACCTTGGCGCGGGTGACGGGCATATTAAATGCGTCCTCCAAGAGCATGGCTTGAACCACGAGCTGGATCTTGTGACCCGGAAAAGTGGTTCCGGCCTCGGCGCCGGGGGGCACCTTGCCTGTCTTGATCTCAACCGGGTAGATCTCCTGCCCCGTGTACTCGAATGAATCGAGCAACGCCCCGAAGCCGAGCGCCACGCTCTGCAACCAGACGTTGAAATAGGTCTCGCCCCGGCCCTCGCCTTTCACGTCGAAGCGCCTCGCCTTCCGCTCGTGGATTTCCTCCCCTCGGGCCATCTTGTAGGTCTTCTCTGGCCAGATGCCAAGCACGTGCCGGAAGTACACGATCCGCGGGCAGTACAGGTACTGGCGCAGGTCCTCGGCCATGAACAGGATGCCGTCGTGTAGGGCAAGCAGGGCTTGGTCGGCGGTCGGGGTCTCCGTGCCGGGTTTGTCTTCGCTCATTGGATTCCATCTCGGGGGTCAGGTGATAGGTCAGGTTATCAGGATGCTCGATGGCACGCCCGTGACCGGCTCGCCGGCGCGGTAGTTGCGGATGTTGATGCGGAGCGCGCCCGCCTCGCAGGACTTGCACATCGGAAAGAACCGGATGTCGGCCGGCACGTTATTCGCCTTCAGCATCGTGTCCAGCTTGGTGCGGCACGCGTCGATGGTGTTCGACGTGCGGTCGCCGAGGAAGACGGAATACTGGATGCGAAACAGCCCGAAGCTGAAAAGGACTTTCGCGATCTGCTCCCGCCACTTGTCGTGCGTCGCGGGCACGTCATAAGTCACGATCCAATACATGTTGCCAGTCGCCTCGTTTCATGAAGTGTTTTGTCCACGTTCTCGAAGCTTGCCACCGTTCCATGTGCCGCCATTCCGGTTCACCAGTCCACCACGTGCGGTGTGTATTCAGGCGCCAGGCCCAGCAGGAACCGTGACAGGAGCCGGGCCTGGCCGATGATGTCCTTGTAGTAGTTGTGATCCGTCGCCTTGGCTTCCTCGTCGGGCCGGAGGGGCGCGAGTCGCTTGATGAGACGCGGGATGAAGATGTTCTTTCCCGCTTCCGTCAGCTCCACGCCCGTGGCCGTGTTCGTGAAGTGCGTAGGCTTAATGATGCCCTTGGTCGTCATCGTGATCACGAAACGGTCCACGGTTGCTTGCCGGAACTCCTCCATCATGTCCAGCACCAACGAGGGTTTCCCGGACCGGTCCGCGTGAAGGAACCCGGCATACGGTTCCAAGCCAACGGCGGCGATCCCGACGTTCACGTAGCCTTGCAAGATGGCATAGCCCAAACTTAGCATAGCGTTCACCGGATCCCGGGGCGGCCGCCGGTTCCGTCCCGAAAACAAGAACTGGGACGGGATGACCAGTTGCAGGGCCCCGAAATAGATTTTAGCTCCGTCACCTTCGATGCCCATCAACTTGAAGCGGTTGGCGACCGGGTCGGGCACCGGTTGCACGGCCGCGAGCTTGTCTTGGCCGGCGCGGATGGTCGTGGCCGCCTCGCGCAGCTGGGTGCTGATGCCAGGGTTGGACATGGCACGGTTCTTGGCCAAGCCGAGCAGGATGCGCGCCTTGTTCTCTAAGCCGGCCCACACGATGTGCGCAGCGATGTGAAACCCCCGCGGGCCTTCGATGGCCGAGAACTGTTCCTTGCGCACCCGCACAGATCCATGCGGCGCGAATGGGTTTAGCAGCGCTACGGGCTTGTTTCGATCCGTGAAAATGACTGGCACCGCTTGTTTCGCGAGGTACAGGAGTACGGGTATGGTCATGCCGATGTTCCCGGACACGACGACGCTCGTGAGCTGGCTAACCGAGACCTGGAAGGAATGTCCGCGGGAATCGACCAGCGGATCGGCCTCTTCAACGACGCCATCCGTACCACTTGCTTGGTTGATGGAATCGCCGCTAGCCGTGGCTGCATCGTTAGGTTCGACCTCCTTTTCTTGGGAAAGGGCTTCCGTTTCGCCCTGCTCGCCAAGAGTGTTGCCCCGTTGCATTGGTGGGACGTAGATCTTGAGCGTTTCCTGGACGCGTTTGACCGTTGTTCCAGGCACGTGTAGCGTGAGTATCATTGCGGTTCCACCTGCTGTTTTCGTGGCCGGCCCTTCCCGCGCCTGTCCGAGGGATCAGCTGCGTTCGTCGAGGCCATTGCCCGCGCCGTGGCCGTTAATGTCCCGCCCCGGGAGCGTTGGAGAAAAAACACGTTGTTTGTGAAGGTCGCTGCAATCCGGCCGCTACCAACAAGGCCAAACAAGACGAGCCGGACGGTAACCGGATCGATGCCCAGCGTGTCCGCTGCGTCTTGAACCGCCACCGACCCGCAGGCGAGGATCCACCCGGCGAGGGTATCCTCGATCGAAAAGCGGAGCTGGGTCGGGAGCCCGTCGTTTTTTGGAGTTGCCGGAGAGGTCTGCGCGGGTGCGGGTGCGGCATCTTTGGGTCCTGCCAGCCAAGTGCTTGCAGGAACGGGATCTGGATTGGAAGGAGGGCAGGTGGGAACATCCGAAACGGGGCTTGGGACATCGGTACCAAGTGCGATCTTGACATCCACTTCATCCTCGGGCTGGTCCAAATCCTCATTGCCGCACGGCTCCTGCATGTACAACCAGTGGAGGGAGGCTGGAGCAGGGTCGCCGTAGGCAATTGTCGCTAGGCCGCCTTCATCCATGCGCCGCCGGTACGATGGCCCTTCCGCCCCGTCGTTGCGTTCCAGCAGTCCAGCCAAGCAGGCTTGTTCGAGGCTGAAGAACCAGCCATGGCGGTCCAGGGTCGATGCGAGCCCAGCATCTCGAGCGAGCACCGTGGACTTGATCTGGTCGATGGAGGTCCACGAATCGAACAAGCTGGCGACCCGCGAGAACAGGGACAGGTTCTCGTCGGTTGTACCCCATGAAGAGGCTTGCCTGGCATGGATTATCATGGCCGGGTTGATGCGCGAGATTGGACTGACTGGAAGGGGCGTTATCGCGGGAGTTTCCAGGTTTTGGGGCCACGTATCGGGCACATCGGTCATTTTCTTTAGTTTCTCCGCACTCTCGGAAGGATTCTGGCACTCTGATGGCAATTTCCTCCACAGGAATGCGGTAAAAGCAAAAACCAAGTGCACGATATCCATCGCGTTGTGGCGGACGAGTTCCAGTGCCGCCTTGGCACGGGTGACTGCATCGGCACCGTGCACGAAGATATTGAACCGGTTTTCGACATCGGCCCCGTTGATGTCGTTTTGGCGGTCCTGAATGTCAAGTACGTGCTTTTCAAGTGATTTGAAATCGTGGTTGGGCAGGCCGGGAAAGAGGGTCGTGAATACCTCGTGGATATCGATATGTAGCAAGCCACCGAGCATCGATCTGATATCCCCGCTCATGTCTCTACCTTGGTCGGTAACTTGCTCTTCCACGGTGGCACGTTGGATGATCCGGGGCACGTCGAACTGTTTCCCGCAAAACGTGACCAAAACCCGTGGGGCGAGCATCACGATCCGCGTGTATAGCTCGTTGATCAAATCTCGCTCGCCTTCACCATCCGCGAGCAAGTATTGCTCGAGAGAAAGGGTCCCGCGATCGAGCCATGCAAAGCCGATCAATATGATGAGTGCGTTACCGAGTCCGAGAGTTTCGATGTCGAGGAAAAGGATCATGTCATTGAACGATGTATCGATGCCGGTACTGTTTGGGCCCGTCTCGCGGGCTTTGTCCGGAGAATTGTCGATACCGAATGCCCTTGCCAAGACACCAGCACGCAAGAACGGTTTCAGCGCCTCGTGTGCAGGAAACTCGAAATTGCTCGTGAACCGCAGGATGTGCCTGCTACCAGGCAGGATCTCCATCGCAAAACCACCAAGTGCCGAACGTTCGCCCAGTTCCAAGACGACGCCATCATCTTCCAAGCGTGGTTCGCCGGGAAATGCGGTAAATTCCTGGGTGGTTGATGATGGATCCAAGGGCGGGGATTCGTCTTTCATGAGATTGACCTCCTGCTTGATCTTGGTTGAGATATCAGCGCGTTCCAATTAGCGAACGATCACGAGCATCTAGGGGACCAGCATCAAGCACGGCGTGGTCCGATGCCTTGTTCCGTGATGATTCGATTGACTCCAAGCTGATCGATGTTTGCGTGCCTTCCTCCTCGATGCTCCCTCCAGATCGGATGACCCGGCCTGGAAGATCAAATAGGTCGAATGCCATCCATTGCCCGCGGTGCTCAAGCAGGCACACGGTCCCGAATAATTGTTGCACGTTTCCGTGAATGGAGAGAATATTACCTCCGGGCAGCACGATATCCGGGCCCTGTCCGGGACAATCGTGCGAGGTGCATGCAAGATCGAGCACGGCCGCGTCTCTATACCCGTTAGCTCGCGCAAACGTGATGAATTCATTGATGATCGTGAAAAAATTGTGAAGGCGCGTTGGAAAGGCCATGAAGCCAATGTCATCAAGCATCGTGTTGGTTGTTTCGGGCTCTTTCCCCGGCCTGCCGTTGGTGTGAAAGATTCTCGCTGCACGAGCGGCGCAGGCAGCCTTGAATCCACCGTCCGAACGCGTGCGATCTCGATACGTCTGGCATTCTTGGACCCGTTCCCCGAAAGAGAAAACAGCTTCAGGCGTCAATGCAAAAGCCGGGGAGGGGGGGGAAGTGTCCCCATCCGACGGGATCGCGGCAAGTCTCGTTGCGAAGAGATCGATCATCGCCATGGCATCCTGGAGCGAGCACTCGAGATCTTGACATCCAAGAACTATTGCCATTGTCCCGCCGAGAAGTGGGATGATGCTGCTGGCCTCACCGCGCACCATAACGCTCCATGTGATGGTTTGTTCGTCCTCCCGCGGGACGAGAACGATGACGTGATCTTGAAAGCACCTGCACGGGGACTCTTCGTGCCTTTGCAACCCTTCGGCCAAAATACGACAATCAGCAAGAACATTAGGCACCGCCGACCTTCCTAGCGACGATCCCTGGTCGTCCAGCCACTTTTGCATCCGAGCTTGCTCGCACGCGTGGCAGGCCGACGTGACGTGGTTGCGCCTGCATGATTGGCAAAATAACAACTCCGAACCTTCCCACGGGAAGTAATTTGGACTCGTGCGATCTTGAGTATCGATCTGATGACCACAATCAATGCAGGCGCGTGCAGGCTCACAGTCCAAGTTGACAAATCCTTCAAGGGGGATGAGTTGGTCAAGATCGTCGCCCGTGTTGACCATGATCGAGGCCACGGTTTGTTCAGAGATCTGTTTTGATCGTATCGAAAGAATAGTTTGAACACAATCATCGCAGTAGCTCAATTCCTGATCAATCGATACCTCCCGAACATTTGCCGATTTTGGCTCATCATCGCCATTTTTCTCGACGATCGATTTCCTATCTTCCAACATCGCACCAACACGCTTTCACGGGTTACTGCAGGTCCTTTCGTGAAGATTCCACGCATATACGCGCCTCCCGCGACCCCGACGAAATCTAAAGAACTGTAATCGAGGTCGAGGGGACAAAAATGTACTCTATTTCAAGGCTCTTATTGAGTGATTATTTAACAACTTCGAATGTATTGGCCATGAAAAATTGTCGGCAGTATCCATTGATGTCGCATATCTCTGCTAGCCCCCCATCAATCAAATTAACCTGCCCCGAAATCGCAACCTGCCCGGCCATCAAGGCAGTGCTTTATGCGCGTTCTGGTATTGCGCATCAACGGGTTGTCGAGTTTTTTCACGCGAGCACGCGCACGGTCACCGGCATGATCGTGATCGCCACCGCCAGCGAGATGGCCGACGAGTGCAGGTCCGGGTCAGCGGCGAGCCGAGACAGCACGGGGTGGTCCAGCATGGCCCGCATGGCCCGGGCCACCAGCTCGGCCATGTCCAGCGCCCGCTCGAGCGGCGGGTTGATCATATAGGAGAGCCGTTCCGTGCGACGCATGCCATCGGTCACTCGCAGGGTCCCACTGCTTGCCTGCTGCCCGACGCATCACAGGAACGCCTAAAAGCCCCGAGAACTGGGGATTTACGCCATATCCCGATATAGCCCGTGCTATAGGTTCGCAAGGGACCGCGTGCCCGCCCTGTGGCTCGGCGAAATTCAAGCGTGGATCTTCAAGAGAGTTTTTTTTTTAAGAAGGTCAGGTTTATCGGCATTAATATGAGCCCCGTTCAATCAGATACCCGATTGATGATGGCAAGAAGCTCCCGGATCATCTTGCTCTCCTTCATATTGGCGTTAGGCTGTGTCGGGGCCTTTTTGGGGAAAGAAGCCGTTCCAATGCGCGCCCGTGATGCCGCCAGTCCTAATGCAGAACACGGACTTGAAACGACGATAGGTCCCGCCACCCAAATTCGCCTGAGCGGCACGAATTCAACCCCAGATGAGCCAGGTCATCTGACTGCAATCGCCTTGTTCTACAGCATACTCTTGATCTGGAGCGCACCTGATTCAAAAAATGGTGCACCAGTGACAAGCTACCAAGTTTACTTGACGGGAATGGATTATCCTACAGAAGGGGGATATTCATTTTTCTTTTACGACATCCTTATCGTAACTCTTAACTCAACAGTCCCCTGCTATCTCGTCACGAATCTCACGCCTGGCATTGACTACACTTATCAGGTTTGTGCAGTAAATGGAGCTGTTGACGGCCAACGCTCGAATGAATCCTCTGCACGAGTCCCTTCGGATACCAGTTTCTACCTGTTCTTGCTCATAACCATAGGTGTATCCCTCTTTTTTGTCTTAGGTTTAATCTCCAACCACAAAAGGATTAACGATGAAGAAAGGAAAAAGCATATTTCCTTAGAAGCAAGATTCCAATTCAATGAAGAACAGGCCGACATCCGTGAGAGGCGTATCAATAAACGCTTGATGAAAAAAAAGGAACGCAAAATTAACATGGCCATTACCAAGGAGAGCCGAAAACGAGACTTGGAAAAGAAGCAATTAAAGAATAGGATGAAAAGGAAGGCAAGGCAGGAAGTGAAAGTGAAACCAGAATCTGCCGACCCCCTTCTCGATCAGGGGCTGGTCGAGGAAAAAGCAGCGGCCGTTAAAAGAGCACTCGCCAAGCCCGGACCTTCCACCGCCATCCCCGATGCAGGCGAGAGACTTGACATCGTGTACCGTAACGAGAACAGGAGGCGGGCCGTGAAGAGAAATGAACCGATGAGAGGCGGCGCCCCCGAAGGTTCCCCCGCCGGGATCGTCACGATGGCCATCCTGCGAGCATACGTCACGCGAATGAGAAACGACGGCATCGCGGAACTGCCATTCCCCAGGATCCGGAACGATCTCGATATCACCTCGCAGAACCAAACCAGGAGACTCCGCCGGTTCTTGGAATTGCTCGTGGGGGAGGGCGTCTTAGTGCAAAGGCCTTGGGCATACGTCATCTCTTAATAGCTAAATTCATCATCATTCACGATCATTTTCGGTCTACGTGATTGTCGGCACGTATAAAATTATCACGATCTATCCAACCATCGAAGAGGATCGAAAATGGCGCCACACGCGCCTCGGCATATCACGAACGAGCAAGATCGAATAGAATATGATTGGGGTGACTTAATGCCATTGTTTCCTGTTTTTAAGTGAAACAGAACGGATCGTCTCTCGCTCGTCGGCCAGCAGCTCCTTCCACCACGCGATCGGCCTGCCCAGCGCCTCCACGACCACGCTCAGGCTCGTGCGGTGCCGCCTCGCCAGGTCCCGGTCGTGCAGGGTCTCTCAGAGTGACAGGGGCTCTCAGCCTTCTTCCCATATCATCTCGACTTTATAAAAGGCGTCTTCGATTTCTTTCTTTGCGGCCCGGACATCCGTCTGGTCGGCCGAGAGCAGCCGGGGGATGAATTCTTCCACAATGCACAAGGCGCCGAGACGCTCCCTCTTGGCCGGGCGCGTGAACGCGTCCCGGACCTCGGCATAGAAGCCGAGGCCGAGCAGGGCAAGGATCCTGTCCACGATGGCCGGTTCTGGGCTGTCGCTTGCCTTCACCTGCTCGATCAACTCGGGGAGCATGTCCCGCTCATATTGGTCTGCCACGTGCAAGAAAGGGCCCCGCGGTTCAAATAGGTGCCCCGGCTCATGAACGCTAGACGAATGGTTTTAACCAGCACGTTTCCATGGACTCTCACGTGACCACGACGAGTTACTTTCCCGATCTCGACGAGGCAGAAGTTGGCTGTGCTGGCCTCGTGAACACGTCATTTTTGGAATCAGGCACGGTTAACGAAGGCGACTTGCAAGCCCTTGCCGCGGCGACGGCAGAATACAACGCGATGGTGAACCGCTCGCTGAAGGATTACGCGAACTTGGATTATGCGGATCACCCGGATCAAAAGGTGGAAGCAAAGGCAGTCATCGCGTTTGCCTTTGATTTCCTGTCATTGCTCGTTGATATCACGAAAACATTGGACTTGGCAGTGGAAATCACCGACACGACCCAAGAAAAACTCGCGATGGTCGAGGAGATGGTCCTGAATAAGGAGCGGCTCCTCGAATCCGTGTACAAGGAAAGTGCAGAGCGGGAACTCCACGCGTTCCACGACGAGAGCGCCCGTGACCTGTTCGAGAAAAACCTCCGGTCGTGGCTGGAACGCAAAGATTCCGGCGAGATTTAAAGGGAATAGCCCCTCTCTTTCATTACATTGACCAGAATGCTTGGCGCGTTGGTGAAGATGCCATCGATGCCCCAGTCAAGCAGTCGGTTCATGTCGGCGGGTTCATCGATGGTCCAGACGTGCACGGCGAGGCTGAACGCGTGGGCGAGCGCCACGAACGGCGGTCCCTTGATCACGGTGGGTCCCAGAGGCTTGATGCGTTCTGGAATTTGCAGGGCAACGAAGGGCAGCCGGTTGCCGAATAGGCCTTCTTGGGACGCGTCAGCGAGCGCCTTGGCCAAGCCTTCCCCGCCGGAATGCTTTTTCAGCCACGAACCGACCTTCCGGTGGTACGAGAACATCTCCATGGTGCTCGCGCTCGTCGGTAGGTCAGAAACAGCCCGAAATCGAACGATCTGGGACTTCCAGAACGAGGCCACGAGGACCCGGTCACCGACGCCGAGATCGTCGAGCTTCCGCGCGAACGCTGCAGGGGCGTCTATGTTCCTCGACTTGATGTCGAGGTTGAACCGCATCGCCGAAAACCTGGGCAGGATCTCCTCCAGCGCCTGGATCCTGAAGCCCTTTCCCCGGAACGGGTGCGAGCCGTCCGGGAGCTCGAATCGGAAGCCCGCGTCGAGGGCCTTGAGCTCGGCCAACGTGCGTTTCTCGAGCTTCCCGTGGCCGTCCGTGGTCCGGTCGAGCTTTGGATCGTGAAAGAACACGAATTCACCATCCGCGGTGAAGTACACGTCGCTTTCAATGACGTCAACGCCGCGTATGGAAGCTGCATCCTCGAATGCTTCGGCCGTGTTCTCCGGCACGTCGGCGCTGTTTCCCCGGTGGGCCATAACGAGCGGTTTATCACCCTTGAGAAAGGGAATCGAGCTGGTTTGCCACATGATGCACCCCTCTCGCCGCGGTCATTTATTTATCTTTGCGCGAACGATTGTCACGTAGAATTGAGATATCTCTGGAACTGCAAAGAACGCTTGGAGCCATGAATTTTTTTGGAAACCCTTCTCACTCGCTTCAAACGGCCGTTCAGGACGACCTGGCAGGCAACGATACGCAATCTCAAGTCGGATTGGCGGTACAAGTTCAAGTTGCTGCTGAATTCGCTGTACACCGTGGTGAACCTCGTCCTGTTCTCGGTCCTCGCGGACGTCGTGCAGCCAAAGGCAGGTGCCCTGCCACTCGCATACGGGAGTGATCCCACGCTCGCGTTCATGAAGTTCTTGTTCGTGGGTACGTGGTTCTGGGCCGTGTTCACGCACCCGATAGAGGACGTGATCGGGTGTGTTCAGGAAGAGAGCCAGAAGGGAACCATCGGTTTGTTGCTGTCAAACAACGTCTCGGTTCCCATCCTGCTCGTTGGCAGGTTCATCGCCTCGTTCATCATCTCGATCATCCTTGCCACCATCGTGGTCGTCCCCCTCCTGGCCGCCCTCGGCATGTTCACGATCGGTTTCTTCATCAACCTGCCATGGCTCCTGCTCGCGTTCGCGTGCACGACCGCGTTCGTGCTCGCCTTGTCAGTGTGGGTGTCGTCATACGCGCTGCTCTTCAAGAAGACAGGCGTGCTGTCCGATATCTTCACTTATGGCCTCAAGGTCGCGACGGGCATGTATTTCCCGATCTTCGGGCTTGGGAAGGCGGCGTTGATCCTCGAGGCTGTCCCCGTCGCCTCGGGCGTCGATTTCATGCGGGACATCTTCATCGTGGGGCAACCAGTCGCCCATGGCACCCCGGGCATGGGGTTCGGCTGGCAGGCCACGGTCCCGCAGTGGATAGCATTCGTGTGGCAGACCCAAGTCGTCGGCATCATCGTGGTCGTCGTGATTGCCATACTGTCCCTCCGCTACTGCGTCAAGAAGGCGAAAATGATCGGATCCGTTGAGACATATTGAGGCGATCGATGATGGCGGCGGCCCCTATTATCGAGGTCAAGGACCTGGTAAAGAAGTTTCCGTTAAACGGGCTGAGTCTTAGGCCCCAATACGAGACAATCATCGACAGCATGACGTTCACGGTCCACAAGGGGGACCACGTCGCCATCATCGGCGCCAACGGGTCGGGAAAGACGACGCTGATGAAAATCCTCGCGGGCATTTACCTTCCCGATTCGGGCACGGTGAAGATCCTCGGCTTCAACGTGCAAAACCAACTGGGCAAGGTTCTGGACCACGTGAGCTTCGTGTCCCCGGCGCTCAATTTTCTCAAGAAGCTCACGTTGCGGGACATCATCTTGTTTTATTCCAAAGCGCAGGGAAAAGATCCAGAACCGGCTTTTTCTTTCATCGAAGATTTTCAACTGTCCTTCATGCTGGAGAAGCGTCTTGAAGTGTTCAGCGAGGGCCAGAAAGCCCTCACTAGATATGCTATCGGTTTCATTAAGCAGCCGGACATCATGCTGGTCGACGAGGTGACGGCAAATCTCGACATGCAGCGCAAGGAAAGGTTGCTTACCTACCTTGCGGCCTGCAAGGATCGGATCACCTTCGTCATCACCGATCAGGATGTCGTGACCGTCGATCGCCTCACGAACAAGATCCTCCTGCTGAAACGCGGAGGATCAGTCATGAAACTGGGGGACGTGCAGGAAATTCTCAAGACTATTCCATACAGGTACGTCATGAACGTTATCCCGAAACGGATAATGGACAAGCCATTTTGGGACGGATTCGACCAGCCTTGGCGCGACAGTGGGTCCCACGTCCAGTTCCTCTGCCAAGCACCAGAGGAGGTGCACGCGCTCGTCGGCAAGCTCATCGACAACCCCGAGATCCTGTCATATACTACGTCAGGATTGTCGATTGAAGATATCTACTATTTCTACCTCGTCTCGGAAGACTTCCGGAGTAGCGAGGGCTTGGGCCGCATCTCGTACGAAGACGAAGGACTGATCTGAACCAGAGAAGACCTTAAGGATCGGCACGCCAAGCTAGTATGATCACCCGGACAATGTTGGCTTGCCATGGAAATCGACGACTCGACGAAAGAGGCCAAGGGCATCAAGAAATACGAGAGATTGCTCAGGTCAAAAAAGAAGGAAGCGAAGTTGTCGGCCATCAATGAGATCAGGGAACAAGGGTTTCATGATCGCAAGACGATTCGATTGCTCGAAGGAGTTTTGGAACAGACCTACAAGCCGGACGAATGGAATCTCAAGAACGAGGTAATCATCTTGCTCGGGAATTTGGCGAGCAAGCACTCGGTGCACCATCTCGTGGCCCACCTCCACGACGAAAACCCCGTCGTCCGGGAGAGCAGCGCCTATGCCCTCGGACAGATCGGGGATAAGCGAGCGACTCCGGACCTGACCACGGCTCTTGACGATATTGCATTCAGCGTCAGGGAGAAAGCCGCCAATGCACTTTCAAAGTTGGGAGACCCGCGTGCAGTCGATGCACTTGCCAGGATGGCGAGTTCCGCGGATATGGAGGTGCGGCTCTCGATCCTGCCTGCATTGGCTGGTTTCGAGAACAACCCGAAGATCATCGATGTGCTGGTGGCCACGTTGAAAGACAAGGAGACCAGCGTCCGCTTCCCGGCCATCATCGCGTTCAACAAGATCAAGTGCGCACGGGCGATCGAGCCGCTCATCGAGAATTTGGAGTCCGAGGATCCTTTACTGCAGAAAGTGGCCAGCGATGCCTTGACATTTAACCTAGGCTGGGGTAGCGTGGAGGAAGGCAAACTCACCAAGTTCGGTGAGAGCCGACGCAAGATCTTGCTCGCTTCAATTTCAGGTGATGTGAATGTTGATAGTGGGGAAATAATCTCCTTGGACAGCGTGGCTGATGAGGTGGCCAACTTGCTTAGCCTTGATGCACAAGCCGAGGAAAACCTGCGGGAATACTTCAAGAAATTGGGGGAAAAGCACAACCTCATCAAAAAATGATGCGTTTTCTACAATTTCGGGGACTAACCATCCACGAATGGCTGAAAAAATCGCCTCGCGGCTTGACCGGTATCTGGACGAGACGGTCCCCCAGGTCAACCGCGATTTATTGAATTCTGAGTTTAACTGGATGCCTGTATCGTATTCTCATGGTTACCGCATTTTTAACTGATTTGCAAGAGATTTTACGGCGAACCGCGAGCCGGGTTCAAAAAAGCTTTATTTCAAAAGTGAAATGTGGAAAAAATATCGGGAAGCAGAAACGATCAAAAAGTTGCTAGATAAAAAACCCGCCGACCGGGGAACGACCGATCTCACTCGCTTGGCTGCTCGGCTTCCGCCGCCTTGGCCGCGGCCTCGTTCGCCTTCGCAACCGCTTCCCTTGCCTTATCGATGGCCCCGCCTTTTTTATAATACCCAGCCGCCTGCATGTAGAGTTCCTTGGCTTTTTCGTGCTCCGCACCCTGCTCGTGGGTTTTCGCCAGCCCGCTCAGGTAGTCGCCCTTCTTGAGCAAGAACGCCGTCATTTGTTTGCCCCCGTGCTCGTCTCCGGACATGATTTTTCGATCTCCATTGCATTTTTTGCAGTTTCACGTGTACATGCTCGCTGCGTCAAACGTCGATTTCATTTCCAAGCCATCGATTGCCTTCGCGATGCTGTCGACGAAATACTTGATCCCGAACACGATCGCGTCGAAATCTATCCCGAACAACTCCATCTCGAGGCCAGGTACCGGGAGATCGTTTTCAACCCAAACACCCGACATGTCAGGGTCGATCGAGTAAAAGACCGCGTTGAGCTCGAAATTGGCGACGAGAATCTTCTCGTAAATCTCGAGCTTGATCTTGTCGGGGATGTCTTCCAAGCTCATGACCTTGCACTTGATGTAGATCCAAGCCGGATTTACCGAGAGAATCGTGATAAATTTCATTGTCATATAATCGATGGGTATCGTGAGTTCAAATTCCTTCTTGTTGATGCCGATTTGATCGACTTTGTTCTGAAAGAACGTGACAAGCTTTTCAAAAATGGATTTGACAAGCTGGACATCATCGTCCATTTTTTTCCGGATGTCGGCAAGTTCCGTTTTGGACAAGATGGGCCGCGCAAAATATTTCGCACCATCGGTGGTCAGGCTCACGGTTTCCAAGAAGCTGTAATCGTTATTCACGGGAATGTCTTCTGGATTCGGTTGAGAGACCTCCTTTGGCTTCCTTTTTGGTGCTTTTTTAAATTTCCTCGTAACATGCATTGAGGCCAATTTTCCCGCCGCACTCGTTTCGATGTCAGCACGTGGTACACCAACCGGTTTTTGATCGTCGCGGTTGATTTCCGTTCCGGTGCCGAGTTCGGCAGATTCTGCATCCGTATTTGCGGTTGTTTTTTTCTTGCCCATATTGGGACCGACTCAAAGGAACTTTCTTGATAGAAGAATCAGGTGAAACACCTAAAATAGTTGCTGCCTGCAAAGCCAAAGCCCTCCCCAGGCTGGCACGCGTGAAATTATCGTTCCGCATCGCGGTAGGAGGATCCCGGCATAGAAATGACCCGCTCAGGTGGGACAGGGCTTTCCATTTCGCCCGGTACTCGTTTCACCACAGTTCGGACCACGACGCGGGCAGTAGGGATCGAGCTGCTCCGCAGCTTGGACAATGGGTAGGGTCTTTATCTATCAGGCTGCTACAGGACCGACATGCTTCTTTGCTTGGTTCGGTAGGTTCTGCCACGATGCTTCACCAGTGTGAGATACAAGATCAATCACCACGGCACAAAATCTTGAAGGATATCGAGACCAGTCTTTGGCGAGGAAGATTTATCCCGAGAAAGACCTTGGATCCCGCATGAGTCCAACGATTCCGCCCGGCGTGATTCTAACCGCGTCGGGAACCAGGGGCATCGTCGGGGCCGATGATGGCCTGACACCGGCGTTCATCGTGCCCCTCGTCTCGGCGTACGCGACATGGTTGCGAAGCAAGCTTGGGGGTAGGAAGCCGGTGGTTCTCGTGGGAAGGGACACGCGCCCCTCGGGTGAAATGATCGCCGCTGGAGCAATGCACGCGTTCTTGGCTGCCGGGTGCATCGTCCTCGATGCTGGCATCGTCCCGACCCCGGCCGTGATACAAGCCAAGAGTCGTACGAACACGGATGCAGGCATCATCATCTCGGCAAGCCATAATCCTGCGGAATACAACGGGATCAAGTTCCTGTCCCCGGATGCGCCTGGCACGTTTCTGAGTACGGAAGACCTCGACGAGATCAAGGTCATCTTCCGCGACCCGACGCGGGTGTATAACAGTCCTTGGACGGAACCCGGCTCGGTATCGCGGGTTAAGATCCTCCCCGAGTACATCGAAGCGATCAAGGTGTATTCGGAGCCATTCATCGCCGGGGACAGGATGCCCAAGCTCATCGTTGACTCGGGAGCCGGCACCGCCAACGTCTCGACAATCCCGTTCTTGAAACAATTGCAGTGCGACGTGACGGCGATCAACGATCAGATGTTGGACGTCGCACCCTTTTTCCCGAGAAATTCCGAGCCGATCGAGGAAAACTTGCACCTGCTGGAAAGCACCGTTGTCGATGCGGGGGCAGATTTCGGATTAGCTGTCGACTGCGATGGCGACCGGATAAGTATTTGCGATGAAAAGGGTCGCGTGCTCCGGGAAGACGTTGGCTTGGCACTCGTGATCAAGAACGTGCTTGACATCCAGGGTAAAGGCCGCAAGCCCATCATCGTGACCAATGTCGCCTCCTCCATGGTGTTCGAGGACATAGCAAACGACAACGGCGGCGCGGTCATTCGCACGCCGATCGGCGAGCGCTACCTCGCCGTCAAGATGCACGAGTTGGCCGAGGAGCCGGGTAGCACCGATGCGATGGCCATCATCGGTGGCGAGGGAAGCTGCGGCGGGGTCATGATCCCGGGCATCAACCTCGCCCGTGACGCAACGCTCGCAGCCGGCTGCTTGATCGGCATCGTGACCACGCGCGGGCTCCCCGTCTCGGAGCTGGTCGCCGAGCTGCCCGATTACGTTCTGGAAAAGATCAACGTATCGACTGCCGGCCAAGACCCGCTGAGGGTCATGGAACGGCTCAAGCTGGTCCACGAACCGGGCACGTACGAAACCAGCATTTCTGACATGAAGTTTTCCGGCGATGGATGGTGGGCGCTCATCCACCCGTCAAACACGGAACCCGTCATCCGGATACTGGCCGAGGCAAAAACCAAGGAAGATGCAGTCGATCTCCTCGGAAGGTACGAGGCCGAGCTCGTGGCGGCCATGAGCGAGAACGAGGCATGAACTGTCTCCTTTCTTCCTTGAGATAATTCTTTTCCTCTCGTGGGGCATCACGGGCGCTTCTCTCGGGCGAATTCAGAAATTCGGTGGACAGGTCCGTCTTATATCTCGCGGGTCGGCATAGGCCACCTGTAGGTGGGAGAAAAACCGGTTCGTTATCACGGACACCCATCGACACGTGAATACCAAGAAAATGCAGGGAATATTGATGAAAAATAACATTCACGTGGATCGTGCCACCAAGCACCACGCGATAGTTGGAGCTGACGACATTCTTGGTGATGATGAAGCTATCGAGCCCCACGACGAGGAATTTTTCGATGATCCTGCTTGCCTCGATGATCTAGGTGCATTAACCCTTGATCAAGAGGCCGTCGCAACGATCACGGCTGCCATATCTCCCGAAGTAGATTGGACAACCATTTCGGTGAAGGACCTCCCAGGTGTTGGCCCGAGCATAGTGAAAAAGCTTGTGGAGAGCGGTTTCTCGAACATCCGGGCCATCGCAACGATGTCCACAAAGATTCTCCAAGATCAGAGTGGTATCGGGGAAAAGTCTGCCCAGAAACTCATCCAAGCCGCGCAGGAAGCGTGCAAGATCGATTTTCAAACGGCCGATGTCATACTCGAAAAACGGAAGGATCTCGGGCGCATCGTGCTTGGCAGTAACGACCTGAACGCGATCCTCGGAGGTGGTATCGAATGCGGGGCCATAACCGAGCTCTATGGCGAATTCAGGACAGGAAAGACGCAGATTGCTCACCAAGCATGCGTGAACGTGCAATTTCCAAGGGATCAAGGTGGGCTCGGTGGCAGGGCATTGTACATCGACAGTGAAGGGACGTTCCGCCCAGAACGCATCGCACAGATGGCAATCGCGAAGCATATTGATGTGGTGGAAACCCTCAAGAATATTATCTATGCTCGGGCATACAACAGCGAGCACCAGGTCAACATCTTGAAGCAGGCTAGGAAAATTATCGAGAGCCAGAACATCAAGCTCATCATCGTCGATTCCGTCATCGCCCATTTCCGGGCCGAATACATCGGGCTCGGGACCCTTGGCCCCCGCCAGCAGCTCCTGAACGTGCACCTGCACCAGATCCTCCAGCTCGTCGACACGTACCAGATAGCAGCTATCGTGACAAACCAAGTCCAAGCCAACCCCGGCATCTTTTTCGGGAACCCGATCCAAGCCGCGGGGGGAAATATCCTCGCGCACGGGACGACCTACCGAGTCTACCTCCGGAAGGGCAAGGGGGAAACGCGTGTTGCCAAGATCGTTGACGCGCCCGGCCTCCCAGAAACGGAGGCGGCGTTCAAGATCACGGAACAAGGGATCGAAGACGTCGAATCATGATCAAGGGTTTGCAGTATTTTAGCTCCCTCTTTTGTATTTTTGCTCGATCGCGATGGTCATTTAATAGTTGGATAATAATCCAAGTTAAAATCATGGATTCGCGTTGGTAAGCATTCGTTGGAGGTAAGCCCGTGAGTATCAGCAAGAGAACGCCCTTCGTCGCCCAATGGCAAAAATTCCGAAGACAGTACGACGAATCCTACGTGATTGCCTTTCGTATGGGAGACTTTTACGAATTTTTCAGCGACGATGCCAAGATCGTCTCGAAGATCCTCGACCTGACCCTGACCGACAGGCAGGGTATCCCGCTAGCGGGATTTCCCTACGCATCCGGGCAGGAAGCACTCGAGAAGATCGTGAAGGCTGGCCGGCCGGTCATTGTCGTGGATCAAGTGGAAGATCCGGCGGAAGCCAAGGGAAGGATTGTCGAGCGGGACATCGTGCGCATCATCACGCCTGGCACGCTCTTGGATGACAACGTGCTCGAGCAGAACTCCAACAATTTCCTTGCCGCCCTCGTCGTGGACGGGATCAAGGGCAGTCCGGGCTCGATCAGGGCATCGGCCGCGTTCTGCGACCTGTCAACCGGGGAGTTTTTCACCATGTCATTCACCGACACGGTCCCGAGGCTGCCCGTGCTCACCATGGAATTCAGCAAGAACCGCCCCGTGGAGGTCTTGGTACCCGAATCGCTAACCGACGAGGACGTGCTGGGGCTCATCCCGAAAATCATTCCCGGCATCGCAATCCGCCGCCGTTCCGTACTTGATTTCGACGTCGACGAGGCACGGAGGACCCTTCTCGAGCATTTCAAGGTCACGAACTTGGAATCGTTCGGTATCGAGAGCAACGAGCAGGCCATCGCCGCAGCAGGAGCGGTCATCATCTTCCTACGGGAAAACCAGCGCTCGATAGTTTCAAACATCACGACGTCGATGCACGTGTCTCCTGCCGACTACCTTCAACTCGATCATAACACCATCAGGAACCTCGAGATCCTGAATAACATCGTCGATGGAAGCGCGAGGGGGACCCTGTTCGACCTGTTTTCAAGCACGTGCACGATCATGGGCGCGAGACGCCTCAAGAAAATGTTCTTGTCGCCGCTCATGAATTCGGCCGAGATTACCGAGCGGCTCGATTTCGCGGATGACCTCATCCGCGACATGATGGCATTAAACGAGATCAAGAATGCCATGGCCAAGATTTGTGATCTGGAGCGGCTAATCTCCAAGATCAATTATTCGACTGCCATCAATGCCCGCCACCTGCTCCAGCTCGCCAATAGTCTCGACCGGGTTCCCGACGTTCGCTCGGGGTTGCAACGCTTGACCTCTCGCATTGCAACCGATCGGGCGGCTCGGCTCGGCGATTTTGGCGAGCTCGTTTCCCGCATCAAGGACACGTTCCTCGAGGATCCGTCCACGAAGATCACCGAAGGAGGCATGATCCGCGAAGGGGTGAACAGTGACCTCGACGAGCTGCGGGAGCTCCGCTCCGGAAGCGAGCAATGGCTCGAAAGATTCCAGGAAGAAACGCGCAAGAAGTATGGCATCACGAACCTCAGGGTGAAGAACAACAGCGTGTTTGGCTATTTCATCGAGGTCTCGAACAGCTACGTTGACAAGGTTCCAGATACGTGGACGCGCAAGCAAACGTTAGTCAATGCGGAAAGATACATCAATCCAGAACTCAAGGAGATGGAGACCAAGATCCTCACCGCCGAGGAAAAAATCTTCGATATCGAGAAAAACATTTTTCTCGAGGTCAAGGCTCTCGCCATCGAAGCCACAGCGCGGGTGCAGGAGACCGCGAGCATCGTCGCCGAGATCGATGCCTTGCTCACCATGGCAAGTGTTGCCGGAGAAGGCAATTATGTCCGTCCCGAGATCACGACCGACGGGACGATTTCGATCCTCGAAGGACGGCACCCCACCATCGAGAAAATCATCGGCGTAGACAAATTCATCCCGAACGATGTCAACATTGATCCAGCTCGGAATGTGCTGAGCATCGTGACCGGCCCGAACATGAGCGGGAAGTCGACGTTCCTGCGGCAGACCTGCTTGATCGTGCTCCTCGCGCAGGTCGGATCATTCGTGCCTGCCAAGCAGGCCAGTATTGGCATCGTAGACAAGATATTCTCGCGGGTGGGGGCACAGGACGACATCACTCGGGAGCGGTCCACGTTCATGGTCGAGATGAACGAGTGCGCCTACATTCTCAACCACGCGACCAAGCAATCCCTCGTCATCCTAGACGAGCTCGGCCGGGGAACGTCCACGTTCGACGGCGTGAGCCTCGCGTGGGCGGTTGCGGAATATCTCCAAGCACGGTCAGTGAAGACCCTCTTCGCCACCCACTACCACCAGCTCGCGGACCTCGAATCCTTCCTGCCGCGGACCAAGAACCTCACCGTGCTCGTCAAGGAAAACGAGTCCACGAAAGAGCTCCTGTTCCTGCACAAAGTGATCGAGGGGTCCTGCGACAAGAGTTATGGCATCCAAGTCGCCAAGTTGGCCGGCCTCCCGGCACCCGTGATAACCCGTGCCGAGGAGATCCTGAAGAAACTCACCGAGGACGACCCGTTGACGACGGATCGCATAAAACTCATCACGGAGAAAAGCATTGCCAGCCCTGGCCAGCAAAAAGGCACCAAGAAGACGACTCAGACCATCCTCTTCCCCATCATGAAGGAAGACCATGCCGACCCGCTGCTGAAGGAGATGCGAGAGGAGCTGGCTGCGATCGACCTGAATACCATGACCCCGTTCGATGCCCTTGCCCTGATCAAGCGGTTCAAGGAACGCATCGACGGGAATAATAAGTCCCAGCCCGACTAGAAACCTGATGCATTGCCGTGAAGGACAGGACTAGCGTTGGATTGCTTGTGTCAAGGGGTTCGTCCCTGTTCGCGCTGTTCAAGGAGGTAAACCTGCTCGTTGACATCAAGGCATACAAGATATGGGAAGACCGGCCCCTAGAGAACCTCCCGAGAAACGACATCATCGTGCTCGATGACGATCCCGAGGAGAATGCCACTGTCAAGGAGCTGAACAAGTACCTGCTAACAGGCGGGGTCTTGATCCAGCTCTTCCCCAGCCAAGGCGAATCGGATTTCGAGACCGTCTTTGCGGACGGGAAAGTCTCGGACGACAAATACGCACAGATCTTTGCAAGCATCGACGCGGATGCGCTCGACCGGGACTACCCGGGGCTCGCCATCAGGATGAAGGTCGACACGGGCGTGTTCGTGTCCTTTACCAAGAACGTGTTCACGACTGCTCCCGAGGGCGTAGAAGAAGACATCGACGGGATGGACGACGACGCCTTGAACGTGCAGCGGACCGAGGAACGCGTGTACAATTTCGACCTGTTCGTGAACCTCGTGAAATATCTCATCGTTGTGAAACGAGCCCTTGTCGATGAATTGACGCGTGCTGCAATCAAGCCGACGAGCAAGACCTGCATCTTCATCCACGGCAGCTCGCTCTGGGCAGGGCGCCCACCCGGCTCGATCGATGCCGTCGTGCGGGCGGTTTTTCACGACCTCGACATCGACGATCAGTTGGACAAGGTGTACAAGGCCCCCGAGTACAGGAGTATCGACCCGGGCATCATCGAGAAGTTTCCCGAGATATGGTATTACCACCAAGCCTTCCCCGGCGATGAAACCGGAAAACTCGCTAAGCTCGCCATCTCTTTCGAGGATCAGGCCAAAAAGGTGCACGCGACGATCCGCGCCGAGAAGAACTGGGATTTCTCGCCGGTTCCCCTGTTCTACCAAGATCTTGCCAGACTATCGTCCGACGAACCCGCCTTCACGCGCGTTTACCTCCTGCCACCCGTGGACATCGCAGGCAAGCCAGAAGAAACAAACCTGAAACACCTGCTGAAATGTTTCTTGGAGCCGCTTGCCGGGAAGGGAGTTACCACGTACCGGGTCACAGTCTCCGGACAAGCGGCTTCCATCGTGCCTTTCGTGGAGGATACATCGGCCATCACCCCGCACCAGCCTGATCGATCAAAAAAGGCAATTATCATCCACGGCACGGAGCTCACCGCCCGCGTCAAGGACACGCCGTTCGAGGAGGTCTTGGCTGCGTTGGAAGCATCCTTCCCGAGCGAGGGGGCGTTGAAGGTGCTGATCGTCGTCAACGTGGACAAGGATGCGTTGCAGGATGACATCAAGGAATATGCTTTCAAGATCAGGAAAGTCGACGAGAAAGTCGCCGAACGGATACAACGGGACATTGAGCGGTCGCAGGCCAAGTTGCACGCGTTCATGCGCCTGTCGAGAGAGCGATCCATCTTCGAGGACCACGGCTATACCGTGATCGAGATCGATGATTCCGCGGAAACCGATCAGGACATCAAGCTGTTTTTCCTCGATCAAGTCCTGCCGTACGTGTCGGCCAAGCGAACCGGCGACGTGCGGTGCCTCCTGCCGAGGGACCTGGAAGATTACCTCCGCATCGTGCTGTTGCCGCAGCTACCTGCCGATCACGTGCAGACCATCTCGATGTAGGTTGATGGAAATGGGTTTGATTCACCAGATCGTGGACTATGACAAGATCGCCGCTGGCGAGGTCATCGAGCGGCCGGCGAGCGTCGTGAAGGAGCTCCTCGAGAATTCAATCGATGCAGGAGCGGATCGAATAGAAATCCACGTCGAGGAAGCCGGGGTCAAGTCCATCAAGGTGGTCGACAACGGCTGCGGGATCGAGCCCGAGGACGCCATCATCGCCTTCGACCGGCACACGACCTCCAAGATCGATAAGTTCGAAGATATCTACGACTTGAAAACGCTCGGGTTCCGGGGAGAGGCCCTGGCGAGTATCAAAGCGGTTGCTCGAATCGAGATGGTGACGCGGACCAAGGAGCACGAGCTGGGCCACAAGGTCGTGTTCGACGGCGACCGCTTGGTAGAAGAGGCGGACGTGCCCGCGCCGGTCGGTACGAGTATGACCGTGAAAAACCTGTTCTTCAACGTGCCCGTGCGGCGGAAGTTCTTGAAATCTCGGGCCGTGGAATTCGCCCACATTTCCGACATCGTCACGCGCTACGCCCTCTGCTACCACGAAATCGATCTAAAACTCTTCCATGACGGGAAGCGCGTGATCAACGCGCCGCCCAGCCGGGGGAACCTGCTCAACAAGGTCGTCGCGCTCTACGGCGGCCAGCACGCCTCGAATATGTTCGAGGTGAGCGAGAAGGCAGAAGAGTTTTCCCTGCACGGCCTCATCGCGGGCCCGGCCATCACGAGAAGTTCGAGGACTTACTCGTCCCTATTCGTTAATCACAGGTACATTGCGTCGACCGACGTGGCAAGGGTGATCGAGGATGCCTACCACGGCCGCCTCATGAAAGGAAGCTATCCGTTTTACGTGCTCTTTCTCGATATCAACCCTGCCCTCATCGACGTCAACATCCACCCGACGAAGAAGGAAATCAAGTTCAGCAACGAGGATGAACTGCTCGGCCGCGTGACCGAATGGGTGGAGGCGGCGTTGCATCGATCCATGGACGCCAGCATACCCGAGCCGGTGGCAACCACGCTGGACCAGCATGCCGAAACCCCGGAACGGTTCACGATCGGGAAGCCTTCGAAGGCGGGCGACCGAACTCCCGAACGCCACAGCAGCCCTGCAACGGCATCGGCGCCTGCCCGGGCCCGGGCACCTGCTAGCGCCGGCGGGGACATGGATACCGGGATTCTCGAATTCGATCGCAAATTCACGGCCGCCTTGGATAGCACGGAAGCGGTGGAAGCGCGAGCCAAGGAAGCGAAAGCTCCGGGTGAAGTCGCACGGCTGTCGGGTTTCCAGCCCCTGCCCATTGGCACGGCGGCTGGCGCGAGCACAATTGACACCGGGATCTTCAAACACCTGCCTCGTATGGAACAGCTCGCAAAGGGGTTCCAGTTAAACGACACATACCTGTTGTTCTCGGCGCCGGATGGCGGGCTCGTCATCGTCGACCAGCACGCGGCATCCGAGCGCGTGGAATACGAGAAGCTCAGGAAAAAGTTCAAGACATCGGCCATTGAATCCCAAGCTATGCTCGTCCCGAAGCAGCTGCACCTGCCCCCGACCCTCGCCGGTCTACTTGAAGAAAACATCCCGCTGCTGGATTCATATGGCTTCCAGTTCGAGGTGGACCAAAACACGAGCGGCGACGAGAGCGAGGCGAGTATCAAGGTCACACGGGTTCCAACCGTCTTCCACAAGGAGCTGGACTTTGAAATCATCGAGAAATTTCTCGAAGAGGTCCTGTCCATCAAGGACAAACCGATAAAAAAGGCTAGGGACGAGATTCTCCAGCTCATGGCTTGCCACACGGGCATCCGCGCGGGCGACCAACTGACCCCGAAGCGGGCGTGGAACCTGCTCCGCGATCTCGACGCGTGCGAGGACCCGTTCCATTGCTGCCACGGGCGGCCCACGTTCGTCACGCTACCCTCCACCTTCTTTGACAAGGAGTTCAAGCGGATCGTGTAACTTGAACCGCAGCGGGGTCTTCTCGCAAGGATACACAATAGAAGTGTATCCGTTCTATAATTTAATTCGACCATAATAAAGGGACGGGCACGACTTTTAGAACCAGCTAAGCTCGAAAGCATTAAAGTGAATGTCATGTCCCGCCAGCCCGGTTTCTACATCGTGCCCGATTTCTCGGCGGTGGCCAACCAGAAGGTGCTCGGTTTTCTCGATGAACAGGAAACAATGTCGGTGGCCACGACCGTGATCCTGCCTGCCCGCTTGCTCGGGCACGTGGAAGCGCTCGGGAACGCGCAGGACCCGTCTGGCACCCTCGCGCTCGATCATTTGGCCGCCCTGCACGACCGATCCGAGGCGGGTAGATTTACCCTGACCATCACGAGCGATCAGGATGCGGGAAAGGAAGTCTCGCTCGAGAAGGCCTGCAGGGCAGTGGCGCAGGAATACGATGCCGTGCTCGTCACGTGCGACCCGATCCAGGTCATGATGTGCAAGATCGAAGGCATCAAGGTTGCTTGCCTCGAGGTGCACCTCGACGCCCCCGTCGACGCGATCTTCGGGAGCCTGTTTGATGACACGACCATGAGCGTGCACTTGGTCGAGGACCTCGTGCCACGCGGGAAGAAGGGTGCGCCAGGCGCGTGGGAACTGGTGCAAATAGGCGACAAGCCAACCTCCAAGGACGACCTCACCCGCATGACCAACGAGATCGTGAACCTGACCACGATCAAGGGCCAAGCACGCGGGTTCTTGGAAATCGATTACGGCGGGGCGAAGGTCGTGCAATTCGGCAACTACCGCATTGCCATCGCTTACCCGCCTGTTTCCAAGCACTACGAAATCACAGTTACCCGTCCCCTCGTGAAAAAGGAACTGGACCAGTACGACCTGCCCGAGGACCTCGTCGAGCGGTTCCTCAGGGAGGCCGACGGCATCCTGATCTCTGGGTCTCCCGGCGCGGGCAAGTCGACCTTCGCATCGGCTCTCGCCAACTTCTACGCGTCCCACCACAAGATCGTGAAGACCTTGGAAAGCGTCCGGGACCTGCAGGTTGACCCCGAGATCACGCAATACGGCGCCATCGAGGGCGAGATGGAGAAGAATGCTGACCTGCTGCTCCTCGTGCGGCCGGATTACACCATCTTTGACGAGGTGCGACGCACGAAGGATTTCGAGATCTTTGCCGACCTGCGTCAGGCAGGCGTGGGCATGGTCGGGGTCGTGCACGCATCGAGTCCCATCGACGCCATCCAGCGGTTCATCTCGCGCATCGACCTGGGCATCCTGCCGCAGATCATCGACACGGTGTGCCACATCAAGGACGGCAAGATCAAGGACATCCTTGGCGTGCGCATGGTCGTGAAGATTCCCAAGGGATTCCGGGACGAGGGCTTGGCCCGGCCAGTTGTCGAGGTGTTTTCCTTCTTCAACCAGCACCGGGTGCTCTACGAGATCTACACGTTTGGCGAGAACACGGTGGTCGTTCCCGTGGACCGGTTCGCGAGCAAGAACTACGGTCCCGAGGCCCGCAGGGGCAATTTCTCGCCGCGATCCAGGGATGGAGGGTTCAATTCACGACAGGATGATGAACTTGGCAACGAGCGCGAGGAGCGCGGCGGCCCCGAAGACCTGCTCCCCGTTGGGGGCATGCACGAGTCCGCCACGACGGTGGAGTTCTTCCTCGGCAGGCAGGCGGCCAACCGCCCGGTGTCCATCCACTTGGATACAGGGGAACCCATCCTGTACGGCACGGCGACATCCAACGGCATTTTGCGCATCAAGCGCAAGAGCAAGATGGGCCAGCGGCTGGAAATCATCCTGCGCCATACCAAGGCATTCCTGTACAGGATACAGGATTGAAAAAAAACGAGATTTTGATATTTATTTGTGGAAGCCTCGACCCAGCACGAGCAGCATAAAAATCCGCAAGATCAAGATGAAATAATCAAGGGTCAGGCGTGCAGTCGCGAACATCCACAGGCCATTTCTTACTCGAAGGTGCAGCAAGGAGTAGTCAATGAGGGTATACAGACCTCCAATCAAAACCCCCGCCAGCGATGCCACGAGCAGGTAGAGCGTAAAACCGAAGAAGAAGCCAACGAACGTCCACATGACCAGGCCGATCACGAGGAACATGCCGACCCACATACCTTTCATGACAAACCCGGATGATGGGTTAAAGGTTTGCGGGAACGCACGCACCACTATCCACATGAAGATCAGCACGCCCGTTGCACCCAGGACGGCCATCGCGAAGAGCTGCACGGTCTCGATATAACTCCCAAGATACAAGTTGGCCCATTGCAGCACCGGATACGACATCCAGCCCGTGGCAATGCACATTCCATAGAAAAGGACCACGGCCGCGTTATTATTTCCCCTGTAAGAAACAACGAACGTCGCGATGGTCAGGGCAAAGTAAGCCACGGTGCTCAGGACCAGGTACGGCATCGTCAGCGGCAGGTTCATGCACAGGAACATCATGGCGCAAAACACGAATGTCCCGCCCGCGAGGGTCGGAATGACGTTGTACTTGATGATCATGCCGGCCTCTTCGTTGGTTAGCTCTTCTTGCTCGTCAGCGACTTTTCGGTAATAATTGAAACCCATGTTGGTTCATCTCCGAGTAGCGCTTCTCGTCATTATCGAGATACAGGCTCTCGCATTTATCTTTTTTGTTACAGGGAGAAAAAAAAGGGAGGGAAACCGGCTTCAAAAAATAAGATCCGAGAAAATGGCTTGAAATCCGAAGGATCAGGTATCTCCGTTGGCCATGGGTCCCGCACTGGACGAGAATGACTCGCTCACTCCTGCCTGATACATAAACTCGATGCGGTCCCGGTAATGCTCAAAGATGGCCTTCCGCTTGAATTTCAGGGACGGCGTGATGTCGCCCGTCTCTTCCGTTAACTCACAGGGGAGGATTTCGAATTTTTTTACCTGCGCGAACGGGTCGACCTTCGCGTTGATCTCATCGATATCCTGCTGGAATAGGGCCCGGATCTCCGCCTTGGCGAGGAATGCCTCGATTTCCTGCTCCGCCCCATTACCAAAATCCGGCATACTAGCAGCAAGATCCGGGAGATCGCGGGTGACGTGATCGTGCAGCGCGGGAAAGTTGGGCGTGAGGAGGGCCGAGATGAACTTCCGTCCGTCCCCTTCGAGAACCAGCTGGTTGATGAACCGGGACGTGGCCGCGAGCTCCTCCACGACGAGCGGCGGGACCTTCTTGCCCGTGCTGAGCACGAAGATCTCCTTCTTCCGGCCGACGATCTTCAGGCACCCGTCCTTGTCGAACTCCCCGAGGTCACCCGTGTGAAACCAACCTTCCTCGTCGATCGCCTCGGCCGTTTGCTCGGGCTTGTTCCAGTAGCCCGTGAACACCTGCGGGCCCCGCACGAGGATCTCGCCGTCATCGCCAAGTTTCTCCTCGGTTCCCGGAATGGGCGGCCCGACGTACCCGTACTTCATGTCGAGGGGATCGTTCAGGTTCGTCACGGGCGAAGTCTCGGTGAGGCCATACCCTTCCACGATGACCAGCCCCACGGCGCCGTAGAACTTGGCAAGATCGATCGGGAGCGATGCCCCGCCGCTGACGAAGAAGAGCAGGTTGCCCCCGAGCTGCTCCAAGACCTTGCCAAACACCAGGGCACGGGCCATCCTGAGCTTCATCTTGAGGCCGAGAGGCAGGTGCTCGTGGGCACGGAAGAGCCCATCGTACTGGCCACCGACCTTGACCGCCCAATTGAACACGCGCCGCTCGAACGCGGGATAATTGTTCACGGATTGCATCGCAAACGCGTAGATCTTCTCGAACACGCGGGGCACGCCCACGAGGTATTCGGGTTCGATCTCCTTCAGGTCCCGCGACAGGTTATCAATGTCGGACGCGAAGGCAGTACACATGCCTATCGAGATGGGATAAAAATGCCCGCCCATGCGTTCCAAGATGTGCGACAGGGGCAGAAAGGACAGGTTGGTCTTTCCGGTCAGGTCTAACGCCGTGAACCAAGCCACTGACTTGACATTCGAGACGATGTTCCAATGCGTCAGCACTGCTCCTTTTGGCATCCCGGTCGTGCCGGACGTGTAGACGATGGTCGCGATCGAATCCGGGTCGATCGATTGCTCGAAGGCGTGAATGGTCTCACGGAGGGCAGGGTTTTCCGCGAGCAGGGCACGGCCCCTCTCCATCATCGCCTGGAGCGTGACGAGCCACGGCGGCATCTCGAATCCCGGATCGTCCCTCGCGGGGTCGTCGATGGCGATGGCCATACGCAATCCCGGCAAGTTATCCTTGAGCGAGACGAGAGCATCGACGTGCTCCTTGCGCTCGATGATCGCGATGGTAGATTCCGAATCGTTGATCTGGTATTCGACGACGGCGGGCGCGAGCGAGGGATAGGCGCACGCGACCACGGCACCGATACCGAGCACGGCTTCGTCGATGATCGCCCATTCTTCCCGAGTGTGGGATTGCAACGTGATCTTGTCCCCAAGTTTTACCCCAAGATCGATCAGCGCGGCAGCGAGCTCGTCGACGGCCTCCGCGAATTCGCGGTAGGTCTTGGTAACCCATTCAGCCTTGCCGTATGGGAGCACCTTTCTCGTGCGAAGCGCGGGAAAATCTGGATGGGCTCGCACTGTCTCGCGGAACTGGTGCACCAAGTTGGTTTTCGTGACAAGATCTAGCGGGCCACGCTTGGCAACCGCGGGCTTGAACAACTTTTCCTGTATTTCGTCGTCATACATGAACTTTACTTCCTGCCAGAATGAGGCACGGTTTATCGATTTCTACTCTTGCTTGAACACTAACTCCTTCTGAATAATTTATTTCCGTTATCGAGGGGGCGGATTTGTAGGAATGTCCGGCCGACACGCTGAACGGTTCTAACGAGCCGTCCTTCCTCCCTCTTGGTCTAGCTACTGCTGGGAAAACGCTCAAGGAAAAAAATTATCCAAAAACGGGACAAATTTTATAACTGTTTTCCCCGTTTCGAATTTTTTAGTGCAATTCTTGGTTCAAGTTTCGAGTTATTTTGGACGATGAAAATAATGAAAGCATGGAAATTAAAGAACAGAAAAATGATACGTTGGTCAAACTTCGCCGGCTTCGGCTTCATGCTAGTACTTTGCATTTTCACCTCTTCCACCATACCATTTGTAGCAGAGCTTGGCACGAGTCAACAATTCCTGCAAGCATCGCCAGCAGGGCCGCAGTCCGCCTCTGCACCGGCCAGCAGCAACCCGATCGGTGACGAGTGGCCGATGTTCCACGGCCAGCTCAACCACACGGGCGTTGCCACGACAATGCCGGTTCAGAAGGCAGGAGTCATCTGGTCTTACACCGCAATCTCTAGCGTGTATTCATCTCCTGCCATCGCGGGCGGGCTCATGTACGGGGCAGGCTATAATTGTGATGTGTTCTGCTTGAACGCCGCCACGGGCGCGAGCGTATGGAATTACACCACGGGCGGTTATGTGGAATCGTCCCCCGCCGTCGCCGGGGGGCGCGTGTACCTTGGGAGCTATGACCACAAGGTGTATTGCTTGAATGCCACCACGGGCAAAAGCCTCTGGAATTCCACCACGGGGAACACCGTGTGGTCTTCCCCTGCTGTTTCAGGCGGGTTGGTTTACGTGGGAAGCTATGATGACAAGGTGCATTGTCTGAACGCCTCGACGGGTGCGAGCGTGTGGAATTCCACGACGGGCGGTTTTGTGACTTCTTCCCCTGCTGTTGTAAACGGGCGCGTGTTCGTGGGAAGCTATGATGACTTAGTGCATTGCTTGAACGCCACCACGGGCGCGAGCATATGGAATTACACAACGGGCAATGCGGTTGAGTACTCCTCACCCGCTGTCGCAGGCGGGTTAGTGTACATTGGAAGTACTGATGAAAAAATATATTGCTTGAATGCTACCACGGGTGGGAAAGTGTGGTATTACACCACGGGTGGTGCTGTCCAGTCTTCCCCCGCTGTCTCGGGTGGGCTTGTGTTCGCGGGAAGCGAAGATGATAAGATGTATTGCCTGAACGCGACCTCTGGCACGAGCGTGTGGAATTACACCACGGGCAACCTGGTGTTTTCTTCCCCTGCAGTCGCGGGTGGGCACGTGTTCGTTGGAAGCCTCGATGATAACATGTACTGCTTGAACGCCGTCACGGGCGTGATTATCTGGTCTTACAACGCGAGCGGTGAAGTGCAATCTTCCCCCGCAATCGCCGATGGGCGTATTTACGTGGGAAGTTTAAATGGTTACATCGATTGCCTGCCGATGATCTTTATCCCCTCGATCAACCAACCGTCCAATGTAACATATATCAAGGGCACGTCGGGCAACAAGATATCATGGACCATCACGTCATCGACCACGGAATACACGATTTACGGCAGCGGGACGGCAGCCTACACGATTTACCGCAATAGCACGTCGATCGCCAGCGGGTCATGGACGTCGGGCACGCCCGTCACCATTTCCATCGACAGCCTCACGAACGCCACCTATAATTACACGATCGTCGCCACCGATTGGTATGGAAGCTCGATACATGACACGGTCATCGTGACGGTCGTGAATCCGGCCCCATCAATTCCCTTTGATGCTGCCACGTTCGCGGTGGTCATGATCATGGGTGTCGTGGGACTTGTCGCATCGAACTTGAAGAAAAAAATCACTATGCCTTGAATTGATGCGACATAGACGTTGAATGTCCTTTCTTTTTCATTTTATTGCCCCAGAAACGCTCGACCGCGTCGTGGACCGCCTGCTGCCCGCGTGGGAGGACAAGGCTAACATTATACGTGAAAAGGTTCCTGGATCTTGAAAGGGATGATTTTACGAAAAGACAAGAAGAACGTGATGTATTCAGGCCCAGTCATGCCCCGTTTTCTTCTAATCCATCTCTATATCCACGTTTTTCTCGGAAAGCATCTGCTGTTGGTCGCTTTCGGCCATCGATTCGCTGGGTGACTGCTCTTTTTGCCCCTTCCGCTTGATTTTCCGGACGAGCTTGCCAAAATCGTCAGCCGGTTCGGCGTAATCCAGCTCGGCCACCGCAAGCCTCTGGTATGCATGGAACAACTCCGTCGAAAGCTGCTCCCAGTCGCGGCACACTTGCCTGGTTGCCTCATCATTCTTCACGAGGCTCTCGTGCCTGATGATGCGGGCGAATCTGTCCGCCAGCGAGCTCACCACGTCCGGGTCGGACCCCGCGAGCAGATCTTGCACGAACTCCTCAGCGCCGTACCATTCCGAAACGCGCCCGAGGTCGCGGTGGATCTGGGTCAGGAGCACGTTGCGAGGGCCCTCCCAAAGCTCCATGATCATGGTATCCCGCATGAAGCGGGGCGCTGACAGGAAGTCTTCCATGATACCGTGCCCCCCGTAGAAGGAAATGGCGAGCCGGACCATTGCGGGGGCTTCCCACGCCACCGTGATTTTCTGGAGCAAGATCAGCTCCCGCAGGCGGAATCGTCGCTTTCGCTCGTCCATGTCGTGGATCTGCTGCAGGGCCTTGATACCCGGCACCAGGTCCTCGCCAAGATCGATGTATTCGGCATAGATCTTGAACGCACCAGCCAGCGTGCGCTTGGCAAACTCCTGCAAGTCGTCCAGCTGGTTTTTCACGAGCGGGAAGTACGCAAGCGGAGCGCCGAACGCGGTGCGGAACCCGACATACCATCCGGCTTCCCGCACGAACCTGAGCGCGCTCGCCGCCGTGCCAATGGCCACGTGGAGGCGGGAAAGGGAGAGAACGATGCCCACCACGTTTTCCAGCCCCTTTTCGAGGGGTCCAACTGGATAGGCGACGGCGCCGTTGAAGGTGATCTCGGCGGTGGGAAGCTCGGCCGTGCCCATTTTATACTTGAGGCGGTCTATCGTGTACGAGTTGCGGATTTCCCTGCCCTTGTTTCCCGGCAGCCAAGATGGCACCACGAAGGCGGCCACGCGGGTCGCGGACGGGGTATTCTTGGGTTTCGCCGTGACCACGGAGTATTCTGCCTCGGTGGCCGAGCAGAAGAATTTTTTCCCGTAGATGCGCCACGTGTTGGAAACGCCGTCCGCACCCTCCTGCTCCTCGAAGACCGCCTCGCACAGGTTGGCCGCCACGTCGCTGCCCCCTTGGATCTCGCTCACGAACTGGGCTCCCACCCCGTACTCGCCGCTGCATCCGTCCCGCACGTGGGCGAGGACATCCTTGGCCGCAGGGTCAAGTTCGCCCTCGTATCGCCCCATGAGCTCGACCATTCCGTGCGTGCACGCGATCGGGCACATGACGCCAAATTCGCCGTTCTCATACAGCAGCAACAGCTTGCAGAAGCGGCTCCACGGGGTGTTCCGCTCGGGATCAAACAAGCCGAGGTTGAAGATCTCGCGCTCGAGGGTTTCGGTTTCCATGCAACGCTTGATGCGGTCGATTCTATGATTGAACGCATCGAAGTGTTGGAGTCTTGTCACTTTTTCTCGGTTATCGAGCCGGCCTGCCTCGTCCGTGAGATCCCGGTACCGATAGGATACGTCATTAGAAAGCTCCCGGAGCTCCTTGTCGATCTTGCCAAACTCGCTGCCGGTGTACTTTTTTACCAGTGCTTGGAAGAACGTGTCATCTTGATAGTAGTTGTACCGGTTCCGGACGAGCAAGAAATCGTCAAACGAATAGGGATTGTCCCTGTTTCCTTCTTGATCGCTCATAACATTCCGATGATGTTCCACTTGAAGAGAAAAAAACTTTCGGATTTTCCATCGAACAAGGGTCCTCGGACCAGCTCCAACCGGAACGATCTTGGCCTTGATGTTCGAGATTTGCCGTAGCCTGAAGCAATTGTTTCCGCGCGACTTCTTAGGGCAGGGGCGTTAAGACCCCTTGATTCTTATGGCAAAGTATAAAATGGCTATCAATCAAGCTACGATGATGAAAACACCGATGGAGGACTTCTTGCAATGCATCGCCGCGGCGGGCTTCGAGGGCGTCGAGCTGCGGCGCGACGAGACCTTCGCATACCTCGAAACACACTCGGTCCAAGACTTGAAAGACCAGCTGGAGGCGGCGCACCTCAAGGTCGTGTCGTGGAACGCGATCGAGCTGTTCTCGCTATGCGATGAGGATGCCTTCCAAGGCATGTACAACTACACCGAGAGGCTTATGCAAATTGGGCAGGAAATTGGCTGCGACCTGATCATCGCAGTGCCCAGCTTCACCGACCAATCCGTATTTCCCGAAGACCAAATAGTAGAAAAGACCGTGGAACGGTTCCAGAAATTGCGAGCCTTGGCCGCGAACTACTCCTTCCATATGGGATTCGAACCCCTAGGGTTCCCGAACAACTCGGTTCGCACCATCGAGCAAGCGATGGAGATTTTTGATGCCGCGGAGCAAGACAACCTCCCCCAGTCCGGCCTCATCATCGACACCTTCCACTTCTTCTTGGCAGGGCAAACCGCCGAAGACCTGCAGAAGATTCCCATCGACCGCCTCTGGCTCGTGCACTTCGATGACTGCGTTGAAAAACCCCTCGAAGAGCTCCAAGACGCGGACCGGGTCTGGCCGGGAGAAGGATTCTTCGACCTGACAGGCATCATGAACGCTCTAGAAGTCATGCACTACGACGGCTTCATTTCCCTGGAATTGTTCAATCCCTCGTACTGGAAGCAAGAACCATCATCGACTGCCGAGGCTGCTTTTCAGTCCCTGCAGAAATACGTGGCACAGTGAGATCAGTTTCATGCCTCGTTCTCTTCAATCATTGGAACGTTGCTCATCGTTTTTTTTTTTGAACTAAATACTTGTGCAAACATGATGGCATTTACAGGGAAGCCCTATTCACCGAAATGTCGAAAAATTCATAGGTTATACCGAAATCGATCATTCTTGGATAAAGCATGGATGCCGAAGGACGCAAGCGGGCTGCGGTGCAATTCCTGCAGCTCGTCGTGGCAGGCCAGATCGAAAAGGCCTATCAGAAGCACGTGGATCTTGGCGGCAAGCACCACAACATATCTGTTCCTGCAGGCTTTCCCGCGCTACAAACGTCGATGATCGAGAATCACGCCATGTTTCCAAGCAAGCAGCTCGTGGTCCAACACGTGCTCGGAGAAAAGGAATTCGTGGCAGTGCACTCCCGGGTAGTACTAACTCCGGATGGTGAGGGGCTTCAAACCTTCCACTTGTTCCGCTTCCAGGATGATAAGATAGTGGAACTATGGGATTGTGGCCAGCAAGTGCCTGCTGATTCCCCGAATGAAGATGGTGTTTTTTAACGGGAAAAGAATGTTGATTTGCATTCTCGTACAAGCATTCTCCTTTGCATCGCCATCGCCATTGCCTCCGTGGTTCCTGATGATACAAAGATCGGGATCCTGTACGATATTCTTCTCCTCCTTCATCCCGTGACGGTGGGCTCCGTGCTGCTATCGTTCGTCTTCGGCTTCTGCGGCGGGGTCTGGATTTACATGTCCCTCGGTATCAAGACCGCAGGCGAGCTAAGGAAAAAATCATTCGCCACCGCAATCGGCTTCATCGTGTGGCTCGCATCTGTCGTCGGTGGCAATTTGTTCTAAAAGGAGTTGGGCGAGATAAATCCGTTTTTGATACTGCTCGGACCTTAATATTAGAAAGGTTGGAAGTAGAGGGACATATATTCAGTTTAAACGTGTGCTCAGCCGATAAATAAGCCCTCGATGCGAACCTCCTTGCCTTCCGGAGTGTTATTTACGAAGTTGATTAGTCCTGAATGCCGCCACTGCAGCATGCATCGATGCGGTTGGAACCAATACCGCATGCCTATCTTGATCTCGGTCCTCGCCTCGAAAATGATACCCTCGTAAGCCTCGGCCGTGTAATACCCCAGGTCCTTGAATCCCCTTGATCTCGGGTCAAGCGGCCCGGTCACGCACCAGACAATCACGCCGGTTTTGCGATCGACATCCATCACGATGCCGCAATGAGTTACGGGGCACCCGCAGGAAATCCCGAGCGGTCTCCCGATGAGAATGTCATCTCTTTCGATTTCCAATTCCCGCGTGAGCAGTGGATTGTGGGGAAGGATGGTCTCTCTCGGTCCCGGATCACCGTGTAAGATATCGAGAATGAAATCGTATTCCCTGCCCAAGGAATCTTTCCACTCATCACCCTCGGAGACAATCCGGCTTGACTGTTGCAAGTGGATGCATCTCTTGATCTCATCCGGGTTTTCGTCTATCTCCTTCTGGAACGCTTCGCAGCTCTTGCACCCGCAACTCCCGCAATTCAATCCCGGCAACTGTTTTTCCATCGTCTCATTCACCCCTGTAAAACAAGCCATCGCCAGAAAGCTGTCTCAAGACGCCGAAATGACTTTTCCATCCCACTTCTTTTTTGCCAACGCAAATCGTGCAGGTTCCCACGGGTGGGTTGCCACGAAGATAGAGCGGGAAGGATACATCTGGACCATTCTTGATTTTCTTGACAATCGCGCCAAGGCCGATACCGTGAAGGGCATCAGTTTCGATTATCGTCTGTACCGATTGGTCCGTCATCTCCAAGATTCTTGCCCTGAAGACCTCTCTTTCTGCTTGGGAAACCAGGTCGATCTTTGTGACGACCACCACGTCGGCGAGCGATAGCATGGGACCTATCTTTCGCGGGATGTTCATCCCGCTGGTTTCTTCCAGAACCACCATGCCCAGACCTCCATCCACATAAGGAGAACACCTGAGACACAGGCCAGCGGTTTCGACTATCAAGTAATCGGCGTTCTCTTCTTGCGCCCATTCCGTTGCGTCCCCCAAGACCATTACGTTGCAATGGTCGGGGCACAACTCGCCAGAGTATACCTTTTTCGTGGATATCCCGAATTCATTCTTGAAGAGCTCGTCTTCATCGGTGTATTGCACGTCAATCTTGACGTAAACTACCTTTTCTTCTTCCCCGAGCAATTGCCGCACGACGTGCTTTAGAACGGTCGTTTTCCCGCTCGCGGGCGGGCCGGCGCAGATCACGATCTTCATTCCAAAACCCCACCAATGGTAACATCTTGTTCGGAAATGACGTCTCCCGATCGAATCTTTCTCCTGCATTCGTTGTAGATATCATCCAATTTCAGGATCTTTTCAGCAGCTTTCTTCTCCTCATCGCCAGTGTAGATCACGTTCTGCATCGCCCCGTTTCTCATGACGATCCTGAAATCTGAAAGCAACGCTATGCGTGGGTCGTGGGTGACGAACACGAACAGCTTTCGATACCTTTTCAACAATTCCAAGGCCGTCGTCCGGTGAATACCAGCATTCTCGATCTCGTCGAGCAGGACTATCGGGGCGTTCCCGATGATCACCGCATCGGCAATCAATAAGGCCCTGGTTTGGCCCCCAGATAGTTCTGTCATGGCAGAGCTTTGAATTACAGGTTCGCCAGTTAGCATGTTTGTGAATTCAAGTGTTTCGGCAATGACGGCCCCGATATCATCGCCACTCTGCCGTATGGTGGCATGAATGTTGAGAAATTCGTCGACCGGCAGGTCGGAGAGAAAATTGGTGTGCTGCGTGATCAGCGCAATTGGGTTCCTCGCCGGATCATGCGGCCCATCTTCTACCTGGACCTCTCCATCCAGCAAGATTTTTCTACGTGACGGGGTGTTCCCGTTGGCAAGCATTTCGATGTCCCTGATCAAGGTCGTTTTTCCGCACCCCGTGGGGCCTACGATGCTAACAATATCTCCCATTTCGAGGTCGACACGGTCGACATTTTCTTTGGTACCATCCCGACCGAATCCTCCCAGGATTGTTATGCTATTCCCGGTCATGATAATCATCACACGCTTGTTGTGGAGGGATATCGTCATCTTTAATTGATAATATCCTGTTTTACTCTTTTCCTTCAAGAAAGGATAAATTACAAACACGTTTACTGTTATCAAATATGAGCTTGAACGGCGAGATGGAAATGAAAGAAATGGAGAGCTTTTTTCCATTCCGAGGCATTTCAAGCATCTTCCTTAGTTGTAATTACTAATAATTAAGGACTTGTAATCACTAATAATTAAAAGTTTTTTCCTTCAAGACGTAGGTGGTCTCGGCCTGCTATCGCCGATAGAAGCAACTCGGCATTCAGCCATATCCTCCATTTTTATGGCCGAAACGCCTCCTTCATGATCGTGAACGTGGAAAAGAAAATCACGTGGGCCTCGATCATCGCCTCGCTCGGGCTCTGCGGGCTCGCCATCGCGGCCTATAGAAATGCCCAAAACTGGACGCTCGTCGTCCTAGTCATCGGCATCCTCATCGCCGGCCAATCGATGCGGTACGTCCTCATCCAACTGTACAGGGGAAAGGACAGGCCAAAGCTGATGTCCAAGAAGGAAATGGAACGCGAGGTGAAGCAGTACTTCCAGGATCACCAGGACATCGCGAAGCGGTTCTTGCGTATGGACGAGCTGCGCAGGAAAGGCAAGTATACCGATGCTTTGGCCATCGCCAACTCGTTGAGAAGGGAAGAACTGTCCCCGGTAGTCAAGCGCTACATCGAGTACAAAGTCAAGCAATTCGAAAAACTCCAGCGCTTCGAATGATACATTCTCCAAGAAAAAAGGGCATCGTTTGTAACTTTCCACGAGAACTTGGTTTTAAGAAAAGAGGTAAATGAAGGGATATCACAGCCCGAGGAAGACGGGGAACAGGGCGAGCGTGAGCAAAAAACTCACGAGACAGCCAGCGATGGGCACGATCAGATCGTCGATGTCGGTCGGGGACACTGCTTCGAGGATCGTCGAGATCGCCGCGACCAGCAGCGAGAGCAAGACGATATATTCCACGGTCATGGTGTTCTGATTGCCCGAGAACCAAAACCCGAAAAACGTGAATGCGAAAAGGCTGAGGATGAACGCCGAGACGAACAGGGCGAGGCTTCCCTCGATGCTTCGCGTGGTTCTAGTGTACTTTAACGTGTACTTGTGCTTCCCGTACCGCCTGCCGAAGAAGCTGGCCGCGGTGTCGCTGATCATCATGACCAAGATGCTCGCGGCGGGGAAAAAGAAAAACCGGGTCATACCGGGGATTGAAAAAATGATGACGAGAATGTTTATCGACAGGGCATAGCTGAACGGCCCTGCAAGGTATCCGATCACCCTCTCTTCTTTCTCCCCCATGGTCTGGAAGATCTGCGTTTTCGGGGTTGAAACCCTAGTCACGACCAAGAACGTGACGGACACGAACAATGCATACCACGGGACGAAGAGGAATGGGACGATGAAACAGGAAATGCCGGCGAACAGGTGCACGATCTTGCGGGCTGTATGGCTGCTGATGACCCCCTTTTTCTTGAGCACCATCGACACGCCAATGATGACGAGCACGTACAGGAAGGCTATGAGCACCAAGACGAGGTCGTTCAGGGCAGGATCGGCGGGGAAGAGGCGGGTTGTCATGAGATCGACGCTCGGGATTTTGTTCTAGGGGAGCAGAGGTGCAACGACGTAGGCCACGAGGCCCAAAAACGCACCTGCCTTGAGGGCGAGGCTTGCCAATTTCTGGTTCTTCTTGGAATCTTTATCCTTGGCGATGATCGCGATCGACGCGACAACCGCGGCATCGCCGAGGATCATCATAATCCTAAAGGTGATCCGAAATATCAGGTAGAAAGCAGGCAACGTGAAGGTCACGATCGCCGCGATCGAGAAGCATATCGACATGGCCGCCGAGGTCCTGGTGCCGCGCACGTTGGCTACCGTGCGGATGTTGAACTTGCGGTCCCCTTCCATGTCTTCCATACCCTTCACGAGCTCGCGGCTGACAAGGAGGAGGGCCGAGGTCGCGAAGAAATAGAAGATCTGCGGTGGAATGCTTGTGACCGACACGACGAACAGGCTGCCGAAAGGGATGCCGAACGAGAACGAGATCCCGACGGTCAGGTTGCCCGCGAACCCGGCGGCCTTGAGCCGCCGGGCATACATGTACCCAACCCAGAGGAAGAATGCCGTGAACACGGGGATGAGGATGTCATTCGGCGTGAACAGTCCATCGACGATCGAGAGTATCACAGCAACGGCGCAGAGCACGAAAAAATACCGCCTCGCCGAAGCCAAGGAGATCCTTCCGGAAGGAATCGGGCGGGCTGGGCGGTTGATCTCGTCGATCTTCACGTCGCAAATGTCGTTGATCAGGTTGCTCGCCCCGGCCACGATGAAATAGACAACCAATCCACCTGCCATAACCAGCCACGTGGCAATTCGGGTGTAATCGGGTCGCGCGTTCAGGATGCCAATAAGTACCGTCAATGCACCAAATGCACAGTTGATGGGCCGCAGGACTTCCACGTACGCGTTCTTCGAACCGGTGGGAGCCTGTTTCTGCACTTCTTGGTCGAGATCGGTTGTCATGAATGAGCAGCTATAAGAGGGGATTGACGGTAAAAAAAGCACACTATTCGTCGCTAGTTTGGGCGACTTCGACGTCTTGTGATTTCGTCGTCGGGCTGCAGGAGGCGAGCCGTTCCCTGCCGGCTTCTTTGAGCGATTGGATGACCTCGGCCAAGGCGGCGCCCTCGTCCTGCATGACGGTCTCTTCGATGAACGTTCCTTGGACGAGGATATCGGCACCAGCGAGGACCTTCTCCCTGGCGTCCTCGGGCGCGGTCACGCCACCGCCAATGATGAGGGGAATGTCGATGAACTTCCTGACCTTTCGTATCATCTCGTCCGGCACGGAATTTGCAACCCCCGAGCCCGCCTCCATGTAGACCATCTTGAAACCTATGAACTGGGCCGCGAGGGCGTAGCCAATGGCGATCTCGGGCTTGTTCCGAAGGAGTGGCTTGTTATCGCTCATCCACCCGGCCACCCCACCAGGCTCAACAATTAAATACGCGGTCGAAATGGCCTCTATGCCAGCCATTTTCGTGGCGATTGCGCCCAAAACTTGGCCACCGATGATGAAATAGGGATTGTTTGACGTGAGGATGGAGAGGAACAGTATGGCATCAGCATTCGCGCACACGGCATTGACGCCTCCGGGGAAGATGATAACAGGTTTATTTGAATTCTTCTTGATGGCCCTGATCGTCTTCTCTATGTATGCTTGGTCGAAACACGTGGAGCCGCCCACGAAGAACATGTCAGTGCCGGCCTTGTCCGCATACGCGGCCATCATTCCAGCCGTATGGCATGATTGCTTCATAATATCTGGGTCAATAAGCGATGTATGAAGCGCTCCTTCCTGCTTGAGTTTCGAAAGAATTGATTGGTACACGGCATTCTTTTCCATAGGTATCATGCTCTGTTTGCTCAAATGCCTTGTTATTCAGAAGTAAAAAAATACCGATTTTAAATGCTTCTTCGATCATTTCCCCGGAAAATAGTTGTAAAGCGTTCAAACTTCTTTCTTCTAATGAAGGAAGAGCCAAGAAGAGCCCGGCTAGGAACCCGGGCTCGTTGGCGGCTGTGTTGGCGGTGATCTCCAAAGACGCGAATAATGAGGTGAAGAACAATTTAACCTTAAAACCGTCCTCGACGGATGAGGTGTAAAAGTCGACCCGAACTGCATCATACACGACTGGGTAGCATGCACGACTAGAATGAAAAGAAAATACAGGAAGGAAGGATTTTTCAACCTTCACCTGAAAACCGGAAGGTAAATCTTTAGCTCCCGAACCCATTCAGGTGGGATATTGAATAGTACCAAACGTAATTTGGGGAGCCATGTAGACTCACCAGCCATGTCACTGGGTCTATTTCAACAAATACGGGTTTCAACGCTATCGGTGTTGGGAGGATTTTCAGAACCAAGTAACCGGTGTCGGGGTCGATGTAGCTTCCAACCAAGGTCCACGAGGGATGCTCGTAGAATTCCAAAAGGGTGACGAGGGTGCCAACGCGCATACCTGCCTTCAACGTCCCGGTCGAGGGGTAATCTCCGGGCAGGCTGTCGATGACAACCCATCCCTCCGGGTCAAGATGGCATGTGAGCCCGGTCACGTAGGCCCCGCGATCTGACATTTCATGAAGATGTCGGGCTATTACAGCGTTAACCATTCCGTTCTTGTCTACGAGGTCCCAATCTGGAAGGTATTCCACGTATGCTTGGTAAATGGAGAATAGTAAATCGATGTACTCTTCATCAATCTTCCACTTCGGAAGCACCAAGGCCCGAAAGCGTTCGTCGACCCACCTCGTGCCTTTGAACAATTCGGTTGCTTGCGGCGTTCCGACAAGGATTAACCTGGTCTGGCTTTGGTTCGCGAGCTTCTTGAAGCCGTTCAAGATGTCTTCCTTGTCATCAAGGCTGGCTTTTACCAAGATCTGGATCTCATCAATAAACAAGATTTTTACTTTCCTCCTTCTCAATTCCTTTATAACCAAGTCAATTAACCTGTCGGTGTGAATGTCCTTGACAAGCTTTGCTTGGTTATTCCCGCTCAGGCGTTCCAACAAAGAAGCAAACATGCGCTTGAACGTGGCGTGTACCGGGGTCTCGATGTAAACGACATCGTTCTCCGAATACTTTCCATCTTCCTGTTTTGCGATAAGCTCGCAGTAATTCATGAATTTTACGACCAGCGTGGTTTTACCCGTGTTTATGTCGCCAATCAGGAGGAGAAAGATTGGCCGGATATCCGAATTCTCGGCAGGATTTTCATAATATTTACACGCCTGGAGGTATGCGATGTCAAATTCATCAAAAATCTCCAATGCTTTCTTGTATTCGAACCACGTGTTATGCAGGAGTATTTGAATGGCATGTTCCAAGCGAACACGCCTTGTTTTGTCATTTTCAGTCAATTCGTTAATCGTCGGGGCTTTGATCATCTGAATTCACCGTATCATTCTTTTTTGGATATGTGCTTGTTGCCAACCCCCGGGGTTTGTACGTCTTGAAAATATCGTGTTCGTCAGCCACTTGTTCCCCGGTTGATGCGTCAGGCTCTAGAAGTGGGAAGGCCTCTCTCGAAGTGTCTCCAGTTCTGCTGGATAGTTTTTGATCGATGTTATTCTTGTTTGCTTCAAGCGCCTTTTCCTTTTCCTTTCGCACGTTCTTTTGTTGTTTCTTTGTACCTTCCAAAAGGGCCAAGCGTTCCCGCTCTGAAATGAGCTTTCTTAAGAGAAAAGGCGTTAGTTTCTCCTTGGCGTGACGACTTACCAGTTTAACGGTTCGGCGCCAAGCGGTCTCCTGAACGGGTTTGTCGCCATAGGTTTCGAGAAGTGTCGTGGCCCAACCAGGACCCAATCCCACGCGAATCGGTTTGTTGTTAATGGGATTAACAACCCAGATGCGTCTAACATCCCTAGTGTCCCGCATGATTGAGACATCAATTTTACCAAGCGTCTTGTAGATCTCTCCCAGTTCTGTCGAATTATAGTTCAGGTATTCCCAAATGACGCCTTTACTTGAGAGGCTACGGTCCTCTTTCTCGAGCGTGCTAAGATACAATTCATCTATACGAAAAGGACTGTTTGGAGGCTCGCGTGGAATCGGAAAAACGAGCTCTGTCCGTCCTTCTTTCGCATTTATTAATTTAAGATAAGGTGCAAGCACGTGATCGTTGTAATGGTTAGTAAAATTGAACTCGTCCACGACCCACTTGTGAAGCCACGTTTCTATTTCTTGGAGTGTCAATACAGCTTCTCTTTCAGGTTTGAGATCGGGATTATCGATGCGTTGCTTCAGGGTAGGGCGCAATCCAGGTATGGCTTCTTGTTTCATTGCATTCTTTAACACGTTAAACCATTGCTCGATGAATGCTTTGTACCGGGGGGTCTGTAATGGCACGAATTCGATGATAATATCATACTTTATGCAGAAATCCCTTACTGCCTTGGATTGGTAGTCCATTCCATTATCCACGAGGATAACGACAGTAAATCCTTGTATCGGCCACTCGTGTTGCGTCTCATACATGTTCGTGTAATCTGTCTTTGGAAGGATGCTCTGTACAAGTACTTCGAGGACGGTCCTGCTGGAACTTGCAAAGTATGAAACCAAGAATCCGGTTATCATTCCCGTGTAACAGTCGATTACAGCAGTCAGGTAAGGAGTTGTGAGAGATTTGCGCTCCGCCTCATCAACGGTGAACACGTCATATGGCGAGTTATCCATTTGTACGACCTGGAGAGGCATGAGGCCACCTTGGAATGACTTTAGAGAAGGTGTAAAACAAGCCTTTTGATACCTTCTCCCCTTCTTCTCTGCAAGCTCTGCGGCCGTGGTGTTATGATACACGTACCAATTGAAAGATGCAGGCGTGGGAGGTTCAATTCCTTTACTCTTGCACAGCATTTCCAATTTCAGGTGACCTTGTTTTAATGTAACTCCCGGTTTCAAATAGAAAAGTCTCGCATTCTCGATTAACTCAAGCGTGATCGTGTCGAACTTCTTCTTCCTTCCTGCATTTTCGTGCTTTGGGTAGAGGGCTTTTCGCCCTCCATCGTTGTACCGTATGATCCACCTGTAAAGATTGCTCTCGGATATTTCCCATGTGTTGCAGAATTCCGACCTCCATTCCGGAGTTCTCAATTTTTTGGGTTGCTTTAACCAGGCTAATACCATTTCTTCACGACGATCAATTTGCTCGTCATTTTTCGTACCGTATTTAAAATCAGGAGAAATTTCCTTGATATACAGGTTCCTTTCATTCTTGTTGTCCTCATTCGATGTATCACTCTTGAGTTCTTGAGTTCCACCGAATTCTTGCCAAAAAGGTCTAAAGGACGGTGTTTTACCCTTAACCAGCCTTCGAATAACCGTATCCTTTGATAGTTGTTGGGTTGAGAAGGTGTCCACGAATACAAGCCCGTGATAAATGGTATAGCAAATTACCTGTGCTGCCTTCCCAATTTCGACGTCCAATGCTTGCGATAAACTGTAACATAATTTATTGTATTCTTCTCCTTCCGGATGTATCAATAGGTTTAATTTGTTAATATATCTATCATTGTCCGCACACTTTGATGCACCGAGCGTGAACCAGATATTCAGCCACCGAGGTGTTCGTATTTCCTTATCCGTGATTACATTAAAGGACATGCCATTGCCATCTGCCCAAGCTTTGGCGGCTTTCCACCTATCGTGGTATTTTTTACGATTGGTTCGCACCTCTTCTTCAGGTTTTATCTCCAAGAGAAGCTCAGTTCCATCATTAAATCTGACCGATGCATCTGGCGTGTATTTTCTTTGAGCTCCCTTTTCATCAAGATAGTAAATTGAAATTGGCTGGTGTTTTATTATATTCACGTTAGGATCATGTATTGCAACGAGGAAGAAATCCCGCTCTATACAAGATTCATATTCAATAAAACCAAGAGGACTCTTGCTCGTGGGAATAATCCCACGATTTCCACGCGCCTTCGATGAGATCTTCCTAGCGGGAATCCAGTCGATGCTCATCTTCAGTCTTTTTCAAAGACTACGCACTCGCTTTATATCCATTCTTAATAATTTACATATAATGGATATTTTTCTCACTAATTCTCAAAAAAATCACGGCTAAAATATTTTGGTTATTAACGGGGATAGGACGTAAGGGTCTTGTTTAATCGACCGAACAAAAATAGGTCATTCTCGATATTATCTAAATTACTCACTTGACACGGCCCTTTTGGGCGTGTGCCCCAAAGGGGCCGTTGACACAGCCCTTTGGCGGCCGGAGCCAAAATATCCACATCTTTTATCATGGGAACCCCCTGATCGGGTTTTTCGTGTTGCAGATCAGCCAAATGCTACTTGCTTGCTCATGCAATACCATGCGAGATGATCTGCCTATTGAATCCTTTTTTGAATAGTTGGCTTTCCACTGGTGTAAAATGAAGCACCCGTGGAAGGTTTTGCCACCGTGGCGAGCCGTATTCAAAAGCATCATGTAGAATCGACTTCATAGGTACTCTGGCTTTAAAGACTACGAACAATGTTAGGCCTCGTGGCAGGCCCATCCCATCACGGGGACTCGATTCACGCTCATAGTTCGGCCTCATGGTGCGGCCGAACGGGCATGCTGGAAGCGAGCGCCAAGCGGAACGCTCTTCTCGATTTGTTTGCCATTCTTGCAAAATCTGAAGAGAAATCTCGATCCATTCCTCGAAACGAAATAATAACGTTTTCTGGGAACAAAACAGTTTCAACATGACACCACCCTTGAATCGAAAAGTCGACCCCGTTGTGTGTTTTTCGTGACTGCCGGCAAGCATTAAAAACTTCTATATTTAGACTTCTATACTTTCTATATCTTGATCTTGGTTCGCAATTCGGATACGTGATAGTCGTATCGGGATTCATGTTTCATGCATCGCCTACGTCATTTTTCATCATGGATGGATCCCGGGGCCAGAAATCAGCAGAATCCTTTCCGGGACGCATCATCGTGCCATAGACAGGATCAATAAAGGGGAAAACTCGGGGATCGATACAAGGTGTTTATAAATTTCCCTGAGATTCTTTTCTTGACAGGGAGCTAGGCTTGATGAAGAAGAGGCCTGTGAATTTCGGGCCGAGGCCGCCCTTATGTTGAAAGTTCCGAACATGGGACGAACGAACATAAAAAGGACTCACGGTAGCATGATCACGATAAGTATATTGGTTACCATTTTCATCTGTGGATGCTTATCGCAGGCATCCAATCCAATCCAATCGCATCGGACGAACAATGCACCTGTGAACTTGATTCAGAACAGCTCCGTTCAGGCAATGCAGCAATCAGGGTATGTCACGTGGGCAGGACCTGGTGTGGAGTTTATCAACTCCGCGGCCGACGACGGGAGCGGAAATATTTACATGACGGGTTATTCCTTAGACGGGTCCGTTTCTGAAATACTCCTCATCAAATACACCGAAGCCGGGAGCCTGTCCTGGTATCGATTGGTGAACTGGACTGGATCCGATTGGGGCCAATCCGTCGCAACAGACGGGATGGGCGACGTGTACGTGGTCGGGATCGGGCAAAAATCCACATCCACGCAAAACAATTTGGATGCATTCCTAGATAAGTATGCATCGAATGGCACGCAGCTTTGGAACGTGACGCTGACTGGCCCGCTGGACCAAGATTTTTATGGGGTTGCGACGGACGCGGCAGGAAACTGCTACGTGGAAGGATTCGAAAACGGGTCGGTCGTGAATGACTATACTTCGCTCCTGTGCAAATTTGCATCGAACGGAACGCAGCTCTGGAACAGGACGTGGGGAGGTAATTTCACGTTCGGCTTCCGCGTCACGATCGACCAAGCAGGAAACATCATTACCACGGGGTGCACGAACGCGATGGGAGCGGGAAATTACGACGCGTTCCTCGTCAAGTATTCGCCTGCAGGCACGTACCTGTGGAACCGGACGTGGGGAGGACCTGAATCCGACATTGGCGAGGGAGTAGTTACGGATGCGAATTTGAACATCTACACGTGTGGTTCTACTCAAAGCTTCGGCCCTGCCTATCAGAGTGCGTTCCTCGCCAAGTATTCACCTGGCGGCACCCAACTATGGAACCGGACGTGGGGCGGCACCGGCTATTCAAATTCTCAAGGAACTGGAGTAACGGTTGATCCCGCAGGAAATCCCTGCATTGTCGGCATCACGGATGCGTATGGATCGGGAATGGACGAGGCTTTCGCCGTAAAATATTCGAATTACGGAACCCAAATCTGGAATGCTACCTTCGGTTTCACACAGTCGGCTTTTGGGACGGGCATAGTCGGCAATGCGGCCGGAGATCTATTCATGTGCGGAATGGATACGAATCCAGTAACAAACAATTTGGATGCGTTCATCGTGGATTATACTCCATTGCCGATTCCTCTTGCGCCAGTTCTGGGCACGGTCACCCCGGCGACGAGCATCAACGGGACCCTTTTTCTATCGTGGAGCACCAGCACAGGCGCAACTTCATATAATATATACGAGTATTCCCACCCGATCTTGTCGCTGAACGACTCGACCGTCCCGGTCGGCACGTTCCCGGGCACGAGTGGAAGCGCCACGTTCTACGCCAGCGGGACCTACTATTTCGTGGTAACGGCGGTCAATGCCAGCGGGGAATCAAACATATCGAACTACCAATCGGGCATCGTGGACCTGCCCCCGGCTGGCCCGACCCTGATCTCTGTCCTGCCCGCGACCAGCACGAACGGCACGCTGACCATAACGTGGTCGACGAGTCCAGGTGCCACATCTTACACGCTTTACCGCTACAGCCATCCGATTCTCTCGCTAAACGGGACCGTGACCACGGTCGGCACGTTTTCGACCACCTCGGGCAAGGATTCCGTCTTTACCAATGGCACGTGGTACTACGCCGTGACTGCATCCAACGCGACCGGCACGTCGGGCCTGTCCAACACCATGAGTGCGGTCGTGGCGATCACCGCACCTACCCTCACGAACGGGGCCATCTCGCCGTCCATCGGGATGCCCTCGACGTCGTTCACGTTCTCGGTCACGTACACCGATGCCAATGACCTCGCACCTTCCTACATCGACGTCGTGATAGACAGCGTCTCGTACGGCATGAGCTACCAAGCAGGGATCTACACGACCGGCGCGAACTACACGTACAGCACCACGCTGGCCGCGACCGCGCATACTTACCAATTCACCTGCTCGGATGGCATCTCGACTGCTTCGACGGACACCAGCTCGGGACCGCTGGTCGACGGGACCCCGCCCACGAATCCGACCGCTCCGTGCATCCAGCTCAACGGGGTCACGACAAATGGCACATGGCAGAGGTCGATCGCCCAGCCCGAGTTCACGTGGAACGGCGCCTCGGATCCGATCTCGGGCGTCGCGGGTTACTACGTGTACTAGGGAACGTCTCCCACCGGCACGTCCTACGCGTTCCAAGCCGCGGCGTCCTATGATCCGCCTCCCGTGGCCGATGGGACGTATTACCTGCGGATAATGACGCGGGACGTGGCAGGCAACAACGCGACGTCGTGGGTGACGCTCTATGTACTGCGCTTGGACACGACGGCGCCGATCAACCCCTCAGCCCCGTGCGGTCAAACCAACGGGACGACCTCGAATGGCACCGCGCAATCGGCGATCAGCGAACCGGCGTTCACGTGGAGCGGTGCGTCCGACCCCGGCGGGGTCAATGCCTCGGGCGTGGCTGGCTACTACGTTTACTGGGGAACGTCGCCCACCGGCACGTCGACCGATTTCGTGACCTCGGCGGCTTACGACCCGGCGGCGGTCCCCGTGAACAGCACGTACTACCTGCGGGTCATGACCACGGACACCGCGGGAAACAACGCCACGTGGGTGACGCTCTACGTGTTCGTCTACCAGGTGCCGGGCCAACAAACCCCGCCGGGCGCGACACCGCTCAGCCCGATCACCTGGGCGTTCGTGATCGGCCTGCCCGCGGCAGCCGTTTGCATCATCGTGGCAGGTAGCGTGTCGGTAAAACGCAAACGAAAGGCAAGGAAAGGCACACTGAAGATCACGAAAGACGCACGAAAGGACCTGCCGAAGCTCGGCAACACCTTCGGCGCAAAGAAATGACAGGTCCACGTTCTAAATTTTATTGCTTTATGGAAAGGTACAATCACAGATGATCTTTTCAAGGCCGTTCCACAAGACGTTTCTGTTTTTAATGGTGGCGAGCCATTCTCGTCCAAGCGGACGCTCGCCGACCACTAGCGCAAGTGCCCCCAGCGCAAGGAAGGAGCGGTCGTCACGGTCACGGCCACGGCTTGAGCGGGAGGTCGGTAACCCATGGACAGGCAAGCAAGTACGAGCAAGCCAAGAAGCTGGTGATCCGCATGGTCACCGCTGTCGGGGGCGGGGCAGACCTCGCCGCGGCAGCGATAGGCAGGTTCGACGCATTCTACGACGCCTTCCCGAAAGGCAAGAGGCTCCGGTCGCCAGCCATCCTTGCCGAGATCCTCGTGTTCCACGCGCTGAAATGCTCGGGCCGCCCGTTCGACCACGCGCGGTTCCGGGCCGCGTCCCCGGTGGGCGACATGGCTATGGGCGCCAGGCGCTGGTTGCTGGAGTACCGACAATTCTTTCCAATCCCGACAATTCTTTCGAATCCCCGCATGCAGGCAGCGATCGCCACCGTCGCAGCCGCGCGGGAACTCGGGCACGAGAAGATCAGTGGCACGTTGCGGGAAATGGGCAACTACGGCATCAGCTCGGTTTACAATGCGGCGAAGCACGCGTGGCTCGGCGATCTCGTCCACGCGCACCGAGGCGCCCCAGCGGTCGGCCAAGCGAACGCACGAGAACGTGCAACGACATAGATCTGCACGGGAGTTCCCTCTTCTCCCATTATACTTTTATGATGATTGTTTTCTCTAGTAATAAATAGGTCACTGTTCATGATTCAAATAGGAAGCACGAATGATGGACGCTCCTATCAAGATTCATTAGGCTAGGAGAGGATTCGAATGGCAAAAATTGGAATCGCTGGCTTGGTTTGTTCGGTCATCGCCTTGGGAATGGTTATCGTGATGATTGTATTCTCCATCATCTTGCAACAAATAATACTTGCAAATCCCGTTACTCCATTTAGAAATCTTTGGGGTGTAGGAAATATCTTGATGTACAGTAGTTATATTCCAAGTGCTCTTGGATTGGCGCTGGGCATCGTGGGTAGAATCAAGGACGAAAACAAGACTCCAGGCCTCATTGGCTTAGTTCTTGGAGCCGTCGTTCTGGGAATGCTCTTGTTAGATATCCCACGACTCTTGGTAATTATAGCAGGACTTATGTCCTCACTCGCAGCGTGAATTTGCGTATTTTCGCGTCGTGGGACGAGGAATAGCAGTCAAGATCAGGCAAGGCCTCATTCTTGTGCGGGGCTTGCCTTCTCGAGATCCGCCACGCGTTTCGTCAGGGCGAGCACCTCGGGAATGACCCGCCGCAGGAGGGCATCCTTCCGCCCGTCGATGTATTTCACCAGCGCTTTTTTCACGAACGCCGCCAAGGCATCGCGCCCCTCCTGATCCGACGGGGCCTGCCCGAACGGGGCATGCCCGATCAAATTGTAGACCCCATCACTCTTTATTTGAGTCCCCAACCTCAACCAGAATTCTTTGCCATTCCTTATTTACTTTTATTCGTGCTGAACGTGGCTTTTTGGGCCGGTGTTGCTCGATCCTCGTCCAATCGTCGATAGAGCCCGATTGGCATCCGATCCAAGAGAACTACCCCGATTATTTCCTGCGACCGCCGAAGACGGTCGAGGGCTCGTGGATCGTGCCGAAAATCGAGGACGGGAGCGACTGGCTCCTGCGGAATGGCTCCTGCGGAAGGTGATCGACTGGCTCCTGCGGAAGGGCGAGCGTGGCGGGTTCAAGCCCGCGCAGGTGAAGATCTCGACCGCCTCGCCGGTCTATGATGTGTTCATCGCCCCGCAGGGCAACCGCACCGGCTATCCGGTCCGCGCCGCGGGCTCCACGCAGGTCGGGCAGACGTCCGACCACAAGCTGACCTTCTACGGCGTCGAGTTCGAGGGGTACCTGGTTGTCACGGACGCGTCCAAGTTCGTGACGACGCTCCAGGACGGCGTCGGCTCGGGCAAGGCCTTCGGGTACGGCCTGCTCTCGATCGCCCCCGAACACGCCCAGGACTAATCTCTCCATTTTTTTGTCGGCCCCGGCCCGGGAAATCGAGATGGATATTAGGTATAATACCCCTGCCCCTGCGGGGCAGATGTTAGGCGAATGGGTGCGGGGCTATCATTAGTCAGGGGCGCATCACCCAGTTGAGATGGGGGTATCGATCGGTCCTGTTCCTCGGCCAGCAACGTCTCCCACCACGCCACCGACTCCCCCAGCGCTTCCACGACCACGCTCAGGCTCGTGCGGTGCATCCGTGCCAAGGCCCGGTCATGCAGGTGCGGGTCCCGTTCGTGATCGCGGCAGATATCGGCGCGTTTGAGATGAAACTCTAGTTCCTTTTTCTGGCATCTCTGTTGGTTGTATAAATCTCAATCACTCTTCTCAATTCGAAAGAGTGCGAGATGTAATAGAATGGGGGTGCCATTTTGCTCTAGATGAATGGCGTCTGGTAAACTAATCTTGTTTAGAATTAATGCTTTGTAGCCAGTATCTCCAAAAGTCGTAGTCTTTTCATACTTATTTTTAAGGTATGAAGGAAATGACATACTTTTCTTATTCTTATAATCGAAATTATTGAACTCATCAACCTCCCGGCTCAATTTTTCTGGTTCTTGGTCAGAAATGATGGCAAATAACAAGTACCGGAAAAATACAGGTGGAGAGACGGGAAACGCTCCCTTCTGATCGTAATCTTCGAAGTCTAATGTGAGTTTAAAGAAATCTTTTATTGGATCGGGTGTGTTATTCAAGATTTCAAGAATCGTCCATGAGTTTTTCGTGAAAGCCCGTCCCCTTCCTATTGAAACTGCTTTCAACTCGAGCAAAGCAGCCTCATTATCTAAAAATCGTAACACCATATCCACGGGAATGGGACTTCGTTTTGCGTTAGGATTTTTAAAAGTGTACTCAACATCGTAATCAGAGATGATGTCTGGATTCTCAGTTGCTAAGAATTGAATAAACCATGCAAGTAATTTTGCTTCCCAATTGATTTCGTTCGACCTAATGGTAATTAATTGCGTATATTTCTTTTCTTGCAAGAAATGGCTAAAGTTATCAATGATGTCAAGCAATTCTTTGTCCGGGTTGTCCATACAAAATAAAATCTCGCTTTACCAATTAAAATCTTGAGATTGCAGTCTAAACGATATCTATTACTTACTAGTGCCATAATCACTTGTAACGGAAGTCATTATTCGTGGAGCGGTGCGTCCGACCCCAGCGGGGTCAATGCCTCGGGCGTGGCTGGCTACTACGTTTACTGGGGAACGTCGCCCACCGGCACGTCGACCGATTTCGTGACCTCGGCGGCTTACGACCCGGCGGCGGTCCCCGTGAACAGCACGTA
>Ga0326727_10003111_pt1 | contig 54093 bp, 50 predicted proteins | sample MB2enrmetagenome_FD_207643 | JGI IMG/M metagenome (GOLD analysis project Ga0326727, IMG submission 207643) | Lab enriched peat soil microbial communities from McLean, Ithaca, NY, United States - MB29MY | ecosystem: Environmental > Terrestrial > Soil > Wetlands > Peat | place: USA: New York...
TACCGCATGAAGGAGCGCTTGAGAGTCGGAGCTGCAAATACCGTCGGTAGTTTCAGCTTCGAGTGAGGGACGGAAACCGGCAAATTGAAACCGACTAAAACCGGCAAAATCAAACCGACCTTGACACGTCGAGCTTGCCGGGTATCCCCTGGCCGCGCAGACGGACTCTACGTCGTGTAAATGGCAGTCAGAATGGCTATGCCGCGGCAGGGACATCTGGGGCATCACGAGAGCAGAATTGTCAGACAACATATCTCGCGCGATTTCTAAAGCGAGTGTTTTTGTCGCCTCCAATATTCAACGCATGTAGGGCTGTAGGATAGATAATTTGTCATATTACTCAGACTATTTCTGGTTGTTTTATAGACTGGTTTTATCAATTTTACAGTCCACATTTTGTCAGAAGATAGACTATAAAATAATAGAAACCAGACTATGTTTTTACAAAATATAGTCTAATAAATATTGCATTGCAGGCTGAGGACGCGAGGAATTCCTTCGGATTAAGGAGAGAAAACAGTAGAACCGCAGCCGCTATTCTTCGCGCAACAGCGCCCGACCGTCACACTAAAAGCTAAATCGAGAATTTTCTCCTTGCGGGTCCTAGCGCCGCAATGAAGATCAAGCCTCCTACAAGGGTCAGACCGAGGCCAACCCAGGCTGGCGCGAGATTCCCGTATCCCGCGGACAAGACAACTCCGCCCAACCAAGCCCCGCTGGCATTACCGATATTAAGACCTGAATGGCACAGCGATGCTCCGAGAGAAGGAGCCGAGGGCGAGAGGTCCATAAGCCTCGCTTGAAGGGAGACTCCGAGGAACTGCGTCACGATTCCAAGCGCGAATATACCGAGCACCGCCGCCCAGGGCCTCGCGGCAAGCATACCGATGCCAAAAAGAACGAGGGCCGTCAAGGCAAAGCCTGCAAGCGCCGTCTTGACGACCGAGCGATCAGAAAGCCTGCCCCCTAGCAAGGCCCCGATTGTCATACCAGCGCCGAAAAGCGATAGGACGAGGGGTACCGACTGTAACGGGAGCCCCGCTGTTTCAGTCAGAAGGGGCGAGACATAGGAATATACCGAGAACATTCCGCCGAATCCTACTGCTCCAGCCGCAAAAACCATCCAGAGCGGAGCGTTGCCAAGAGCGGATATCTCCCTGGATGCTGAAGCTTGGCCGGAGACCGGGAGCCTAGGAAGCCATACCGCAACGCTCGCGACAGAGACGAGGCCGAGAAATCCGACACCTATATATGAGAGCCTCCAGCCGAGCAGCCTGCCAGCCATGGTGACTAAGGGCACGCCGAGAATGTTCGCAAAGGTGAGCCCTGCCATCATAACAGCCACAGCTCGCCCGCGCTTATCCGCTCCGGCCACGTGAGCTCCCATCACCGCGCCGACCCCAAAAAAGGCGCCGTGGGGCAATCCCGCGAGAAAGCGGCCCACGATCAGCCACCCGAGAGAAGGAGAAAAGGCAGATAGAGTGTTGGCGAAGGTATAGAAGCCCATGAGACTCAGCAGCAAAGCCTTTCTATCCATTCGCGCCGCGAGGATCGTCAGCAGAGGCGCGCCTATCACCACGCCGAGGGCATAGGCGCTTATAATATGCCCAGTTTGGGGAATCGCCACCCCGAAGCTCGTCGCGATAAATGGCAAAAGCCCCATAGCCGCGAATTCCGTGGTGCCTATGCAGAGCCCTCCGAGGGCCAGGGCGACGAGTGGCAGAGTACTTCTCTTCATGCGGAGCACTATATGTTTATTAAACACTATGGGCTAGCGCTGAAGGCAACGGCCTCTTCGGCGGTATCCTCTCTTCGCAGGGCACCGCCGTCTGGCATTTGCCGCAGCCGTAGCGCGGGGCATAGCGCAGCTTTACCCTGTCCAGGTAGTCGCCGCAAATGGCGTTGTCCTTGCCGCTTTCCGTGATAGCCTGAGGCGGACAGCGCGGAATGCAGGCGCCGCACTTGATGCAGTTCTCTTCCGGATCGCTATAGTAGCGCGCCGTCGCCTTCAAGTCGGCATCCACGATTACACTCCCGAGCCGACCGGCCGAGCCGGCTCGGGTGATCAATGAACGGCTCAGGCTGAAAGTCCCCAGGCCGGCGACGAATGCCACATGGCGCTCCGACCAGTTGCTCTTGCGGTCGACAACTCTAAACCGCGGGTCCGCTGTCGGAGCCACGGCGCGATATCCTGCCGCGGTAAAGTACTCGACGAGAAATTTCTCCAGCGCTTGGTTGAGCCTTTCACCTTCTATTCTGCCGTAGAGCCATTCGATGGAGGGCAAACCGAGACTCCGGTTAGCCTTGCGAACGGTAGCCGTAAACGGCAGAAAATAGGAAACAACCGACTTGCTCCCGGCTTGCCACTCCCCCGGAGACATATGGTTCGGACCGACAACGTCCGACTCTTTGAGGCGATCGAAGAGCGGGTCATCGGCCTCGGCCACAGCACCCAGCGGCGGACTGAAGAGCTGCAGAGAATTCAGTTCCGCCGCGATATTCAAGGGATTGTCTGCGAGAAACCCGTTCATCGCCTGGAGGATATCCTCCAGCGTCATGCCTTCGAGCCTACGTAGGCCGCGAGGTCCACGAGCCTGTTCGAGAAGCCCCACTCGTTGTCGTACCAGGCCAGGATCTTCACCATCCGCTCGCCTATCACTAACGTCGACAATGCGTCGATGATCGAGGAACGGGGGTCGCCGCGATAGTCGGCCGAGACCAAGGGCTCTTCGCTGTAGCCCAGGATGCCGTTTAACTTTCCCGCGGCAGCCTCTTTAAAGGCGGCATTCACTTCGGAGACCGTCACCGCTCGGCTCACGTTGACGGTTAGGTCCAAGATGGACACGACTGGCACCGGGACTCGCAGGGAGTAGCCCGTCAGCTTGCCATTCAGCTCGGGGATCACCTTGCCGATAGCCTTGGCGGCCCCGCTGGAATAGGGGACGATGGAGAGCGCAGCCGCCCTGGCTCCGCGCAGGTCCTTCTCGGGCTGATCGTGGAGGGCTTGGCTGTTGGTATAGGCGTGCGTGGTGTTCATGAAGCCCGACTCGATGCCGAAGGCCTGGTGAAGCACGAGCGCCGCGGGCGCAAGGCAGTTGGTGGTGCAGGAGCCGTTCGAAATAATGTTGTGCCGGGCGGGATCGTAGCTCGCTTGGTTCACCCCCATGACGATCATGACGTCCTCGCCCTTGGCCGGAGCGGAGATGATCACTTTCTTGGCCCCACCTGATTCGATGTGGAGTTTGGCTTTCTCCTTGTCGGTGAAGCGGCCCGTGGATTCGACGACCATGTCGACCCCGAGCTTTGCCCAGGGAATAGCCGCGGGATCCTTCTCCGCGATGACTTCGATGCGTTTTCCGTTCACGATCAGCGCGTTCCCTTCGGCCCGCACCTCGCCGGGGAAGGTTCCCCACAGGGAGTCATACTTGAGCAAGTGGGCCAGGGTCGCAGCGTCCGTAAGGTCGTTGACCGCCTTGATGTCTATTTCGCTGCGCCCGAGGGCCGTACGAAAGAAGGTCCGCCCGATTCGCCCGAAACCATTGATACCGACAGTTTTCATAGTGCCTCCCTTTGGTCTCAACCATCTAATAGTCTATTTAGCTATTGACCTATAGAAAATCTAGTCATATTCAATCTACTTGTCAATAACCGAAATGACTTGTAGATTTTAAGTATGGATACTGAAGTCAAAACCGACAGTGAGCTTCCTTCGCTCGATTTTCTCTTTATAGGAGGGAACCTCGCGATAAACCTTGCGAATACCTGGCGCAACCGACCCATTCCCGGCTCAAGGCAGAATGTTCATCGGCTCGATCTGCTGTGGGATCTCTCCCGTGCCGAGCTCTGGTGGCGCAGGGCCTGCGTACAGCACGGACTGACTGGATATGAAGGATTCGGATGGTCCGAAGAAAGTTTCGGGATTCTGATCGCTCTTAGGGCCGAGCTCCGCTCCCTCTTCGAGGGGATAATAGCCAAGCGCGCCGATTTGCCCCAGACGCCGGTCTTGAATAGTACGCTCGCGAGAGGAAGCTTCGTCGTCAGGACCGAGGGCGTTAGAGTGTCGCGCGAATACGTCTCGCACGATGGCCGGCCCGACGCTCTTCTCGCGATAGCGCTGGCGGCCGCCGAGCTTCTCGCTACGGGAGATCTTTCGCGATTGCACGACTGCCGAAGCGATCGCTGCCTGGCCTTGTTTTACGATTCCACTAAGAGCGGGACTCGCCATTGGTGTCGACCCGAGTGCATGAACCGCGCTCGGGCGCGGGAGAACTACTGGAGGGCCAAGGAGCAGCCCAAAGTCCCTCCGAGCGAATAACGTAGCCTTCACAAGGCGTTGAACTCCGTGCTCAGCGGGTGAGGGGAGAGCGAGCGCATTCCACGATCGCGACGATGAGACCAAGCAGGGCGAGGCCTATCCCTATCGCCTGGCTCCCTAGCCAGCCATAGCTCGCGTAGGCCCAGCCGCCCGCGGCGGAGCAGAGCGCGCCGGCGAGGAAGAAGCTGGTCATGTAGAGGCTGTTCAGCCTGCTCCGGATCTCGGCTCCCAGCTGAAAAATCGCTCTCTGGCCGAGAACCAGATTTCCCGAGACGCCGAAGTCGAGGATGAAGGCCCCCGCCCCGAGGGTTGCGATCTTCCATCCCACAGAGCCGCCTCCCAGAAAAGAAAGGCAAAAAGCCGCGCCAGAAAGAGCCATAGCGGCGACGGTCGCGACGCGCGTATAGCCTCGATCGGCGAGGCGCCCAGCCAGGGGGGAGGCGATCGCCCCGGCGACGGCGATCAGCGCGAATATCGCTACCTCCTGCTGGGACAGGCCGATAGACGGGCTCATAAGGAACATCGGTACCGTTGTCCAGAAGACGCTGAAGGCGCCGAAGAGGCAGGCGTGGTAAAAAGCTCTCCGCCTGAGGATAGGCGTGGTCTTCAAAAGCGAGGCGAGGGACCCAAGTAGCTGCGGATACGAAACCGTTCGCTGAGGCTTCCTCACGGGAAGGGCGAAGCTTGAAGCAAGGGCGAGACAGGCCATCGCGATAGCAGAGGAAAAGAAAATGGCACGCCAGCCAAAGAGCCCGCCCACGAGACTTGAGATGGGGCGCGCCAGCATGATGCCGAGGAAGAGTCCGCTCATGATCGAGCCGATGACGCGCCCCTGGTTCTCCTTTGCCGTGAAGTGCGAAGCGAGAGGCACGACGACCTGGGCCACCGCGGAGGAGAAACCCGTAACCGCTACTGCAAGCAAAAATATCGCGGGGCTTCCGGCGAGGCCCGCGGCTATAAGTCCCGCGCAGCTCGCGCCCATCCCGCCTACGATGAGGACGCGGTTCTCCATCAAGTCGCCAAGCGGCACTATAAAGATGAGCCCGAGCGCATAACCGAGCTGCGTGAACGTGACAATGAGACCATCGCTCTTCGGGGGAAGGCCGAACGAAGCGCCGATCATGCCGGCTAAAGGCTGGGCGTAATAGAGGTTCGCGACGATCAAGCCGCTGGCTACCGCAAGGAAAAGAGCGGTGCCGCCATGGAATTCACGCTCGCGCGAGAGCGAACTAGTTTCGGCCATAGAATCTCCATGCTATAATATCAAGACGGTCCGTCTCGTATTTATATATAATACGATACGACTCGTCTCGTCAATGATGCAGAAGTGTTTTGAAGGCGTATAATGGACGACAACAAGCAAGAAGAATCCGACCGGCAGGCAAGCGAAGGACGGCGTCGCTCGGACCGCTCGCACAAGGCCATCTTGAGCGCCGCGCTCGATCTGCTCCACGAGGGAGGGTATCGCTCCGTCACGATCGAGGGCATCGCGGCGCGGGCGGGCGTCGGCAAGCAGACTATCTACCGCTGGTGGCCCTCGAAGGCGGCAGTGGTTCTCGAAGCCTTGCTCGAAGACTCCTCCGTATCCATCACCGAGCCTAATACGGGCAGTCTCCGAGCGGACCTTAAGATCTACCTCACTGCGGCCTACACATCGATGCAAGGCCGCCTGGGCCCTATGCTCAGGGGGCTCGCCGCCGAGGCCCTGCTAGACCCCGAGTTCAAGGCTGAGTTTCTGCGCGCCTACGAGCAACCCTGGCGGGACATCGTCGCCTCGATCCTGCGTAAGGCCGCTGCCCGGGGCGAGCTTCCCGCCGACTTCGACGAAGAGATCGTCGTCGACATGCTCTTCGGCTTCAAATGGCTGCGCCTGCTCTTCGGCCACGCGCCACTCGACGCGCAGGCGGCAGCCCGCGTCGCCGCCCTCGTCGAGACGCTGGCGCGCAACTAGTTATAATAACTCATCTTCACTAGACAAATCGACCTTGGCTCGTTTTCAGGCTGAAAACAATCCGTATTCAATTCAAATTTTTTTGTTTCCAGCCTGAACATTTTTGTTTTCAGTATCAAAATAATTCCCCCTAAACCTCAATCGCCGGGCTCTCCCGTCGGCGTAATAAAGATAGGGGGGCAAACATGGCTATCAAAGTCGCTCTGGTCAAAGACAATATTCGCAAGGATGGAACCTTAGTGCCGCGCGTCGTACAAAGAAACAAAGTCGGATTCGATAAGCTGCTCAACTACATGGACATGACCACCGGCCTTTCGCAGAGCGATCTGCGATCCGTCTTCCTTCAGTTCGCCGAGGCCCTGGCCTTCTTCCTGACGGACGGCAGCGAAGTCCAGACTCCCATAGGTACGATAAAATTGGGCGTCCATTGCCGCAGCGAAGGCCAAAAGCTCAGCGAGGACGACATGAGGCTCCAGATCCGCGGAGATCGCTCGTTCTTGTCTCGGATCCGACTCGGCTCCGCGATCGAGGTCATCGATGCGCCGACCCCCTTGGTCCCGGCGATCCTTCTCGTCGAGAACGCGGACATCCGCGGTTCGGCGGACTCCGGAGCGGTGGGCCATATCCTTCATGTCACAGGAAGCCGTCTTCGCTTCGCCGGGGACGACGCGGAACAGGGACTATTCTTCATCTCTTCTTCGGCATCCCGCGCGACGAGGATGGCCGTGTACAGCCATATCGGGAGCAACATCGTGGACGGCAAGATACCCGATCTCGAATCAGGCGAATACAGGCTCGAGGTCAGGACCCGCCCCAGCGGAAGAGATATCCGCGCGGGGCAGTACGGGAGAACAATAACGATCTCTTAATGTGACTTAATGAAAAAGGGAGGCCGCCCCACTAGAGCGGCCTCCCTTCCTTATAGTTCGCGAAAGCCTTTACTTTTTAATGGAGTAGAAAGCCTTCTTCCCGGCATATTCCGCGGTGCCCTCCATCTCGTCCTCGATGCGCATGAGCTGATTGTACTTGCAGATGCGGTCGGTGCGGGACATGGAGCCAGTCTTGATCTGCCCGGTCTCGCGGCCCACGACAAGGTCGGCGATGAAGGTATCCTCGGTCTCGCCGGAGCGGTGGGAGACGACGGCGGTGTAGTTCGCCTTCTTGGCCATGTCGATGGCCTCGATGGTCTCGGTGACGGTGCCGATCTGGTTGAGCTTGATGAGGATCGAGTTGCAGGCGCCCATGGCGATGCCCTTCTCGAGCCGCTTGGTGTTGGTGACGAAGAAGTCATCTCCGATGATCTGGATCTTGCTGCCCAGGGCCTTGGTCATCTTGACGTAGCCGTCCCAGTCGTCCTGGTCGAGGGGATCCTCTATAGAGACGATGGGGTACTTGTTGATCCACTTAGTGTAGAGCTCGATCATCTCGTCGGCGCTGAAGAGCTTGCCGGGGTTGGACTTCCAGAACTTGTAGCCCTTCTTCTCTCCCTCGCCGAAGAGCTCGGAGGAGGCGCAGTCGAGGGCGATAGCGACATCGTCGCCGGGCTTGTAGCCGGCCTTCTCGATGGCCTTCATGATGTAGTCGAGGGCGTCTTCGTTGCCGATGTTCGGGGCGAAGCCGCCCTCGTCGCCGACCGCGGTGATATGGCCGTCGGCCTTGAGGAGGGCCTTGAGGTTGTGGAAGACCTCGGCGGTCATGCGCACGGCTTCGCGGATGGAGTCGGCGCCTACGGGCATGACGAGGAATTCCTGGAAGTCGATCTTGTTGTCGGAGTGCTTGCCGCCGTTGATGATGTTGGCCATCGGGGTGGGGAGCAACGTCGTGTGGGGGCCGCCCAGATACTTGTAGAGGGGCACACCGAGGAAGTCGGCGGCGGCGCGGGCCGTTGCCATAGAGACGCCGAGCATGGCGTTGGCGCCGAGCTTGGATTTATTCTCGGTGCCGTCGAGCTCGATCATGGTGCGATCGACGTCGACCTGCTCGAGGGCATCGAGTCCACAGATTTCGCTGGCGATGGTCGTGTTGACGTTCTCGACGGCCTTGAGTACGCCCTTGCCAAGGTAGCGCTTTTTATCGCCGTCGCGGAGCTCGACAGCCTCGTAGTCGCCGGTACTGGCGCCGGAGGGAACTGCGGCGCGGCCGAGAGTGCCGTCTTCGAGGACGACATCGACTTCGACAGTGGGATTTCCGCGAGAATCGAGGATCTCGCGAGCCTCTACGTATTCGATAATGCTCATATGGACTCTCCTTATAGGGGGATTAGTATCCAAAAGAAAGACTATCCGCAGCACCGTGGAGAGTCAAGACGAAGGTCGCTCTAGTGCGCGGCGAGAACGTCGATGATGCGCTCGAGGTCCTCGAGGCTGTAGTACTCGATGGCGATCGTGCCCTTCTTGGCGTCGCCCTTGATCTCCACTTTCGTGCCGAGGGCCTCGATGAGACGGTTTTCGACTTCGCGGATCTCGGGTTCCTTGGGCTTCCCGGCCTTTTCGGGCTTGGCGGCAGGCATGCGAGGATTGTTGATATTCGAGGCCGCGGCCTCGGTCTCGCGGACCGAGATGCCCTCGGCGACGATGCGGGCGAAGAGCATGTCGCGCCTACCCGGGTCGGTCACCGACAGCAGGGCCTTGGCGTGGCCGGAGGTCAGCGTGCCATCGCGAAGGGCGGAGAGCATGGACTCGGGCAGCTTCAAAAGACGTAGACTGTTCGCGACAGTACTGCGGTTCTTGCCCACGACGTCGGCGACCTCTTCCTGGGATCGGCCGCCCAAGGACATGAGCGATCGATAGGCCTCCGCCTCCTCGACGGGGTTCAAGTCCTCGCGCTGGACGTTCTCTATAAGGGCTATCTCGAGGCGCTTCTGAGGCGTGAAGCTTCTGACGATGACGGGCACTTCGGTAAGGCCAGCTAGGGAAGCGGCACGGTAGCGCCTTTCGCCCGCGACGATGAGGTAGCCGCCCGAGGGCGACTTCTCGACCACTATAGGCTGGATGAGGCCATGGGTCTTGAGCGAACTCGCGAGTTCGTCGAGGGAGGCTTGGGAGAAACTGCGCCTGGGCTGCTCGGGATTGGGCTTGAGCTCGGACAGGGGGACGGTGTTGAGGCCCTCAAGAGGGGAATCGGGGGCGCCGGCGGCTATCGCCACCGCAATCTCGGGCTCGGGGATGAGTGCACCGAGTCCTTTGCCAAGGCCAAACTGTTTAGCCATTGGAGGCGCTCGCGCTTAAATAGGGGGCTTCACGATCCATGAATTCCTTCGCCAGGGCCTCGTAGCTTTTCGCGCCTATGCAGGAGGGGTCGTAAAGACAGATCGGCTCGCCGTGGGAGGGCGCCTCGGAGAGGCGCACATTACGCGGCACTATGGTGCGAAAAACCTTGTCCTTGAAGTAGTCGGAGACCTGCTGCACCACTTCCTGGGCAAGTTTGGTGCGCGAGTCGTACATCGTGAAGAGGATGCCGCAGACCTTGAGGCTGGTGTTCATGCTCTTCTGAACGAGGCTGACGGTCTGGAGAATGAGCGAAAGTCCCTCGAGGGCGAAGTACTCGCACTGCAGGGGCACAAGAACTTCGTCGGCCGCGACAAGGCCGTTCAAGGTGAGTATCCCGAGGGAGGGAGGGCAGTCTATGAGGATGAAGTCGTACTCGCGAGACACCGTCTCGAGGGCGCGCTTGAGGTACTCGTTGCGGTCGGCCTTGTCGACAAGCTCGACCGTGGCGCCGGAGAGGTCGATGGAAGAGGGCGCGAGGTCGAGCCACTCGACCCCGGTGGGCTGGATGATCGACTCAAGCGTGTTCTGGCCCGAGATGACGTCGTAGATGCTCGGACTCCCCGGCTTTCGGCCGAGGCCACTCGTCAGGTTGGCTTGGGAATCGAAGTCGACGAGAAGAGTGCGCTTGCCCGCGAGGGCGAGGTACGCACCGAGGTTGATAGCGCTCGTGGTTTTGCCCACGCCGCCTTTTTGATTGACAAAAACGATGGTACGCGCCATGCCGTCCCTTCCGCGCTCTGGAGGTTCTCGTAGTGTAGCATAGAGGAAGGACTACGTCCAAGACATGCTTCGCCAGGAAGCTTGACCCCAAGCGCTCTGCTTGGCTACATTGTTGAAGTAAGGAGTCCCCATGCTCAACGAGAAAGTTCAGCGCGCGATCCAGGACGTACGCCCATCCCTTCAGGCCGACGGCGGAGACATCGAGCTCGTCTCGGTGAGCGAGGACGGAATCGTCAATGTACGCCTCACCGGCGCCTGCGGTTCCTGTCCCATGTCCACCATGACCCTCAAGATGGGCGTCGAGAACTACCTCAAGAAGACTGTCCCCGAAGTCAAGGAAGTCGTCCAGGTCTGATTTTAGTGGACACCCTCGTCGCAGGCTTCGTCGGAGTCTTCTAAGCGAGCCGCTTCCTCAGCCTGAGGCTTGCCGCAAGGGTCGAGCGCCGCTGCCTTTGGGGAATCACCAGGATTTTTTTTAGGCTTTCCCTGCCCTTTTTTTGATGTAGTGTCCGGCGTTTTCATAAATCCTCCACATGGCCCTAAGCTCTTCTGCGTCTTCGGCCACGGAATGAAAATACTGCAAAAATACCGCTCGGGGAATAGACTCTAGCGGTATTGCTTGGCAAGACGAGAGATAGTCGCGGCCATATCGGCCAGGGTTACCTGCTCAGACACGTGGCCGAGTTCATAGGCGACCTTAGGCATACCGTACACGACGCAGGAAGCCTCGTCCTGGCCGAGGGTGATGCCGCCTTGCCGGTAAATCGAGCCGAGCTCCCGCGCGCCGTCGCGGCCCATACCCGTCATGATTACGGCGAGAGCCCGATTGCCGTAAGCCTTGGCCACGCTCCTGAAAAGCACGTCTGCACTCGGCCTATGCCCGTTCTCGAGAGGCTCGTCGGTAATTCGCGCTACAGCCCCCAAGGGCCGCTTCTCGACGATGAGGTGCTTATCTCCCTGAGCGATGAGTATACGGCCAGGCCTTAGGATATCTCCGTCGGCCGCCTCTTTAACCTCGAGGGGGCAGATTCGGTCGAGGCTCTTCGCGAACTCCTCGGTGAAGCCGGGGGGCATATGCTGGACTACGAGGACGGGTTGGGGAAGATCGGCGTCTATCTTCGCGAAGACCTCGCGCAGGGCGTTGGGTCCCCCCGTCGAGATGCCGATCGCGATGACCTCGATCGGACCAGGTTGACGGAGGGGCTTGTTAGACTCGAGCCGTCTCGCCTGTTCGGCGGCGCGTTCTGCTGCGCGTTCCTCGAGAAGGGGTGCAGGCTCGAAGAAGCGCTCAGGCGCCTCGAAGTCGAAGCGCGGCGGGTTCTTGCCCTTGCGCCTTTGGTATTGGGAGCCGAAGGCGAGGAGAAGGCGCGAGAGCTCGCCTGCGACTGTATGGATATCCGAGGAGACCGAGCCGGAGGGCTTGGTGATAAAGTCGGAAGCGCCAAGCGAGAGGGCCTCGATGGTCACCGCGGCCCCTTCCTTCGCGACGGCGGACAGGATGATCACCGGGATCTCGAGGCCGAGCTTCTTACGCTCCTTGAGGAATTCGATGCCGTTCATTTCGGGCATCTCTATGTCGAGGACGATGATATCGGGGTTGCAGCGGGGAATCTTCTGGAGGGCGAAGACGCCATTCATGGCCTTGTCGGCCACGACGAGACCGGGAGTAGCCTCGATGATCTTGGAAATCAAGTTCCGCATGAGCGCGGAATCGTCGACTACGAGTACCGAGACCGGATCAGGCACGTCGCGCTCCCTTATACGTTCTTCCGATAAAAAGTCGCCCAATCGGTCTTGACGAATTCGAACCTAGTATTCATTCCGAAGAGCGACTCGGAATGCCCAATAAAGAGGAAGGATTTAGGGGCCATGGCTTCCCAAAACCGCTCGATGGCGGCCTTTTGAGCAGCTTCATCGAAGTATATCAGGACGTTGCGGCAAAAGACAACGTCGAGACCGCGCTGCCCCGAGTCGTTCTTGAGGTTATGGTAGTCGAAGCGGACCATCTTCTTCACATCGTCCTTGAGCTGATATCCGCCGGGCTTCCGATCGAAGTACTTAGGCAGGTAGGTCTCGGGGACGCCTTGTATCCGGGCATCGGCATAAAAAGCTTCCTTGCCGACCATGAGACACTTGAGGGAGATATCGCTCGCCACGATCTCGAAGCTCCAGCTCGGAGGAAGGATCTCCTTAAGGAGCATCGCAAGAGTGTAGGGCTCCTCCCCCGTCGAGCAACCCGCGCTCCAAAAGCGAAGCTTCCGCTCTCCGCCGGGCCCGCGAAGCTTGATGAGCTCGGGCACGACATATTTCTCGATCGCGTCGAAGTGCGCCTGATTGCGGAAAAAACGCGTCAGGTTCGTCGTGACCGAATCGAGAAGAGTCTTGAGCTCTTCCTTATCTTTGACGATGAGCGCGTAATATTCGGTGAGGCTCTCGAGCTTCTTGTCCCGGAGCCTTTCCTTGAGCCTGCTTTCGAGAATAGAGCGGTTGGTCGCCGAGAAGGTGATGCCGCTCGCATCGTAAATGAGCTTTCTGTAGAGCTCAAAGTCGGCATCGCTCAAGAAGTCGGACATGCCTATATTACTCTCCGTAATTCCCCGCTTCGTAAGCGAGATGCGCGTAAAAAAAGCATAGGCGGGGGCCCCTGAGGTGTCAATAGCGCCCCTGATTCCATCCCTCCCTGTGAAAACCGCCTTCTGGCGGGATAGACTGGGTGGCGGCATGAGAAAAACACTTCTCGAGCTCCGTATACGCGATGTATCGATGGAAAAAGGCGAACCGATCGTCATACTCGAAGAGCGGCGGACCGAGCGGCGCCTTCAAGTCAAGGTCGGCCCCTTCGAGGCGAGCGTCATCATCCTCGAGTTGGAGGGCATTTCATCGCCCCGCCCCCTCACCCACGATCTCCTCGCCGAAATCTTCGAGGAGGGAGGCTTCAGCCTCGACAGGGTAGAGCTCTTCGGCGATTCTGCCGAACTCTCGCGGGCCAAACTTTTGTACAGTAAGAGCCTGCGCAATTACGAAAAGGAAGTAAGACCCTCCGACGCCCTCGCCCTGGCCCTCAGGCTTCAAGCGCCCGTCTTCGCCTCTCCAGACATGCTCGATAGTGCCGAGAGAGGAGCCGATCCCTGGCAGCGGTCGAAAATCCTCGATTTCGGTGACAGAAAAACCGGGAGGATGCGCGCCTAGTAAGGAAACGCGAAAGCGGAATTCCCCGCTTGATGCCGAATGATTGTGCACTTACAATCCACACATGGGCTTTATTGAAAGAATTAAAGATTGGTTTTCCCGTCTCTTCTCCCGAGATCCCGAAGAAGCGCGCCGCCGGACCGAGCTCCGCAGGCTCCAACTCCAATTGGCCGACCAGAAGCCGCCTTATTTCCGCCCTAAGCAGACGACCGTCCTCCCGGGCTTCGCCTTGGCGGTCTACCGCTTCTATTCGCTCCTCAGGCCGCTGGCCGAGCTGGCCCGCGCGACGGTAGCCAACTCGGACCTGAGGACTTCCCAACGCTACTTCGACTACCTCATCGATTGCCGCCTACCCAAAGGCGAACAGGAACGCAAGCGCTTCTTCTCCTATGACGGGATGGTGGAGCGCATTCAGAATGCGCTCAAGCCGGACGAGGAGATCGAGACCATACAGCGCGAGTTTCTGTCTTTCCTCGACTCGGTCGACGCGCTAGGCTCCCGCGCGGTCAATGCCGATCTCTTCGAGATCGAGCGCTTCATCGACCTATGCAGGCACGACTACGAGCGCATTATCGGTCTTTTCGACCCGAGCGCCAGCCTCGACGATCCGCGCTACAAGCCCGATTTTGCCCCGGTGCAGGGAGAGCAGCTCCTGCCCGAGCTCATCGACTTCTATTACCTCACCGAGTCCTTCATCTTTTCGCCCGAGCTCAAGGAGAACCTCGTCCGCCTTCTCGAGAAGCGCCAGCCAGAAAGCTTCGACGAGACCAAGAAAAGCAAAATCGAAAAGCTCTTCGTCCAACTCGACAGGGAATGCGAAGAAAAGCTCGGCAAAGAGACACTCCTCGCGCTCATGCGCGTAATCAAGGAAGAGCCATTCTTTACTCCCTCGACGCCCCGCGAGAAGAAGGACTACTTGGACGCCTACCGCAAGCGCGTGATCAATCAGTTCGACAAAGACCGCGAGCGAATACAGCGCGAACAGCATGAGACCGTGATAGCCGTCGATATACGGAGCCTCTTCGGCGAAGCCGAGATCCTCGATATCGACGGCTACGACGAGGAGAACGACTTGATCCTGCGAAAGGACAGCCCCAACGGGTTCGTCTGGATCAAGCCGATGCGCATTCTCAAGACCTTCATCGTCAACGCCTTTGAGCCTCAGCTCAAGGAATCCATCAAGCGCATCCTCGTCGAGGGCTACTTCGACAACAAGGGATACCAGAACAACCTTGCCAACATCCTCTACCAATGCGAGCGCTCGGGCGGCCGCATCGCCGAATTCGAGGAGCAGCTGCGCGGGACAGGTAGGGTTTCCCTCGTAGCGATGAAACGGTACATCGAGGAAATGCGCAGGGGCAAGGATATCGGCACCTTCCTGAACCGCCTCGTGGATTCCATCAATGATAAAGCCAGGGAGATCGTCCAAGACGAGGCAGGCTTATTCGCCATGCTCGGCGACGCCTTAGGAGAACTCCTCACGGACTTTAAGAAGTCGAGCCCGGACCTCATCACTAACATCCGAACCCTTGGCGGAGGGCGAAACCGGGAAATCATAGCGCAGGTCCAGGCAGGACGGGAGTGCATCCTGGTCCTCGTGAAGATCATGCGTAATTTCACCTCCGTGAAAAACCCGAACGAGGACAAGGCCCAAGCCGAAGGCCGGGGCATAGCGGAGATCCCGGACCCAGAGGACAGGAATCCCATCGATCTGCTATAGTAGCCCTATGATTCAGCCTTCGTTCTTACTACGGACCCCGCGCCCCACGATCGTCGCTCTCCTTATCCTTATCGCCCTCGGTCTTAACGCTGAAGGCGAGGCCCCGCAGGGCGCGAGTCTCGCCGCCCTCCTTCCCGCCGACGTCGTCTCGCTCCTGGCTTCCTCGGGCAAAGCGGTGAGGACGAGTTCGGGAAAGCTCTCCCTCATCCCGAACCATCAAGCGGGAACGGACATACGCGAAGCCTTCGATAAAGAAAAGCCCAGCCTCGTCGTCGAGGCAGTCTTCGCCCTACAAAGGCCCAAGCCCGCCACCGCGGCTGCCGCTCAGGTAGAGCTTGCGTCGGTCTACGGCATACTGAGATCCCTAGACTCGCTGCAGGGCATCGAGTACTACTCGGCGAGCCGAAAAACGATGCGTACGTTCTACGCCGAGTCTTACATCGTCGACGGGCCGGACTCGAAGGTCAGGCTTCCCGACCCCAAAGCGCCAAGCGCGGACGCGATCCCGCAATCCGAGACGGTCTACGCTTTCCAGCGCGACCTCTCCTTCGGCGCGAACCGCTACCGCTACGAGTACGCGGCCTTCCCCGACGCAATACGCCTCTCGAGCATAAACCTCACGAAGATGAGTTACGGCGTCATACCGGTGGCCGCCCCCGGGGAGCTCTCGACTCGCCTCCTCGTGATCCAGGCTGGCGATGCCATCCTCTTCTACGCCGCGAGCGGCGCGAAGGCGCCGGGCCTCTTCTCGGGCAAGCTTGGGGATTCCTTCGCGAACAGGGCAGAGGCGCTATTCAGATGGTTCTCGGCGAAATACTTCGGCATCAAGAAGTAATGCCGCTGTACATCTTCTCGCCGATGTCCGGCCTGAACCAGGCGCCCTCGAAGCGCACGCTTCCCGCGAGATCATAGGCGCGACTTCGGGCGGCCGCCCACTCGGCACCGACTCCCACCGCGGTAAAGCAGCGGCCGCCCCCGGTCAGGACGCGGCCGTCCGAACCGCGGCTTGTCGACGCGTGGAACAGGTGCTGCCCCTCGCCCGCCTCGTCGGGCAGCCAGGCGACCAGACGCTTAGGATAGGCACCCGGATAGCCCGGCGCGGCCACGACGACGCCGCAGGCGACCTTCTCCGAAAACCGCAGTTTAATATCGCCTAACGCGCCACGCGCGACGGCCCCGCAAAGTTCCCCGATGCTCGTCTCGAGCAGCGGAAGAAGCGACTGAGTCTCTGGGTCGCCGAAACGCACATTGTACTCGAGGAGCTTGGGTCCCGTCTGAGTGAGCATGACGCCGAAGAAGAGGACGCCCTTATATGAGAGGCCCTCGGCCGCCATGCCTCGGAAGCTAGGGGCGACGATCTCTCGCTCGATTCTGGCCATTGCGGACTCGTCCGCATAAGGCACGGGGCAGACCGCGCCCATGCCGCCGGTATTAGGGCCCGTATCCTTGGCACCGGCCTTTTTGTGGTCCGCGCAGGCGGGGAGAATCGCGTAGCGCTCTCCATCGCAGAGAGCGAAAATCGACAGCTCGCGGCCGACAAGGAACTCTTCGGCTAAAAGCTCGTCGGAACGCAAGACTTCCTCGCCGAAGGCCAGAAGCTCGGCCGGATCGTCCGACTCTAGGACGCCCTTGCCTGCCGCGAGCCCGCTCTTCTTGAGCACGAGGCGAGCCCCTCGATTTTCGTCCACGAAGCGTTTAAGGGCCGCGGCGTCGGTGAGGCGTTTAGTCGCCGCGCAGGGCACGAGCTGGCGCTCGGAGAAAGCGCGGGCGAAAGCTTTGCTCGACTCGAGCATCGCGGCCTTCTTGCCCGGCCCAAAGACCGCGATTCCGGCGCCGCCTAACGCGTCGACCACACCGGCTGCGAGGGGTACTTCCGGGCCCACGACGACGAGGCCGATCCCCAACTCGCGGGCGGCGGCGACTACGGCCGCCGGATTATCCGGATCGAGGGCGACATTCGTCGCGATATTTTCAGTACCCGCGTTCCCGGGCGCGCAATAGATGCGGTCGCTCTTCGCTGCATCCTTGGCGAAAGCCCAGGCGAGGGCATGTTCGCGCGCTCCGGATCCCAATATCAGCGTATTCATCGCCGGTTCCTTTCGGCCTCGATCGCATCGAGCAGAGAGAGGATTGCCTTAGGGTAGATCCTATGTTCGACCGCATGTACTCGAGCCTCGACTTCATCGACACGTTCGCCGCTTTCGCGCTCGAAAGCCTCGAACGCGATCGGCGCGCCCGTATCCATCCCCTCGTCGACGTAATGTACCGTGACCCCGAACTCGCAACTTCCCGCGTCATAAGCGCGCGCTATGGCATGAGCGCCCGGCCAGGCGGGCAGGATCGAAGGATGGACATTGACGATTCGCCCGCTCCTAGCCGCCACGAACTGAGGCGACAAGAGACGCATGAATCCGGCGAGAGCCACGAGCTCGGCGCCGGCGACGGAGAGCGAGGCGGCTAACTCAGCCTCGGCCTCTACCGCGGCGCGCTTGTAGTAGCTCACGTAGCGCGCAGGGACGCCCAGAGCGACCGCGCGCTCGGCAGCAAAAGCGGCCTTGCGGTCGTACGCCAGGAGGACGCATTCGTGCCTGGGCCCTTCGTTGTCCGGGCGCTCGCGCAGGGCGCGGACGAGGGCCTCGAAATTGCCGCCGTTGCCGCTCGCGAGGACTGCAAGCCTAGCCACGGTCAGACTCTCCGGTTCGGAGCGGGAAGGGATGATTGCCGTCGAAGCAGGCCGAGCAAAAACCGCGGTCGCCGTTCAGCGTCTCGAGCAGTTTGTCCACGGGAAGAAAACGGACGGAATCGGCGCCTATCTCTCGGGCTATGCCGTCGGGATCGAGCCTATTCGAGATGAGGGCAGTACGGTCGGGTATGTCGATTCCGTAGTAGCAGGGCCACTTGAGTTCGGGAGAAGCGAGCCGCAAGTGCACTTCCTTCGCGCCCGCCTCGCGGAGGAGGCCGACGATGATGCGGCTCGTCGTGCCGCGCACAAGGGAGTCGTCGATCATCACGACGCGTTTGCCCGAGACGACCTCGGGCACAGCATGGAGCTTCAGGCGCACCATGAGCTCTCGCTGGTCCTTGGTCGGCATGATGAAGCTGCGGCCCGCATAGTGACTGCGCGCGAGGCCGAAGTCGAAGGGTAGGCCCGAGCGGCGCGCATAGCCGATAGCCGAAATGTTGCCCGAGTCTGGCACAGGGATGACAAGATCGGCCTTTATCTCGCCTGAATCCTGGTCGGCGATTGCTTCGCCCAAGGCGACGCGCGCGGCATGCACGGAGCGGCCGAACACCTCGGAGTCGGGCCTGGCGAAGTAGATGAGCTCGAAGACGCATCTCTTAGGCGTCCTCTTGGGCTCGAGGAAGAATGAATGCTCGCCCGAGTCGTCTATGATCACGACCTCGCCCGGCTCGACCTCGCGGTAGTTCATCGGCATGAGGGCGTGGAGGGCGCAGGTCTCTGAGGCGACATAGCTTGTCTTGCCTTGATGGCCGATATAGAGGGGCCGAAAACCTGAAGGGTCGCGGACGGCAATAAGCGCGTCCTCGTGCATGATCGCAAGGCTATAGGCTCCCTCGAGGGGTTCTAAGGCCTCCCGCAAAAAACTCTCGCGATCCTGCTTTCGCGAGCGAGAGAATGCGTGGAGGAGAAGCTCGGAATCGGCGGTACCTTGGAAGATCGAGCCCTCGGCGGTAAGCGCGGCGCGGAGCTCTCCGCCATTCGATATATTGCCGTTGTGAGCTAAGGCGATGCGGCCCTTGTTGCAGTCGACCACGATGGGCTGGGCGTTTTGGACGCCGGAGCCGCCCGCGGTCGAGTACCGGACGTGCCCGATGCCAAGACGCGAGAGATGGCTTTCCTGAACGTACTTGCCGAGGACCGAGGCGACCATGCCGAGGTCGCGCTTGGACCACCAGCGACCAGCCTCTTCCCAAGCCATGCCGCATGACTCCTGCCCCCGGTGTTGGAGAGAGAAGAGCATATAGAACAATGTCTTGGGGATATCGAGGGGATCGAGGGAACGGATGCCGGCCACGCCGCAAAAATGCCCCAGGCTCTGGCCGCTAGCCTCAGACTGAGGGGAAGGGTCTCTGACTAAGACGTTAGGTTCCATGACAGATAGTACCAAGCCATGGGAGGAGGGTCAATCACGGCCGGGATCTCTATCCGAGAAGAGAAACGGCAAGTCGTACACGTCTTCGACACCGTCGACAAGGATCGCGCCCATGCCGAGCTCCATAGCAGGCGCGAGGTCGACGTCGAAGCGGTCGCCTATCGATACGCAAGCGGAAGGATCGAGGCCGAGCCTCTTCGAGATCTCTATGAAAGGCTCGGGCGCGGGCTTGCCGGAGTAGGTATCGTCGAGCCCGACGAGAACGGAGAAGTGATCGCGTACGCCGAGGGCCTCGAGGCTCTTCTCCCCAATGAGGCGAGGGTTGTTGGTCATGAGGGCGAGACGAAATTTCTTAGCTAAAAGGTCGAGGGCCCGGTCGAGCCGAGCGTCCTTTTTAAGCCACTTCGCGGGCTCGTAAGCCTCCTCGCGCCAACGCACGCTCGTCGCAATATCGATGCCAAGGGCGGCGAAAAGCTTGCCGAGACTCGTCTTCCCGAGCCCTGCCGCTTCTCTCTCAGCTCGAAGGGCGGCAATCTTGGCGGACGCGGCGGCTGCGTCTAAGCCGAGCTCGCGCCCGAGCCTTTCAACGAGAACATCCTCTTGAAAGGTCGCATAGGCGGGATTGGTATAGAGCGTATTATCGAGATCGAAGACAAGGGCCGAGGGCTTCCCCTCTATAGCGACGACCTTCATTGCCCCAAGCTGTCGTCGCCGGGTTGCGCCTCATCCTCGGCCGGCGCCGAGCCTTCCGGCGGCGCGATCGCAGTGGAGCCGCGGATGACGCCTTCCTTGGAAAGGCGATCGACTTGGCGCTTGATGCGCTTGGCCACGAGCTCGCGGTTGTCGAGCATCGAGGATACGGAGCGGTTATGGTGCACGAGGCTGATGATCTGAGCGAAAAGCCCGGTGACGTCGGCTTGAATGTACCATTCCTTTTGAAGGAGCTCCTTGTGGTGGACCGCATTGGTCCCGATAATGCGGTAGAAGAGTCCCTGCTTGTAGGCGGCGTCGAAGTCCTCGATGGCCGAGCCGGAGAAGAGAGGCAGGGAGACTGCGCAGATTACGCGCTCGGCGCCCATTTCCTTCAGATTTTTCATGCCTTTTATAAGAGTGCCACCGGTGCCGATCATGTCGTCCGCCATGAAGATCGTCTTGCCTTTAACCTCGCCCAAGAGGCGCATTTCCTTAATATTGGAATCGGCGGCGTTCTTCGTCACTTTCGAGTAATCGCGCTCCTTATAAAGGAGGGCGAGAGGTTTCTGAAGAGCGTTGGCGTAGAACTTGTTGCGGTCCACGGCACCGGTATCGGGAGCGAGGACGACAAGAGCCTCCTTCGAGATATCCGTGATACCTATTAGCTTCTCGATGATCTGAAGAGACGCGTGAAGGTTCTCGAGATGGAGATGATTAAAACAGTTCTCGATCTCCTTCGAGTGAATGTCTAGGGTGATGATGCGCGAGACGCCAAGGTTCTCGATCATCTGCCCGACGCGCGCCGCAGTGAGCCCCTCGCGACCCTTCTTCTTGTGCTGGCGCGCATAGGGATAGGAGGGCAGCACGACGTTCACGCGATCGGCGCCCGCTTGAACGGCGGCGTCGATCGTGACGAGGAGCGAAAAGATATGGTCGTTGACCGAGAGGTGTCGGGAAACCGAGCCGTCATTGAAGGATATGGGCTGATGGTTCTCAATATCCTGGAATACGTATAGATCCATGCCGCGGACCGAGTCGAGGATTTCGGTCTTCACTTCGCCGTTGGCGAAGTACGTATGGCGGGCGTTAATCTTGAATCGGGGGGGACGGTACAGATTAACGTTACCAGGTATATATAGGAGGCTCGATTGGACGTCGTTGGTGAAGTTGATCTTCCGCGTCACAAGATCCTGAGAAATATGGTAGCGCGTAGCGAGGGCCTCGGTCTTGCGATCGAACCTTCGCTTATAGATACCGGCGAGCCTGCGGATCACTTGATTCGCGAATGTCTCGGCGCCAGGGCAGGCGAGAATGCCGAGCTTCGAGGGATCGGAGTAGCTCATGCGGAGTACCTTCTGTCGACAGGCTTGGGTTTTAGGCTACCGATTCGGGGAAACGATGTCAATGCCCGCGCTTTACGGTGCCCTGATCCCATGGTATCGTGGCACAGGAGTTTAACCATGAAGCGAACAGTCCTCCGAATGATGGACGAGGGAGCCGCCCAATGGGCGAGCGATGCCTACGTCCTAAAGAAGGGCGGCTCCGGTTGGATCTCATTCTCTTTCGTCCAGGCGCGCAGCCGCTCGAGGGAGTTCGGCGCCTGGCTCCTCTCTAAGGGCTATGCTAAAGGGGACAGGCTCGCCATCATCGCCGAGGGCAGCCCCGAGTGGGTCATGGCCGAGAGCGGCATGCTCTGCACTGCCTGCGTTTCGGTGCCCCTCTCGATAAAGCTCCTCGCCGATGAGATCCCCTTCCGACTGGACCACTCCGAGGCAAAGGCCATCGTCACCACGAAGAACCAGCTCGAGAAGGTCCTCGGCTCCTTCGACAGGATCGACAATAAAGGCATCACTCTCGTTTACCTCGACGACGACCCAGCCTTCGCGCGAGAAGCAGCGGCCAAGCACGGGGTAAACGCCCAGCGGGTCATAGGCTTTGACGAGGCCTGCGAGGCCGGACGAACGGCTCTCGCAGCGCAGGGCTCAGATTACTCGACCCGACTCGATGCTATCGCCGCGGCAGCGGAAGAGGACGATCCCGTCACCATCTGCTATACCTCGGGCACCACCGGCAATCCCAAGGGCATAGTCCTCACTAATCTCAACTACTGGACGAACTGCCACGACGCCGTCGAACTTTTCGACGGGCCCTACCACTTCAAGACTCTCCTCATACTTCCCTGTGACCATTCCTTTGCGCACACGGTCGGACTCTACACCGCCCTGGTCTGTGGCATATCCCTGTACTTCGTCGACTCTCGCGGCGGCGGCATCGCCACCCTGCGAAACATCCCCGTGAACCTCCGCGAATCCAACCCGACCTTTGTATTCACCGTCCCATCGCTCTCAGGCAACTTCATGAAGAAGATCATAGCCGGCGTCGAAGATAAGGGAGGCTTCGTCGAGAAGTTCTTCAAGGCGGGAATAAAGGCTGGAATAGCCTACAACGGCGACGGCTATAACAAGCCGCCTCTCAGCGTCCGAGTCAAAGCCTTCTTCCCCCACCGCATCGCGAAGCTACTCGTATTCGACAAAATCAAGAAGATGCTCTTCGGCACTCGCATTCGCTTCTGCGTCGGAGGCGGCGCCCTCCTCGACGTGAAACAGCAGGAGTTTTTCGCTGCCTTTGGCTGCCCCGTCTACCAGGGCTACGGCCTCACCGAGGCGGCGCCCATAATCTCCTCCAACGCGAGCGGCAAGGGCAAACACAAGTTCGGCACCTCCGGCCTGGTCGCTTCCTCGGTCGAGTGCAACCTCGTGAAGGACGACGGCAGCATAGCGGCAGTGGGGGAGAACGCCGAGATCGTCATACGCGGCGACAACGTTATGAAGGGGTACTACAAAAATCCCGAGGCCACGGCCAAAGCGCTCCGCGACGGTTGGCTCTACACGGGCGACATCGCCCACTACGACGAAGACGGATTCCTCGTCGTGGTCGGCCGAGAGAAGGCCCTTCTCATAGCCGAGGACGGCGAAAAGTACAGCCCTGAGGAGATCGAAGAGGCCGTCACATTCTCCACCGACGTCATTGATCAGATCATGGTCTGGTGCGAGCAGCGCAAGTATGTCACGGCCCTCGTCAACCTCGATACGGCCAAGGTGAGCCGCATCGTCAAGGCCGAGGGCATAGCGAGCGCCCAGGACCTGCTCGAGCGCCTCAAAGTCGAGTTCGCCAAGTACCGCGACGATCCCAAAGCCAAGCAAGTCCAGGCAGCCTGGTATCCGGCGGTGTTCCAGATCATTTCGACGCCCTTCAGCGACAAGGACGGCACGGTCAACTCGACCATGAAGATAGTCCGCCACCGAATTGCCAATGTCTATGCGGAACTCATCGACTACTCGTACACATCCGAGGGATCCACTACATCGAACGAGCGCAACCTTGCGGCCTTGCGGGAACTCTTCAAGCTGAACTGAATCGCATTAGGATTTCCGCGGCATCCGCGGTATTATATAGGTAATCGAAAAAGTGCAACTCCTCTACATAAGGACAGTGACGTGAAGCGACTCCTAGCTATCTCTGTCTGCGTCCTTTTTTCCGTGGCCCTCTGCTATAGCGATTGGTATTGGAGCAGCAGCGAATCGGTCGATTCGGGGAACGGCCTCTACCTCGCGCGGATAATCGAACGGCCGAGCGGAACGAACCAGCTCGAGGTATCCGATGTTGCGAGCCGCAGGACACTCTGGGTTAAGGACATCGATTGGCCAAAGGACTGTCTTGGCCTGCTCTCGAACGACGGGAAGGTCTTCGCGGTCGTGAACAACGACTATAGCGATAAACAGTACCTCGTAACCATCTACACAGAGAGCGGTCAGGCAGGATATTCGATCAAGGAAATCAAGATAGATCTCGAGAACCTCATCTCGAAGGACAATAAGTATCAGTGGATCGATCTTGATGGCGACCACATACGATTCGCCTACGACCCTAAGGGCAAGGCGAAATATCTCGTTCTCCGGATCTATTCGGGGAAGACGCTCGAAATAGGTCTATAGGGGAAAAAAGGGCTGCACTCACTCCGAGTATTCGAATATCTCCTCGATATCCTTGTCAAAGAGGCGTGCGACCTTAAAACCCATCTCGAGAGAGGGGATGTACTTGTTCTTCTCGAGCGAGATTATCGTCTGTCTCGTGACGCCGAGTTCTCGGGCCAGCTCTTCCTGCGTCATCTTTCTGTTTAAGCGCAGCTCGAGCACCCTGTTGGAAATCACCGCGACTTCCTATCGATGATAAAGTAGGCGGTCGTTAGGAAGAGGGACTGAAAGACTGCGATGAGCATGAGAGCCCGACCTGCGGCCACAAAATTTACTGCGGTCTTCGGCGCGATATTAAGTATGAGGATTGCGGCGAACATTGTAAGCAGGAGCGTGACCCTGCAGGTAATGCTGGTTGCTTTTTCGTAATTACGTACCATCCGCTCGTCCGATAGGGCGTCGAGGGACCTGCGCTGTATCCGCTTACTGACGAACAGGATGATGGCGCCGCAGATCACGGCCAGCCCGAGGAAGAAGAAACCGGATAGAGAGGGGAATATCGCCCCGAGCGCAAAGCTGAAGACGATTACTCCCATCATTGAGCCATATACGAAAAGCTTATACATTTTCTCGGCTGTCATCGTCGACCTCCGAGAAAAATGTAAAACACGTCTGACTAATTGTCAGACGTGTTTTACATGCAAGACATCATTTTTCCTCAATGGCAAGCCTATTTCTCTCGATGCTAACAGAAACGAGCCCTTTATCGCAGAGCCAGGAGATATACGAACGGACGGTGAAGCTCATAAGCGCATGCTGCGTATGGTTGAGCACGAGGCCGAGCGAGGTCGCGAGCCGCGCCACGAGGCTCTCGGGCGTCGCCGGTTCCGCGCCTTCGGCGCTGCAGAGCCCGAGGACACGGTCTCCGATCTCCAATATCTTAGCCTTGTTCGCCTCGACGAGCGGCCCGGCCTCGCGCACGGGCTCTCCATGGCTCGGCACAATCCAATCGACGTCGAGAGCGGCGATCGCATCCAGCGTAGTCAGATGGGCTGCAACATCGTAGACCACGTAATACTTGTACTTTTCGAGAATAGCCGGACTCGCGACGGCGTCCGCTGCGAAAAAAACGCGGTCGGGCGTGAGGTAGCCGACCTGTCCGAGGTAATGCCCCGGCAGAGAGATAGCCTCGATCCCCGTGTCGCCCACGAGACAAGGCTCTTCGAGAAGCAGGGTCACACGCGAGGCCTTGGCCACGAGGAACTTATTGCGCAAAGGTGGAGGGGAATAACCGCCCCAGACAAGACTCGGTTCAAACTCGGGATGCTCGATGAAGCTGAGCTCGGTCCTCGGCGCCGCGATGGCGCAACCGGTGCGCGCCTGCACAAGGGCATTGGCCCCGCAGTGGTCGGCGTTCGAATGCGTGTTAGCGATAAGCGCGATGGTAAGGCCCGAAGCCGCGCAGGCGCGAATGATCCGCTTGCCCGCATCGCCGTCGCTGCCGGAGTCGACAAGTGCGGCACGACCTTTTGCCGCGCCGCCTAATGCGTACACGCCGATATTCGTCGGTCCCCTCGCCACGTAGGTCGAGCCAGACAGAAAGCTGAGTTCGAGCTCAGGCATCGAAGTGGCCTTCAAGTATTTGTAGGTTGTTTTTAACCCGATGGTTAAGCTCGAAGAGAAGAAGGACCCTGAGTATGGGGCCCCAGAAAGAGCGCCTGGGCGCTCCCTCCGCTCTACTTTTTCGCATCCTCGTCGGTATCGCCCTCTACACTTCCCTGGCCTTCGGACGCTTCAGTCTCGTCAGTCCCTCCTCCTTCAACGCCTTCGCCCTCGGGGCTTTCCCCTTCAGGATGGTTCTTTAGTTCGGCGTGACGAAGCTTTTTTTCTTCCTTTTTTTTCTTTTTCTCGAGTTCCTTACGGCGCTTCTCGCTGTTGTATTGATTCGGTCTCATTTTTTCTCCCCACAGCGCCCCGGGAAGGGCACCATGGTTAATAATAGCACAAATCGTAAGCCACGCTAAGGTACGCTCGAGTCGAGGACTTCGAGCTTCATCGCTATTTATATCCCCGCGCGGCCTCGACAGCCTTGCCCCATGAGGCGAGGAGCCTGGACCTCTTTTCGTCGGGCATATCCGGAGCGAATTCGCGCTTCTTGCGCCAGTTGCCTTCTACCTCGGCCAAAGACTCCCAATAACCGACGGAGAGGCCTGCAAGGTAGGCAGCGCCGAGGGCTGTGGTTTCGCCGACCTCGGGGAGAACCACCCGGCGATCAAGGACATCGGCCTGGAACTGCATGAGGAAGGAGTTCGCCGAGGCTCCACCGTCGGCCTTGATGCAATGTATGTCCTTCCCATAATCCTTCTCCATTGCGTCGAGGAGATCCTTGGATTGATAGGCAATTGACTCGAGGGCCGCCCGGACGAAGTGAGCCCTGGTCGTACCGCGCGTGATGCCGACTACCGTGCCTCGAGCATCCGCGTCCCAATAGGGAGCTCCCATGCCTACGAAGGCAGGCACGAGGAAAACTTCGCCTGTATCCGGCACCGAGCGCGCGAGCTTCTCACTCTCGGCGGAGTCGACGAGCATCCCCATCTGATCGCGGAGCCACTGGATCACAGCCCCCGCGATGAAGACCGAGCCCTCGAGGGCGTACGTGTAGCCCTTACCGAGGTCCCAGGCAACGGTCGTGAGGAGGCCATGGCTCGAGGCGACAGGGGTCGCTCCCGTATTCACGAGGGTGAAACAGCCCGTGCCGTAAGTGTTCTTGGCCGAGCCTGGCTCGAAGCAGGCATGGCCAAAGAGGGCCGCCTGCTGGTCGCCCGCGCAGCCCGCTACGGGGATCTCGCAGCCGAAGAGTTCCTTTCGCGTTTTCCCAAAGGAGCCGGAACTCGGGACGACCTGCGGCAGGATGGAGGCCGGAATCTTGAAGAGCTTCAGCAACTCCTCGTCCCATGTGCCGGCTTTAATATTAAAAAGGAGGGTACGGCTCGCATTGGTCGGATCCGTGAGGTGCTGCCCGGTGAGCTTGTAAATAAGCCAGGAATCGACGGTGCCGAACATGAGCTCACCTCGCTCGGCCCTGGAGCGAAGGCCCGGTTCCTGGTCGAAGAGCCACATGAGCTTGGTCCCTGAGAAATAAGGATCGAGTACGAGGCCGGTCTTCTCGCGAACGAGGTCGGAGAGCCCCATGGCCCGCAGCTCATCGCAGATATCGGCCGAGCGGCGGCATTGCCACACTATCGCGTTGTACACAGGCTTGCCGGTCGACTTCTCCCAGAGCACGACGGTCTCGCGCTGATTCGTGATGCCCATCGCAACGATTTGGTCGCTCTCGATCTGTGCCGCTTCGATTGCGCCTTTGGCGGCGGAAAGCTGGGTCGCCCAAATTTCCTCCGGATTGTGCTCGACCCAGCCAGGCCTCGGAAATATTTGATTGAAGGGAATTTGCTTGTGTCCGATGATGACGCCAGACTTGTTGAACAGAATAGCCCGGGACGAGGTAGTTCCCTGGTCCAACGCAAGAATGTAGCGCTCTTTCATAGAGGTGATTATACGCCCCTTATCGCCACAAGTAAAACGCGGCCTCAGATACTCCAGCGGACGGAAAGACCTAGGCCGACCCGCAAGCAGGCGGCTTCGTCCTCAAGGAAATCCGGAGCGCCCGTCGGGACATACCGGTTGTAGACAAGTTCACCGGAGAGGCCAAAGTCCAAGCCCGCCGCCCGAAAACGCAAGGGCGTGAACTCGATGCCAGCGGTGGCGAGTAGTCCGCCTTGGGCCTCGTAGGCGCGCTTGCCATGCAAGCTAGGCGATCCCAGGGTAAGTGCGGGCCCCGCGAAGACCTTCAGTTTCTTGTCCAAGCCGAGCGCGAGCACGGCGGGCAAGCGAAAATCACCGAGGGTAGCGTCGTACTCAGGTCTGATCTCGATGCCCGTTTCTACGCCGAGCACGCGATAGGCGACGCCGAAAAAACCGCGGCCGCCGCGAAAGAAGTCCTCGGTTCCGAAACTCGGCCCAAGCGATGCCGTAAAGATAAGACCGAGGTATTCGGTGGGCGGCACTATCCGGCCAGCGGCTACGAAGGTCTTCGCCCAGTAACTCTCCGAGAGCGAAGACTCGATGACCCCGCGCCGTGGGCCGTCGGAGGCCGCGTGGACGAAACGGCCCTCCCCTTCGTAAATGCCTACATGGGAGATGGAGCCCGCAGTATTGAAGAAAAGGAGATCACCGGGCTGGAGCTTGGAGACATCGATGGGCTCACGAAAGGTATACTGGGCGAGAGCAGTCCTCGGCAGAGCGGTGCCAAGGGCCTCGTAATACACGCGATACACGAGACCGGAGCAGTCAAAGCCTTTCTTGTCGATTCCACCCAAGAGGTAGGGCGCCCCCTCATAGGACTGGGCGAGCTCCACGATCTTGCTGCGCGCCTTTTTCGGCAGCGCCACGGCCACCGGAGCCTCAGCTGCGAGAGCTGCTGCTAAGACAAGGGAAAAAGCGGCGAGCGCGAGGCGCTTGGCGTGCATGCATAACACTGTATCGCAAAAAACAAGACTCGTCCCTATTGAACATTTCCTGCCGATTGTCGATATTTGACATGTCGCATAGAGCGCGTCGCGCAGAGTGCGGTACCGCCGTTTTAGACCCAACTTGCGGGCGGTTAAAAAATGCACGCTAAAAGGAGTACCCCGTGCACACATCCAAGTATCTTTTTACTTCAGAGTCGGTCGGCGAAGGCCATCCCGATAAGCTTTGTGACCAAGTCTCCGACGCCGTCCTCGACGCCTGCCTCTCCGACGATCCCGAGAGCCATGTGGCCTGCGAGTGCTACGCTACCACGGGCATGATCCTCATAGGCGGCGAGATCACGACCAACACCTATGTCGACATCCAGGATCTTGCACGTGGCGTAGTCAAGGACATAGGCTACACGAACCCCGATTACGGCATCGACTACGAATCGATGGCCGTCCTCAACACGATACACGCTCAGTCTCCGGACATCAACCAAGGCGTCGTGGGCAAAGGTCTCAAAGAGTTCTCGGGGCGCCAGGGCGCCGGCGATCAAGGCCTCATGTTCGGCTTCGCCTGCTCCGAAACTCCCGAGCTCATGCCTGCGCCTTTAGCCTTCGCGCACAAGCTTCTCCTCAGGGCGAGCCACCTACGCAAGTCCAAGGACATCACCTGGCTCAGGCCGGACGCGAAAAGCCAAGTAACACTCGAGTATGAGGGGCACAAGCCCCTGCGCATCGACACGGTCGTCATCTCGCATCAGCACGACCCAGAGATCGACTACGACACGATCAAGGAGACGGTGATCGATAAAATCATCCGGCCGGTCCTCGAGCCGACCGGCCTCCTTACGAAAGACACAAAGTACTTCATAAACCCGACCGGGCGCTTCGTCATCGGAGGTCCCGCAGGCGACACGGGCCTCACCGGCCGCAAGATCATCGTCGACACCTACGGCGGCATGGGGCGCCACGGCGGCGGCGCTTTCTCGGGCAAGGATCCTTCGAAAGTCGACCGCTCCGCGGCCTATATGGCGCGCTACGTCGCCAAGAACATAGTCGCGGCCGGCCTCGCCGAACGCTGCGAACTCCAGCTCGCCTACGCGATCGGCGTGCCCGATCCCGTCTCGGTAATGGTCGACAGCTTCGGCACCGGCAAGGTTCTCGACGAGCGCATCGCAGAGGCCGTACGCAAAGTCTTCGCCCTCGACCCCTCGGGCATCATCGCGAGCCTAGATCTTAAGAAACCCATTTACCGCCGCACCGCCGCGTACGGCCACTTCGGCCGCGACGGCTTTTCCTGGGAAAAGACGGACAAGGTCGAGGAGCTCAAGAAGGCGGTGGGCTAATAGATCCTCAGACCTCGGCCGGAACCCTCGCCGCGTGACTCGCCGGCAACTTTGGGAAGGACTCGGTGCAGGACAACCCGCGCGCGAGTTCCTCGGGCGACAGCTCGATGTTCTCGAGCTGTCCCGCGAAGTAGCTCTGATAGCCCGAGAGATCCAGAAGTCCGTGGCCTGAGAGGCCAAAGAGAATCACCCTCTCTTTGCCTTCTTCCTTGGCCTTCTTTGCCTCACGGACTACTTGGGCTATCGCGTGGCTCGTCTCGGGCGCCACGATGATGCCCTCGCTTCGAGCGAAAGTGACTGCGGCCGCGTAGCACTCGAGCTGAGGAATTGCGCTCGGCGAGAGAAGTCCGTCGAAAGCCGCCGCGGAAACGAGGGGCGCCATACCGTGATAGCGCAGACCGCCCGCGTGGATGGTCGGCGGTATATAGCTGTGGCCGAGCGTATGCATGGGCAACAGGGGCGTCATGCCGGCTACGTCGCCAAGGTCGTAGCGGAAGGAACCGCGAGTAAGACTCGGACAGGAACTCGGTTCCACGGGAATGATTTCGATTTCTGCGCCCGCTATCTTGTCGGCGAGGAAGGGAAAAGCAAGTCCGGCGAAGTTCGAGCCGCCGCCCACGCAAGCGATGATCTTGTCAGGCGTCCTCTCGCCAGCCTTCTCGAGCTGTTTCTTCGCCTCCAGACCGATGATTGTCTGATGCAGCATGACATGGTTGAGCACCGAGCCGAGGGCGTACTTCGTTTTCCCGCTGGAGTCTCCCACTGCTTCCTCAACCGCCTCGCTGATCGCTATTCCGAGACTGCCGGGGCATTTCGGATCGGTCGCGAGTATGCCGCGGCCGGCCTTCGTTGTGTCGCTAGGGCTGGGGATGCAGGCTGCGCCCCAGGTCTGCATCATCATCTTGCGGTAAGGTTTCTGCTCGTAGCTCGACTTCACCATGTATACTTTACACTCAAGGCCGAAGAGCGAGCTTGCGAAGGCCAAAGCCGAGCCCCATTGCCCCGCGCCCGTCTCGGTCGTCAGCTTCCTGACGCCGGCGAGCTTGTTGTAGTAGGCTTGAGCGACTGCCGTGTTGGGCTTGTGGCTGCCCGCCGGCGATACGCTCTCGTTCTTGAAGTATATCTTCGCGGGCGTACCTAAGGCCCTTTCCAACCCGTATGCGCGCTGTAGCGGGCTCGGCCGCCAGCGGTAAAGGATGGAGAGCACTTCCTCGGGGATATCGATCCATCTCTCCTGCGATACTTCCTGCTCTACGATGGCCGGGGGAAATATAGCCCCGAGCTGCTCAGGCGTAGCAGGCGTACCGTCCGGCCCCAGCGGCGGAAGCATAGGCGTAGGAAGATCAGCCGCCAAATTATACCAGCGCCTGGGCATCTCGCATTCGTCCAAGAGAATCTTCGTTTGCATAATCAACTCCTTTTCGTTACTGTTTAAAGCAACAAGATAGTTATACAATTAGATTCTGTCAATAGATACATTTTGCTCATGTATTGGACTGAAAAGGTAAAAACGGATACTGTCTAAAGATAGGCCTCAAGCGTTGCAGCTATCGGGCCTCGGCATAGGAGAGGTGATACAATGGAAGAGATTTACTCCGGCAGCTTCGAAGCGACACAGGAGCGAAGCGAGAAACTGGAACTCGACTTGATAAAGAATCCAGGGAATTACCGTGTCTTGACGGGCGACCGGCCGACTGGCCGACTCCATATCGGGCACCTATTTGGCTCGCTGCAAAATCGCGTGCGCTTGCACAAGCTGGGCGTCCGTACTTTCATCGTCATCGCGGACTATCAGGTCCTGACCGACCGGGATACCTTCGAGTCTATAGCCGATAACATCAAGCAGTTGACAATCGACTATATGGCCGCGGGCCTCGACCCCTCCGACGGCAAGACCTTTATTTTTCCCCACAGCCACGTGCCTGAGCTGAACCAGCTCCTTCTTCCCTTCCTCACCCTCGTCACCAACGCCGAGCTCGACCGCAATCCCACGGTGAAGGAAGAGATCCAGGCCGCCGGCCTCAAGCACATCAACGCCGGAATGTACACCTATCCCGTGCATCAGGCGGCGGACATCCTCTTCTGCAAGGGCAATGTCGTGCCGGTGGGCAAGGATCAACTGCCTCACCTCGAACTGACAAGAGTCATCGCCCGTCGCTTCAACGAGCGCTTTGCCGCTAACAAAGCAGTCTTCCCCGAACCTCAGCCTCTGCTCAGCAAGGCCCCGGTCATTCTCGGGCTCGACGGCTCCCAGAAGATGAGCAAGAGCCGCAACAATGCCATCATGCTAAGCGCTACTGCAGACGAAACCGCCGCCCTCATCAAGAAGGCCAAGACCGACGCCGAGCGCATCATCACCTTCGACCCAGTCAAGCGGCCCGAGGTCTCGAATCTCCTTCTTTTAATCTCCCTGGCTACAGGCAAGGACCCGAACCTCATAGCTGCGGAGATCGGCGACGGCGGGGCGGGCAAGCTCAAAGCAGTCCTCACGGAGACTCTCAACGAGTACCTGAAGCCCCTACGCGCCAGGCGCGCGGAGCTTGAGGCCAACCCTGACTACATCAGACAGGTACTGCTAAGCGGTGTAGCAGAAGCGCGAAAAGTGGCCACAGCTACCCTCGACGAAGTCCGCGACGTGATGAACATGAAGATATAGCAATCGCGATGAGTGAGGCCAAGCTACTGAGGCCCGCGGACCTACCGGAAAACTTCACCCGCTCTCTTTACAAGATCGCCCCGTATAAAGGCTGCGGCCATGGCTGCCGCTATTGTGATGGCCGGGCAGAACGCTACTACGTCGAGGGCGACTTCGAGCGCGACGTGGAGATCCGCGCAGACATCCCCGAGCGCCTTGCGGCGGAGCTTCCATCCCTTCGCGAGAAAGGGATGGTCTCCTTCGGCTCGGGCGTCACCGATCCTTACCAACCGCTCGAACTCCAGCACAACATTACCGGTCGATGCGCCGAGCTCCTCGCCACTGCACCCAGCCCAATACCCGCTCAGGTCATGACCAAGTCTAGCCTAGCCTTGCGGGACTTGGCCCACTGGAAAAACCTCAACGAGCGCTCTGGATTTGTCCTCCTCGTCTCGCTCACGAGCCTAGACGAGGGACTGCGCTCGGTCATTGAGCCAGGCGCTTCGAGTTTCAGTGAGCGCCTAGCTATGCTCAAGTCCTTTAAGGAAGCGGGCTGTGCCACAGGCGTCCTCGCCATGCCTTTTCTGCCCTTCCTCTCGGATAACGAAGAGTCTATCCGCGCACTCTACATCGCCTGCGCGGAGGCCAAGGTTGACTTCGTCATGCCAGGTGGACTCACCCTACGTCCCGGGCGGCAAAAAGACTTCTATATAAAAGCCCTCGGCGCTTATCGCCCAGATCTCGTGGAATCGACGCTGAATCTCTTCGCCGAAGAGCGGCCCTCAGGCGCGCCCTACGCCTGTGCCGCGCGCGAGCTTGGAGCGCGCTTCTCGGCCATCCAGGCGAAGTCGGGCCTCCCCTATCTCCTCCCGCATCGAATCTTCGCTCGCTTCCTCCCGGCCCACGATTCACTGAGGCTCCTCTTCCGCGACATGCTCGAGCTTTACGCTTCCCGCAGCGTTAACACGGCTGCCTTGGAGCGAAGTGCCTCGGCTTACGACGAATGGCTCCTCGGCCTAAGGAGAGCCTTCAGGCGAAAACGCAGTCTCCCAGACTCCTGGCTTGAGGAGCGCTTCGCCGAAGCGACTCGAGACGGAGAGCTTAAGCGAGTTCTTTCTAACGAGCGCCTCGCGACATTCGTCGCCAAGGTTAACCTCGAGGGAGCTCGCCTTAATTATACGAGCCTCAAGCTCGAGGCCGACCTCTAGCCTTGCAGAAACCAGTTTTCTAATGGATGAAAGTAGTTTTGGTAATGGACGAAAATACTTTCCGTAATGGAGTAAATTTTATACGTCGGTTACTTGCAAAGAGGCCTTGTAGTTTCTTGCGGTTTATTGCTGTTTGTATGAATTGCTCTAAAACCTGACCAATGCTACATATCCTCTCTCGAAGGCTTATGTTCCACGTGGAACACCAACCGGCCTTCTTGCCTATAACGTTTAGCGCCTACTCTTCGTCTTCTGCGCCTTCGTCACTATGTTGCTTGGGCTCATTTTCCTCTTCGGGCACTGTCGGAGGAATATCAACGATTGGAGTCTCTGTGTTCCCTTCAGAAGGAGCCTCAGTCTCGTCCCCAACCTCAACTTCCTCTTCGTGGGCGACCTTATCCATGCCGATTACAAAGTCTGGCCGGTCAATATTGAGAATTCTGACGCCTTTAGCGCCCTTGCCTTGAATACTAACAGAATCCGCCGTGATTTTAAGAGTCTTTCCCTGAGAGGTGATTACCATGACATCATCCGTATCGAGAACAGTGATCGCGCCGACAAGTTCTCCCGTGCGTTCCTCGGGGCAGTAGATCATCTGCCCATGCGTTGCGCGGCCATGAGCATTGAAGTTGTCGAACTCGACTCGCTTACCATAACCATACTCAGAGAGGACAAGCATTTTCTGATCCGGCGATACGCGGAGCATCGCGGTGAGCTCGTCGGCGTTCTCGAGCTTTATACCGCAGACGCCACGAGAGGCGCGCCCCATAACTCTGACGTCTTCCTCGGACATGCGGAGCGCTTGACCCTTACGGGTTATCAGAACGACTTCGTCCTTGCCGTGGGTGAGGCAGGCGGAAACGAGCCTGTCGCCTTCGTCTAGATTGATGGCGTTTATACCGCGGGTCTTGGCGTTGACGAAGTCGCTCGTAGCCACTTTCTTCACGACGCCGCGCAGGGTGCCCATGAGGATGTACTCAGTGTCCGAGAAGTCGGTTAAATCGACAATGGCGGACAGTTCCTCGTTCGGCGAAATGGCAAGAAGTCCTTTGATATGCGTTCCACGAGCCGCGCGAGAAGCCTCGGGAATTTCGTGGACCTTAAGCCAATACGCTTTGCCTTCACTGGAAATACCCATGAGATAGTCGTGGGTATTGGCTACGAAAAGCTGCTCGATATAATCGTCGTCGATGAGAGCTGCAGAATTAGACCCCTTGCCTCCGCGGCCTTGACTGCGATAGGCGCTCACTGGCACTCGCTTCACGAAGCCTTTGTTGGAGAAGAGGATCACCATCTCCTCGCGCTTGATGAGGTCCTCGATGTTGATCTGTTCGACTTCGTCGGCGACAATCTCCGTGCGGCGCTTGTCGCCGTACTTCTCGGCGATGGCGAGCGTCTCTGACTTCACGAGAGCGCGGAGCTTCTCCTCGCTGGCGAGGAGATCCTTTAGATAAGCGATGCGGGCTTCGGTCTCGGCGAGTTCAGCCTCGAGTTTAGTTGTCTCGAGGCTTGTGAGGCGCGCGAGGCGCATATCGAGGATTGCCTGGGACTGGATCGTGTCGAGGCCGAAACGCGTCTCGAGGCGCTGCTTGGCGCCATCCGTGTCCTTGCTCGTCTTGATGATCTGAACGACTTCATCGATATTCTGGAGAGCGATGACGAGACCGCGGAGGATATGGGCCTTCTCCTCGGCCTTGCGCAGTTCAAATTTGGATCTGCGCGTCACTACTTCAACTCGATGGGCAACGAAGCAGCCGATTAGGTCACGTAGGCCGAGGCATTTCGGTCTGCCGTTGTCGATGACCATGTTGATGATACCGAAGCTCGACTGCAACGGGGTATGGGTGAAAAGCCTGTTCAAGACGAGCTTGGGAATTGCACCCTTTTTGAGCTCGAGGACGATGCGCATGCCCTCGCGGTCGGACTCATCGCGGAGATCAGAGACGCCGTCGAGCGTCTTCTCGCGGATAAGCTCGGCAATGCGCGTAATAAGCGTAGTTTTGTTTACTGCATAGGGAATTTCTGTAAAGACGATCTGCTCACGGCCGCCCTTCATCGTCTCAATGATGAACTTGCCGCGAACTATCAGCTTGCCGCGTCCGGTTACATAGGCCTCGCGTATGCCCCTGCGGCCGAATATGATGCCGCCAGTGGGAAAGTCCGGGCCCGCGACGTGCTTCATGAGCTCGTCGACCGTGATCTCAGAATTGTCGATGAAGGCTGCTATTGCCTGGCCGATTTCGGTGAGGTTATGCGGCGCCATGTTCGTGGCCATGCCGACCGCGATGCCGGAGGAGCCGTTAATGAGAAGGTTAGGCAGGGCGGAGGGAAGGACCGAAGGCTCTTTCAGGGACTCGTCGTAGTTAGGGACGAAGTCCACCGTATCTTTGTCGAGGTCGACGAGCATCTCTGCCCCGACCTTGGCGAGCTTAGCCTCTGTGTAACGACTCGCGGCGGGAGGATCGCCGTCGATTGAGCCGAAGTTACCCTGGCCTTGAACGAGGGGATAGCGGAGGGAAAAGTCCTGGGCCATACGCACCAAGGCATCGTACAGGGAGAGATCCCCATGCGGGTGATACTTTCCCATGGCGTCGCCAGTGATACGCGCGCTCTTCTTAGTGGCGGCATTGGGCTGAAGTCCCAGTTCCTCCATCGCGAAAAGGAGCCGCCTATGCACCGGCTTGAGGCCGTCGCGCACGTCGGGCAGGGCCCTCGATACGATGACGGACATCGCGTAATTAAGATAGGCGGTCTTCATCTCCTCCTCGATAGGAACGAGGAGCGTCTTGCCTGTTATCTCTGCCATCGAAATCTTCCCTTATACATCGAGGTTGGAGACGTAGACCGCATTCTCCTCGATGAACTGGCGCCGTGGTTCGACCTGCTCGCCCATGAGTGTCGTAAAAACACCTTCGGCCTGGACCGCATCATCCATAGTGATGCGCGTAATATTACGCCTGGCCGGATCCATTGTGGTCTCCCAGAGCTGTTCAGGGTTCATCTCACCAAGGCCCTTATAGCGTTGCATAGCGATCTTCTCGGGATCCCTGCCGCTCGCGGCGAAGACCTTGTCTTTCTCGGCATCGTCGTAGGCGTAGAACATCTGCTTATCGTAGGTGATCTTATAGAGGGGGGGCATAGCGAGGTAGACATAGCCCTTCTCGATCAGCGGGGTCATATAGCGATAAAAAAATGTTAAAAGGAGAGTGCGAATGTGCGAACCGTCGACATCGGCATCGGCCATTATGATGACCTTGTGATAGCGCAGCTTCTCGACGTCGAATTCCGTGCCGATACCCGCGCCGAGACTGGAGATCACCGGCTGAAGCTTATCGTTACCGATGATCTTGTCGATGCGGGTCTTCTCAACGTTGAGCATCTTGCCCCAGAGGGGGAGAATCGCCTGGCAAGTACGGTCGCGGCCCATCTTGGCCGAGCCGCCCGCCGAATCGCCCTCCACGATGTAGATCTCGCACTTGGTGGGATCTTTTTCCTGACAGTCGGCGAGCTTCCCAGGAAGGCCCGCGCTCTCGAGGAGGGACTTACGCCTCGTGAGGTCTCGGGCCTGACGAGCGGCGATGCGGGCCTTAGCGGCGAGTACTGTCTTTTCGAGGACCGCATCGACGATTTCAGGATTGCTCTCAAATACAAAGGAGAGCTGTTCCTCGCAGTAGCCTTCGACAATGCCCTTGACCTCAGTGTTGCCAAGTTTGCCCTTGGTCTGGCCTTCAAACTGGGGCTCCATGACCTTGACGGAAAGAACCGCGGTCAAGCCCTCGCGAACGTCGTCGCCAGAGAGGGTATCGTCGAATTTCTTAGCAAGCTTGGACTTCTTGAAGGCGTCGTTGATCGACTTGGTGAGAGCGGCCCTGAAACCGATTAGGTGCGTGCCGCCCTCGCGGGTGTTGATGCCGTTGACGAAGGAGAACATCGTCTCGTTGAAACCGTCATTGTACTGAAGCCCAACCTCGATCTCAACATCGTCACGAGTGCCCAGAAAATAGACTGGCTGCTTATGAAGGACAGTCTTGTTCTTATTCAGAAACTCAACAAATTGCCTAAGACCGCCGTCGAACTTGAACTCCGCCGTACGGGGAGAGGAAAGTCGCTCGTCGGTGAGGACGATACGCACGCCCTTATTGAGGAAAGCGAGCTCACGAAAGCGATTGGACAACACATCGAAGGAATAAACTGTTGTCTCCGTGAAAATGGTAGGGTCAGCCTGGAAGCGAACGACGGTGCCACGCTTGTCGCTGTCGCCGATGCGCTTGACCGGTTCGACGGGAATGCCCGTTAGGTACTTCTGGTAGTGGAGCTCGCCATTGATATGGACGAAGACCTCCATCCACGTAGAGAGGGCGTTGACGCAGGAGACACCGACGCCATGGAGGCCTCCCGAGACCTTATAGTTCTGCTTATCGAACTTGCCTCCCGCGTGGAGCTTCGTCATAACGAGCTCGAGCGCGGAGATATGCTCCTCGGGGTGGAGTCCCACAGGGATGCCTCGGCCGTTGTCCTCGACCCGGACTACGTCGTTCTTCTCAAGGACGACGAGAATATCCGTGCAGTAGCCGGCGAGAGCCTCATCGATGGAGTTATCGACTACCTCATAAACGAGATGGTGGAGTCCATCGATGCCCGTGGACCCGATGTACATACCGGGCCGCTTGCGGACCGCTTCGAGTCCTTTTAGTACTTGAATGCTATTCGCAGAATAAGTTGATTCCATTAACCGACCCGATTGTAAAGGTGGAAGGCAGGGCCTAGGCGATTAGAGAAGAAGCATTGTCTTTATACCACAAAAACCGCTTGCCGACCCGAGCATTGGGAGTATACTCGGAACAGATAATAAAGTAAAGCGAGAGGCTTTTAGTACAGCGGAAAGACCTAGGGTGCTACCTGTGGAAAACCTGTTAATAGTCTTCAATATCTTGTGCAATAATTACTCATGGAATTTTGCTGGTAAAAAATGAAACTGAACGCGGGGCTTTATTGTTTTATAATTCCTTTATATATGTGAATTTATCGGTAAATACTACATGTCCTTTGGGTAAAGTAAGGGAATTTTGGAGAAAATTCGGAAAACAGAGAATCGAGTGATATTTTTTTAGTTCTTGATGTTCTGTGGATAACTTGTGTATACCGATTGCCTTCGCGTGAGGTCGTCATGAGCAACTGGAACTATAGCGTCTTTTGGGAAGAACTGATGAACCAAGCCAAATCCGAGCTCGGCGAGCATGAATTTGCGATGTGGTTCAATATTCAATACGCCTCATCCACGGAAACATCGATAGTCGTCAGTGTCCCTTCGAGCTTTTATAAAGATCAGCTCGTACGCCAGTACCAGAAATACATCGAAAACAAGCTCTACGACCTCATGGGCAAGCATATAACAGTGGACTTCATCGTCGTTAAGCCCAATCCAGACGAAGAAAAACCAGGGCTAAACAGCATCTCGACGGACGACGAGGAGTTTTCGCCCAAAAGCGTTTCAAAGCCCCGAATCAAGGAGGGGGAGTCTGCAGTTAGGGAAAAGCACCCTCAACTTCGTAGGGACTATACCTTCGAGAACTTCGTTATCGGCGACAACAACAGCTTCGCCTCCAACGCGGCCCTCGCGATAGCCAAGAATCCAGGCACCTCATATAACCCCTTTCTTATCTACGGGGGCGTCGGACTCGGAAAAACCCACCTCATGCAGTCGATAGGCAACAGAGCCTGGACAGAAAACCCTAAGATGAAGATTATCTGCATCACCGCAGAAGAGTTCACAAACGAGTTCATTCAATCGATCCAGGATAAAACCCCGCAGCATTTCAAAAACAAGTACCGATACGTGGACATACTCCTCATAGACGACATCCACTTTCTCCAGAACAAGCTCGGCGTCCAGGAGGAACTCTTTCATACCTTTAATGCCCTGTACGACGCGAACAAGCAGATGGTCTTCACCTGCGATCGCCCCGTATCCGAGCTCAAAAACCTTTCGGATAGGCTGCGGAGCCGATTCGAGCGCGGGCTCAACGTCGATCTGCAGCCGCCTAATTTTGAGACGCGCTGCGCTATTTTAAAGAAAAAGGTGGAATCTAGTCCCATAGACGTCCCTGATGAAGTCGTCGATATCATGGCCAAGAACATCTCGTCTAACGTACGAGACCTTGAGGCGGCACTCACTAAGCTCGTCGCCTATGCTGAGCTTGTCCATAAGAATATTACCCTTGAAATCGCCCAAAATCAGCTTAAAGACGTATTTAGCCAGGCTAAGCATGGAAACGTGACTATCGATACTATCCTTAGGGTCGTGGCGGATGACTACAAGCTTTCTTATAACGACATAAAGGGAAAAAAAAGGACAAAAAATATTGTTTTTCCCCGACAGATAGCGATGTACATAGCTCGAGATATAACCGAGTATTCTACTACCGAGCTTGGTTTCGAATTTGGGGGTAGGGACCATACGACCGTGATGCATGCCTGTCAAAAGATAGAGGAGCAGCTAAAGCTTGATCCTAACCTCGAATCTAAAATTCAGGCCCTCATCAGATCTATCAAGGATTTTAGCTCGAAGGCTTAGCTTCAATATAAGTTGTGCTTATTATATGTCTATCTGTGGATGATTCGTCATTCTGTGCAAATGTGGGGCTCGATGTCGTTTAAATCATAACTTATACACAGGCAAGTATTCTTTACCTAATAATAAGTTATGTTATATAGTAACATTTGAACAGGCCTTATTATTATTGTTACTGATTATATAAATTTAGTGTATATAGTATCAGAACATAGAATCTGATATGTTTCATGAACGAAGGGGGCTCCTTATGAAGTTTACCTGTGAAAAGAACTCCTTTGCCCGCGAAATATCATTCGCACAAGAGATCATCGCCTCTAAAAACGCTCTTTCGATCATGTCGAATGTCTTTCTTGAGGCTTCTGAAGGAACCCTCTCCCTAAAAGCGACTGACATAAAAGTGAGCTTTGAGACTGTTATTCCTGTCGATACTTCGGAGCCGGGCTCAGTGACAGTTTTTTGTGATAAACTTTCAGGTATTCTTGCGACCATTCCTGAGGGCGACATCGCAGTAGAACAGGACGAGACGAAGGTTATCGTCAAGCCAACGTTCAAGAAGGTTCGTTTTCAGCTCAAGACTATTTCAAGCGAAAAATTTCCCGAGCTACCTGAAGTTGAGGAAGAGGCATTTTTTTCCATTCCAGTAAAAGATTTTAAAAAAATGGTATCAGAAACTATTTTTGCCGTATCCGACGACGAGACCCGCTACTTCATGAACGGCGTCTTCATGGAAAAAGTGGAAGGCGGTCTAGTCCTCGTAGCTACCGATGGTCGTCGCCTCTCATATTCAAAGAAAAATTTCGATGCGCAAATACCGGACTTCAAGGGCGTAATCGTTCCTCCAAAGGTCCTTGGTCTAATCGTGAAGCGCGCTCCAGATGAGGGCCTTATCGATATAGCCATCACCGAGAAGAGTATTTTCTTTCGCTTTGGTTCGTATAAAATTTCTTCGGTTCTCATAGAGGGCCAGTTTCCGAATTATCAGAAGGTGATTCCCGAGAGCCAGAAGAATAGAATCATCATGAAGAGGACTGATCTTCTCGACGCATTAAGGAGTGTAGCGATCTTCGTGGAGCAAAAATCCCGCAGAACGTTCTTTGCGGTCTCAGACTCGCTCGTAGTCGTATCGTCCGAAGAAAGCGACCTTGGTACCGCCCGCGAAGAATTTTCTTGCAGCTACACTGGACCCGAGGCGACCATCGCCCTCAACTACAAGTACGTCGAGGAACCGCTCAAGGCCATGGAGTCCGAGGCTATCTGCATCGAGTTCACCGAATCGAATAGGGCTATAACTTTAGCGCCTGAACCTAAGGAAGATTATTTCCACGTCGTGATGCCTATGCAGATAGAGTAGGATGCGCTAAGGCCTCTCTCGGGCTTTGTTATGCCGTTCGAAAGCGTCAGACTATTCTCCTTTCGAAATTTAGCGGACGCGGAAGTTCTCGTTTCCGCGGAACGGGTATTTCTCGTAGGAGAGAACGGACAGGGGAAGACTAACTTTCTCGAAGCTTTATACTATCTTTCGTACGGTACGTCCTTTCGTGGTCCTGTCGATGCTGAAGTCGCACAACGCGGAAGTTCCGGGTTTTCCTTATCGGGAACGGTCCGCGACGAGAAAGACTCCTTGCCCCCCGAAGAAATACGCATCTCCTGGGAAGGAAGAGTGAAGGATATCAGACGTAGCGGAAAGAGCGTGCATGACCGGAAGGAGCTCGTCGCACTGAACCCCGCCGTTGTGTTCTGTCACGAGGACTACGCATTCGCTTCCGGAGAACCGGAAAGGCGGCGCTTCTTCTTTGATCAATCCGCAGGCCTCGTTTCGCCCGGTTACATAGACCTTCTACGAGACTATAAGCGGGTACTCAAGCAACGGAATGCGGCGCTAAAAGACAGGAGAGAGGAACTAGTCTCTCTCCTCGACATTCAGCTTGCCGGGTTTGGCATCCGGCTCAGGGAAGAGAGGACGAAGCTTGAGACTGAATTCAACGAACGATTCGCCCTGCGGTACGAAGCAGTGTCGCTCCTCGGAACAGAGGTTAAAGTTCGTTATCGGCCGAGCTGGTCGGAGGAACTCGACATAGAGGAAATACTAGAGAAGATCGCCTCGAAGCGAGCGGAAGAGCTGGCCCTTGGCACGAGCCTGTCCGGTCCACATCGCGATCGTTGGAGCTTCTCATACGCGGGCGGGGACTTCGCCGCTACTGCTTCTACGGGGCAGCTACGTCTTCTTTCGCTTACGCTCCGAATGGTCCAGGCGGAGTATTATCGATCCGCTACAGGTCGGCTACCCGTCCTGCTCTTGGACGACGTACTTCTCGAACTCGACCGGGGCAAGAGGCGTCGTTTTCTTGAGCTTCTGCCTCTCTCTGCTCAAGCATTTTTCACTTTTCTTCCCGGGGAGAGTTGGGAAGATTATAAGACAGAGTCCACGCTCGTTTATGAGGTGCGCGATGGGCGATTCGAGGATTAAAGATGTCTCCACCTTATTGACCGCCTTCTTCGATGCGGACAAGCTCAAAAAAGGCGAGCGCTATGCGGATTTTTTTTCTTCATGGCCCGGCTTAGTGGGGTCCCGGCTCGCCGCGCATTCTCGCGTAGCAGACGTAGACAAGGGCTTTCTCGTGATCGAGGCCGAGCATCCGGGATGGATACAGCTCCTCCAGATGAGGCAGTCCATCATTCTCTCAGACATTTCTCATCGTTATCCCGAACTTGGATTACGTGGCATCGTCTTTAGGCTCTCCGACAAGGGCTCCGTCTCCGGCCAGGCGGCCGTTTCGCTTGCAGCGAGCTCTCGGGAGAAGGCCGCTTCCGAGACGAGGGCCGCAGAAGAGGCGATCGAAGAGGAAGGAAAAATGCGCGCCCAGGAATTTGCTCCGGAGGTGAAGGCCGAACGCATCGAGGATCCGGAATTCCAGGCGATGATCAAAAGCCTCAAGAAAACGATGCAGGGGAAGGATTAGGACCGAGTCCTTCCCCGATCATTGACGAAGGGTTGCCGTATAACTATACTTTCCTAGCCTAGCTATCGAAATCGATCGGTGGAAGCTTTCACCGTCGCTCATACAACCTAAGGAGTCTTGAATATGAAGCGTACCTACCAACCCAGCAAGGTTCGCCGGACCCGTAAGTTCGGCTTTCGCGCCCGCATGAAGACCAAGGGCGGCCGTCTCGTCCTCAAGAGGCGTAGAGCAAAAGGTCGGCTCCAGCTGACCGCTTCCGACGAGAAGAAGCCCTACTGATCCCGCCTCTCGGGGTTGAGGTTTCGATATCCCCGGGCAAGGGTTTTCCAAGGCCGACCGAGTTAAGAGGCGGGCAGAGATTAATGAGATCTTCGCCCGTGGCACTCGGTTCTCCTGCAAGGGCATGAGAATTCACGTTTTCTCAAACGACCTCGCTATATCACGGGTAGTATTTGTACCTGTGAGGTCTTATCCGAACGCAGTCGCGCGGAATCGGGCGAGGCGTATCCTTAGGGAATGCTGGCGCCTCGATAAGGCAGGCCTCGCTCCAGGTCATGATGTTGCGGTTGTGCTTTACCCGGGATTCGATCGCTATGACGAACGGAAGGCTCAATTAGCGCGGCTCCTTCGCCAAGCGGGACTCGTATCATGACGTCGATGGAGCGTATCCTTTCCCTACCCCTGCTGTTCCTCATCATGATATACCGGAAAATAGTGTCCCCGCTCAAGCCGCCCACGTGTCGGTTTTATCCGAGCTGTTCGGCCTACGCGCTCGAGGCGATTACCAAGTACGGACCGATAAAAGGCAGTTTCCTGGCCGTTAAGCGCGTCCTCCGCTGCCATCCATTGAACCCGGGAGGCTTTGACCCAGTACCATGAGTATGCTCAATGAAAACGGGAGCGGCGGCGATAAAAGGACCCTTGTCGCCGTCGTCCTATCAGTAGTCGTCATAACCGTCGGCTTCCTTCTTCAATCGGTCCTCTTCCCCATTAAGCCGGACGCCTCCCAGGCCGCCGCGCATCAGGCTCCCGCCGCGAGCGCTACGAACTCCGCACCCGCATCGACGGCTGCACCAGGACCGGCCTCTTCGTCTATAGTAGCTGCAGGCGGCGTCGCCAATCAAAGCGCTGCAACGAAGAGCGCGGATACGGCGCTTCTCCTGCCTAAGGCCGCGATGCTAGATACCGCATCGAGCGCGGCCGTGCCGATTGCCGAGCAGCGCTACACTATCAAGACCGACCTCCTCGAGGCCGTCCTCTCGAATAAGGGCGGAGACCTCGTCTCGCTCAAGCTCAAGAAGCACGCGGACCGCGACGGCATGGTGGATCTCGTCGTCCCTAAGGCCGATGGCTCCGGCGGCCTGTCCCTGAGCCTAGGCGCCGCCGGTTCGGCTCCCGTCTCGGACCTCATGAACGCGAGCTTCCTGGATGATCACACGATCGCATTCACCCGGACTTATCTCGCTACGGTTCCGGGCAAGGACGCGCCTGTGCCTTTCACCCTTAGGAAAACTTATACTTTCCGTAACGGCGACTATATGTTCGGGATGGCGGTCGAGCTCGAAAACTCGATCAATGAATATCTACCCCTCGATACATCGGGAATCGCCTATACCCTTTCGCTCGGTCCCCAGATCGGGCCTCGGCTGTCGAATCAGCCAGGCGGCAGTGGCGCAGACGTGCGTAGGTTCGTACAATATGTGGGCGGTAAGAAAAAGGACGAGAATCCCAAGGTAGGAACGTCGTTGGTGCTCAAGGATCAGCCCACCTGGGTCGGTCTTTCGGGCAAGTACTTCACCTTGCTCGCAGTTCCTCAGATGGCCTCCTTCAAGACAACATTCCTGAAGGCGCAGGACCCTACCCTGTTTGAAACCGATACAATCGCGATATCCAGGCCCTCCATCAAGGCGAGCAAGCAGACCGACGCCTACTACTTTTACTTCGGACCTAAGACAAACGGCGAGCTCGCCAAATACGACTACGCCGATAAGAACGCCTTTGGCCTTTCCGGCCTCAACTTCGAGCGAGCCGCCGATACCTCGGGCATACTCTCCTGGCTAGAGTGGCTCCTCAAGGGCGCGTTGAATATTTTCTATTGGATGCTCCCGAACTATGGCGTGGCCATCATCTTCCTCACGATCCTCGTCAAGGCGCTGCTATTTCCGCTCACGAAGAATGGTGCGATCGCCTCCGCGAGGATGCAAGAGCTTCAGCCCCAGATGCAGGAGCTTCAGGCCAAGTATAAGAACAATCCGCAGAAGCTCAACCAGGAGATGGCGGAGTTCTACAAGAGGGAGGGCTACAATCCGATGTCGGGATGCCTGCCCCTCCTCATTCAGATGCCTATTTTCTTCGCGATGTATAACCTCTTCAACAATCACTTCGATCTGCGCGGTGCCTTGTTCATCCCCGGATGGATACCCGACCTCTCACAGCCCGAGGCGATCTTCCGTTTCGCGGACCTCAACTTTCTGTTCCTTCACGTGAACGCGATCCGCGCCTTGCCGATTATTTACCTAGTCAGCCAGCTCCTCTACGGCAAGTATACGCAAGCGGCCACGCCTCAGACCGGCCAGAACGCTATGCAGATGAAGATGATGATGTACTGGATGCCGATCATCTTCTTCTTCATCCTGTACGACACACCGTCGGGGCTCCTCGTTTACTGGATCGTCTCGAACGTGCTCTCGATAGGACAGCAGATCGTCATCAACGATATCGTGAAGAAGCGTAAACTGGCTATCGTAACAACGACCGCCTCCTCTGGCGGCGGTAAGGCGAGCTCCGGGCCCGTGCTCGCCCCCGGAAGGGGAAATGCCAAGAACGCCTCCGGCAATAAGATCGTGAAGGGCGAGTTTGGCAAGGGCGGCGGAAAAAAGAAGAAATAAACGGACATCTCTCTCTTAGGAGTTATCATATGGTCTATGAATTCGAAGGGCGTTCCGAGAAGGAAGCCATCGACGCCGCGGCCGAGGAACTCGGCCTCGAGCGCGACGGCTTCGACGTGGAGATCCTCGAATCCCAGGTAGGGAGCATCTTCAAGAAGGGCAAGGTCCGGATCCGCGTGCATACGCGCGACGAGGCCCCTACGGTCTCCCATCGGGAGCCGGTCGGCAATCCCCTGCCCGCCGACGAGTTCGAGGCGAAGGTTCTCGAGTTTACGAAGAAGATGATCGAGGGAATGGGCTATTCGTGCGAGGTCGCGGTCCTTTTCCGCGAGGAGAAAAAACTCGGCATAAGGATCGACAGCGAGCACGCATCGATCATCATCGGCAAGAAGGGCAAGAACCTCGACGCCCTTCAGGTCCTGGTCAACGTGTTCTCAGGCCGCCTTGGCCGCGAGGACACACGGGTCATCCTCGATTCGGAGAACTATCGCATTCGTCGCGAGGAGGCCCTCGTGCGCCTCGCCTACGAGACAGGGGAACAGGTTAGGCGCACGAGGCAGTCCGTGCTCCTCGAGCCTATGAATCCTTTCGAGCGCAGAATCATCCACACTACGCTCAACGACATTGTCGATATCGAGACCAAGAGCGAGGGCGAGGGCTTGTATAAACAGGTCCGCATAACCTTCCGCGGTCGGGTATAGGACGAAGGCCGCGGCCCCGCGCAGTGCGCGGGGCCGCGCTTTTATCAGGAGACAGACAGACCGTGTTTTCGACTATTGCGCTATTCGCAATTCTCCTCCTCGTCCTTCTCCTTCCCTTCTTCGTCAGAAAGGTAGAGGCAAACCTCGAAGTCTTTCTCTTCGCGATGGGGCTCCTCGCCGTAACGGCTAGCTCTCAATGGGCTTGGCCTCTTGTCGAGGAAGGCCTTCTCGAGCCGATCAAAATAACCGTGGCTGTCCTCGTAGCCGGTCTTTTTTTTAAATTTCTGCGACCCGCGCTACGCAAGGCTGTGGACTCGAGCATGCGGACCATGGGCGTGAAGGCCTTCGCCTTCGTGGTCGTCGTTCTTCTCGGCCTCTGCTCGAGCGTCATCACCGCGATCATCGCGGCTCTCATCCTTGTCGAAGTAATCGACTGCATGCGCCTAGCCCGTGTCGACGAGGTCAAGCTTGTCGTGGTCGCATGCTTCGCGATCGGCATGGGCGCGGTTTTGACGCCTCTTGGAGAGCCGCTGGCCACTATCGTCATCGCCAAACTCAAGGGCGAGCCCTACAACGCCGGCTTCTGGTTTCTCTTCAAGGAGTTCTGGCGTTTCGTTGTACCCGGCGTCCTCGCCTTCGCGGCCCTGGCTGCAGTTATCGTGAAGAAGGGCCCCGAGGAGGGGTCGCAAAGCGAAGACAGCGCTGAAGGCGTGAAGGGCATCCTCCTGCGAACCGCCAAGACCTATTTCTTCGTCATGGCGCTCGTCTTTCTGGGAATGGGCTTCAAACCGATTGTCGACGCCTATATCTCTAAGCTGCCTCCGGCGGGGCTGTTCTGGCTCAACTCGATCTCGGCGATCCTTGATAACGCGACTCTTGCGGCCGCTGAAATTTCTCCCTCTATGTCTCGCGCGCAGCTTGCCTTTTCGCTTCTCGGCCTTATCATCTCCGGAGGCATGCTGATTCCCGGCAATATTCCTAACATCATCTGCGCGGGCAAGCTCAAGATAAAAAGCAAGGAATGGATCGCCGTTGGAGTACCTCTCGGCGCTGTCGCGATGGGCGTTTATTTCGTCGCGCTGCTCGTATATGGCGCATAAATACAGGAGAAAGGCATGACGCAAGAAGAGAAGTTGGAAAAGATCAAGGTATTCGAGTCGGCTTATGCCAAGGTCGACGAGCTCATCTCGGGCGAAGGGCCGGAGGCGCTCGCCTTCGTGCCGAACCTAGCCGACGCCTGGTCAATAAACGATTTCCTCGTTCACTTCCTCGACGCCGACCTGAGCCTAGCCTTCCGCCTGCGTTCGGCCATAGCCGAGAGCGGAACGGGCGTGCCGGTCTGGGACGAGAACGCCTGGCACGACGCTCTTGCTTACGGCGAGGAGGATGGTCGCGCTTGCCTCGCTTTAGCGAAGGGCATACGTGCCTTTGTCGCCGTAACGCTGCGCTTTCGCGCCGACGAGGACTGGTCCGCCTTCTTCGTCGAACATCCGAGCAAAGGCAAGATGGACCTCGCCGCGCTCGTCGACCTCTACGAGCAGCATGTCACCTTTCATCTGCCATTAATAAGGCGAAACCTTCGCGCCTTCCGCGAGAAGGAGAACTACTGACCCGAGACGGCCGCGCTCGCGACGAGCGCCTTAAGCTTTAAATATTCGGTATTGAGTCTCGCGGTCCTCGAGTTGAGCCTGGCGAGGCGCTGCGCAAGTAGCCTGGCGAGAAAAATTCCGTAGTGCGGGTTCTCCTTGATGAGGTTAACGAAGTCCTGCTTGGATATCTTGATGAGCGTGCAGGGCCCCTTCGCGACGACCGTCGCCGAGCGCTTGTTCGACAGGAGGAAGGCCATCTCGCCCATGAATAGGTCGTCAGGCGTGAGCGACGAGACGTACTTGCCCTTCGAATACACGAAGAGGGTCCCCGAGACGATGTAGTACAGGACGTCGGTCTCTTCGCCTTCGTAGCAGACATACTCCCCGTCCTTGAAGATGACTTCCTCGGAGCGCTCGAATATCTTAGGGATGGCGTTTGACTCGGCTTTCTGGTGCTCTATCTCGAAGGAGACCTCGTTACCTTTGTTGTTGTAGGAGAGCTCTCGGGCATAGAGCTCGGCCATCTTCATGCCCATCCCGTGCAGGCCCGGCGAATCGGGCTTGGCGGAGAGGCGGGCTTTCCAGTCAAAGCCCTCGCCCTCGTCTCTGATCGTGAAACGCGACTTTTCGGGTGTGATCGTATACGAGAAGTAGACCTTCTTTGCCTTGACCGCCGGATTGCGGTTTTTCTCCCTGATGAGTTCCATGATGTTACGGTTTTTCTCGAGCCAGGCGGTCTTCTCGTCGAAGCCGATCTTGCAGTTGCCGTGCTCGATGGCGTTTATAAGGAGCTCGAGGAGGGAGACATGGAGCTTCTCCTTCTCGTCTCGGCCGATGAGGTTGGCGTTGTACAGATAGTTGGTGATCAGGTTCGCGTAGGTCGTGATGTCTAGGGGATCGTTGTCCATGACAAAGGCGCCCGAGATCGTCTTGAGCAAGTGCTGTTGGATGCCGCGCTGGAAGAGGATCTGTTTGTTCTGTCGCACGATGCGTAAAAGGCGCGATAGGTTGGCGATGAACTCCTTCTTTCGCAGCACGGCGATGATGTTGGTGTCGCGCATGGCTTCGAGAAGCTGCTTGTTGTCCATGTTGTCGTGTATGCCGATTATGCCGCCGTAGTGGAGCCAGGGATCCTCCTGGATTTCCTTGAGGATGCCCAGAGCGTCGATGCTCGGGTCGGAGAAGTAGAAGATTTTCATCTCGGGGAGCTCGTATTTCAGGAACTCTATGATTTCGTTTCGGTCGGACATGAAAACGGGCGTGAGTTCGCCATCGGTCCGGGCGCATTCAAGCTCTATGATCTCGTTAAGCTGAGCGTCGCTCGAGACGACCGGTATTTTGCGCATGACAGTACCCCCGTTGTACTATTTTTTCGGCGGATAAGAGGCGCTGATTGACTTTTTTCCCTCACTATGTATTCTTAGACGTCGCATTCCGGGCCTATAGCTCAGTTGGTTAGAGCTGCGGACTCATAATCCGTCGGTCCCTGGTTCAAGTCCAGGTGGGCCCAACAATCTATAAAGGCCCCCTGGACTTGAAGCGGAGCACGCGCCGAGCGATTAGCGAGGAAGAGGCACCAAGGATGGTGCCGAAAGCGTGCGGAGCCGGCCTGGAGCGAGCCAAACACGATGTTGGCGAGCGGAAGGCAAGTCCAGGTGGGCCCACTAAAACTTCAGGACAAAACTTGCACCCCCTGTTTATTTCAAATGGAATTGGCCCACCTGGCCGTTGAGCTGCCGATAGGCAGCACTACAATCCATTCCTTACAACGCGCCGAGCGACTGCGAGGCACTTGAAGCGGAGCACGCGCCGATTCCGTGGTTCGCCGAAGGCGAACGCGTGAATCGTTTCCTTGCGGAACAGGCTCCGGAGGAGCCTTGCGATTAGCGAGGATGAGGCACCAAGGATGGTGCCGAACGCGTGCGGAGCCGGGCCGGAACGAGTCGACACTATGTCGGCGAGTGGAGGCCAAGTCCAGGACTCCTGAGACTCGTATATCTCTAAGATCAGCCCTCTTCCGATTCCTTCGCGATAGTCACGAGTAGCTTGTCGATCCTATTCCCGTCCATATCGAGGACCTCGAAGAGGCACTTTCCCCACGAGCAGCGATCGCCCGAGCGCGGGATCTTGCCCATACGGTCGAGCACGAGTCCCGCGACCGTATCGTAGTCGCTCACTGAGAGCTCTCCGAGGTTGAGCTCCTGGGTGAAGCGCTGGAGGCCGACATTGCCATCGACTAGGTAACTGTCGTCTTGGCGACGCAGGATCTCGGGCTCGTCCTCGGTCCCTTCGCCTGGAATATCGCCGACGATCGACTCTACGAGGTCAAAGAGGGTTATAAGGCCTTCGAGGCCACCCCATTCGTCGATGATGAGGACGCATTTTCCTCCACCGGCCTTGAGGGCCGCGAAAGCCTTGAGGGCCGAGACAGACTCGGGTACGTAGACCGCCTCACGCAGGAAGGCGCGAGGGTCCTTGAAACCGTCCGTCGCGATGGCTGCGAGGCAATCCTTGACGGGCAAAAGTCCCACGACTTTGTCGATGTCCCCGTCAATTGCAGGCAGGTAACCGTATTGGGCGTTCCCTACCACGAGCCGGGCGGCCTCGGTGGGGTCATTGCGCAGGTCGACGAAGACGATATCGGTGCGCGGTGTCATGAGCGAGGTGACGCGCCGGTCGCCGAGAGAGAGGACTCCCTCGAACATCTCGCGCTCCCGTTCCTCGAAGACGCCGGTCTCCGCGCCTTGGGCGATGAGGACGCGTACCTCATCCTCGGTGACTGCCGGCTCCTGGCCCTTGTTGACGCCGAGGGCGGAGACTATAAGGTCGGTCGAGGCAGAAAGGAAGCGCGCGAGCGGAGCGAAGGCGAGGGTAAAGAGGCGCACGGGGCCGATGATAGCGGCTGCGATCGGTTCAGGATGCGCGAGCGCAATGTTCTTGGGCACGAGCTCGCCGAGGACTACCGAGACGAAGGTTGTGAGTATGACGACAATAGCGACGGAGACCGGTCCGGAGGCCGAGGCGAGGAAAGGTATGTCTTTCAACGCCCCTTCGAGCCCTCGCGCGACCGTAGCTCCGCCGAAGGCTCCGGCGAGGGTACTGACGAGGGTGATGACAACTTGTATGGTGGAGAGGAAACGAGAGGGATTCTCCGCGGTGTCCAGGGCGGCGCGGTATTTTTTCTTGCCCATATCGGCTTCGTGCTTGAGCCTTGCCTTTCGCGACGAGACTAAGGCCATCTCGGCGAGCGAGAAGAATCCGTTGAGCAAGATTAAGCAGAGCAGGATGAGCAACTCAAGAGCCATGGTCGGCCCCTTGATTACTATATAACCGTAATTTTTTTTGGAAGCGAGATGAGTCCCTACTAGGGGGCTCCTTTTCTGGCGTGGTACACATCATCGATTATAGTACCTCGAATAGCCTTCCATCGTCGATAGTTTTTTCATTTGCTATGAATATCTAAAGAGAATATAATTAAAATGCAAAAAATTATTGAAAGTTGTACGGAGAAAAACATGATTCTCAAAATTTTCTGGGAACGCTGCCCTCTTTTCGTCGTCGAAGAGGAAGACGCTTTTTTCGTCGAAGTGTCCCCTCCCGAGGCCGAAGAGAAAATCTTGCCTCTTCTCAGTCCCGCCGAGAAGGTAAAATACGAACAGCTTAAGGATGTCTATATCGCGAAGGCGTCGAGCGGCATCGTTCACGAAGGCTGCTATTACTTCCTTGTTTCGCGCGGTGCCCACGTCGTCAAATTCGAGTCCGTCGCCCTTATGACCTCCGACCTCGCAGCTCGGGGCGGCAGCGCGAAGGCGTTGCCCGATCTTCCGATAGCGAAGGTTGACGACATCGACACTGTCGATCCGGCGAAATACTAGCAGCCGTTCACCTTTTCTCTCGTCGCACGACGCCTTGCCTGATGATCGTCCGTAGCTTTGCGGTGGCGGTGCGGCGCGCGTCGTTGAGATATATCTCGCGGTGTCGTCCAGCCATGCTCAGGCCCGAGTCAGCGATGAATTCGTGAAGCCGAACTATGGTGGGCGGCTCGTCATCGTAGGGGCCGAGGTGGAGGATCTGTGCCGCCTCATGGGCGGCCGCTCGCTCGAAACACAGCACCCCCCAGTCGGAGGCCCCGCCTTTTTTTGAGCGCGAACTTGAGTGTAAAGCTCGCCGCGTAAAGCGCGCCGATACAATTCTTAAAGCGCTGCGAGCCGTTGGGATCGCCAGAGCCCTCGATAGTGAAGGCTTTGAGTTCGGGCGCCTCGACGATGCTGGGCTCGGGCTTGGCCGAATATAGGGACTTGTAGGTCTTCCTGAGATCAATCTTATCAGGCATGCGCTTAATTAAGCATCAAGGATGCGAACGACGCAAGGCGATGCTTTTAAAGATAATGGCGACTATAATGACGATCGTCGCCGCTAGGGCAGCTATCCACACACTCGCCGAGTACTCGCGATCGACCGAGAGGCGCTTAATTACGATGCCCGCATAAGCCCAGACTACGACTGCCGGCGTGGCTATTGCCTTGCGCGTGAAAACGAAGCCCAGGGCGAGGGCGCAGCCTACCATGATAACAAGGACGGTCCAGAATCGAGGATCGAGGCCGAAACCGTCCCAGCCTGCCTTGACGAGAAAGGCCGTCGCGTTCGCGATGGTCGCGACCATGATCCAGCCGAGGTAGACCCGTATCGGTACCGAGAGGGCGAAGCGCTGCAGCCGCTTTCCCCTCGCAAGCTCGCCGCCAGAGCGGAGGCGTTTCGTCGCGCGGACCTCGAGGGCGATGAGGGTTCCCAGAATGATAAGTATGATGCCCAGCGATAGCGGAACCAGGCGCCACTGCCAGGCAAAGATCCAGCCGATGTTCGCCGCTTCGTTGACGCAGAAAAGAGCGGCATCCCCGACGCTCCAGGCCGCTCCGCTTCTCCGTCCGAAGGACTCGGCGACGATGAAGACGACATAGAGCGCAAGAAGGAGGTAAATGAGGCCCCAAATGGCGAACGTGAGCCCTGCGGGCACGAAAAGGTTCGGGATTTCATCGGAAAGCTGACCGGTGGTGACGCCGTTGAGCGGAATCGCGTTCGCCGCGACGTTGACGGCGAGAACGCCGAGGAAAAGTAAAGCCGCTAAGATCGAGAGACATTTAAGCCAGAGCTGCGATGTTCCTTTTTGTCCCATATAAGCCTCCGACGTGGATGAGATGCTGAGAAGTCTAGTCCTTTTGACCTGAAATACCACAGTAATAGATCTTGACTGACCGTCAGTATAGTTAGTATTGTCAGTTGTACTGACGGTCAGTTCTAATACAATTGTGAAGGAGGTTTAGGTGGCGGAGCAGGAGAGCAAGACACAGTCGACCCCCGATGCAGTGCTCGATGCTGCGATAGATCTGTTTATCGATGCCGGCTTCGAGACTACATCGATGGACGCTATAGCCGCTAAGGCCGGGGTGGCGAAGGGGACGCTCTATTACCACTTCAAGTCGAAGGAGGGCATCGTCGAGGCCATTGTCGAGCGCTATGTCGTTACCGCGGAGAAGGCCTTCTCCGATATCGTCGAGGATCGAGCGAAAGATCCGATGGGAAAACTGAAGGCAGTCTCCGAAAAAATGACCGAGCTCAATATCGCTTCTTTCTCCAAGCTCCACCGGATGAAATACATCGACATACACATGAGGACACAGAAAGCGATGGTCACGCGCTTCGCGCCATTTTATGCACGCATCCTCGAGGAGGGA
>Ga0326727_10003112_pt1 | contig 54088 bp, 42 predicted proteins | sample MB2enrmetagenome_FD_207643 | JGI IMG/M metagenome (GOLD analysis project Ga0326727, IMG submission 207643) | Lab enriched peat soil microbial communities from McLean, Ithaca, NY, United States - MB29MY | ecosystem: Environmental > Terrestrial > Soil > Wetlands > Peat | place: USA: New York...
GTGAGACGGGCTTGTGCGTGTCGATCGGTGGGCTGTTCTCGATCTGCTTTTTGGTCAGCGCCACATCGAGCCGCTTTGACTGCCACTCCGCCTGGCGGAGGGCCATGGGCGAGACCAGCACAAGCCGCTCGGCCAGCCAACCCCCGGTATTGACCACGAGGTAGCGGACGGCCCAGGTCTCATCGTCGAAATAGAACTGCTCTACCGTTCCAATCTCCCCATCCGTGGCTTGGATCGCAAAACCCTTTAGATGGTTGACATTTCTTAACATCGTTTTATCCTCGTTGGCATACTGTGGGCATCCGGGAATCAGCTTGCCGCTCGCGTGGCATCTGCTCCGGCCACCTTGCTATGGGCAACAACCATGGTCCCCGCTCCGACTCTCATTTTCACGCGGTCGGGGGGTACCTACGCTGAGTCTTATGAGTTGTTACCTTCTCGCGGTTGCCGATTGAACCTCACCGGGACAGATGGAATCCGCCAAACAGGTACAAGAGCACCAGAACGATCAGGACCACCCCCACGATCCCGATGCCTCCGCCCGAACCCCATCTCCGATATCCGTAATAGCCTCCGCCGCCGCCGAACAAGAGCAGCAGAACGACAATCAGCAAAATCAGTCCCATGGGAACCTCCTCTCAGTTAGTAAACTGCTTCGACCGGAATTTCTGTTCTGACTTCGCGGCCAAGCCATAACGTCCGCCTGTTCGTCTTCAGGATGCCGCGCTCGAGCCTGATTCTGGTTTCGAGTCCAAAGTCTTTTCGCGCCGGCCGCCAGAGAATCCGAAGAGCCCCAAACTAACGCCTTTCCACAGCCAATTCGTTGGACTCTTGTGCCGTGGCAAGGGACTAGCGCGATTGCCGGTTCCTCCCTTGGCCTCGCGCGTCTCGGTGTTTCGCCGGACAGACGAGACTCTGGCCAAATCAACTACTGCGGGTTGTTCGGTTTCTCAGCCTACTGCTTCTTTTCAGGGTCACTGCTGTCGCTGTGGGGAGAGACAGCTTTTTTGACTCCCTTACCGACTTTCTTGCCCCCCTTGCCCACACCCTCACCCAAATCCTTGCCTGCCGCGATGGGTTTACCTTGCTTCATCTCGTGGCCGACTCCTTCGCCGCCTCTTCCCACATCTTTGCCGGCGGCTTTGAAATCGCCTCCGACCGACTCCGGCCCCACTCCCAGTTTGCCTGCTGTTTGGGCATCAAGGTGCCCCGTGACCGGCAGGTTCTCTGCCTTTTGATATTGGCTGATCGCCTCTCGGGTTTGAGAACCCATGACGCCATCGATAGGTCCGGGGTCGTAGCCCTTGTCGCGCAGAGTCTCCTGCACCTTCTTAATGTTGTCCTGATCGGCTGCGGAAGCCCGGGGCATCAGGATCAGTCCTAACATCGCAGTCATCAGAAGGATGAAGATAGCCCTGGTCCGTACTGCTTTCCTGTTTAGAGACATATTGCACCTCCATTTTGAACATGATTGCTTGTTTGCCATTCCCTGGAGCAGGTAGCTCACTTCGACGAGGTGGCCTTTGGGTTCTTAGGGCTTTCCCGTCGGAGGACGACCTTACCTCTTGGACGGCTCCCGGTTCGCTGGTTGCTGTTTCTGCTGCAACTTCTGTTGCTCCTGTTGGTGTTTTTGCTGCAATTGCTGCGTCTGTTGCTGGTGCCGCTGCTCCACCTGCTGCTTTTTCCCTTCATCGGCCTTCTGTTTCGCCAGCACCTGGTGCTCCTGGTCCTGCTGCTTCTGGAGTTTGTCTCGTTCCAGTTGCTGCTTCGCGATTAGCTTCTCCTGCTGCTGCTGGTATTTCCTGTCCAGCTTCGGCTTGCCTGTGCTTGGAGCGCTTGGCGGTGCCAAGACCGGAAGGTCGTGAGGATGGACGGCCGTGCTGGGTCCAGCAGGGTTGTTCTCTGAACGCTCCTTATTTCCTCCGCGATTGGCTGGAGTATAGGGCCCTCCTGCCTCTTTGGCCGGGACAGCGCCACGGTCATTAAAATCTCCTGGCCTGGGTGTCGCTGCGACGCCTGGCTTGCCCATGCTCGCCGACGCGCGTTGCTGAGGGTTGGCTCGGGCTGCCTGCGCATGTTGAGTTTGAGCCGCTACTGGCGGGATATGTCTCTCACGCGCCGCAGCCTCGTCTACAGGTCTTGGACTTGCGCTGATTCCACCGTTGCCACCGTTGTAGCTGACGTGGTTCACCGTGGTGTTATTGATGGTTGTGTTGTAAACGTTGTGAATTTCATTGCTATTCACGTTGTTCACGGAACGGTTGTAGAAAAAGTGCCCGTTATCCCAACGCCCGCCTTCGTAGCCCTCACCGAAATACCCGAACCCGTAATTGATCCCGCCGTAGAAGCCTACGTGTGGACCCCAGTAGCCGTCATAGAAAACAAATCCGTCGCCGCCCCAACCCCAATAGGCTGGAGTCCACAGGAAACCGGGTTCCGGCGCCATCACCCATGTGCCCGGCACCCAGTAGTAATCGTTGACGTCGTAATCGTAGGCCCAGTAGCCAGGTGTCCAGAGATAATCGTCGCCTGGACAGAGAGGCTGCTCATAAACAGGCAGCGGGGGCGGGCCGATCGTAATGGCCACCCCAACTTGCGCAAACGATGCTGCCGACATCGACAGCAGGACGAGCCCGAACAACAGCGTACGAATGAAACGAATATGCATTGTGCTTCCTCTGGCCCATCATCCCTCGCTTGCTCGGTGACGCTCTGCTGACCCGGGTTGCGTGGATTGAGGGCCGATTTTCGGACGAAACCTACCGCAGGCTCCGTCTCGCTCGCAAATGGTCCTGGTAGAAATTTCTCATTCCGGAGATATCGCAGTCTATTCAATAAAGCTCAGTTCCGAGCAACCGTCACATCGCGGAATTTCTGTTTTCAATTTGGCCTCTTTTGGTGTCGTGGCATTTCCTTCCGTCTCAGTGGCCGTTGGACACCGACGAAGACCCTACAATGGCTATACATTAGCAAGGCGGGTTCCGGCCTGTCTGTTCAACTAAGCACAGCTGTTTGTTCAGAACTGCTCATCCCAGTTTAAGGGAAAACTACAGGGCGGGGTCCGTGAGGATTTGCCGAGGATTTGACATAGAGGGGGCTTTGTTCCGTAACAGGGTGGACAATGCGGTGGCTCGCCTTCTGAGCCTGAGCGAAGGCTGGCACTCCACCCAAACCAAATGCTTTCCTCCGCGCTCCACCGCTCAGCATGGCAGTCAAGCGCTCCGGCAATACCTATGGATCCAGTCACACCTACGATTTTCTCTGAGAAAGGAGCCCACCCTTGCGCTTTCAAGGCAAAAGTCGACTCGGCTTCTACCCGCTGCCATTGTCCGAAGCCCAGCAGATTCGCAGGTTTCTCCGGTTTCCAGATGCTCCGTCGTCCGCAGTCGACCCGTGTGTTGGCGATGGCGTGGCGTTTGAAGCCATCACCAGTGGTGCCCAGGTGCTCCGGTACGGTATCGAGTTGGACGCTTACCGTGCGGAGCGGGCTAGCCAGCGAATTCCCACCGTGATTCAAGGAAATACGCTGGAGGTGCAGTGCCCGGTCGAGTGCTTTGGCCTCCTCTATCTGAATCCACCTTACGATTGGGCACTGGGGCCGGCTGACAGTCGCCGCACAGAGCAGTCGTTCCTGAGCCACACGTATCGCTGGCTGGAACCCGGTGGCGTGCTGCTGTTTGTCATCCCCGGCGACCGGCTGGCCGAATGTGGTCAGATTCTCTCGACGCATTTCCGTGACGTCAGGGTTTACCGTCTGGAAGCACCCGAGTGTGTGCGCCATAAGCAGGTGGTGGTGATCGGAGTACGACGAGGCCGGCGGGAGAGAGAACGTCTTACGGACAGCGACATTACCAGGGCACGGCGTTACTACGCTAGCCTCGCCAGAAACCCCTCGCAAATCCCGGTCCTGCCATCTGAGCCCGAAGCCCGATACGACGTCCCCATAAGCGGACCGGCTCAACTGGTCTACCGTGGCCTGCCCCTGGATGAGGTCGAGGATTTCCTGCCCCAATCAGCTGCCTATCGGCAAGCGGGACGCATTCTCTTTGCTGAGCCCATGTCTGCCACAGGTCGGCCCCTCACACCCCTGCACGCCGGTCACGTCGGCCTCCTGGCTTGTTCAGGACTTCTTAATGGTATCTTCGGACGTAATGATGAGCGTCATATATCCTGCTGGCAAGCAGTGAAGGTGATGGACAAAACAGAAGAAGAAGAGGATGGCGTAATCACAGTGAGAGAAAAGGAAAGATTCTCGAACGAGCTGACAGTCGTCTTCAGCACGGGCCAAGTCGCGATACTGAAGTAGTCCTGCCTGTCTCACTTGAGCTCCCCCGCAGCCAAATCTCACGAATCCTAAGACGAAAATCATCATGAAGAATGCCCACGAGCGCTTCGGAGTGTTGGAATACACGAAACGGATGAAAGACACCACCACGCGTATCCGGCTGCGGCTCGATCGATTTATTGGAGAAGTTGACAACGAGGGGAAGTGTAAGGCCCACCTCATCTCTGTCTTGGGTGGGGACTCCGACGTTGGCGCCATCTGGGTAGCCGTCATCGAGCAGAACTTCTTTACCGTGGAAGCTCCAGGATTCGATCTGCTCACCGCTAGCCTGGGTGAGGACGCCCAATGCTTCCGCGGGACTATCACAATCGCCGGCCGCAAACTAATCCGTCACCTGGTGGCGATCTCGGCTGAGCTGGCCAAAACTCGACCGGGAGCAGACCGACAAGACAGGCGCACCGTCCTTTGTGACAACGGCCCGACCTTCGTACTTTATCGGATCGCGCAGCGGTTTGGGTTGCCGGTCGTGCCGGAGTGGGCCGGCTGGTTCAATGAGGAATTCAACCACTGCGGAGCGATCAAACCGCTTATCGGCCCGGGATGCTCTCCGGTGCTTATCAGCGGCACGAAGAAGTTGTTCCTGAAATGGATTCGACGCGCCCTGCGGCAGAAGCGAATTGAAGTTCTTGACCGCAATGGGCCGGTATGCTGGAACTTGGACCACAGTTTCTTCCAGATTGGCCAGAATGACCTGGGCGAGGGGAGCCGCCAGGAGCTAGCCGAAGAGAGCCCTGACACCCTGGCGGAGGAGGATACACAATCATGCGGATCACCTGAATCTGGTTTTACGGTCCTTAAAAGCCATCATCATTCGTCTTGAACAACCGTTTGTCGTTCAAGGAGTCAGTGGGGTAGTCTTTCGTGCGGTTGGGGTTGAGTCGCCGCTGGAAGGGGCACTTTTTGAACTGCGAGGACCAGGCAGTTTGGTGGTCGTCAGATCAGCAAGAACGGGCGCTGATGGCAAGTTTCACTTGGGCCAAGTCCCCCATGGAAAGTACGTATTCAAATCTACCGCAGCGGGATTCCAATCGATTGTGGGGGTGGCCATCGTTTCATCAAAGGCGGCATCGAGTAAACAGGTATCGCCGTCTGATGCCCGTGCTAGACTCAATGGAAGCCCTCCCCGGTGTGAACGCATCTGGCCTGGAGCCTGGCCCCGGTGGTCACGCCTTGATCGCGTCGATCTCCGTGCAGTGGTCGAGCCAGTCGACGATAACCTGCATTGCCATGACGTGGTTGCCCACGTTGCAGTGCCCGGGGGCAGCGTTGTGCTCGCGTTCGGTGAAGATGCGCGGCCGTCACCGAGCGCGCGTTCACTAACAACGGCAACTGCTTCCACAAGTGCTCCAATGGCACGTAGTGGTCTTTCTGGCCGGCCAGGATCAGCGCATCCTGAGTGACCTTATCCGAGATACCTGCGGTCGTGAACCGGCTGGACTTCCGCAGGAAGTCCTCGGTCGTCGTCGCCCCCATCACCCGGTATCCCTGCCTGAGGATGAAGGTGATGTTCGGGTTGGCGCCGGCCTGCTGATCCAGCGATGCAGCCGCTCGTTTCAACCCGTCGTCAGAACGGCGGACAAGTGCTGTGAGGTCCGCGTTGTGGAACACGGCGTCGAGTGCGTCGTACATGACGTCCCAGCACACCAGCCGGGTGATTCGGGGTTCGAACGCGGCTGCCCGCAACGCTAGGTAGCCGCCCAGTGACATCCCGAGGATCGTGCACGATTCCACGTTGTAGGCGTCGAGGACGGCGGCCACGGGCCGCTCCCACTCGTGAGTCATCGGAAGGGAATTGAGAACGAGGCCCTGGCCGGGGCCCTCGAAGAGCAGGACCTCGTGGCCGTTGTCCTGCAGCGCCGCAGCGATAGTCGTGATCTGTTCGTAGTACCCGTCGAATCCGCTGTGCATCAAGATCGTGCCCTTGCTCGCCTGCGCCGGGAATCGCTGAACACGCAACGCTGTGCCCTGGTAGTCAACACTGCCGATCTCGATACTCGCGTCGGCCCAGCTCTGCCGCCAGGCCTCCTGCATCCGGGATTCATACGCGCTGCGGTCTACGTCCGGCGGCAGAAAGAACTGCGCGGCCTCCGCCAGGTTCTGCAGCGCGAAGCTGTCCCTGGCAGCCTCGGCCTGATCCGCCAGGGCCAGCATCTCCCGGTGCCAGTCGTCAACGTTGGCGACCTTGCCCGCTACCTCGTGGAGGGTCTCGATCATCGACGTGCTCGTGCAGTACCGATTAAACTGCAAGTCCAACTGCGGATTGGGGTGAAAAGCGATCTGACCCCAGTTCTGCAGCCGACCTGCCAACCCATCGCGCAACCTCATGTGATTCACCCGGAGTGTAAGTTTTTAGGTGCAACACAGAACATCGGCAATGCGAGGTCGCATTCGCATCGGGATGCCCCTTTGCTCTATTCTCTGCGTTCAAACCCATAATCTGGGATTTTCATTTTGACTTCCCGGCCGACCGATAACGTACGCTCACCCCCGTCAATATACAATGATCCAGCCAGGTATCTGAGTGCAGAGCCTTTCCAACGGCGGCGGCAAAGTCTCAAAGCCAAAATTGACGCTTCTCCCACCCGTTCCTCAAACACTTTTGCTTCTCCAGTCTCGCTCAGCACCGAAATCCGCTCCGCTCTGCGGCTTTGGGCGCCCATCTTAAGGAACTAGTAACCTTTTTGCAAGTCAAGCCGCTTCTTGTGGTCGCAGCGAAGCAAGAAGATCCTCTTCCAGCAAAGTAAGAAGTTCTTGTAGGAATGCGGCAAACTGGCCGGATGGAAAAACAGGTTTAGTCGTTGCACTCAAAGCGAAAGGAGGAAGCTTTGCGTCAACTGGAGAATATCGCAGACTACTTGCGTGCCCACGCCCAAGAATTAGGGGATCGAATCTTTCAATCCCACCCGCCCCTTCACGCCGTCGACGACCCACCCTCACCCCAGATCAGCAAGCTTCTTCGGAAACCTCAATTCGGACACGATATCGTGTCGAATTTACCTTGCATGCGTAAGTTTTGCGAAGCCATAATGCCATTGGAGTTCTCAATAAATCCATAAATAACAGAATCAAATAGTATTAGACTTTAACCGGATTGGCCCCAGGCGTGCCTATACTTCTAGCCGGGAAGCGAATGGCACGCAGCTTGTCACGCTCCCCAAAGCAAGTTCCGAAGAAGAAGGAGAAACTAACATGGCGATCGACGACCGGACGGGACAGCAAGCTGTGCCCGTGCCGCCTTCTGAAGAGTCGGGGCACGGTATCAAGTTTATTGTGATTTTCCTCGTCCTCGCAGTTTTAGCCGGCGGGGAATTCTACGCACTCAACAGAACGAACACCACGCGTAGTGACCTAGTGGCGCAGCAGAACCAGCTGCGAAAAGATTTGACGGCGCAAATCCAGGATCAGCTTTCAACTCGTCTGGCCGCCATGGAGCAGCAGACCTCACAACAACTGGAAGCGGTGAAGACGGAGCTCGACAAGTCCGTCCAGCATCTAGGTGCCCAGCGCGGTGAGTTGAAGCGTGCCCGCACGATGGTGACGGAAATCCAGCATCAACAGCGCAAGCAGTCCGAGGAGTTCCAAACGCAACTCTCTCAAAAAGCCGATGAGCAGCAAGTCGGCGCGCTCACCCAGGATGTTTCGCTGACCAAGACCGACCTTGACACGACCAAGAAGAACGTCAGTTCCCTGGCGTCTGACTTGGGCATGGCCCGCAGTGAACTGGGCACGCTGATTGCCCGGAACCATGACGACATCGAATACCTGCGGAAGATGGGTGAGCGTGAATACTTTGAATTCAAGCTCGACAAAGGTAAGCCCGCTCGCGTTGCTAACGTGGGCCTGAACCTGAAGAAGACGAATGCCAAGCGCTATCGCTTTACCTTAGCCATGACCGTTGACGACACACAGGTTGAAAAGAAGGACCGCAGCATGAACGAGCCGGTTATCTTCTACGTCGACGAATCGAAGAAGGCCTATGAATTGGTTGTGAACCAAGTGGGACCCAACCAGGTGAAAGGCTATATCAGCACTCCGAATGGCGCCAGCCAGGTTGCCGCCCGTTAAGAGGGAACGCACTAACCTTTTCCCAGGGGAGACCCGGTCATCCTGATTGGGTCCCCCTCTCTCCTTTTGCCCCACACTCGCAGCTCGAATCGAACTGCACAAGACGTCAGGATCGGGCGATGTTTTACCCTTCAGGGGCTTCTAAGGCAAAAGCCAATAGTCCGCAGATCAAGTTGGCCGGAATGGACAATTTCGAGTTCCATCGGACCGATAACCTCCGCATGCCCACCGCTGCACACAATTGCCAGTCGGGTCGGCAGTTCTGGATGCTTCCACAAGCCACGGAACGGGCCAGGTTTGCCTCTCCTGAGATTGCCAATGTCCGAGACTGCCACTTTTCCGAGTGATGACTCCGACACTTTTCCATATCCTACCTTGGCGCTGCCGAAGGCTTCCTCGTCGGCAAACGATACTCGATCCACGATCGGGATCCGTTGTTCACGGCAGAGTTCCTGGCGACTTCGGCGGCCAGTGGGGTGCGGCCGGTGAAACTGCCACCGTGTTCACCGAATCTGAATGTCCACGCTAAGCACTTTGTCAGAACCATCAACGAATCCTGCTTTGAGCGCCTGATGCTATTCGGCGAAGGTTCTTTACGGAAGGCCATCCGCTAATCTGTGGAACACTATCATCGCGAGCGCAACCACCAAGGGCTGGGCAACCGGCTGATCACAGAGGATGAGTCAGGCGTTGGTCGCACTGGAGCCATCCACTGCCGCCAGCGGCTGGGTGCGCGGACCATTCGTGGGCTGGTTGCAGGCGGTCGTCCCGAGCCGTGAAGCGCGTCGAGCCGGAAGGACAAAACGAGAAGCGATTCTTGATCCGGCGAAAACTTGCGCCCCGCGGACATTGCTAGCGAAGGGAACTGCACTAAGTTGAGTTTTTGTTCCGTATGGGATGAGCATTCTTGACCTAATAGGTGAGCCCTAATGAACTGACACCCATGTGCTGACGCGGTATAAGTAGGGGTGCCTCGAGTGTCCCTTGAGAGGCAGATGTAACACGGGTTGGGAGGCAACACCTATGAAATACAATCGAGTGATCAGCATAGCAGTTCTGTTTTTACTCTTCGGAATGACTATTCCCGCATTCGCACAAAAGGACGATGAGAAAAAGGGCGGAGGCGCAGGAAAACCTCAGGCGGCGCAACACGAGCAACAACCTCAGCAAGCCCAGAAAGCGCAGCCGCAGCAGCACGCGCAGAAAGCCGCGCAACCACAGCGCGCCGAGCGAGTACAGCCGCAGCGCGCCGAGAAAGCGCAGCCGCAGCAGCACGCGCAGAAAGCCGCGCAACCACAACGCGCCGAGCGAGTACAGCCGCAGCGTGCCGAGAAAGCACAGCCGCAGCGTGCCGAGAGAGCACAGCCGCAGCGCGCCGAGAAAGCCCAGTCACAACGCGCCGAGCGAGTACAGCCGCAGCGCGCCGAGAAAGCCCAGTCACAACGCGCCGCGAGAGTACAGCCGCAGCGCGCCGAGAAAGCCCAGTCACAACGCGCCGCCAGAGTACAGCCGCAGCGCGCAGAGAAGGCCCAGTCACAACGCGCCGCCAGAGTACAGCCGCAGCGCGCAGAGAAGGCCCAGTCACAACGCGCCGCGAGAGCGCAACCACAGCGAGCGCAGCAGGCGCAACGCCAGGCACAGCCGTCCAGAGGGCAGCAGAGACAGTCCGTTGCTAGCAACGGCGGCGGCCAATATGGCGGCATTTCTAACGCCAATTACAGTGCCCATTTCGGCCGGGGACACTCCTTCCACATGGGGCGTCCCCAGATGATCGGCGGGTATAACCGCTTCCAGTACGGCGGCTACTCGTTCGGGTACAATGAGGGATGGCCCGTAGGCTGGGACTACAACGACGACTGTTATGTCGAATACGTCGATGGCGCCTATTACATGTACAACCTTAGGCATCCCGGCATGCACATTTCCCTCAGCATCTTCGGCGACGGCAATTACGGCAACCGTTATGGCCGCATTTCTGAAGTTCGTTACCGTTCCCATTTCGGTCATGACCACTGGTTCCGCATGGGGCGTCCCAGGATGATCGGCGGGTATAGCCGCTTTCATTACGGCGGCTACTGGTTCGGGTACAATGAAGGTTGGCCAGTAGGCTGGGACTACAACGACCACTATTATGTCGCATACGTTGATGGCGTCTATTACATGTACAACCTTAGGCATCCCGGCATACACGTTACTCTTCGCATGTTCTCTTGATATATCCGGCGCACCTTCGGGGAGGATTCCCTCGGCACGGGGCGGACGGGCCGCCCGAGGGGGGGAATGAGTCTTTTGGCTTGCGAACTCCCCAGGCGGCAGGAATGCTGAGCTACTATTATCGTCAGGCAGCCAGCCTGAGGGAGGAGCAAGCTATACAGAGCGACATAAATGGTGGCACGGGCGTCCCGCCCGTGCGCACGGCCGGGACGGCCGTGCCACGAAGCGATGCGCAGTCACTTCAGTCGCTCTGTATAGCTCCGAGGGAGTGACCGCCACTAGGTGCGTCGGCCCTCTTCCGCAGGGCCGTGCGTGGACCGTTCTTGGGCTGGTTGCAGGCGGCTGTCCCGAGCCGTAAGGCGTGTCGACCCGGAATGCCCCTGAACGCGAAGCGATCCTTGATCCAAGGGGAACTTGTGCCCACCGGACATTGCTGGGGAAGGGGACTGCCCTGAGTTGAGTTTCTGGACGGTACGGGGGTGGGTGCAGTTCGGCCACGGCGCGGCGGAGCTGGGTGATGCTGCCGAGGTAGGGGTACGACTTACGGTACCCTCACAGTTTCCGCGGGCGGCGCAAGGATCCTCAAGGTGCAGACGTCGCTCCAAGGCGACTTGCCGCCGACGGCGGTCCGAATGGGCCGTGCTGAAGCTCTCACTATGGATTCTGCAGTTTCGGGCGGGCTGCCCAAACATCCTTCAACCTGGCGTTTGAAGCGAAACGATGAAGAGTGGGTTTCGCGAATGTGACGACGGTTCACCTCTGCTCATCCAGGATTTTCATCAACAAGGGATAGGGATTGATCGCCGTTCCTACCCACCACTGCTTCTCAGGACCAAGGCGAAAGATAGCCAGATGCAGGTGAGGCGCATCAGGAGAGGCATCGCCGGTCGAGCCAACAAAGCCGAGAACGTCGCCTTTATGAACCGACTTTCCCTCACGGGCCCCTGGTGCGTAGCGATCCAGGTGGGCGTAGTAGTAGCAGTAGGTCTGCAGCGGATCGAACTCGTAGACGGTGTTGCCGCCAAAACGGCTGTAGAACAACTTGGTGACTGTGCCGTCGCCGATTGCCAGGACCGGCGTACCGCGCGGCGCCATGATGTCGATCGCCTCATGCGGCCTACCATTGGCACGGCCCTCGTCGAAAGTGTCATGTAGTATATCAGCGCGCTTGAGGTTCGGAAGCGGCAGACCCAGGTTTCGGGACGCGAGCACTGCGAAGTCGTCAGAAACCTGGGAACCAACCGCAGTCGCAAGGACGAGGCCCACTAAGGCGAATCCCGCGGCGATTCCTAACGTGATTGGCCGAAGGGAGGCGCGTCTCATTCGGATGCCCCTACTTCGGGGTGCCGGATCGTTTCGCCGCGCTTCGATCCTCTCGTAAATCCGCAGTAGACTCTACGCCACCTGCCTTCTCGCGATTTTTCGCCTGACGCGCCCCTGGACTTCCCAGGTCTTCCTTCATGATCACGGGCGTGCCCACCTCAACCAGTTTAGCCAGTTCGAGCGCGTCCCAATTCGTCATGCGAACGCAACCGTCGGAATGCGCGCGGCCGATCAACTCGGGATCCGCGGCGCCATGCATTCCGTAATGCGGCTTGCTGATCCCGATCCACACGAGTCCCACCGGACCGTTGGGTCCGGGAGGGATCTTCGCCGTCGTATTCGGGTCTTCGGGGTCCCAAAAGAGATCGGGGTTGTAATTGTACCAGGGGTTGTGCACGATATCCGTGACCTTCCACTCGCCCACCGGCAGTGGATCATGGGGGCCGCCAATATTGGCAGGCGCGTAGAAGAGAACCTTGCCGGTGGAATCAAGCGCTTCAACCGATGCTGCGCGAACTGGGTCTTTGGTATCGAGGCCCGTCACGACCACAGATGCCGCCCTCCCCCGAGTCGGGGTTACTACATTCGGAACGAGTATCTCCTGGCCGGCGCGGTCAAACGACTGCCCGGGATTGAGACGTTTCAGAAGCGCTTCACTCGCGTGGTACTTCCCCGTGAACTCCTGTAACGGCGACGTGTAGTACATGCCCTTCAGCTTGGACCTAGCCACCATGTCAGTGGGGATATTCTCGACGAAAGGGCCAGCGATATCCTCGGTGGAAATCCTATGTTCTATCACCGCCTCGGCTGAGTCCTGATTGAGGAGCTGCCACATGGTCCGGCCCACGACGCCGTCCACCCTCAACTGGTATGCCGACTGATAAGCCTCGATGGCATTCTTGAGATTTTGGCTATACCGGCCGTCAATCTGGCCGCACGAGAAGTGGGCGCGGTCGAGCAGGATTTCGGCCCTGAGCACCGCGGGGCCGCTCGATCCCGGTCCGACGCGAGCGGTCGTGGCGCGATTGATGGACGCGGTAGGAGATGGACTCGCGATGGCGGTCGTACGCGCACGGCCCTCACGGGCCTGACTTGTGCCGGACAACAGCGACAAAAACAGAAATACTGTGATGAGGCGTTCCATTTTAGTCTCCCTTAAGGCAGATCCAGCGGCTAAAACCGCTCATGGACCCGCTGCAATGTCTGAGCTCTTCGAGATCGAGCCTTGAATCGGGATTTCAACTTTCGGTCTCCGAGTGGCTGACGGTCACCCGGAGTTGCTATCGTCGAAGTCCCCGTCACCACTTAAGCAATTTCGTCAGCCGCGGGTTATTCGGTTCGTCAGCCTATTGCTTCTTTTCGGGGTCGTTGCTGTCGCTGTGGGGAGAGACAGCTTTCTTGACTCCCTTACCGACTTTCTTGCCCCCCTTGCCCACACCCTCACCCAAATCCTTGCCTGCCGCGATGGGTTTACCTTGCTTCATCTCGTGGCCGACTCCTTCGCCGCCCCTTCCCACATCTTTGCCGGCGGCTTTGAACTCGCCTCCGACCGACTCCGGCCCCACTCCCAGTTTGCCTGCTGTCTCGGCATCAAGGTGTCCCGTGACCGGCAGGTTCTCCGACTTCTGATATTGGCTTATCGCCTCTCGGGTTTGGGAACCCATCTGGCCATCGATCGGCCCGGGGTCGAAGCCCTTGTCGCGCAGAGTCTCCTGCACCTTCTTAATGTTGTCCTGATCGGCTGCGGAAGCCCGGGGTATCAGGCTCAGTCCTAACATCCCAGTCATCAGAAGGATGAAGACAACCGTGGTCCGTACTACTTTCTTGTTTAGCGACATATTACTCCTCCATTTTGAATTTAGTTGCTTGTTTGCCATCCCCGGGAGCAAGCGGCTCCCACTTCCACGACGTGGCCTCTCGGCCCGCGTGCGCTGGGCGTTTGGGTTGACCTCGCCGATTGCCTCGAGGTGGTAGCGCATGGTTGTGTCTTAGCCGACGCGTCGGCCTCGCACGAAATGCACAATCAAAGAAATGACGGCCACAATGAGTAGCAGGTGAATCAACCCGCCCGCAACGTGGAATGCGAAAAAGCCCATAAGCCAAGCCACCAATAGCACGATAAAGAGAATGAGGAACATTCTGGTACTCTCCTTCCTGCATCCGAAAGCCTATTCGACCTTACAGTTTCAGCAATCTGTCGAAAAAGGAACGATAGCGCTGCAGGGCAACCCGCAGGTTCTCAGTGGATACGTTGTCGCCACGGTCCCACTGCTTTTCCAAGCCGGATCGCTCGTTGGCGAAACCTTCCGCGAGTCGCTGCATCACCGAAGCTACCAGCTTGTCTGCGGCCTCAACCGTCCGGCGTGGCTCGTCCACGAAACCGGTCTGTACCGTGCTCCACTGCGATCGGAAATCTGCCATCTCCGATTCAGAAAACAAGGGCATAGGCTCTGAGACTGCGGCCGCTCTAGCCAGAGTGTTCGGTTCTTGACCTTTCCCGAGCTTGGGTCCCTCGGGCTGCTTTTGCGCAACGCCGTAGCTCGCCAGGTCAGCCGTCGTAAGCTCCCCTTCTTTTCCCTTTAGTTCAGCGATTACGCCACCGCTCTTTCTTTAACAGTCGTTGGTTCCTGCACCAGTTCCTCAAATAGAGAGCGGTAATGAATCATCGCCGTTCTCAGATCCTCCGTAGTTGCCTGGTCTTTCCCAACGCGCATCGCAATCTCATGCGCAGACCGATAGTTCTCCACCACTTGGGGATGATCGACAGAAATGTCGTCGGCACGTTGATCGAAATCAGATAGGGGATAGCCACGCGTTTTCATTAACGAGGACACCAAGTCATCGCCTTCTGTGACCGCCCCCTTTGGGGAATCGACAAAATGAGATTGCACTGACTTCCACTGTTCCGAAAAACGTTCTCGTTCCATCGGATTAAGTTCGCGAATGTTCAGCTTTTCAATCCGCTTCTCGCGATCCGTTAATTTCGCTTCTGCTTTTCGTTCCGATCCATGCACGCGCACAGCCCGCTCGTACTCAGGCCCAAATCTTTGCCGCAGGCCTGCCGTTGTACTCCTGCGTTTTCGCAGGTACAGCCAAGCAAGCACTGCGATGATCAGAATCACCGCGACGGCGATGACAATCAGCTTCGGATCCGCCAGACTTAGATTCATTGAAACCTCCCTGCATCAAGAATGTCCAGAAAACCAACTTTGCTCACGGAATTCCCTCTGCCGTGAGAACGTTATGCACTTAGATTCTGGCCGTCTTTCTTCCCACTGTCTGTAATGTCTTGCTCATTGCACTGGTCAAAATGAGTCACCGTGACCGCGACGATGCTCTCGTTCCCTCAGCCAATCCGGGGCATGCACAAGTGCTCTACCACGTGGTCACAATCGGGCAGACAGCCGCCGTCTTCGCGCTCATGATGATGTTGCTAGTGGAAAACAAGAGGGCTGCGGTTTGGATGAGTTCAGCAGCTTCCTCTTACAACGGAGGCGAGACATGGAAACTATATTGATTGTTCTCTTGGTGTTGCTCTTACCCGGAAGCTAGCACCGAGGTCATCGCTCAAAAACTCCGACAGTGTAACTTCCGCGTCAGTAAGCGCACCGTCGACCGCGTCATCGCTCAGTTTGGGCTGCAAAAGAAAACTCTATCAGTTCCACCCCCAACGTCCCCCCCCTGCGCCTGCAAACCTTTCGAACCGTCCGCCAAAATCGCCCGCAAAAGCTCGATCACCTCAGCGTCGAACCCGGCGTCCGCCAGCTTCTGGCCGATAAGGTTTCCGGTAATCTGGTCGGCATCTGGCTGCTCGTCCCCGAACACTTGCGCTTGGAAACCTGGGATCTCCTCACCGGCTGGGCCGGGCACTCCCCTTCCGACCTCTCGGCCCGCCTGCCCTGCAACTCACCCATGAGGCCGCCCTGGGTGTCGTGTACCTGCGTACCACCCGCATTCTCACCCAAAAGGGATTCGAACTTCTCAACGGCTTGCCTTTCGTCGCTTCTGATCAAGGTGTTCACGACCTGCTCGAGGCTCATACCGTTCAGCAGGCGGAAGAACTGCAATTCGACCTGGGCTGCCTGCGTCGTGCCCGCGGTCAGTTTCTGGGTTGAATGCTCGCCCTGGATCCGCACCGCTTTCTCAGCACCAGCCGACGCAAACTCCTCCATAGATCGAATCCTGTAAGGTGCTCCTTTCGAGAAAGGACTTTCAAAGGGGGAAGGTAAACTGAGATGAGCGCTATTGACCAAACAGGTGTTCCGAACGACACAGACAACGCGTCAACTTGATCGTATAAAAGGAGTGATTCATTACAGGTTAGCCAGTTCGGAATCAGAAAAGGAGATTTCAGATGAAAACAATCATGTCCTGCCTGGCGCTAGTCGCTCTGGCAGTGTTCACGTCAGCCGCGTTCGCCCAGGAGCCAACCCTCACTTCCGTGGAAGCGAAGTTTGACACGGCCACCGACAATAAGGATCAGCAAACCAAACTGGATATTTACGTCAAGGATAGTGACGGGCAGGAAGTCGCCAAGGCCGAAGGCAATGAAGGCCGTTGGAACAAGAATTCTACCCACACCGTCACGTTACAGGTCGAGGGCAGCCCAACGAAAGGACAAGTCGCGAACGGCAGCGTTACGTTGACTCTCCACCCGCAAAGAAGGAACAAATGGTCGTTCAACTACAAAGTTACTCTCAAGTTCTCTGATGATACTTTCATCACAAAAGAATTTAAGGGCTGTTACTTGACTGAACATGACCCAGCACGGACGGATTCCTTTAAGTGACACCGGAGGCCTAGCCAAGGGCTCGCTGCTGTGTTAAGTGTCACTTGCAGTTCGGCTCCGACCCTTTGGTGTGCCCGGCAGGCCGGTCGCGCTTGCGCTGCGAGCCGACCTGCGGGGTTGAGTTACCGTTTCTTCTCTTCGAGTTTCTTCTCTTCCTTCTTTGGCGGAGGCGGCGTTTTGCCGGGAGCGCGAGTTGGGCAGGCCGCATTTCTGGTGGTGGAAGAAGCGGCTGCGCACGCCAGTCACGAAATTCGTGGAAGTGAAACTGACCCCGGCCGTGCTATACAGAGCGGCATGAATGGTGGCACGGGCGTCCCGCCCGTGCGCACGGCCGGGACGGCCGTGCCACGAAGCGATGCGCAGTCACCTCAGTCGCTCTGTATCGAGGGTGCGGAGGCGGGGCCGGCGGCGTTGGGTGAGTTCTCGGCCTGGCACTCGTACTTGCGGCGGCCGCACTGCCGCCATCCTCGCCAGCCTCACGTCCACCTGCCGCCGGCATGATGTCGATCCGCAACTCTACCTCACCCAACTTTTCATGAACCTCCCCGCTTGGCCCGCTCGCGACCTCGACGACTGGCTCCCCGACCAGTGGAAACTCCGCTACCCCGCCAGCCTGGCCACCTTCAATCCTCAGGATTGAGCATAAAGCCGCCGCTACATGAACCAGGCTACCGCGTCACCTACTTGCCTGTTCACCGCGACGCTTTCCTTTTGGCCGTTTCGTCGTTTTTCTGATTGCTGATAACTCATGACTGACGACTGCCTTACCGATGTGGGCGAACAACGAAACGGGTGTGTTGTTTCTGGTCGAGAGGATCGCGGAAATCTGCCACTCGCGGGGCGTGCTGTATCACTGCGACGCGGTGCAGGAATGCAACACGGTACCGAGTCTTTATTGCAACCGCGCCGACCCATCTTCTGCCGTCGAGGGCTTGCGCCTGGCGGTCCCGGGACTAAGCCGGACTTTTTGTGCTCGGCGCATTTTTCTCTTGACAAACGGGACGACATAGGCTAGACTTCTTTCGTGGGGTTGGGCAAGCGGTCAGTGCCTGCCGGATAGGTTATGCGTCCTCTTTTGTTTTCGGTTCCTGCCTGTGGTTTCTGCCTCCAAGTGCAGTCAAGAAGTCGAGAAGTCAAAGAGTCGAGGAGTTGGGAAGCCAACCGTCGACCCCATCTTTCGGGTTGCATCTTGGGAGACGGCGGGCCATCCCTGGACTTTCCAGTTCGTCGATTTCCCGGCCCCGGAACTTAGCGAGCGAGCGGGGAGGTATGACTCCGAAAAAACACAAAAATAATACGAACGAAGCCAGTATGTTATTGAAAACACAAGGAGCGTTTGGAAAACGAACTCAAAACGAACTCAAAACGAACCCAAAACGAAGCCAGATTTGAGCACCAAATGCGGGAATTAAAGCCGAATTCAGAGGTTGCGAGGCTCGACGGGAAAAAACCCTCACTTGGCTCGCTACGCTCGCCACCCTCCCCGATTTCTGGGGTCCGATGGTCCGATCCGAATCGGACCAGAATTCGGGCTCCCCAGGGAAGAGGGCTGCTGACGCCGTTGGAGGAGGGGTCGGATGGTGACGGTTTGTTACTTCTCAACTCTCAACTCTCGACTTCTCGACTTGATTCCGGCGGAACAAAGCGAGAATGTCTATGAAAACAAACAGTCGAGAAGTTGAGGAGTCGTAAAGCCGCACCAGGAAGTCAAGCGGTAGGATGCCGGCGGCTCGTGGGGCCTGAACGTCGTCAATCTGACCGGCGTGCCGACCCGCCCAGGTGTCAGACGCGGAGATGCCAACTACCAGCCGGCCGCGACCTACGACATCACCTATCATGTTACAGAACTTGTGGACGCGGGGACGGTCCGCTTCAGACTCTACCGATCGAGCTCGACCGTACGGGATGCTTACCCGGGGACGGTCTTAATGGTGGGCGGCAATGTGACGTTCACCCTAGCGCCCTTGGAACTGGTCACGCTCGTGTCCGCCCCGGCCACAAATATCACTCATCCGAGTTACTATACTTGGCGGACCAAAGTCCCCACACGGCAGTTCCCCGTCAAAAATGGGTTAGCAGTATTGACCGGGTGCCTGTGCGTTAGTGAGCGGACGGGTCAATGCTGACCTGCTAGCGGAAAGTGGTGTGCTGTCCTATGAATGGCGGACCACTCAATCACCCGTGCGTTGAATTCTACGGGAGCGGCGCTCGCTGCGGTTCGGAAAGCAGCTTGTCAATTTCTCTCGCCAAGTTTTCTACGAAACGCTCAGCTCCATCGTACCCGACGTGTTCCAGCCGCACGTGTCCGGATTTGTCCAAGAGCAGCAGGTGGGGATAGCCTTCGGCCTTCAAGCGAGCCACAGCATCGTTCGCATCATAAGCCGCAGGGATAGTGTATCCCGCCTTCTGCATGAACTCCCTGGCTTTATCAGGAGTCTCGCTCTCCCGGTTCACGTCGATGGCGAGGAACGTCACGTCCGGGTTGGCGTGATAGCGTTGATAGAGCCGTTCCAGCTCCGGGAATTCCTGGCGGCAAGGAGTACACCACGTTGCCCAGAAATCGAGCACGACCACCCGGCCCTTGAACTCGGACGAGTTCACGACCGCCCCATCCAGGCGGGTGACGCTGAATTCGGGGATGGGCCTATTGGCCGGGTGGGTGGCGAGGCGACTCGCAAGCACCGGTGCACCAAAAACTGAGCCCATTCCAATCGCCGCCAGTACCGTGCCCATGGTCGCAGTGCTTCGAGTTCGGTTCGTGGCCCAGCCACGGCGGCCAGAGATGCCGACCAGTGCCGCTGCGTAGGAAATCCCAACAATCAAGCCGAGCATCAAGGCCGGAGCCCCCGAGGCGAATCCGAGCACCAACATGCATAGCGAAACCAACAGGAGTGCTTTCAGCCATCTATTCGCTGGTGGGCAGCGGCCGCGCCCAAAGCCGACTATGGCGAACAACAGCGCCATTCCCAGGAACAGTTCCCGCATGTCAGTGAAAACATGCGTAGCCACTGCGGCAAGAAACACCGCAACCGTAGCGAGGACGCTGGTGAGTAGGTCGAGCGCAATGCCTTTCGCCAGGACCCTATTTGACATGGTGGTGCCCCCGGAAGCACTCATTCGCAACTCTTTTCTTCTCCGCGCTTCCACCTATTGTCAAATACGCCTGGCTTTCGCCCCGAGTTCCGACCGTTTGCCAAGGCTATTTGCAGCCAGCCGTCTTTCCATGACCGTTTGCAGGCACATGCCCACCACGAAAGGAGCTGGGCGGATGGCGCTGGACATTGGCTTGGCCCCTCTCCGAAAGCTGCTCACTGAGCACATTAGGTGCGGGTCGGCGGCTCACGATTCGTGCTCGGAACCAACGGCAGCCGAGTACAGGCTAGCCAGCCCAGGCGAATAGAATGCCATCCACTGGCCCGAGAACCCGCGCCACACCAGTGTCCCTGGATTTGCACCGTTGCCGCCCGTGGGCAAGCATGCGGACGATGCTGCGGCGAATGCCTCACTTGCACGGATTCCCCTTCTTTATCGACTCATAGCACGCATCCGAATCGCCGGTGAGAATCTCCTGGCCCCGCTTCAGCATGATTGAGGCGGTTGCGGGTACGTCGGCAACACAGATATAGCCCACTACCCTTTCTTGGCCGCCCCGCGGTCCGCTTTGCGGACAAAAAAGGGCGGTCACCCTTGCGGATGACCGCCCCACTGCTTCCCATCGAGCCGTCTTTGTTGTAGCGATTGCTGAGACTTACGGACCCAGGATATCAAATCCCCTGCGCCTCCCAAGAGTACCTTAGTACTGGCCAGCTCGGCCTGTGGCATCGGTGCGTGACGGGTCTCTCGGGCAGGGAATCGGTTGGCCCTCCGTGTCTCATTCAGCTCTGCGGCTCCCGCAGCAAGTGATGTGCTCGGAGCCGCAAATTAAGCGGCCAACTGATAGCAACTACCCCCTCACAAAAGTTGGGAAAGAGTTGGGAAAGATTAGGGGGGAATTTTGGCGGTTTTGGATACTCTTCGGCGGCAAAGGCCCAACCGAATCAATGAGTTGGATTTATTGACCGCAGAATTTGAGTCTGCCGCGTCTGCCAATTCCGCCACTCCAGCCCAATTACAGCCAATCGCGAACCAATCTCGATCGCGTAGCGCGCCACATTTTGGACGCTCAGTGTGCGTGGCAAGGTCGCCACGCCGCCCACAACCTGAGACCCTAGCACGGCGCGACACTAGCGAGTTTCCCGTCGCATGCACCTGGGCCGGGCGGTAGGCAGTGCGAAACGTGCGCGGCCGCTTTCCATGTGCTAAGATTTTTGCTTCGGGAGGCGTCGGCAAATTTACAGGAGGGTGTGGTGGGCAAAGCAGCGGACCCTGCCCCAAGAAACTTCGCGGTTAACCGTCAGGCGCAACATCTCTATCACTTGCTCGAAAGGTTCGAGAGCGGCGTTGAGCTGACGGGGACGGAAGTGAAATCGATTCGCGAGGGCAAGGTCAATCTGAAGGACAGCTATGCCGTCGTTAAGAATCACGAAGTGTGGTTGATCGATTGCCACATCAGCCCCTACGCTGCTGGCAGCCGGTTTAACCATGACCCGCTGCGGGACCGGCGCCTGCTTTTGCACCGGCGAGAAATCGACAAGCTGACGGGGCGCACCCAAGAGAGGGGTTTCACGCTCGTCCCCACCCGCGTTTATCTGAAGAACAACCTAATCAAGTGCGAACTTGCCCTGGCCAAAGGCAAGAATGTCTTCGACCACCGGGAGACTTCTCGACGCCGGACCATCGAAAGGGAAGCCCAGCAAGACATCCGCGACCATCGGAGGCGACACCGGTGAGCAGGTGTCAGGTGTCGGGCTTCAGGGGTCAGGGCAGGGAGAACATAGGGGCGAGAGCGAGGAGAGTATTGCAGGGCGTCACAGTATGGGGAAAGCCACTGACATCGTGCACGGAACGATCGATTTGCTGATCCTGAAGACCATAGGGATGGAGCCCATTCAAGGCTGGGGCGCTGCCAAGCGCATCCACGAACTCTCCCATCAAGTAATACGAGTGAGGGAGGGCTCGTTGCACCCTGCGCTGGTTCGACTCCATGCACTGGGACTGATCCGGCCTCACTTGGTCGAATCCGGAAACCGGATGAAGAGGCTTTATACCTTAACGAACGCCGGCCGCGCGCAACTGCGGAAGGAACTCGCCCGTTGGGACCGCCTCTCGGACGCCGTGGATGCGATCGTGCACCCGGAGGGAATGAAGGTCAAGGTATGAGGGGCAAAGCCATCGACATCATACAAGGCACCCTCAACATGCTGATCTTTCAGATCCTCGCGGAGAAGCCATTGCATGGCTGGGGCATCCGCACGCGCATCCACGAACTTTCGAAGAACGCGTTGCAAGTGCAGGTGGGCTCCCTGTACTCGGCTCTGAACCGGCTGAAAAGTAGGGGCTTCATCTCAGCTCATCGTGTCCGCACCGCGACGGGCCGAATGGGCAAGCGTTACACCTTGACGCGCGCCGGCCGTGCACAACTCGGCCAAGAGATCGCGCATTGGGACCGCCTTTCCGCCGCCGTGGATCGGGTCGCGCACGGCGCGAAATGATACGCGAACGAACAACTCACGAGCCAACCCGCGCCGCGCCCTACATCCTTTCCGGCACCTCAATCCCCATTAAATTCAAGGCTGAAGTGAGGGTTTGATTCACAAGCTGGACCAGGTACAAGAGAAACTGCTGCCGGTCGGCATCGGGTTCGCTGAGAATGTGGAATCGGTGATAGAAATTGTTGAACGCTTGCGCGAGACGGAATGCGTATTTGGCAACTGCGGCGGGTTCCTGACTGGCGACGGCCTGTTCGACCGTCATCTCGAGTTGCGCATTGACCAGGGTCAATTCCCAAAAGGCAACTCCATCCTCGCCGGCGAAAAATCTCTCGAGCACCTCCGCTCCCACTGCCTGGTCGAGGCATTGGGGTTGGAAGTCCGGGTGCGTTTCCTGGAACTTGTTGAAGATGTTCCTGGCGCGCACAACGCTGTATTGCAGATAGGGCCCAGTCTCGCCTTCGAAAGCGAGAGCTTCCTTGAAATCGAAAGCGATGATAATCCGCCGCGAGAACTTGAGCAGGAAATAGCGCAAGGCGGCCACGGCGATCATGCGGGCGTAGGTTTGCTGCTCCTCAGGGTGCTGGGTCATCTGGCGAGAGCGGACTTCCTCGAGCGCCTTGGCGATCAGAGTGTCAATGAGATCATCCGCCTTCACTCCCAAGCCTTTGCGGCCCGAGACCTCCACGTAGGGCCGCTGCCGGTCCTCCGCGCTCAACTCCACTCCCAATTCCTCGGCGCAGCTCGGGGAGAGTCCCACGACTTCGTAAGCAAAGTGGTGCAAGTTATTGGCCTGCTCGTGAAAGCCCAGAGCGTGAAGCGCGGCTTTCACCAGTATTTGGAGATAGGACTGTCGAGTATCAATCACCGCGTAGGCGCTCGAAGCGTGGCCGTGGGAGGGGGCGACACGTTCGCCCTGCAAGGCGGTTCGCCAGACCGGGTGGCCGTCCGGGTAGCGATGAAAGAGGGTATAACCGAAGTCTTTTCCCAACAGGGCAAACTTCCACAGGTGATAAGCGATGTCTTTGCCTACGTAGGTGACTGTGCCGTTGGAACGAACGATGATTTTGACTTCTTCCTCGCCTGTTTCACCCTCGGACTCGCCGGCCGCGGATTCCGCCAGGCTCATGACCCAGCAGCCGGCGTTCTTGCCGGTCTCCTCGAAGCGAATGGCCCCGTGCTTCTTCAAAAGCTCGAAGGCGGATTTCCAAAAGTCGAGACGCAGAATCTCGCTTTCCTGCACGAGGAGATCGTATTGCACGTTGATGCGCTGCATCGTCTTCAGGTGTTGGCGCACGATGGCGGTGGAGACAAGGTCGGCCATGCGGGCCGGCTCCCCGTGGCCTTCTTCGATGTCCTTCAGGGCCTGTGATCGGAGGTTGAGAGCTTCGGGATTCGTCTGGTAATACTGAAAGACTTTTGCGTAGAGATCCCAACAGAAATAGTCGAATCGCTGCTCGGGATCCCGGAGCAGCCGTTCCACGTCCTCGATCCCTTTCTTTTCGAGGTGTATGAACCCCACCACCACATCCGCGACTTGCACACCCGTGTTGTCGACGTAGTTCTGCACTTCCACTTGGTTGCCACGAAACTTGAGCAGGCGAACGAAAGTGTCGCCTAGAATCGAGTTTCGCAAATGCCCGATGTGGGCCGCCTTGTTCGGGTTGATGCTAGTGTGCTCCACCAGGACCTTACCCTGGAGAGACGACCGGGAAGGCGGGCCGGAGGCGCGCTGGGCGAATAGTGCGGCAGCGGCTTGGGCGCGGTTGAAATGAAAGTTCAGAAAACCGGCGCCGGCAGTACTGACTCGCGCGACCCCTTCCACAGGCAGAAAGCGTTCAGCGAGGGCCTGGGCGATTTTTCTCGGGGGTTGGCGCAGCTTCTTCGCCAGTTCGAAGCTGGCGGCCAGGGAGAGATCGCCCATCTCGAGCGAAGGCGGGGAATCCAGCGCGGGGGATTCCAGTTCCAAACCATAGACCTCGCGAGCCAGTGTCACAAACCTCTGCTGAATCCTTCGCTGGATTTCCAGATACAAGTACGGCCTCCCTCGAAAGCTGCAAGTTCTGCTTCCTGCCAGTGCGGTTCTATTCTGATTGGAGCGCCGACCTTCAGGCCGGCGCTTCCTGGCCTGATTTGATTGTAGCGCAGACACAGCGCTTGTGGGCTGGCAAGTCCCGGCCAGAGGCCAACGCTGCAAGTAAAATCAGGACAGCACACTTAAGCCTGAATCGCGATTATAGCAGACTCCGGAGGAGTGAGGGTCGGCGGCGGGCACGGTTATACACTGGGTGCCGCCTATAATCAGGCATTGCCGCTTCGGATAATATGTTATGATTTAACGACTGGGACGCTTCCGCCGTTTGGGGTGGTGGTCGAGCCCGAGCTCTTCTCTCTTTCGGCTCAGAGTGTTGCGATGAATTCCCAGGGCCTCGGCGGTCTTTGACGTGTTGCCGTTGTATTTTTCAAGCAAGCGTTGGATAAAACGCTTCTCGAATTCGCTGAGGGCCTCGGGGAACCGAATTCCGTTATCAATCATGCGGTTGATGAGGGCTTCTAGCTGGTCTTTCACGACAGCGCTCCCCTGCGAAAGTATTTGGTCCGTCTGTCTAATTCTTAATTGCTTTCTTGTTGTTCTGGCTCAGTGTTTCCCTGAACCTCTCAAATCCCAGGCGAAATTGGGCTTTGAGATTGCTGGGCATGGCCAGGGAAACAATATGTGCTCCGGTGGTGACGTAAGGAGCCAGGGACGATTGCTGCACCGCTGCCGGCTTGATGGCGAATGCCACGAGGACCAGGAGGAGCACGCAATCGACAAGCACTCCCCGAACCAGGCCGAAAACCCCGCCTAAGAAACGGTCGAACCATTCAACGCCGGCCGTCTTAATCAACTTTCGGGCCAGCAGTGATACAAACGCGCCCAGGATCAGGACTGCCAGGAACAGGGTCAAGAAACCCAGCCCCAGGGCGACATCGTGCGACTTAGTCAGATCTTCAAACCAGAGGGCGGCTCTCGGGTATGCCACCGCAGCCACCACGAGTGCGGCCACTAAGGACGCCAGGGAGACCAACTCCCGGACGAAACCTTTCATGATCGCAAAAAAGACCGAGCCCGCAACAATGGCGGCAAATGTCCAGTCGAGCCAGTTCCAAGCACCCATGAGCTTCAGCGCAATCCCGCGGCGGCGGGATGGTTTCAGTTAGGAGTCCCTTCCAGTTAGAAGACTGTACGCCCGCCGGTACTTCTCACTCGTCTTTTCCACCACCTCAGGCGGAAGGGAAGGTGGGGGAGGCTGTTTATTCCAGTGCAGCGAGTCGAGGTAATCGCGAACGAACTGCTTGTCGAACGAAGGTTGTGGCCGGCCGGGCTGATAACCTTGCCGGGGCCAGAAACGCGACGAGTCCGGGGTAAGGACCTCGTCGATGAGGATGATCTCATTCCCGCTCCGGCCCCACTCAAACTTGGTGTCGGCGATGATGATGCCGCGTTCCGCGGCGTAGTCTCGCCCCTGGGAATAAAGCTCGAGGCTCAGGTCGCGGAGCTTTTGGGCGGTTTCGCGGCCTACTGTCGAAGCGGCTTCGTCCCACGTAATGTTTTCGTCGTGGCCGGTTGTGGCTTTGGTGGCCGGCGTAAAGATCGGCTCATCGAACTTAGAACCTTCACTCAGGCCGGCGGGCAATTGGATTCCGCAAACTCTTCCCGTAGCCCGATATTCCTTGAGTCCTGAGCCTGCCAGGTATCCTCGCACCACGCATTCTATGGGGAAAGCTTCGGCCTTACGCACCAGCATCGAGCGGCCTTCCAATTGATCGGCGAACGGTTGGAACTCCGCCGGGTAGTCGCCCAGCTTCGAACTTAGAAAGTGATTGGGAAAAGTCTTCCCGAACATCTCGAACCAGAAGCACGAAAGCTGCGTCAGAACGCAGCCTTTGCCCGGAATCCCCTCGCCCATGACGACGTCAAACGCTGAAAGGCGGTCCGTGGCGACGATCAGGAGCCGGTCTGTCCCGGCCTCGTAGACATCTCGGACTTTGCCTTGGGAGAAAAGCTTCGCTCCCGGCAATCTGGTCAGAGTGAGAACAGATTGATGACCTATTTTCATGCTGGTGGCTCAGAGCATTCGCCATTCTAAAACATTGGCAGAAGTTGTCAACGAAAAAAAGGAACGCGATGAAAACAAAGCAATTTCAAAAGCCACCACTGGATGTTGGGTGGCAGTTTCAAGGAAGCACAAGCGGAAGAAAGCAGAAAGCATCATCAGGATTCAGGAGCCAGTATCGCGGCTAGTGCCGCGTTACTCAAATAGGCGCACTACACCGCGCCGAGGGTGTCATTCCGAGCGAAGCGAGGAATCTTGCTCTGCTTCATGCGAATGCGCGGACGGGGAACAGAGCGAGATTCCTCGCTTCGCTCGGAATGACAGGCTACTTGAGAGCGGCTAAGGTAGTCCGCCGTTGCGAACAGCTCGCGAGCCCCTTCGCTGCGCTCAGGGTAACAGGCCCTCGAGGATTCTCCGTTCGTCGATAATGCGACATTAGTCGGCATGCCTTTTCATAGGGTGAACAGTCAGAAAAGCAATTTCAGTGAGAACTGAATCTGTCGGGAAGTTCCGGCTGTATGGTTGACCAGTCCGAAGCCCGAGCCCCGCAGGATATTCACCGGCAGTCCGAAATTGACCAGGTTAAAAGCGTTGAAGCATTCTGCGCGAAACTCCAGGGTCGGCGGCTCGGAACCGGCGCGGCTGCTGAGGGCCGTATCCTTGATTAAGGCAAGATCGAGATCGTGCATGCCAGGCCCGCGGAACGTATTGCGACCCAACGTTCCGAAGCGTCCCGAGTTGGGCCCGGTCCCCCCGGGAATATTAATCGGGACAGAGAAGAACGAGGGATTGTCAGCGCCCCGGCCGAAATAATCTTCGCGAATCGTCCGGCTGGTGGAATAAACCGGGACAGCAATTTGATCCGGCCGGTCGCCGCCGCCCGCTCCCGCGCCGGTCTGTTGAATTCCGGAATAGACCGTGAATGGCGAACCACTCGTGAGGGTCGTGATGTTCAGCAACTGCCAGCCGGTGTTGAACCTTTTTCCCAGCGGACGGAGAAAACTGACCCGGTCCAGGGGCAGAACCTGGATGAGGCTGGAGGTGAACGCCTGGGTGACGTCAAACGTGGAAGGCCCTTTATCGGCCCCGGGATTCCTGGGGTCTTGGGGGGCGGCCTGGATGATGGTTCCTGTCGGCCCGCCGTAGCCTACGACGACGGCGCTGGTGTCATCAATCGACTTGCTGAAGGTGTAGCTGGTTTGGAAGCCCAACCCCAGGCGCGGATTGTTCTTGGAGGCGGACAACTGCAAGGCGTGATAGGTAGAGTGAGAACCGGTGGTCACGAATGACTCCGGTCCATAACCGCCCGTAATCTGGCCTTGGGGGTTGAACTGGGTGAAGCGAGCGAACTGAGGCGAAGCGCCCGCGTAGCCATTCGGGCTGTTGACGGTTTCAAGCTTCACACCCGCGGTGCCCACGTAAGAGGCACCCAGCACCACGTCTTTCACGGTGCGCTCAACGCTCGCGGTCTGGCTGACGATGTAACCCGTGGGGATGTCAGGGACCATGCCGAACATGGCAAGGGGTTGAGGTTGGTGGCCCGGCGTCAAGACGGAGAGGTCCGATTCAAAACGCGGCATGTCGAGGTTGGTGTCGGGTGGAACGACTCGAGTATTGCCACCGGGTACGGCGATCTGGCCTGTTGTCGTGTAGAGAGTGGGCAAGTTGAAAGTCGTGACGGCATCTGCGAAGGGCAGCGGCGCGCCGGCAGTTGCCGAGAGGTAGGGATCAACGATGAAGGGGAATCCGCCGGTGAGGAAATTCATCCAGAAGAGGTTCGGGAGAATGGAAGTGATCGCGCCACCCGCACGCACTACGGTGTTGCGGGCCGCTTGCCATTCCGCGGAGAGGCGAGGCCCCCAACCGTTCCAGTCCTGGCTGTAAGGAGGCTGCGGGTTCATCAGCACAATTTCTTCCGCTCCCGGCTCCCAGGGTGGGACGAGCTTGCCTTGCGCGTCCACAAAGCGCGGGGTCGAAGTGCGATGCAAAGGCTCGCCAATGCGGCTGTTGGCTTCATAGCGCAGACCGTAGTTGAGCGTGAACTTGGGCGAGACTTTCCAGGCGTCCTGAAAGCAAAAGTTGTAAGCGTTGCGGTGAATGCTGACCTCATCAAAGTGGTCTCCCACCGCTGTGTAGGGCGCGGGCACCGTGGTGTTATAGGAGAAGGGCGTGGCCGTCAGAAATCCCGAGAGCGAGTCGGGCAGCGGAGCGCCCGCGTCGATGTTGTGCCGCCCGCTGTCCGAGAGGATCTGGACCGGCGAATACGCGGTCCCTCCCCCGAAGGCGTAGGTGCCATCGGGATTCACGCCAAAAACGCTGCCGTCACGGTTGAAGCGCATCTCGAAGCCGAACTTGAAGGCGTGCGTTCCCCGCACGCCGGCGAAACTCTGCCGGAATTGAAACAGGTTTCCCATGCTGCCGGTGGCGGTGCCGGCGGCCGAGTTGAAGGGCTCATAAAGGCTGTCGGCGAAAGTGATGGCGGGCTGGACGTGATTGGGAGAAATGAACGTCGGCGTGCTGCGAATGTAGCCGAGGGAAGTCTCGGCGGTGAAATGCGGCGACACGGCGCGGCTGTAGTGCAGCGCCGCGTTGCGCTGGTGGTCGAAAAAATGGATGGCGAAGCTGGGCGCGATGGCGGATTGGTCGGGATTGGTCAAGGGGCCGTTGACGTTGTTGAGGGTGAAACGCGCGAAGAACTGAGCCTGGTGGGAAATACGGTGATCGATGCGCACCGAGAATTGATTGGTGTCCGTCGGCACTTTGGTGGACGTGGCATACGTGCGCGCCCCGAATGGCCCCTGAAGATCATTCGGCAGGGGGTAGCCGGCCAGGACGGGCGCCAGCAGGGGGCTGACGGGAACATGCAGCGTGTCGCCGGGGAAGGCCGTTGTGTCCAAGCCTTGCCGCTCCGCCTCCGTGGGTACCGAGAGCACCTCCGTGGCGCCCAGGACTTGCCGGAAGCCCTGGTATTCCCCGAAGAAAAAAGTGCGTTCGCGGCCGCGGTATATTCCCGGCAGCGTCACCGGGCCGCCCAGCGCAAAACCGAATTCATTGCGCCGGAAAGGCGGGATGCGGCCGGGATTGGCAAATGAGCGCTCGTCGAAGAAATTGCGCGCATCGAAAGCGGAGTTGCGCACGAATTCGAAGAGCGAGCCGTGCAGCAGATTGGTTCCGGCCTTGGTGATAATGTTGGTGAAGCCCGCGGCGCCGTGGCCGATTTCCGCCGGCATCACGCCTGAATAGGCTTGGATTTCCTGCACGGCGTCGATGTTGAAGTTCGAGAAGGTGGCGCCGCCCAGTTCCGGATCGGTCGTGTCCACGCCATCCATGGCAAACATGGCGGTGGAGCCGCGCTGGCCGTTGACGGCGAACTGTTGGGTGAAATTCGCCGAACCGTTTGTGTCTGTCATCGTGCCGGCGGCGAGTAGCAAGAGTTGACTGAAATCGCGCTTGTTCAGGGGCAACTCCGAGACTTCCCGGCTGGAGAGATTCTCGCCGCCGCTTGCCTTCGGCTGCTCACCCACAGCTACCGTCTCGAGAGTCAACTCTCCTCCGGCGGCAGCCAATTGCAGGGTGGAGTTCAGGTTGCCGCCCGGCCGGATTCTCAGCAACTCCCGCGACGCGCTCGCCGTATCATGCCAGCGCACGCGTACGGCGTAGCTTCCCGACGGAACTTCCGGCAAACGAAAGGTGCCTTGCGCGTCGGTCGTGGTAGTCAGGGTTTGGCCCGAGCCGGTTTCCCGTAGTTCGATCGGCGCCCCGGGCAAGGCGTTTCCCTTCGCGTCGCGCACGATGCCTTGCCATGAGCCGTTAGCGGGTTGCGCAGGTGAGCCGGCCTGCGTGGTTTGCACGATCGCGGCATTGCCCAAGCCGAGTGCGAAGAAGGCAAAAGCAACGGCAAGGTAGAGGGGAATCGGCCTTGAAACCCGCAGAGCTTCAACCTGCGCCAGCCCTGTGTAGCCTGCTTTTTTGTCACTCACTTGGCCTGGACGTGGGCCCCCGGTGTTTCGGTTCGATTCGCGGGAATGAGGCCGCTTACCCCACATCTTCGGGTTTAATTCGGGTTCAAAGGCGCGCAAAAGCCGCTCGGTTTGCAACATTGCAAAAAATCAAGTCCTTTGTTTTCAGCTACTTCTTAGCTTCGTTCCCACTGTTTTTGTATTTGCTCGCGATTCTTCGAGTCTCGCCGCGTGGGTCAATTTCGGTCCTCGGGGCATTCCGCTGCGACCTTCCCGCCGCCCGGACGCCCATGGCGCTCGATGGCTCACCTTTGGGGTCAAATATGCGCACTGGGGGCTCAAAGTTGGTCCGTTTTGAGTTCGTTTTAGCTTCGTTTTTCGATGGACTTCCTGTTTTTTCAAAGACATACTGGCTTCGTTCGTTATTTTTTACTGTTCTTGAATCACTCTTTCTTCCGTGACCGGCGGGGTTAGCCCGCCTTTCCTTTCTGCCGGCGCGGACCAGGCGCTCGAATCGGACAAGAGGTCCGCAATTCGACAATTATAGTAGGCTACCATGAATTGTGTTTCCTGTCAAGCAAAAAATGCCGGAAGGCGCGTCCGCGAACCCCACTGGGGCGCCCCGGTCAGCCAATAGGTTAGCGAGGGCAGCTAGGACGGAATGTCGGCCGGCAGGGCGTGCAAACGGGCAACAAGACCGATCTTGCTCCTCGTGCTCCCTATCGGCTCGCCCCGAGGTTAGGTTCGCCGTTCGCTGACGTACGTCAAAGTGACGACCCCATTGCTTCCGCGCTGCTGGCGAGCAGGCTCGGGAATAGTCAATCCTGACAGATCTGCGCTTTCGACTGACTCTGTTCTACTCGCCGGCAATTCTTGCTTCGTGTGCCTTCCCACTTGAGATAAATTAATCGCGTAGTCCGAACTTTTCTGGCCGTTTTTCCTAAGTACAGGTAGGAGATCCAATTGTTCGACGACCGGGAACTCTGGACGAAGATCGCCAACGGCAACGCCGACGCGTTCGATACCTGGTATCGAGAAACCGCGCCGCGCTTGCGGGTCTTCCTCCGGCACCTTCTAGGCGACGACCAAGAGGCTGAAGACGTTATGCAGGAGACATTCACACAAATCTGGCGCCGCCCGCACCGCTTCGACCCCGAGCGCGGTTCGCCTCGGGCGTATCTATTCGGGGTTGCTCGACGGCAGGCCGCAGAGTGGATGCGCAAACGGAAACCAACTGATGAACTCGGGATCGATCCGCCGGCTCCTGGCCGCGTCGAGATTGCTTCCATGGTCACTGAAGCCCTTAGCCACCTCACGCTCGAGCACCGAACGCTCCTCTGGCTTCGCGAAGTGGAAGGGCAATCCTACGAGGAACTGGCCACGATCCTCGACGTCCCTCTTGGCACGGTTCGATCACGCCTGTTTGCCGCCCGCGAAGCTCTTCGCGCGCTTTGGTGCACAGCTCGTCAGCATTCAGGAGGCCGCCATGATTTGTGATGACGCCGCCGAGTATATTTCCGCACTTTGCGACGGCGAAACAATTCCACCCCCAGCCGCGCAACACATTGCCACTTGTCCAGACTGCCAGGCACGGCTGAGCGATTATCTCGCCATGGGCGTCGAGTTGCGCCGAGCCGCGAGCCTCGGTCTGGCCGATGCCGTGCCTCCTCGCGTCTGGACCAAACCCCAGAACCGCGTCGCGACGTGGTGGCAGAAAGGATGGGGACCCGTGAGAATTCCAAGGCTTGCTCTTGCCGGTTTGATTGCGGGCATCCTGGTTCTTGCATCGGCCCTCGCCGTAAATAGGGTCCGGGCGCAAAACACGGGAAAAGTAGTCCTGCTGAATGTAGCAGGGCCGAATCTTCCGCCGTCGGATTGCCCAATTTCGACAGAGGACAAGGATCAGGCCCCCTACTGGAGCTGGAAGATCGGGGCACGACCCGTCGCCCTCAAGATCAGGCTGCTTGCGCGCGATGGCGGCCGGGTCCGGCTCGCCATCCGCACGCGGGTCTACCATCCGGGAGAAGATATGTCTGCCTTCACCCGCGACGCCGATCCAGCCGCAAGGCTCCAGGAGGTCTGGTTCGAGCCGGGCGAGTCTTTGAAAGTCGACGTGCCGGAGGTGGGCACACTCACCCTGAAAGGCGAGTGGTTGGATCACGTGCCGATCGGGGGATTGCTCGATCCAGGTCCGAGTGAACTTCGACTTGGCAGTCCGTTGCTGCTGAAAGATAAGAAAGTGGTGGGCGACCTGTCGAGCAACATCGGCGGATACTACAGCCAAGACACTCCAGATTGGGCGATGGCATTCTACATCCCGGGAGAAGGACGTTTCTATCTCGCGGAGTTGCCGATGAAGGGGGCGATCGAGGCGCACGTCGCGTTTAGCCGCATCTCCTTCGAAGAGGGCGGCCACTCGTGGGAATTGGTCAACGGCGTGCCGGTTTGCCGCGCCGACCACGTCTGGATCCTCCACCAGCCCGATTTCAAGATGAAGACCGACGGCCATGTGGCCTTCGGCAACACCAAGCTGGTCCAAACTGAGCCCGGAGTATGGACGCCACAAGAGTGGCCGAGATAAAGACGCGTCGTGACGAAAAGTCGCGTTTGGCGCACGTGTTCCAGCAGGAGGGGTCAATGTCCAAGACGAGAGTTGTGGCAGGAATTTTTCTTCTGTTTCTGTCTTCAAACCCCAGACTTTTTGGTCAAGCGTACCGTGTGGGAGTTGATCCTCGCATTGAGCTTTTCAGCATCGTGTTTCGCTTGGCCGGAAATAATGAATACACACAGGGCCGTGTCCCTTCATACCTCGACGCGATTGACCGCTACTTCGCCGCCTACCGCGATCATCCTGCCGTCAAACTGGCGCGCGAGCTTGCCGAGACGGATGGCGTGAGCTTCAATGCACCGATGGATCTTGCAGTGCATCTTGACGCCGTGCCGTCGCTGACGGAGCGCATTCCTCTTGACAGCGCGAGCATAGGGCTCGACGAGCGTTGGCATGGCGTGAAAGCGCGACGCTTCGTCGAGACGCTGAGAAGTTTCGTGATCGATACGAAATTCGTGGATTTCCTGAAATCGCAGCAGCCGCTCTATGATGCGACTAACGCCCGCTTACGCAACTTTGTCGAGACCGATCTGGACTTGGCATGGTACACGCGGTTCAGTGGCGTCAACCCCCCGGTGCGACTGATCGTAGTCCCTGGGCTCGTCAACGGAGGGCCTAGCTACGCCGCCGGGTTCACGGGCGCCGACGGGGTTACTGAGATGTATGCCATTCCCGGAGTATGGCAAGTCGACGCGCAAGGCTTACCTCTATTCAGCGGCAGCTTTCTTGACGTGACCGTGCATGAGTTTGCCCATTCGTATTTCAACTCGCTCATCGACAAGCGTTACTCGGAAGTTGCAAAGGCCGGCGACGAACTCTATTTGCAGACAGCCAGCGCCATGCGCCGGCAGGCGTACGGTGACGGAAAGACTCTTCTTGACGAGTCCCTGGTTAGGGCGGCTACCATTCGTTACCTCTTCGACCATCAGAATCCTGAAGCCGCACGCCGGGCCATTGAATCTGAACGGAACAACTCCTTCCTCTGGATCGCCGATCTCACGGACCTTCTCGCTACATATGAAAAACAGCGGGACACATACCCCACTCTAGAAACCTTCATGCCGAACGTGGTCCGGTTCTTCAACGACGCGCCGCCGCGATTTGCGGAACTGAAGCGACAGTACGATGAATCGCGCCCCAAGGTCGTGTCGATCAGTATTGCTAATCATTCCCAAGATGTGGATCCCAGCCTTACTCAGATTTTGATCAAATTCGATCGGCCCATGCGCACCGCGCCCGAGCAGGAAGGGCTTAGCGACCCTAGATCCAACCGCTCGTGGTTCGACGCCGGCGGGAAGGTTATGACTGTAGGCGTGTCGCTCAGCGCCGGGCGCGAATATCAATTTCGATTGGGCTGGCCCGGTGGAGGCGCGTTGGTCAGTGCGGAAGGCGTGCCATTAGGTGACTATCTGATCGGATTTCGCACGAAGTCACACGACGTCGCTTCGGTGCAATAGTGGGTAGCGCGCAGCTACGCTTTTTTGCGTGCGGCTAGTCGTCTCGCATTAGGAACAACCGCGGAGGAACACAAAGGGCGCGTACCTCCGCGCCAGCTCCTCGCAACCTGACCTCACACGTTTCCCCTCGGTAAATCGCAGGCTTCAGAAATCGAGCTCTGCGCCAGCCGGCGACAACGCTCGCGGCTACATGTTCAACCTTGAAACCGCACTCGTCTTTGTGCTAATAACACTTGCTCATTGTGTTAGTAGCGTGCCACTTCCACCCCCCAGTTCGCCTGGTAGCCGCGCGAGTAACATTGCTCGCGCCGTCACCTTTGCCGCAACGATGTTTGTGAGCGCGGCGCTGCTCTTCCTGATGGAGCCCATGTTCGCCAAGATGGTGCTGCCGCTTCTGGGAGGCACGCCGGCGGTCTGGAACACCTGCCTGGTGTTTTTCCAGGCGGTGCTGCTGTGCGGATACGCATATGCGCACCTTTCGGCGAAGCTTCTCGGCAGGCGTGAACAGGCGAGGCTGCACCTGATCGTGCTCATCGGCGCGCTGTTGACCTTGCCATTCCGCGTCCCCGCAGGGTGGGCGCCTCCGGCGCGGCACAATCCGGTAGTTTGGCTGCTCCTCTTGCTGGCGGTGGCGGTGGGCGCGCCTTTTTTCGCCCTCTCCGCCAGCACACCCCTGCTTCAGAAGTGGTTTTCGCATTCCGCACACCCCTCGGCAAGCGACCCTTATTTTCTCTACGCGGCCAGCAGCGCCGGCAGCCTGTTTGGCCTGTTGGCTTACCCGCTGCTGCTTGAGCCTGCCTTCGGCCTGGGCGCGCAGACGCGGCTGTGGGCATCGTGGTACCGATTGCTTGTGCTGCTCGTCCTGGTCTGTGCCGCGCTTGTGTGGAGCGTGTCGGACACGGCAGATTCTCTAGTAGGCGGGCGTCCCCCGAACGACGCGACTCAGAATAGGGCGGGCGAATACTGCGACGATTTAGGCTTGCGCCGCCGGGCGCGATGGGTCGCCCTGGCCTTTGTGCCCTCGAGCCTGATGTTAGGTGTGGCCAGCGAACTTACCACGGATATCCCTCCGATCCCCTTGATATGGGTTCTTCCTCTCTGCTTCTATCTTCTGAGTTTCATTCTCGTCTTTGCGCCGAGACCCCTGCTCTCCCACCGCTGGCTCGTGCGCCGGCTGCCGTTTCTAATTCTTGCAGCTTCAATACCCGTTCTCACCAAGGCGTATCTGTCCTTGATCGCGGTGATACCGATCGACCTCGTCACGCTCTTTGTCGCCGCCATGGTTTGCCACGGTGAGTTGTGGCGGAGGCGGCCGTCAGCACGGCGCCTGACCGAATTCTATCTTTGGGTATCGGTGGGAGGCGTGCTCGGCGGAATCTTCAACGCGATCGTGGCGCCGCTGGTTTTCCATTCCCTGGCGGAATTTCCAATAGCGCTGGTGCTGGCGGCGGCGTTGCGCCCACACATCGACATCGTCACAGATTCGCCGCGCGCCCGTAAGTTGGATTACTTGCTTCCTGTGGCGCTGGGCGTTTGCGCTACGATGCTGATCCTCGCGCTCGAAGCTGAGGGTCTGAAGCCGGGCCTCACCATGAATGTTATGATTTTCGGCGTCTCCGCGGTCTGGTGCCTGAGCTTCGGTAAGCGGCCCCTGCGCTTCGCCATGGGACTGGCGGCGCTGATGCTGGCGAGCGGCGTTTACACCGGCCACTTCGGCCATGTCCTGAGCACAGAGCGCAGCTTCTTCGGAGTTTATCGCATCTCGAACGACGACGCGAACGGGCTTCGCACACTTTTCCACGGCAGCACCGTGCACGGAATCCAAAGCCTGGACCCGGCACGCGCCTGCGAGCCTCTCGCTTACTACACACGCAGCGGGCCGATTGGGCAGGTATTTGCCGCCTACGCAGGGAATGCACTGGAAAACCAAGTGGCGATCGTTGGGTTGGGAGCGGGCGCGTTGGCTGCCTACCAATCCCCCGGTGGACAGTTCACATTCTATGAGATCGACCCCCTGGTGGAGCGAATTGCCCGGGACAGGCGATACTTCACCTACCTGTTGAACTGCGCCCCGCAGGCACGCGTGGAGTTGGGAGATGCGCGCTTGTCGCTGGAAGAAGCCCCCGATCACGCCTACGGCATCATCGTGCTCGACGCCTTCAACGGCGATTCCATCCCGCTGCATCTCCTCACGCGTGAGGCCGTGCGAATTTACCTCCGCAAACTCGCCTCCGGCGGCTTGCTGGCGTTTCACATCAGCAACCGCTATCTCGACCTTCATCAGGTCCTTGGCAACCTCGCACACGACGCTGGAGTGGTGTGTCTGCTGAACCTCGATACGGCGACCGGCGAGGATGATAGGAAGGCGGGGAAGTACGCATCAGTCTGGATGGTGATGGCTCGCAAAAGCGAGGACCTTCAGGTGTTGTCGCAGGACGCGCGCTGGATGCCGGTTTCTCCGGTTCTGGGCGCAAAAGTGTGGAGCGATGACTTCTCGAATGTCCTGAGCATAATCAAGCTGTATTGACCACAGACTGTCACCCGGAAAAAATGAAAACAATCCCCGCCTTCACCTCTTCGTAGGGGGACGGCTTGCCGTCCCCGCATTTCTCCTGGCCCCGACGAGGGTAGGGCAAGCCCTACCCCTACAAGTTCCGATCGGATCGGGGCTCTTCAGGATGCCAGTTAGGAGGGTTTTTGCAAAACCTTCTTACGCCACGGCCACCGGCTCAGCCCGCAGCGCGTCAAACCGCACGGAGACTAACTTCGACACGCCGGGTTCCTGCATGGTGACGCCATACATGACGCGGGCGGCTTCCATGGTGCGCTTGCTGTGGGTAATGAGGATGAACTGGGTGTGGCGGCTCATCTGTTCGACCATGCGGCTGAAGCGTTCGATGTTCGACTCGTCGAGTGGAGCGTCCACTTCATCCAGAATGCAGAAGGGGCTTGGGGTGTAGCGGAAGATAGCAATCAGCAGCGCCAGGGCGGCCAGCGCCTTTTCGCCTCCCGAGAGCAGCAGCACGTTCTGAAGGCGTTTGCCGGGGGGTTGAGCGGCGATGTCAATGCCGCTGTCCGCATCGGACTCGTCGCTCAGCCGCATCTCGCCGATTCCGCCCCCGAAGAGGGTGCGGAAAGTTTCGGCAAAATAGCCGTTGATTGCCTTGAAGGCTTCCAGGAATTGCTGGCGCGAGACCTGGTCGATTTCGCGGATGGCCTGCGTAGTGTCCTCGATCGAAGCCAGCAGATCCTGGCGCTGGGTGTCGAGGAAGGTGAAGCGCTCCTCGGCCTCCTGGAGTTCTTCGAGGGCCATCATGTTGACCGGCCCCAGGTTCTCGATGCGCGTCTTGAGCTGCCTCGCCTCTTCCTCCGCAGCCTGCAGAACTTCGCCCGCCAGCAGGGAGTCCGGGGGCAGCTCGGCCATCACGGCAGACGGTTCAGCGTGCAACTCCTCGCGGCATTGCTGCTGCTGGTGAGTGCGGTCGGAATCAGCGCGGGCAAAGGCCACTTCCGCCTCCGAGCGCCGGGCGCGATGGGCCTCAAGTTCGGCTCGTGCCGCGTCCACCTGCGGACTGAGCGACGCCCGTTGCGCTTCTTCCGCCGCAGATTTTTCCTCGCACTGGCGGAGTTCGCTCCGCGCCGTTTCCAGTCCGGCTTCCAGCTCACTTAAGCGAACCAGGTTGGCTTCGCCTTCGCTCGCCAGCAGTTCCCGTTGTTCGCGCCAGCTCTCAGATTGTTGCTGGAGGCGCGCCATGCGGGTGCGGACTTCCTCGCACATGCCCAGTAGGCGCTCGACTTCGGCGCCGGCGGCGCGGGTTCGTTCTTCGAGGGCGCTACTCGAGCCGCTTGCCTCGGCGAGCTTCTGCCCAAGTTGTTCCATCTCGGCGCGGAGCTCGCGAAGCGCTGCCGTTGATTGGGTGACGGTTTCCTCGCGCGCAGTCTTTTCCTGGCCTGCCGCTTCCAGTTCCGAGCGCAGGCCGGCTTTGCGTGCTTCGGCGGCGGCGAGGTCGTGTTCGAGCTGGGCGGCTTCAGACTGCAGGACTTTGAGTTGCGCGGCCGCTCTCTCGCACGCATCGCGGGTCTGGCGCAACTTCTCATCAGCTACCACAGCTTTCTTTTCCGCTTCCTGCTTGGCCGCAGTCAATTTCGCGTGGTCTTTGGCGAGTTGCGCGGCGCGGCCCGCAGCATCGGCCAGCTCCGCCTCGCACGCCTGGATCTTGCCCTCCAATTCGGCCGTGCGTCGCTCGAGTGTCCGGAAGTCGCGCCGCAAGGCCAATGGTCCGGCGCTGGAACCCTTGCCGCCGGACACCAGGCGATGCTGATAGTGTTCACCCGAGCGAGTCAGAAAGTTGTATTCAGGGTAAGACCCTGCCAGACGCTGGGCAGTAGCGGAGTCCTCAACCAGATAGGCGTGGGCGAGCGCCGGCAGCGGCAGGTCGCCATTGAGCCCAAGAGACTTCTGAAAAGTCATCAATTCCCGCACGGGCGCCACGACGCCCGCCTCCGCAAGGAGCTCCGTGTGAGTTTCCCCGTTTGCGAGGTCCAGAGAGGGCATCTGCGTAACGAAGAAGGTGGAGCGCCCTCTTCCTTCCGCGCGCAGCAAGGCGATGCCGGAGCGGGCTTGTTCGTGGTGTTCCACAACCACGCACTCGAGTTCCTGCTTAAGGAAATCTTCCACAACTTCTTCGTAGCCGGCCGCAACCTCGACAAAGTCCGCGAGCACGCCCAGCGGGCGGAAGCGATGCCCGTTCATGGGGATTTCGCCCGACAGCAACCGCCGGACGCTCTCCGTACTGTACGCGTGACGCGCCAAGGACTCCTCCAGCGCCTGCTTGCGCGCGACGGCAGCGGAGTGCTCCCGGCGAAGCGTTTCAAGACCGGACCGCAAAGAGGTTTCCTCGGTCCGAGCCCCCTCGAGGTCCGCCTCAGTCTCACCGAGCGTCCGCGCCAGATCCGCCAGCGACGTTGTGCCTTGCCGTTGAGCGGCGATGGAAGCCTCCAGTTCAGCCGCCCAGCGCTGGTTTTCCTCCTCCGCGCGCTGCTTCTCAGATCCGGTGCGCGCCGCTTGCCGCGAGAGCGCCAGGCTTGCCTCTTCGGCCTGCACGAGCTGGTTGCGCAGTTCCGCCGCATGGCTCACCGCAGCCAACAAGGCCTGGCGGCATGATTCGACTTCCTCCTCCGCTGCCGTCACCTGGAGCGTGAGCGATTCCTGCCGTGAGACCAGTTGGGCCAGCGCTTCTTGGGCCGCAGTCCAATCCTGTTGGACCCGCTCGAGCTGGAGGCTTCTCTCTTTGGTCTGCTCCTCCAGTGAACTGAGTTGGGCTTCGAATCCGGCCTGTTCCCGCGCCGCGTCCGCGGCCCGCGCCTCGAGGCCTGCCGCCTGCTGGCGCGCCTGTTCGCAACGCGAAAGTAACCGCTCGCGCTCCAGGCCGCTTTGCGAAATATGCTCGCGCAATTGCGTGAGGGCGCGCTCCCACTCCTCATGTTGGTGTGTAGCGGCCTTCTGCTCCTGCTCGAGGGTTTCGAGCCTCTGCGCCGTGAGCCGGCACGCTTCCTGTGCTTGGGTCACTTCGCCGCCCAGCCGGGCGCATTCCGCCTCCAGGGCTGCCCAGCGCGAAGTCAGAACCACTTTCAGCCGGGCTCGCAGGTCTTCGTGCAGTTCCTTGTAACGGCGCGCCTTGGACGCCTGGCGCTTCAGCGAGTTCACCTGCTTGCTGACTTCTTCCAGAATGTCGGCGATGCGAGAGAGGTTCTGCCGCGACGACTCGAGCTTGGCTTCCGCCAGCCGTTTGCGCGTCTTGAACTTAGAAATCCCCGCTGCCTCTTCCAGGATCAAACGCCGGTCTGACGGCCGGGAGCTCAGAACCTGCCCGATTCGGCCTTGCTCGATGATGGCGTAGGATTCCGGGCCCAGCCCCGTGCCCATGAATAGGTCTTGGATGTCACGCAGGCGGCAGACCTGGCCGTTAATCAAGTACTCGCTCTCGCCGGAGCGGAACAAGCGGCGCGTCACCGCAATCTCGCCGGCGCGATGGCGAAGCTTGGACGCTTGCTTTTCTCCGCTGCCGTTGCCGTTGTCTCCTGCGATAACTTCGCCGTTGTCGCCTGAGATAACTACAGGTTCCTGGGCCTCCGCCTGCGGCGGTTCTTCCTCTGGGAAGCCGGCCTCGTTGTACTCCGGGTCGATGAGCGTCATGCTCACTTCCGCCATGCTCGTGGGAGGCCTGGTTCCAGTGCCGTTAAAGATCACGTCGGCCATCCGCTCGCCGCGCAGGCTTCGCGCGCTCTGCTCCCCGAGGACCCAGGAGACGGCATCCGAAAGATTAGACTTGCCGCAGCCGTTCGGTCCAACGATCGCGGCCACACCATCCGAGAATTCCAGCCTCGACCGCTCTCCGAACGACTTGAAGCCCAACAACTCGAGTTTCTTCAGTTTATACAAGCTACACCCCTTCCCTCTGGTCCTTCCGAGGAGGTGCAAACCCAAGCGCGCGTTGAAACGGATGCCAGAAGCATGACGCCGTACCCTGTGGTGGGCCCGTTATCTAGCCGACACTGACACAGCAACATAGTCCGCCACCCGGTGTGGCAAAGGCGTTCCCGTGCACAGCACGCTCGACCCTGCCCCAGCCTACCTTCTGGCGCGGGCTGCCAAGGCGGAAGCGAGCAATCCCCTTTAACTCCCCAGTATAGGTATCATGAAAAAGGAGGGAAGTAAAGGGAAAACCACAAAAGGTGGGATTTTTCGAAACTCGAGGCCCTATATGTAGGGGCCTGCGGTTGATATCTCGTCCGCGACATTAAGACCGATGCGTGAGCCGCACCTCATTCGGCATGATGACTCAGAATGCGCAGGACTTGGGGTGCCCCAATCGGTGATAATCGCGCGATCCACACAGCGCAGCAGGCGGGCCTCCACAGTATCTTTACCTCCTAAGCTGTCAAGTCAGCGAAGGACAAGCTCGGCACCCGCTCGAAGTGGCGGCGGTTGCGGGTGAGAAGCTTCGCCCCGTGGAGGAGAACAATGCCCGCGATTAAGCTGTCTGCCATCCCGATCGAATTGCCCCGGCGCTCGAGCTCAAGCCGCGTCTCGGCCGCCTTCTGTGCGGCGGCGCGGTCGAGGGCCAGAGCAGGGATGCTGTCGAGGAGCATTTGGACGGAATTGCGCTGCCGCACTTGGCGGGCACCGGACAATAGCTCAAAGCAACTGATTGCCGTCGTCTGCAACTGGCCCGCGGCCAGCACAGCAGCCACGGCCTGAGCCCCTGGTTGACGACCTTCAAGGAAATCTATTAGTACGTCGGTGTCTGCGACGATCATCGCCAGTCTTTGCGTAGGGCAGCGGCCCGTTCTCGAAGCTTCTTGGCTTCTCTCGCCTTCAGGGAGCCCTGAAGGGCGAGGGCTTTCCTTCGCCGATGTTCCGATTCTGTCTGGGCGTTGAGGTACGCATCGAGTGCTTCCCGGAGGACGTCAGAAAAGCCTTTATCGCCTCTTCTGGCCGCCATCGCCAATAAACGACTCCGGTGCTCGGGTTTCAGCTCAACGGTTATTCTCACGGAGTTAATTCTAGCCTCTTTGCAGATAATGTATCAAGGTTTCTTACGCGCGATTGGTGGGTTTGGATCCCAGGTTTCTGGCCACGATTTCCGCTACATCGACGATCTCGAGGTCATCGCGCTGGGCGCGGTTGGCGGCATCGCGAAGCATGGTGGGGCAGTAGGGGCAAGCCACCGCCAGCGTTGATGCCCCGGTTGCGGCGAGCTGGGCAAACCGGAGTTCGTTCACACGATGTTTCGTCTGTTCCCGTTGGTCGTCAGTAATGAACAGCCTCGCACCGCCGGCGCCGCAGCACTGGGTGTTCTGGCCATGGTGTCCGGGCTCTGTCAAGGCGACGCCGCAAGAATGCAGGATCTTGCGCGGTTCAGCCGTGATCCCGCGGCCGCGGGCAAGGTAGCAGGGGTCATGGTAGGTCGCGGCCAAAGCCGCCGGCTCGATCGTGAGGCGAGGGAGGACTTCCGCGATGAATTCGGTATGGTGCACGACCTTGATGCCCAGTTCCGCGTAGGATGGGATTTGCCGGTAGTCCTGATCCAACATGGTTGTGCAGTGGGGATCGCATAGGACGACCTTCTTCACATGGGCGTTCGCAAACGCCTCGATCACTTTTTCCGAAAGTTGCATGAACAGGTACTCGTTGCCCGCGCGCCGCGCCGGCTCACCGCAGCAGGATTCACGCGCCAGCACGCCCCAGGAGACGGAGGCGGCATCGAGAATCTGCTTCATGGCGGTGGCAACTGCCTGGCCGTGCTGATCGAAGCTCAATCCGCAGCCCAGCCAGAAAAGCCATTCCTGGCTGCCGTCGAAAACGGGGAACTGCTTCGAGGCTAAAAGGTTCTGCCGTGTCTCGTGCGCAATGCCCCAGGGATTGTGGGGAGCGCGTTCCATGGTGGTGAACAGCGCGGCCACTTTCTCGCTGCTGATGCGTCCCTCGCTGACCAGCCCGCGCCGCAAATCCAGGATTTTCCTTCCCACATGTTCGATGCCCACCGGACAGACGTACTCGCAGGCGCCGCAGGAGAGACACTGGAAGAGGTCCTCCTCCGAAACGTAGACTTTCCCCTGCTCCTTTTCCTCCGCAGTTCCTGCCACCAAATCGCCGCCGCTGAGCAGGCCTGTTTGCAGATCGAGGATGACTTCCTTCGGACTCAGCGATCCGCCGGCGAGGTTGGCAGGGCAGAATTGCGTGCAGCGGCCGCATTCGACACAGGCGTTAACGTCGAGAACGTCCTTGCGCCCCAGGTCAGGGAAGCGGATCATTCCCAGATCTTCACCGTCTTGCCGCAAGGCTCGCATGGGGCTCGTGTTCTCGGAGCCCAGGAAGATCGTGAACGGTGCGAGCATGAGGTGCAGATGTTTTGAAACAGGAATCACGTCGAGCAGCGCAAAGAACGATATCGTATGCGCCCACCAGTTCACTTTCCAAGCCATAGTTCCGACTGGAAACACTCCCCAGCCCAGCAGGTACGTCACCATCAGCGCGGAGATGAGAAACGCAACAATCCCGGATGTGGCGGACAGCTTTCCGAGCGGTTTGGGCCGCAATACAAATCGCCGAAACGACAAGCCGATCATGGCCAGCAGAACTGCCACCGCCCAAACTGCAACAAACGCGTTGTACCAGCTTCGTGCCTCGGTGGCTTTTGACAAACCGCGCAGGCCCAGAAACATGTGTTGCGCGCTGACCCAGGTGAAGGCAAGAAATCCCCACAGCACAAAGGCGTGCAGTATGCCCACAAGGGGCCGCTCGCGCACCACGCGATACTGCAATATGACTTCTTTGAATACGCGCCAAAGGCGCTTAGGAATATGATCGTGAGGAAGGTCTCCGGGCGCAGCGAGCACCGAATACAGCCGGCGTTTAACGATCTTTAAGAATATCCAGAGGCTGGCCAGGCAGATGGCGATGAAGATCGCCCGCGCGAGGCCATCAAAAAGGAAAGCGGCGCAGAAGGGCGCCGCGATGGTTGCCATCATGAATGTGGTTTCCTCATTCACCTTTTGCAACGGGATAGCCTTTATTTACCCAGTCCGCCCCCAAATCCTCGGCGATGTAAAGCACCTTCAGCTTCTTGAACCCCTGGTTGTGCAAGGCTTCGTAGGCCGGCCTGACGTTCGGGCAGTGGCTCCAGGGGCAGCATCCGCAGTAAATGACGATGAATCTGTCTCGGGCGACCTCGTTCATCCGCTTGACGAACTGTTGCAGCGCCGCTTGGTTAGCGGCCGGGCCAAGGTTTTCAGAATCCGGGATGTGGGCCTGGGTGTAGGGAAGACGAAAGCCGACATAGATGAGGAGGGGCCTTTCGCTCGGGAGTGAGGAGAGAACTTTGGCAAGGTCCTGCGGATTGATGAGGGCGGCAGCAGGAATGGGAGAAGGCGCCGCTGGTTTATCTGGCGGGTGGCCCACCACAGGGTCGGCGTGCGAGATCCCGACGCTACGGCTTCCGGTACCGGCGAATAGAATAAAGCCGAGAGCGAACAGTCCCGCTGATGCGGCGACAAGTCTTCGAAGGTTCAGAGATCTCATCACGGTCCGCTCCTTCCTGATTGCTGGTGCGAAGTCCTTGCCTGCCAGAAGACCAAGACAACTTGCCGGTGCGCTCTCTATGAGGCCACTAGCCCTGCGTGCCCGAGCCTCACCTGCACTTCGGTCTGAGCAGCAATATACTCTGGGCCGAAGCGGCGTTCAAGGGTTTGCGGACCGCTCGAGTAAGTATCTTCAGGGCGCGAGGCTTGCAGACACCTTGGCGGGCGACGCATGAACCTCGTCGCCCCGGAAGAAGCGTCCGTGCGCCGCGCGCATTTCAGCCATGGCGGGGAACAGCTTCGAATAATCGTTGCGCGCGTTCCAAAAGAGGAATCCTATTCCCCCTTGTCCTTTTGCGGCGCTGACCTGGGTTCGAAGATAAGCTTCGGAATAGGTTTTGGTGTGCCAGGCGAAGGCCTGAAGCCAGGGCCGCAATACCACTTTGGAATCCGTCGTGATCTCCGCGAAGCGCTGCATCGACTCGCTGATAAAGTGCTCGGGAGCGTCGCCCGGGTGCGCGTATCCCTCCATACCGAAGAAGTGCGAGGGATAGATCATGGGCGAGAGTACGTCGCAGGAGCGCGCAATACCAGGGATGTCCTGGCCGGTGTGCTCCAGGTCAACCGTGCGCTGCCAGGCCATCACTCCGAAGACATCCAGCGAAAACAAGACTCCCAGGGGATGGAGTTCGCTGTAGGCGCGCGCGACGAACTTGCGGATCACGTCGGTGCGTGCCCAATCCGGGTGCGCAGCCTCGTAGGCGAATCGCGCATCCTTCTGATCGCCTTCCGCGGGAAAGCGTACGTAATCGAACTGGATTTCGTCCGCGCCGGAATTCGCGGCCATTCGGGCCAGCGCCAGGTTATAGTCCTGAACCTTAGGTTGCGAGGGGTCGGTCCACACGAGCTTCCCGTTTTCTCTCCACGCGTGGCCGGTGCGTCGAGACTGTACCGCCAGCTCGTTGTGGCTTGTGACAAGCGTTTCATCACGGAAGATCGCAATGCGTATGATCGCATGAAGTCCCAGCGAGTGGACGTAGCGGATCAATTTGGGAAGATTGCGGATGGGCACATGCTTCCCCTGCGGCGCAAGGGGATGCTCGAAGGGTACGTTGACCAGGCCGTCGAAATCCTTGACATCGAAAACGATGGTATTCCCTCCGGCTTCCCGCCAGCGGCGAATCAAATCCAGGCCCTTGTCGCTTCCGGCCATGTAGCCCGTGAGATAGATCCCGCGAGTCTCGAAATCCTTGGGGACGGGAACCGAATGCTCAACGAGAGGCTCGGCGAAAATGCCGGGAATCGTCAATTGGGTGCCGGGCTTGAGATACTTTCCGATCTTGCCGGCATTCGCCTGCTGGATGGCCGCCTCGAGTTCGGCCCTGGTCAAGTAACAGGTTTGCGGCAAATAATGGAGAGCCAAGGAAGGAAGGCTCTCCCCTGGCGCCACGGTGTGGAGTTCGGTCTTCGTCGCTCCTTCCAGCGGGCCCGGCGGCGGGAACTTTTCCTTTTCTTTGGATTTCTGAGGTATATTCTTCTTCGCACCAGCAGCGGGCACTGGCGACAAACTTGCCTTAGGGTTCGCAGGTTGCCACTTAGCTTGCCTCTGGCCCGGCGCACATACCACGACCGGCGTGCCGCCGAGCATTAAGGTGGCTAGAACTACCGAGGGTCCGTTGGACAGTAAACTGCGTCGAGAAATGGTAAACACGTTTCTTCCTTTTGCGCTGACTAGGCCGAGACGATGCCAGCCTTAGGAGAAATGCCGAAACACCATTGGCCGGTGCGGACATTTCGCCCCCTGCGCGGAGCCCCACGGCCCGCGAGTCGCGCCGAGGTTTAACTGCACGCCAGTTGCCAACGTGGTAACTTGCGCTAAAAATGCGAGATTCTCACCTTTCATTCCTGGCCTCGGTTCTGCCAGGCGAGGAATCTCCGCAGTGGTTGGGCGACCCGTTTTGCCCTGTCGAGCTGCCGAGGCCGCTTGCTACGCATCGTCGAGAGTTGCGTCATTCCCACGCAAGCGGTAACCGAGTTGGCTGGCGGGCACCTCCCTTGTTCGTCCGTGACCGGAGTCCGCACCATTAATATTAGTGATGGGGCGCATGCCGATGTCAACTCAAGGTTACAGTGTGGAGGGTCTTCCTGCACCTACTCAGCGGGCGGACGCCTGCGCTGCGCATAATCCGGAGGTAATGATGAGAGGAAAGCTACTCAGTCTGCTGTTCGCATTCATCGCTGCTGGCCTGTTGCTGGCTTTATCGGTACCAGCAGAGTCATCGGCCCCCGAGCACCAGGTCGTGCTCCTCTGGCCGGAAGGGGCGCCGGGCGCAGTGGGCGCCGAGGACGCGGATCGGCCCTCGCTGACGCTCTACTCGCTTCCCAAAGGCCAGGCTGCTCGCAGCGCCGTTGTTGTCTGCCCGGGCGGCGGTTACGCCGTCCTGGCTGTGGATCACGAAGGCCGCCAAATAGCCGAGTGGCTGAATGCCCTGGGGGTCGATGCTTACATTCTGAAATACCGGCTTGCGCCGCGTTACCATCACCCCGCCATGATCAACGACGCGCAGCGCGCCTTGCGCTACGTTCGCGGGCACGCGCAGGAGTGGGAAATCGCCCCTGACCGGATCGGCATTTGGGGTTTCTCAGCGGGCGGTCACTTGGCATCCACTGCCGCCACGCACTTCGACGCCGGGAATCCCTCTGCCGCGGATCCCGTCGATCGGGTCAGTTCGCGGCCGGATTTTGCCATCCTGGCTTATCCGGTGATTACTTGTAGCGAGTCATTTATGCACCAGGGCTCGTGCAAGAACCTGTTGGGCGGCAACCCTGATCCTAAACTGGCCGACTATCTCTCGAACGAAAAGCAAGTGACCGCTCAGACACCGCCCACTTTTCTCTTCCACACCAACGACGACGAGGGGGTGCCTGCTGAAAACAGCGTGGCCTTTTATATGGCCTTGCGAAAAGCCGGCGTGCCGGCAGAATTGCACATTTATCAGCACGGCCGGCATGGCGTGGGCTTGGCGCAGAAAGACCCTATCTTGTCTTCCTGGCCGCAACGGCTGGCGGACTGGCTGCGGTTGCGCGGATATTTGATGTAGGTTGAGGAGTCGAGAAGTTGAGGGGTCGAAGAGTCGGGGCGCCGAAGGTTCGAGAGTTGAGAACTGAGGCCCCGTAACTCGAAGCGCTTTACTTCTCAACTTCTTGACTTCTCGACTCCTCAACTGTCCTTTCGACTTTCTTCTTTGCTGTAGGCCAACACTTGGCGTATTATAGACGCACCCAAAGTCCTTTGCCGAGCGAGTTTCCTTCCGCCGAAAGGAGTGCAGATGTCGCCCAAGTATAGACAGCGGGGATACATGGATTCTGACCGCGACCGTGAGAGGCCCGAGAAGAAGCCGATCCACAAGCGGGAACAAATCGGGCCGAAGACTCCCAACATGCCGGGAAAGCGCGAAGTGTCGCGGTGTGCTTCCTGCGCCCTAGTCTTGCCGGTCGGGATTGACCTTCAAGGACGCTGTCCAAAGTGCGGCTTTGAACTGCACAGTTGCAAGCAGTGCGCGTTCTTCGACACGGCCGCCCGCTTCGAATGTACCCAGCCGATTACCACCCGCATTCCAAGAAAAGACATTAAGAACCAATGCAGCTACTTTTCCCTGCGAACCACAGTCGAGCGTGAAACCTCCTCCTCTAAGCCTCTGGACGCGCGCCAAGCCTTCGAAAACCTTTTCCGAAAATGACTGCGCCAAACGCTGACGTTTGGAACGCGCGGAGCACCTTGGAGTGCGGCGGCTTGACGCCGCCTTCGGATAGCCACCGCCCGCGCTGGGCAAAGGCGGCGTCAAGCCGCCGCACTCCAAGGTGCCTTCGGCACAATGAGCGCAGAATAAACTGACAAAATGTCTGTATCTCCTTTGTAATCAGTTGGTTACACTTTTCCATTCGACCCCCTTTATCCGCCATTCGCTGCTTTTTTCTCCCCATCCGCTTTATTCGTATTGCTCACCGATGATTGGAGTGGTCTAATTTGGCCTCCGGCAGGGAGAACCTTCTTCCGTGAGCCCACGTGCTCCTCGCCCCTTGGCTCGACGCTGAAGGTTGCCGGAGTTTCCCGCGCCCTAAGTATCTGAATCTGCTTAAATGCGCTGCGACAAACCTTAAAGGAGACACAATGGCTACTGTTACTATTACTCCAGACGTACGATCCCCGCGACGGAAGGAATTTCAGCGCGTTCAGCCTCCTGCGACTTTTACCGGCGCGCCCATCCAACCCTTGCAAAAGGGCCTTCCCAAGACCACCCAATCCGTTTGCCCGGAATGTCTGAGAGTGATCGACGCCCGGCTCTTCGAGCAGAATGGCGCGGTTTACATGGAGAAAAGCTGCGCGCAGCATGGCGACTTTCGTGACTTGATCTACTCCGATGCAAGGCTGTATCTCAAGATGGAGGAGTTCGAATTCGGCGATAACCGGGGTCTCGAGAATCCGCAATTGCCTGACGCGGCCCGTTGCCCGGAGGATTGCGGTTTGTGTTCACTGCACACTTCCCACACCGTGCTCTCCAACGTGGACCTCACCAATCGCTGCAACCTCACCTGCCCCGTCTGCTTTGCCAACGCCAACGCCGTGGGATACTTGTACGAGCCCTCCTTCGAGCAGGTGCGTGGGATGTTGAAGACGCTTCGTGAACAGCGCCCCGTGCCCAACCGAGTGGTGCAGTTCTCCGGCGGTGAGCCTACGCTTTATCCTCGTTTCCACGATGTGCTGCGCATGGCCACGGAGATGGGCTTCACCCACATCCAGTGTGCCACGAACGGTATTGAATTCGCCGATGCGGAATTCGCTCAGAAGTGCAAGGAAGCCGGCCTCCACACGCTCTACCTGCAGTTTGATGGCGTCAGCGACGAAGTTTACCTTCGCACGCGCGGCCAGCGCCTGCTCGAAAAGAAACTGGCGTGCATTGCAAACTGCCGGAAGGCTGGTCTGAAGATCATCTTCGTTCCGACCATCGTGAAAGGCGTCAACGACCACCAGATCGGCGACATGATTCGCCTGGCCATCGACAACGTCGACTGTGTCAGTGGTTTCAGCTTCCAGCCGGTTTGTTTCACCGGCCGCATCAACCGCCGGGAACTCGAGAGCAAGCGTTTCACGCAATCCGACCTCGCGCACGCCGTCGCCGACCAGACCGGCTTGACCGACAAATACGAAGATTGGTTCCCGCTGTCCTGCATTTCGCCCTTCTCCAAGCTGCTTTCGAACTTGCAGAATTACAATCGGCCCAATCTCACCTCGCACCCCCATTGCGCCATGGGCACCTACCTCTACGTTCACCCGCTGTCGAAAACCGCGATCCCCATCACACGGTTCTTCGACATGCCCGCGATGCTTCGCGACATCGACCTGCTCGCCCGGCAAGCCGAGGGCGCGCGATTCAAGATGTTCACCAAGATCAACGCCTGGCACAAGCTTCGCCGCCATTTCAGGCCGCAGTTTGCGCCGCCGGGTTTGACCTTCGAGCGCTTCCTGCAAACGCTTCAGGGCATGACCGATCACGAGTACGGCCGGGGCAAGGGCGACGGGACCTTCACTTATAAGACTCTCCTGGTCGCGGGCATGCACTTCATGGATTCCTACAATTACGATTTCGCCCGCGTAAAGCGCTGCGTGATTCACTACTCTGCCCCCAATGGCTTGGTCTATCCCTTCTGCATTTACAACTCCGGCCCCTGCATGCGTGAGAAGATCGAGCGGCAGTTCTCCGTGCCCTTCGACCCGAAAGCCGCCAAGCTGAATGGCAGCGGGCTGGTGCAGGTCTAGAACTGACTTCCAGCCGCCTTGTTGGAACAAGTTAGTTCGAAAAACTCAGGCAGCACCATAGTGTCGTGTCGCAGAAGTTCGTTGAACCTGTCAGCCCGCGGAGCGGGCGTAAGCGGGTAGCCCACGGCGTAAGCCGTGGGTTCGCGAGGCCCTCCCCCGTCCCCTCTCCCGCTCGGGCGGGAGAGGGGTGCCGAAGGCAGGGTGAGGGCCGTCCAACCCAGGGCTCACGCCCTGGGCTACTTTATGCCGCCCCTGACGGGGCTGCTGACGCGTGACTTGCCAGTTGAAACCCCCATCCACTCTTGGTACTGTATTCGGGCGGGCAAGGATCGCCCGCGGGAAAATTACATTTTCGAGCTTGGAGGACGAATCAAGATGAAGAATGCTGCCATACTCCTCACACTTCTGGCGTTGCTCTCAGCCGGAGCATGGGCCGGGCAGGATCAGACGACGGCGCCGAAGGCTGCCCCTAAGGCGGGAGCAACACACTCAAAGCCTGCGGCGCAAATGACCACCACACCCTCGGGGTTGCAGTATCGCGATCTGGTGGTAGGCAAGGGCGCGCAACCCAAAGTAGGCGATACAGTGCTTGTGAATTACAAAGGTACGTTCTCGGACGGAAAGGTTTTTGACAGCAACGAGGGGAAAGGGCCGTTCAAGTTCCATCTGGGGCGCGCCGAAGTCATCAAGGGTTGGGATGAGGGTGTGGCTTCGATGCGTGTGGGCGGAAAGCGCAAGCTGGTTATCCCTCCCGATCTGGCCTACGGCGCCGGCGGCTACCCGGGAGTGATTCCTCCCAACTCCACGCTGACGTTTGTGGTCGAACTGCTCGACGTTAAACCACCGATGTAGGGCGAGCCGTTGCCCTTAGTTGCTGAGCGCGGTCCCTCGGGAATCACGTCATTCCCGCGCAAGCGGGAATCCATTGTGTGCCGGACGGAAAATGGACCCCCCGCTTTCGCGGGGGTGACGACGAAGGCGGTTTTCATCCGCTTGGGTGGGCGGTAAGCTGGCGACAGGTATTCGGCATGGCGAGCCGCGCTACTTCCGCCCCCAGAACTGTGGTAGGCTGATATTTGTCTCCCGCAGAAAAGATCCTGCGGGGGGGACCTTCCCTTATGGCCCTGATTGTTCCCTCGCTGCTGGCGGCTGATTTTGCTCGACTTGGCGAAGCGCTCCGCACCATCAAAGAGGCAGGCGCGGGCATGGTCCACGTCGATGTGATGGATGGCCATTTTGTGGAGGATATCAGCGTGGGGCAGCCGGTCATCCGCAACCTGCGAAAGGCGACGGACCTGGCTCTGGACTTACACTTGCTCATTGAACGTCCGGAGCGCTACGTTGGGGAATTTCTGGCGGCGGGCGCAGACCGCCTCGCGGTTCACATCGAGGCCACAACGCGCTTGCATCAGCTCTTGGATGTGATCCGTAAGCAGGGTGTCCAGGCTGGGGTTGCCTTAAACCCGTCAACGCCCGTCGATTCAATTGTGGACTTAGTTGGAGAATTCGATTATCTTTCAATCTTGTCCTCTGATCCAGGGCTGGGCGAACGAACCTTCATCCCCAGATCGGCGGAGAAAGTGCGCGCCGCGGCCGGTTTGCGAGACGACCGTCGCGCGGATTTTGTCATCCAAGTGGAGGGCGGAATCCGCGTCGAGCATATGGAGCGACTTGTGCAGGCGGGCGCGGACATCCTGGTGGCGGGTTCAGCCATCTTTAATAGCGAGGACCCCAAAGCACGCCTGGGAGAGATTCTCCGCCTCGTCTCCGGTTTGCCGCGGACGATTAAAGTGTGAACGGCCGACCGGTACGAGCGGCCGTGGTGGTAGCCCTGGGCAACCTCGAGGGTTGCCTAGGCGTGAGGATCAGGAGTTAAGGCACTGTCAAAACGAACCAATAAGATGGGCTGGAAGGGCCTGAGCGGGTTGCTATGCGTGGTTGTGCTGGGTGGGGTTTTTCTTCCCGGATGCCTTTTTCATCGCAAGCGCCGCTCCGACCTGGCCGCCGCCGTCAATCCCGGCGATCAGCCTGACAAGATCCTGTACGATAAAGCCAACAACGAGATCGTGCACGGGCGCTACGACGTAGGCCGTCTCACCCTGCAGACCATGATCAATACTTATCCGGATAGCGAATATCTGGCGAAAGCTAAGCTCGCCATTGCGGATTCGTACTACCAGCAAGGAGGAATCTCGGGTCTCACGCAATCCGAAGCTGAATACAAGGACTTCATCACCTTCTTCCCCACCGCGCCCGAGGCTCCGATGGCCCAGTACCGTGTCGGCATGGCGCATTTCCGCATGATGGCTAAAGCTGATCGGGACCAGACGGAAGCCCGCCTTGCGGAAGCCGAGCTCAAGGAGTTTATGGTGAAATTCCCCGAAGACCCCTTGACGATCCGCGCCAAGGCCCGCCTGCGCGAGGCCCAAGAAGTGCTGGCGGAAGGCGAGTTCGAGACCGCAAGTTTTTACTTGATGAGGGGAGCGTACCGGGCGGCGCGAGGGCGGTATAAGGAGATTATCGAAAAGTACCCCAACTTTAGTGAGGGCGATCAGGCCCTGTTTGGAATGGGGCAGTGCCTGGACCACATGAAGATTCCCAAAGAGTCGATTCCCTATTATTCACGCTTGCTGCGTGACTTTCCTCTGAGCCCGCATGTGGATGAGGCCAAAGCGCGCCTTGTGGCTATGGGCCAGCCGGTCCCAAAGCCCACCAAGGCGACGCTGGCGCGTGCCCAGGCGGATGCGAGCCGAGTGCGAAGCAAGAGCTTACTTGATAAACTTGCGCTCTCTATGTCCGGGACGCCAGACACCAGCGTCACTTTACGAGGCCCGGTTGAACTAGGGGCGACGGCGAGCGGGGTTGAATTGGCGAAACGTGTGCCCAGTGCTCCCGGGATCACGAACGCCTCGATCATCGCTCAGCCGGTGAGTGACTCCAGCCTGGGTTCCGGAAAGACCGACGAATCCAAACCGGCTGCTGGCAACTCTAACAGCACCGGCACTTCAGCGAACGAGGGCCCAGCAAAGACTGAAGAGACTCCGGCCTCCAACGGCAGCCCAAGCCCGAATCCGCCCGCGGCAGCGCCGGAAGCCAAGACTACCGAAAATCAAACCCCTGCCAAGACAGATCCCGCTAAAGCCAAGTCCACCTCCCAAGACCAGTCCGCCAACACCGCCCCTCAAAAGAAGAAAGGCAAATTCCACGTGCTCAAGAAGCTCGTCCCGTTTTAAAGGCAGGAGTCAGGAGTCAGAAGTCAGGAGTCAGAATGTGCAGCTATCAGCGTTCAGCTCTCAGCTTTCAGCGAACCTCCGCAGGATGGCTGCCTCCTGCTCGCTGATTGCTGAAAGCTGATAGCTGACGGCTGAGAGCTTTATTCTGACTCCTGACTTCTGACTCCTGACTCCCGAATCCTGACTCCTGACTTCTTGACTTCCTCCCCCCCGTGGTGATATTTGTTTCACGCGACATTTGGCGAGTCAACCTCTGAAGGGAGGCTGTGTGGCTGGGTTGATCCTCATCGCGGACGATAGCCCTATCATTCAACGGAAGGCCCAACAAATTCTCGAGGACGAGGGCTTCGAGGTTCAGACAGTCTCGAACGGCGTCGCGGCCGTCAAGAAGTTGCCTGTGATGCAACCGGTTCTCGTGCTCGCCGATGTTTCCATGCCGGGCAAAGATGGGTACGAAGTCTGCGAATTCGTGAAGACCTCGCCGGGTTTGCGCCATGTCCCGGTGCTCT
>Ga0326727_10003116_pt1 | contig 54052 bp, 48 predicted proteins | sample MB2enrmetagenome_FD_207643 | JGI IMG/M metagenome (GOLD analysis project Ga0326727, IMG submission 207643) | Lab enriched peat soil microbial communities from McLean, Ithaca, NY, United States - MB29MY | ecosystem: Environmental > Terrestrial > Soil > Wetlands > Peat | place: USA: New York...
TTTGGCCGCCCGCAGTCTTCAGTGTGGCCGAGAAGGTTCCTGTCCCATTGGTCAGCGTCGAGTTGGCCGGTAGCATAGCCTGGCCATCCGAGCTGGTGAAATGAACCGTTCCAGCGTAACTGCTGACCACGGCGTTCGACCCATCCAGCGCAGTGACGGTGAAGTTGAAGGCGGCCCCGGCGGTTGGGGTGGAGGTGACCGGGATGACGGAAAAGTGTGTGGCTACATCTGGAGTCGGGGCAGAGGGGCTTGACGACCCGCCACCACAACCATTGAGCAGGCACAAACTACAGATTGAGATTAGCAGTAACAGAGGTTTTTTCATGACGCCTCCCCAAGGTTGCATCGGTGGTTGTGATTCCTTACAACCCGGCTTGCGGCAGAGTTCCGATCCGTCGGCCGAAACCAAGTCGCCGCTGATTCAGTGGGCGAACCGGACTGCCTTGCTTGCCGATGGTCGCCCCTTGTATGGCGGGAGGCGGACTGACGCGAGGTGCTGCTGTGCCCGCCGCGGCGTCCTGCCATGCACCGTCATCCGGGCCGCACGGAATCAGCAGGAAGGCATGTCCGTTCCCATATGGATCCAACCCCATGCCGGCAATCTCTCCCCTATCATTGATTGTCTCCGGGGACGTCAAATAGAGGGTGGAATCAGCAGGAATCAGCGAGTTTAAATCAACCATGATGCCGTTTTCCCACAGAAAAGCGCGGGTCTGGCTGAGACCACACGGTAGCGAAGAAGAGCCGACGACTTGTTCGCTCGCATTGACCGAAAACGCGTAACTGCAAATATCTCCGTCCACGGTCCCGAGATCGGTCATGGAGCCTTTCTTCCAGAGCGAAGCATGTTGCGCCTGATCGCCTGGCAAACCGGCCCAGCCAACGGCTACTCCAGCATCGTTCAGCGCAATTGCATTTGCCTTATGACCCCCGAGCCTATTGTGAAGTTCATTTAGCGAACCGTTTTTCCAGAGAAAGGCGTGCTGGATCTGATCCCCCGGCAAGGTAGATAGGCCGATGACTTCGCCCCGGTTGTTGAGATCGGTGGCAAAGGTGCAGGTGCCTCCGAAGCTGCCGAGGTTCTTCATCTGGCCGTGCTCCCAAAGGAACGCACCCGATGTGAGGGGCAAACCGACCTGGGCGCAGTAGGCACTCGGAGTCGAGTTGATGTAAGATTCTCCGACTATTTGGCCCGCATCGTTCACAAGGTTTGCCTCAGCGTCGCTGCCACCCAGCGTGCCCAGATCCTCCATGCCATGGTTCTCATCCCATCGAAAGGCTCGTGTTTGGTATCCGAAGCCGAACATGGAATTGGAATCTGGAGTTGTGTTCGTGGCGAGTCCCACGACTACACCGTGGCTGTTGACCGCATTCGCCCAGCTTTCATATCCGCCTGTTGGCAATGTCCCCAAATCGGTGATTTGGCCATCCTGCCAAAGTACCGCACGAAGTTCCGGGAAGCCTGAGACCAAGGGATCGATTTCACCGTTTTGGGAAACTCCGGCGATCAGTCCGTTGGCACTGATCCAGTCGCCGGCGCTGCTCCAGCCACCGGGCAGAACGCCCAGGTTTGTGATGGTCCCATTCCATGATTGGAACGCGTGGGAGACAAAGCAGTCCCAGAAACAATAGCTGGGATAAGGATCGGACACGGGCGTATCCGCCCAACCCGTGACCGTGCCTTGGTTGTTCAGGACGGCGGTGTAGTAGGCAAGTTCGTTTACATAACTCTGGGGGCCGCCGAACGTCCCCAGGTCGATGAGCTTGTAGCGCGTGTGCTCCTGCGCGGGTAGTTGAATGGGGTTTGCCAGGACGGCAAACAAGAGAGTTGCGGCGATCAATAACAATGTGCTCGATTTCATGGTGCCTCCTTGGGCAGGGTTTTCTTTTTCATGGTTTGTTCATTGTTTTATCCGTCTAAGCTAGTGCTCTGAGAAGCTGGCTCGCGACAAGTCCCGCTGCGGCAAGTTGGCAACCCCTTCAATCTTGGCCTTCATTACAGCCACCTCCTCACGGAACTGTTTATGAATTCCACGGCTCCTACCTAGACATGCGGAAACCAGAGCTAGAATCGATCACGGCCAGCGGCTTTCTTTTGCGGGGTTACGCCCACGCAGTGTTTTAATCTGGCCTGGGAGCGCGGGCGTCCCGCCCGCCCTTCTCTTCCTTTCCGGCGGGACCCGCTCCGGGGGCGGCCCATTTGAGGTTGCGGGCAAGAGCGGGCGGGACGCCCGCGCTCCCAGGAGCCGGGGAGAGGAGTTCGGTGTATAATAAATGTGCAGGAGACAACTTCAGCGCTAGCAGCGTGGGAGCCATGTCTGAGACCCACGAAGTAACGCTCTTGTTGGCCGAATGGGCGAAGGGTAACCAGCGCGCCCTCGACGAGCTTACACCCCTCGTCTATAAGGAACTTCGCAAACTCGCCGCCAGTTACCTCCGTAAAGAACGTCAAGGTCACACCTTGCAGCCAACGGCGCTCGTCCATGAGGCCTACCTGCGACTCGTGGATCAGAAGAATCCCAACTGGCAGAACCGGTCGCATTTCTACGGCGTGGCTGCCCGGTTGATGCGTCAGATCTTGGTGGACCACGCGCGACGGAAGCAAGCCGACAAGCGAGCAGGGCTGCAAGTTCCACTGGAACGGGCGGTGAGCTTTGAGCAGGACCGCAGCCAGGATCTCATAGCTCTCGACAGCAGCCTCGAGGCACTCGAAAAGATCGATCCGCGGAAGTGCAAAGCCGTCGAACTCCGCTATTTTGGTGGGCTTTCGATGGAGGAAATAGCGCAATCGCTGGAAGTTTCTGCCGTCACAGTCCGGCGCGACTTGAGGATGGCAGAAGTCTGGCTTCATCGCGAAATGCAAGGCGAGTAGGGCGGAGGCTCCCCTCCTTGCTTAAGGAGGGGTAAGGAGGTGGTTGCATTCGTACCCACTACCCCCACCCCTCCTCCGCCGAGGAGGGGACCCGTTCTAAACCTGAGGTGCAACTTGACTCCCCAACGCTGGGCACAAATCGAGGAGCTATTCCATTGCGTTGCTGAGTGCGAACCGGAGAACCGTGCCCTTCTGCTGGACAAGGAATGCGCGGATGACCCGGAGTTGCGGCGAGAAGTAGAGGCGCTGCTTGCAAGCGCGGAGAGCGCGCGTGCTCACATCCAGGCCGGAGTACGTAGTGCGCTCGATGGCGTGGGGTTTCCGCTGGTGGGCCAGACCATCTCCCACTACCGCATTTTGGACGGCCTGGGTGGCGGCGGCATGGGCTTGGTGTACCGGGCGGAGGACATCAAGCTGGGGCGTCAGGTGGCGCTGAAGTTCCTCCCCGAAGAGTCCGCAAAGGATTCTGCGGCGCTCGGGCGCTTCGAGCGCGAGGCACGCTCGGCTTCAGCGCTGGAGCATCCCAACATCTGCCCCATCTACGAGTTCGGAGAGCACGAGGGTCAACCCTTCCTGGTCATGCAGTTACTCGAAGGCGAGACGCTGCGGGAATTAATCTCGAGCGGTGGCGCGGGCGTCCTGCCCGCCCACGGGAGCGAGACGCTCCCGCCACAGCGGGCGAGACGCCCGCGCTACGCCGCGGCGCCCGGAAAACCACCGCTACCGCTTGATAAGTTGCTTGATCTGGCCATCCAGATTGCGGATGGATTGCACGCGGCGCATCAGAAAGGCATCATCCATCGCGACATCAAGCCCGCCAATATCTTTGTCACCAGACAGGGACAAGCCAAGATCTTGGATTTCGGACTGGCGAAGCTTGCCCCAGGCGTCCAGATGGCTAAAGACTCTCTGGAACCGGAGTTCCGTGAAGGCGGCGCAGAAGGATTACCGCAAAAAACCGTATCAGGGAGAACTCCCGATCCGCTCCTCAGCCTGACCGGCGTGGCCATGGGGACGGCTGGTTACATGTCACCGGAGCAAGTTCGCGGCGAGAAGTTGGACGCGCGGACGGATCTATTTTCCTTTGGCCTCGTGCTGTATGAGATGGCGACGGGCCAACGCGCAATCAAGGGCAGTACCGGACCGGTGCTTCGCGATGCCATTCTCCAGCACACACCTGCCCCGCTGTCTCAATTCAATCCCAAGCTTCCCGCGAAGCTGGAAAAAATCATCAACAAGACCCTCGAGAAGGACAGAGAAGCTCGCTACCAGTCTGCGGCGGAAATTCGTGCCGATCTACAGGGTTTGAAGGAAGCAGCCGAACATCGTTCTCGCTGGCGGGAGGTGGCGGCAGGAGGTCTTGCCCTGCTCTTGCTCGTGACCCCGCTTTTCTGGTTTTACCAGCGTCGCCACCGGCCGTTTCAAGCTCCACCCCAACCGAAATTAACGCAACTGACCGTTAACTCCTTCGAGAACCGCGTGACAAGCGGGGCCATATCTCCCGACGGCAAATATCTCGCCTACACCGACATCAATGGCATGTATGTCAAGCTTCTTGAAACCGGTGAGACCCATGCTGTTCCCCAGCCCGAAGGATTGAATAGCAAAAATGTGCAGTGGGAGATTGTCCCCACGGCCTGGTTTCCGGATAATGCCAGGCTTGTCGCTAATGCCCATCCTTCTGCCCAGGATCCCACTCTCTGGAGTTCGCAGGACACGAGCATTTGGATGGTTTCGGTGCTCGGCGGCGCACCGCGCAAGCTTCGCAGCAATGCCGTTGCACGGTCAGTGTTTCCAAACGGCTCCATAGCGGCTGGCTCTAACAAGGGTCCATTGGGCGAACGCGAAGTCTGGTTGATGGCGCCCAGGGGAGAACTCGAACAAAAGTTACTCGATGCGGATGAGAGTAGTGCAATTGCCGCATGTTTTTGGGCTCAGCAGGGACAACGGGTCGTCTACATCAAGACCGACAAGTCCGGAGACACTCTCCTGAGCCGCGACCTGAACGGAGGGCCTCCCATCAGGCTGATTTCTCCTTCCGAGATGAAAAACATAATGGATATATCATGGTTACCAAGCGGGCAGTTGCTGTATTCCGTGAGAGAACCCGGCGGATTCGAGGCCGAATGTAACTACTGGATGGTGCACGCTGACCCGGGCACAGGGCAACTTATCGGAAAGCCGAGGCGCCTGACAAGCTGGACTGGGTACTGTGTGAACAACACGAGTGTGACTGCTGATGGCAAGCGGCTCGCATTCTTGAAATGGGCGTCACGCCAGATTTCGTACATGGCCGACTTGACGGCAGGGGGAACGCGCATCCTCAACTTAAGGCATTTCCCGCTGAGCGAGAGTTCGGATGGAGTTAGCGGTTGGACAGCAGATAGCAAGGAAGTTCTCCTCATCTCGGATCGCGCCGGCAGCGACGGAATTTACAAACAGCCCCTGGACCAGGAAACCGCAAAGCCGCTCGTCACAGAGGGGTATGGCCGATGCCCACGCGTGACTCCGGACGGGAAGTGGATTCTCTACTTCGGCGCTGGAGATCCGGGGGAGCCATGGGAAACAAGACCGCAACCGGTTATTCGGGTCTCTATGAACGGCGGGCCGCCTCAGGCGCTCTTCATGGGCAGACCTTTCAGTCTTATTATGTGTGCGAGATCCCCGTCCGAACTGTGCGCGATTGCCGAACCAAGTGACGATCGCACCCAGGAGATCATCACAACTCTCGATCCTTTGAAAGGACGTGGCCCCGAACTCGCCCGCTTTGCTCTCGATCCGAACGACAACGATTGGTTCACAGCCCTGTCCCCGGATGGCACGCGCATTGCGGCGACCCGAAGCCCGGCCGGCCCGGTCTACATTCTCTCTCTGCGCGGCCAGGCCCTGCAGCAGATCAAGGTAAAGGGTTGGGATAACCTCCAGGAATTCACGTGGGCATCAGATGGCAAGGGATTATTTGTTGTTGCCAACGTCAGGGGTGGAAGCGTGTTTCTGTACGTGGACCTTCAAGGGAACGCACACGTCCTATGGAAGAATACCGGGGCCGAAGGTGAAACCTTTGCCCTCCCATCCCCGGATGGCCGCCACCTGGCGATCCAGAGCCGGACCATGAGCGGCAACATGTGGATGATAGAAAACTTCTGAAGAGCCGCAGGGTCGAAAAACCATTTGCCAAAAAAGAGCTCGTACTGAAAACAAAGGGGATAGCGCCAATAGGTTCCAGCATGTCATTGTTGCGGTTCTTCATGAACTTTCGTGGGCCTCAGGCCCATCATGACAGACCTAAAAAACACTTCCACGCTACTTGCTTCAGGTGGCTGATTGTTGGAAGGGATCGTCTGCGCCTCAGAAGCCATCGCGCCTGCTCAAGGCGTAGAGGACCAACTCGACGCGGCTTGACACGCCGAGCTTCTCATAGATGTGAAACAAGTGGTTCTTGACCGTGTGCGCGCTTAGGCCGAGGGTCGTGCGAATCTCGCTGTTCGGGAGGCCTTCGGCGACCATGCGCACAATTTGCTCCTCCCGTCTGGTAAGCAAAGGGGTGCCTGTGGCGCTGACTATGCGGGCCGGTTCCCTCTCCCCCAGAGCTTGGACGACCCACTGGAGTTGACTGCTGTCAGCCCACACCTGCCCCCCATGCACTCTCCGAATGCATTTGCACAATGCCTCAAATCCTTCGCTCCTGCAAAACACACCTCTCGCACCGTGCGAGAAGGCCTCGATCACTTGCTCAGGCTCGGAGCAATCCAAAAGCACGATAGCGCCTGTGGATGAGCGGTTCACGTGCAGCTCGCGCAAAGCCTGTAAACCTGCTCTCGGCTCGTCTTCCAGGTTTTCGCTGATAAGAGCTACGTTGGGCTGATGCTGCGCTACTTGTTTGAGGAGGTCCTTTCCGGTGAGCGCGCTGCCAACCACGTTGAACTGCTTGCGACGCTGCTTGAACGCACGGCAGAGCATCTCGTTTCCCAAGGCGTTTTTAGCCGCAACAACCAGCGATATGGCCACAAGTGGCATATTGCACACTCTTATGCTTCGGGTGTATATTGCGTTGCAATAGGTTTTAGAAGGTAATTACGTGTATTAGAGTGTATTCGCCTCCGAACCCACTCGAGACCGCTTCCGCGGCTAGGAAGGGGGCGCAAGATGTCTGAGAAGGTCAACGACCGGCTCGATTCCTGGAAGGCAATTGCCGAATACCTTGATCGCGACCCTACCACCGTCATGCGCTGGGCCAAGGAAAGGGGTCTGCCCGTATACGCAGTACCAGGCGAGGGGCACCGCCATCGGGCGGTGTACGCCTACAAAGGTGAGATTGACGCGTGGTTGCGTAAAGGGGCCGATCGTGGCGCTTCGGCCAGCCACCCGGCCAACCAAGATGACCGGCAGGGTGACGTAGCACTCTCAGCAAGGGCTCATGCTGAAGAGCCGAACGGAAGGGCGGCGCCTCAAGGCGCCAGCGTGCCGATCGACACGTGCGAGACGCCCCCGCCACGCGATGCAGACGAATGGACTCCGCCTCGAGGCAGCGGGCTGTTCCCGGCGGCTGTCCCTAACGCCCTCGGTGCCTTGCTTTCATCTCGCCCTGGCACACGCCGCAGCGTTTGGGTTGTCTTATTAGGCGCCACTTTCCTGATCGTTGCTACGGCTGCCGCTTGGCTTAGGGTGCCACCCCCAGAGCCAAAGGTCCTGAAGGCTGAACAACTGACCAACGACGGTTTTGAAAAGCACCCATATCTCGTCACCGACGGCGCCCGAGTCTACTTCATCGAAAACAGTCGCGATGGTCACGTCGTCGCCGAGATTCCAACTTCCGGGGGCAGCCCCATGGCAATCGCCAAGATAGACAGGGATTCGGGCATCCTGGACATCAGCCCGGACCGCACGGAATTGCTGCTGGACCGGGTTGAGGGAGCCAGGCCGGGGTCTGTCTGGATTTTGCCTCTGCTAGGGGGTACGGCACGGCGCTTGGGCAGCATCCAGGCGTTTTCCGCCGCTTGGTCGCCCGATGGGGTGGCACTGGCTTACGCGACCGACAGCGGCCTCTACCTTTGCGACGCCAACGGCTCGAACTCGCGAAGGATTGCGGCTATGGCCGGCGGGATAGACCGCGTACACTGGTCCCGGGACGGTCAGCATTTGTGCTTCAGGCAGCTCTCTTCCACCAAAGCAACGCTGTGGGAAGTAGACCGTGATGGCATGGGCCTCCGCCGCTTGGTTCCCGATTGCGACATGCTCTACGAGGGATCATCCGGTTTTTGGACGCCGGATGGCAGATACTTCATTTTCCAAGCATTCCACGCGGGCCGTCAGGCACCCTGGGTCTTGCGGCTATCCTCCGGACTGTTACAGCGCCATGACCAGCCGACCTGCCTGGGTGCTGCTGGTGTAAACCTTGACGCCCAAGCGATTAGCTCAGATGGTTCATGGCTGTACTGTCTTGGGAGCGCGAGACCGCGCTACCAGGTCGAGCGCTTTGACGCCCGGTCCAAGGAGCTCGTGCCGTGTCTCCCCGACATTTCGACATCCGTGTTGGATTTCACAAAGGACGGGCAATCGATTGCCTATGTGGACGATCATGGTCGGCTTTGGAAGAGTCGCCCTGACGGTGGCGAGAGGGTCCAACTCACCTTGTCGCCGCTCAGGGTCGATTTTCCCCGGTGGTCGCCGGATGGAAAGTGGATCGCCTTTATGGGTGAGGAGCCGGGTCAGCCATGGAAAGTCCGTGTGGTCTCGGCGGAGGGTGGGCCCTATGGCCCGGTGACCTCGACCGACGCTGCGGAAGGGGCGCCGACCTGGTCACCCGATGGCTCGCGCTTGGCCTTTGGAGGGCTGGTCAATCCCCAGAATAGGACGCCCGGCCCGCTTGTCATCCACCTCTTTGACTTGAAGGAACGCCACCTCTCGATGGTGCCCGGCTCTGAGGGCTTGTGGACGGCACGCTGGTCCCCGGACGGCCGCTATATTGCGGCGTTGACCCAAGACTCGCGCAGCTTGATGCTCTTCGACTTCCGCGCCGGGAAATGGTCGAAACTTCTCACCCTCGACCAGATTTTGGATCTCCACTGGTCCCGGCAGGGAGAGTGCCTCTACATGACCGCTGAGCCCCCTGAGGGAGAGCGCGCCTTATTTCGCGTGAAGATTCCGGGTCACCAAGCGGAGCGATTGGCTGGGATGGGAAACGCGACCCGGACCGGCTGGCTCGGACTTGCGCCGGATGACTCCCCGCTGCTCGTACGTCTAGTTAGCGGTGCGGAGATTTACGCTTTGGAATGCCAGTTCCCGTAATGGCTGCCGATGCCACAGACAGGTGGCGCACACATTCGTTTGTATGTACGCGCCGCCTGGGGTCGCCGACATAAACAGTCCGCCGCGGAGGATCGGCGCCGCCCGCCTTCCCGCGCCCTCTCGGCATGGCTTGCCGTTACGTGGGCTCACCGCACGGTTGTACACGACACTATCGGAGGGACGACGGCTTTTTCGCCCCCCGCGAGCTCTGTACGTGCAAAGCCTCCTTAGTCGTCTTAGTCCTGGAGCTGGGCCGGGCCTGCGGAGTTAGAGGTTCCGGGTTCAGCACCCGGGTCACAGATCGCCTCCTTTCCGCCGCTTGTTGTTGCGAGAGCGGACCTCCGGGGCCCGCGACTTTGAAAACAGTGCCACAACCACCGTTGTTTGTGTACGGGCAGGTGGAGTCTGTTCCACCCCAGCGTGTCGTCCCGTAGAAGAAACCGTCACTGCCCTGAAGTAGGGTCGACAGCGGGTTCGATCCGTCGCTAGGACTACCAGTAAACGAGTAAAGGGCATCTACATTGCCTGCCGAGTCCATCTTGAAAACAGTGCCGCAGCCAGTGTAGGTGGTGTAGTCCTCACCACTTGCGTAGACAGAGCAAGAAGGGTTCCCCCCGGCCACAGTAGTTCCATAGAAATCGCCGTCGGTCGCCTGAATCAGAGACGAAAACGGTACACCTCCGTCCACTCCACCGGAGAAGTCGTGCATGGTGGTCAAGTTGCCAGCTGAATCGACCCTAAAGACTGTTCCACAACCGCCAGTGTTGGACACAGTACACGTCGCATCTCCAGCGTACAAGGTCGTCCCATAGAAGAAGCCATCATTCGCCTCGAGTAACGCTTCGCTCGGGTACCCCCCATCCGCGCCGCCTGTGAACGAGTACAACGTGTTGAGGTTCCCTGCTGAGTCCATTTTAAAGACCGTCCCAGAGGAAGAATCTCCTCCGCCTGACGTTGTACCGTAGAAGTAGCCATCCTGTGCCTGTATCAGCGCAGACCAAGGGGCCCCTCCATCGGTGCCTCCTGAGAATGAGTATAGGGTTGTAAAATTGCCGGACAGATCTGTTTTGTAGACTGTCCCGCAATCGTACGTCCCTCCATACCACGCCGTCCCGTAGAGGTTCCCATCGCTGGCCTGAATCAGGCCGGCCAGGGGCTCGGCGCCGTCGTTGCCTCCAGCGAATGAGTAAAATGTAGTGAGGTTTCCGTTCGAATCCATCTTGAATATTGTCCCCTCGCCGAATGCTCCACCCCACTGGGTTGTTCCGTAAAAGTACCCATCGCTGGCCTGGATGAGGGTTCCTATTGAATAAGCGCCGTCCGTGTTGGAGAACTCGTGCAGAGAGGTGACATTTCCGGAGGGATCGACCTTAAAGGCTGTTCCGTAACCATACGCGCCACCCATTTGTGCTGTGCCGTAAAAATAACCGTCGCTGCCTTGAATTAAGGCGGTTGATGGCGCTGCTCCGTCAGTGAGACTCGTGAATGAGTACACAGGCTTTTCAGTGTAAGGGCCGATGGTTACGCTGGCGGAGCCAGAAACACTCGGAAAGGCTTGGCTAGTGGCTGTGACGGTGACTGTGGCGGGATTTGGAACGGTCGTCGGAGCGGTATAGAGCCCCGCGCCGCTTATGGTCCCCATCGTTGAATTCCCTCCACTAACTCCATTCACGCTCCAACCGACTGTGTTGTTGGACGGGCCAAGCACAGTGGGCGTGAACTGTTGCTTCTCGCCGCCGGGGACTTGGGCTGTGAGTGGCGAGACGCTCACCAGAGCGCCAGTTACCGTGAAGTTAAGCGGCGAAGAGACAGCTCCAGTGGTGTCGGGATTGCTCACGCTCACGGGGTAGAGGCCGTCGAGAAGAAACGCTGTTGCGGGAACTGCGGCGGCCAGGTGCCCTGGGTCGACAAAAGTCGTAGAGAGAGTATTGCCGCTAAACAAGGCCACGGAATCCGGCACGAAATTCGATCCGGCGAGCGCGATTGTGAGGCTTGGGGTTCCTGCGGAGCCTGAGCTCGGGGAGATGGCGGTCAGCGTAGGTGAGACATCCGCCGCGGAAAATGCGCCTGCGGCCTGTGCAATAGTCTGGTGATACAGATCTATGTCCGGAGTACTGAGGCTTAAGGTTATATTTGCGTCCACAATTCCAATCTCCACACCCACCGTTGCCTCCACACCCCAGTTGAGAGTCCACCACGGGTTAGACTGAGGGTTAGCCTGCCACGCGAGGTAGACGTCGGGGGCAATATTGGGTAGAATGAATCCGTCAACTAGGACCCCCACCTTAATGCCCGCGTACCCCTTGACTCCGATGGGATTATCCAGGGAAATGAGCCCTGGAGCCCATGCAAAGGTGGCTGAAGAGACTGGCGAGGTCTGTCCGTTCGAGTAAGTTAACCCCGCTTGGGCTTGTGCGTCCTGCTCGGCAGTTGCATAGAACCCACCGTCCGCTTCCCCGCTCGCTCCCACGAACGGGGTGACTACTCCTTGCAACAAAACTGGCACGGGGCCGATGGCCACTAGGACCGGGTCCGTTTGAAGCCCCTGGAGGTCCTTCTCAACCTGGACCGAAGCCGACAATTGGCCTTCCACGGTAGCCTGGGCGTGCTCCCCAAACGATGCGATGGCTGACGCCGATTTCAGGGAGAGGAAGCCCCACTTCACGTCCACATCCAGCTCGGGGCAGAACTCGATTTGGCCAGATATCTCAACCACGCCCGAGGCGCTGGTGCCTATGGGCCCACTGCTGACGCCGCCCTGCTGTGAGATTGTCTCCTGGAACGGCATAACAAGAGTGTTGGCATTCCCGGAGCAGGAGTCGGGTAGGGAATCCGAATTCGGCTTCATTCCAGCATCCCGAGCTTGCTGCACCGTTAGAAGTCTTACGCCTGCCTTCATAGCGTGAGTGTTACTCGGTCCGAACACCTGACTAAAGCTAAAGTCGGCCTGTTGAATTGCTTCTTCCAGCGTGGCTTGCGCCACGGTCGCTGTGACCGTCCCACCGCTGTCGCTCACGGTCACAATCTTGACGAGCAAGGCATTCGGCGCAGCCTGGGTAGGTGCGCTTGCTAGGACGTCCCCTACCGCGAGTGATTTCGCAATTGCGCTGGTGTCAGAGATCGTAATCGTCGTACCGTCCGCGGAAATCGACAAGCTCTGCATTCCAGCCTGGTCGAGTACCTTGGTTGTATTAGAAATGATGGTGTAGTAATCGACAGTGAGAGCAGCCGAGTTTCCCGCTGCAAGAGTCACACTTTGGGCCGGCTTTGTAGCGTAGTAGGTGCTCGACCCAACTGCGACCCCAGTTGCCGTCACGTTATAGGTTCCCTCCGCGCCGGTGATCGTTTGACTCGAGGTCAGAGCGACATTCAGGCCGTTGGGCCCTGTCACCGTCACATTGGCCGGTGTCCCTGCGGGTAGGTCAATGATGTTGACGGTTAGGGCGCCGCCTACCACGCTGAACTGCAACGCCGAAGAGGTGCCCCCGCCCGGTGATGGATTCACTACGGCCAAATTGAACTGGCCTTCTGCACTTTCATCTGGCGTGGGGAGCACGGCCGTCAACTGGCTGCCCGAGACAAAAGTAGTGGAAAGAGAGTTGCTGTTGAAGCTGACTGTCGAGGCCTTGGTGAAGCCGCTTCCCGTAACCGTAAGGGTTGTTTCCGGAGAATTCACCAGCACGTAGGTGGGCGAGACAGAGGACAGGCTCGGGACGGGGTACGTCAGCGATACCGTTGCCGAGGCCGACTTTGTGCTATCGGCTTGGCTGGTGGCAGTCACCGTAACCGAACCGGAACTGGGCACCAAGTCCGGCGCAGTGTACAGGCCGGTCGAAGAGATTGTGCCCGCTGTGGTGTTACCGCCGACCGTGCTATTGACCGACCACGTAACGCTGGTGTTGCTGGTATTGCTGACCGTAGCGGCGAACTGCTTCGTGGCATCGACCACCACCGAGGCGGTATCGGGCGAGATCGAAATTGCAACCGCTGGAGGCGGGGTAACCTCCGAGCTTCCGCCACCGCCGCAGGAGGACATTAAAAGACAAAAGAGTGCCACCGTCGCAAGCACGGCGAACAAAACTTGGTTTTGTGACTTGGAAGACCTTTCCAATTCTGGTGTTCTCACGTGAACCCCCTTCTGTGCTGCCCCGAGCTGAAAACCTGTAGCGCGGTGGCTGGTAGGGCAGACCTACCTTGTAGGTCTGCGGAATTGAAAGCGAGATTAATGAAGCCGCGCAGCTGCGACACAAGAGTGTTTAGCTCCAGTGCGGCAGCTCACCTGGAACCACGATAGGAAGCAGCAAACAGATCCAGCTGCTGCCACGCCAAGCAACAACTGGCCGCGTCGGCACGCACTGAGTTGGGCCGCCGCGTTAACCGGGGAGTTCAGAGGCGGCCCCGCCCTCGGAGGCGCCGCACCAAGCGTTTCACCCGCAGCCAGTGAGGCACCACACGCCCCGCAGAATGACGCCTGTTACTCTAGCAAGTGAAACGTGTACATCTTCCCGAGCGATGCAGAGGCGTGTCCCGACATCACCGCCCCGGGAGGCAGGAAACCGTACTCCCCGGCGCCCAGGTTGGGCAGGGTGACTGAGAACGTCCGGCTGGCGAGCTTCTTGCCCTCGAAGGGAACCAGGTCGCGGGTCGCCCCTCCCGAAACGTGCATCACTCCGCCGGTCACGGTCCGGAACTCGCGAGCATCCTTTTGGTCGCGTAGGCGCAGCAGTTGGTATTCTGTGATGGCCACTCCTTCCGGCGCGTAGATAAGGAATTCGAGGGGCGTCCTGACGGAGTTGTGGCTGTGCGGCCCATTGATCCGTCCGTTGATGTCACCTTTCACGATTCCGCCGGTGGCAAGGGATTTCATGACCCCGCCGGTTTTCCAATTCACGACTTCCGGTTCGACTTCCACCCACGCGTCGCCTTTCTTGAAATACACGCCTATTTCGGTGGGGAGACCCCCAGGGGCAGGAGTCGGGCCTGCGCTCGGGACGGCGCCCTCTGCGGGCTTGGCAGGCGACATGCCACCCTCCGCCATGGCTTGCAGCACCGCGTCGCTGACTCCGACTTGTTTCAGCTTGATGAGCGTGTCGGCGCTCGTATCGAACTTGCAGGGTGAAGATTTTATCTTGGCAACGACAACTGCGTCAGGGAGCTTCGCTTGCACCATCTTGATTACGTCATCGTTTGTCAGAGGTGCTGTGCCTGGTGCCTGCCCCGCGCTTGCAAGGCCTATGGGTTGAAAGAAGAAAAGCAACACGACGAGAAATGAGGCAAAACGTGGAATAGCTTGTTTGAGAGTGAGCATTTAAACCTCCATGATAAAAGTGACTGACATACCCGAGTTCTGACCAGCGCCGGAACCGAACGGGATGCCGAAAAGCGCCTAGGGCATGCCGCGCGGAGTCCACTCGCTGCCCTCCTGGGCGAAGCGAGGGACCTAAGTAATTCGCTTGAGGGGACATTGAACTCATCATCCTTCCTCCCCGTTTCCTGGAAGCGGCGCACGATCTCTTCGTCAGCAATCGCGGGCGCCGTTTGTGCCCCATATGACATAACGTATGAAACTCGAAAACCTCATAAGGCGCCAGTCATTCAAGCCGTCTTGGGGCCGCGCGTCTTATTGCACACTCTTATGCTTCGGGTGTATATTGCGTTGCAATAGGTTTTAGAAGGCAATAGCTTGTATTAGAGTGTATTCGCCTCCGAACCCACTTGACACTGCTTCCGCGGCTACGAAGGGGGCGCAAGATGTCCGAGAAGGTCAACGACCGGCTCGATTCCTGGAAGGCAATCGCGGAGTACCTCGATCGCGGCCCTGCCACCGTCATGCGCTGGGCCAAGGAAAGAGGTCTGCCTGTATACACAGTACCAGGCGAGGGGCGGCGTCGCCGGGCGGTGTACGCGTACAAAGGCGAGATTGACGCGTGGTTGCGTAAATCGTCCGATCGTGGCGCGCCGGCCACCCAAAATGACCGGCCCAGCAGCGTGGTGCTTTCAGCAACGGATCATGTTGAAGAGCCAAGCGAAAGGGCTGTGTCCCAGAGTACCGCAGTGTCCGTCAGCACGGGCGAGACGGCCGTGCCACGCCATCCAGGCGAAAGGGCTACGCCTCAAGGTCCTGGGGGGACGGCGGTCGTCCCTGACGGGCTCGCCTCCTCGCCTTCATCTCGGCCCGGCGCTGGCCGAAGGCCCGGGATTCCGGATTCCACATTCCAGATTCCAGATTCCGAAACCTCGCCCTTATCTCGGCCCGGCGCTGGCCGAAGGCCCGGGATTCCGGATTCCACATTCCAGATTCCAGATCCCGCATCCCAGATTCCAGATCCTGCGTTCCAGATTCCAGATTCCAGGACCTCGCCGCCATCTGGGCTTGGCACACGCCGCAGCCTACGGGCCGTCTTTTTGGGCGGGGCTATCCTCATTGCTGTTGCCGCTGTCGCTTGGCTGAGGGTGCCACCCCCGGAGCCAAAGGTCTTGAAGGTTGAACAACTCACCAACGACGGTTTTGAAAAGCACCCGGATCTCGTCACCGACGGCGCCCGGGTCTACTTCAGGGAATACACTCCCGACGGTTGCGTCATCGCCGAGATTCCAAGCACTGGGGGCAACCCTGTGGTGATCGTCAGGGTTAACAGAGATTCGGCGATCCAGGACATCAGCCCGGACCGCACGGAATTGCTGCTGATCCAGGAAGCGCGACTCGGGCCGGGGTCTGTCTGGATTCTGCCCTTGCTGGCGGGTTCGCCACGGCGCCTGGGCAGCATCCAGGCGTATTCCGCCGCTTGGGCGCCCGATGGGGCGGCACTGGCTTACACGACCGACGACGGCCTCTACCTTTGTGACGCGGAGGGCTCGAACTCGCGAAGGATCGTGGCATTATCCGGAAAACTGGAGGGGGTACGCTGGTCCCCGGACGGCCGGCAGTTGTGCTTCAGGCGGTTCTCTCCCAAGGAAGCAACGCTTTGGGAATTAGACCGCGATGGCAAGGGCCTCCGCCGTCTAGTCCCCGACTGGGACATGCCTTACGAGGAACCGTCCTGTTTCTGGACGCCGGACGGCAAATACTTGATTCTCCCGGGATTCTATGCAAGCCACGAAGCACCCTGGGCCCTGCGGCTATCCACCGGATTGTTGAAGAGCAATGAGCAGGTGACCCGCCTGGGTCCTGCCGGTGTAGACCTTCGCCCCGCAACCTCGAGCCCGGACTGTTCGCGGCTCTACTGTGTCGGGAGTGCAAGGCAGCGTTTCCAGATCGAGCGCTTTGATGCTCGCTCCAGACGGCTTGTGCCGTATCTTCCTGATGTTCCGGCAAACGCCTTGGACTTCACGAAGGACGGACAATGGATTGCCTACGAGGACGACCATCGTTGGCTCTGGAAAAGTCGCAATGACGGTGGCGAGAAGGTCCAGCTCACCTTGCCACCCACTGAGGTCGAGTTGCCCCGCTGGTCGCCCGATGGGAAATGGATCGCCTTTATGGGTAGGGACCCCGGCCAGCCATGGAAGGTCCGCTTGGTCTCGGCAGATGGTGGGCCCTACGGGCCAGTGACGTCGACCGACGCTGCGGAAGGGGCGCCGTCCTGGTCAGCCGATGGCACGCGCTTGGCCTTTGGAGGGCTGGTCAATCCCGGAACTAGGACCCCTGGGCCGCTGGTCATCCACGTCTTTGACTTGAAGGGACACCACCTCTCGGTTTTGCCCGGCTCTGAAGGCTTGTGGACTGCACGCTGGTCCCCGGACGGCCGCTATATTGCCGCGTTGACCCAAGACTCGCGCAGCCTGATGCTCTTCGACTTCCGCGGCGGGAAATGGACGAAACTTCTCACCCTCGATGGAATTTTGGATCTCCACTGGTCCCGGCAGGGAAAGTCCATCTATTTGACCGCTGCACCCCCCTACGGAGAGCCCGGCTTATTTCGCGTGAACATTCCCGGTCACCAACCGGAGCGATTGACTAGCGTTAAAGAGACGCACGAGGACGGCTGGCTCGGACTCGCGCCGGATGACTCCCCGCTGGTCGTGCGTCAAGTTATCGGTGAGGAGATTTACGCTTTGGAATGCCAATTCCCGTGAAGCAATCGGCGAGTCTTCCCGGCAAACCCAAGCGATGTCTCACCCCGTCACGTCTGTAAGATCCGCCTGGAGCGCCGCCATATCAAAACCCGCCGGCGGCTTCCAGTCGGTCGACAGCAGGGCATGAGCCTCGTCGCAGTACGTGCCCCAAAATGCCCAGGTCATTTTCTTGAGTTGACCCCAAGTGATGCAGGTGAGAGTGTCGGCGTCGTAGTTCGGGACGAAGACGCAGTGTCCCCCCCACGATCCGGGCTTCCCGTTCGGCCCGCTTGCCACGTCCCACACGTCTTGAGTCTGCGCGCTGCCTCAGCCTCGGGTGCTGTAGGGACGGATCCGTCGGATGATCTGTCAGCCGATGCACCCGCCCATTTCTGGGCACCGGCAAGGCACAACTCCACCTCGGCCGGTGCGCCCGAGGCTGAGGCGTTCCCAGGGCCGCGCGCCTTATTGCACACTTTTATGCTTCGGGTGTATATTGCGTTGCAACAGATTTTAGAAGTTAATAGCGTGTATTAGAGTTTATTCGCCTCCGAACCCACTTGACACCGCTTCTGCGGCTACGAAGGTGGCGCAAGATGTCCGAGAAGGTCAACGACCGGCTCGATTCCTGGAAGGCAATTGCGGAATACCTTGATCGCGACCCTACCACCGTCATGCGCTGGGCCAAGGAAAGAGGTCTGCCTGTATACGCAGTACCAGGCGAGGGGCGGCGTCACCGGGCGGTGTACGCCTACAAAGGTGAGATTGGCACGTGGTTGCGTAAACTGAGCGATCACGGCGCTCCAGCCAGCTACCCGGCCAACCAAGATAACCGGCACGGTGACGTCGCACTCTCACCAAGGGCTCATGCTGAAGAGCCGAACGGAAGGGCTGCGCCTCAAGGTCCTGGGGGGTCGGCGGTCGTCCCTGAAGGGCACGCATCCTCGCCTTCATCTCGTCCCGGCGCTGGCCGAAGCCTCGGGATTCCAGATTCCACATCGCAGATTCCGGATTCCAAGAGCTCGCCGTCGTCCCGGCTCGGGAGACGCCGGGGTCTCTGGGCTGTCCTCTTAGGCAGCGCTTTCCTGATTGCTCTTGCGGCTGCCGCATGGCTGAGGGTGCCACCCCTGGAGCCGAAAGTCTTGAAGGTTGAACAACTGACCAACGACGCTCTTGAAAAGCCCTGGGGTCCCGTCACTGACGGTGCCCGGGTTTACTTCACTGAAAGCAGTCGCGATGGCTGGGTCGTCGCCGAGATTCCAACTTCCGGGGGCGACCCTGTGGCAATCGCCAAGGTAACCGGAGATTTGCACATCCAGGGCATCAGTCGGGACCGCTCGGAATTGCTGCTTGTCCAGGGCGCGGAATCCAAGCCGGGGTCTGTCTGGATTCTGCCCCTGCTGGCGGGCTCGAGACGGCGCCTGGGCGCCATCCAGGCGTTTTCGGCTGCTTGGTCGCCTGATGGCGCGACGCTGGCTTACACGACGGACGACGGCCTCTACCTTTGTGACACCAACGGCTCGAACTCGCAAAGGATTGTGGCCATGTCCGGCAGGCTTGACCACACACACTGGTCCTCGGATGGCCAGCGTTTGTGCTTCGCGCGGTTCTCCTCCACCAAAGCGACGCTATGGGAAGTCCACCGTGATGGCAAGCGCCTCCGCCGCCTTCTCCCGGCTTGGGGCATGCTTTACGAGGGATCATCCGCCTTCTGGACACCGGACGGCAAATACTTGGTGGTCCAGGCACTCCATGCAGGTTATGCGGCACCTTGTGTCCTGCGGCTGGCTGCGGGACTTTTTGAGCGAGACGAGCAGCCGACTTGCCTGGGGGGAGCGGGCGTGAACCTTGTCTCCGAAACCATGAGCCCAGACGGTTCACGCCTGTATTGTCTTGGGGGGACAAGGGGGCGTCACCAGATAGAGCGTTTCGACGCCCGGTCCAGGCAGCTTGTGCCGTACCTTCCTGATATTTCCGCATCCGCATTGGACTTCGCGAAGGACGGACAATGGGTTGCCTATGTGGACGATAACGGTCGGCTCTGGAAGAGTCGAAGCGACGGTGGCGAGAAGGTCCAACTCACGCTGCCGCCCCTCCAGGCTGATTTCCCTCGCTGGTCGCCCGATGGGAAATGGATCGCCTTTATGGGTGAGGACCCAGGCCAGCCGTGGAAAGCTCGTCTGGTCTCGGCGGAGGGTGGGCCCTACGGCCCGGTGACCTCGACAGACGCTGCGGAAGGGGCGCCTACCTGGGCACCTGATGGCTCGCGCTTGCTTTTCGGAGGGCTGGTTAATCCCCAACATAAGACGCCTGGGCCGCTGGTGATCCACATCTTTGACTTGAAGGAACGCCACCTTTCCGTTGTGCCCGGCTCCGAAGGCTTGTGGACGGCACGCTGGTCCCCGGACGGCCGCTATATTGCTGCCTTGACCGAAGACTCGCGCAGCTTGATGCTCTTCGACTTCCCGGCCGGGAAATGGGCGAGACTTCTCACGCTCGATCGGATTTATGATCTCCGCTGGTCCTGGCGGGGAGAGTCCATCTATCTGACCAGTATACCCCCCGAGGGAGAGCCTTCCTTGCTTCGCCTGAAGATTCCGGGTCACCAACTAGAGCGATTGACCGGGCTCAAGGGCATGCACGATGCCGGTTGGCTCGGACTTGCGCCGGATGACTCCCCGCTGGTCATGCACCAAGTCAGCGGTGAGGAGATTTATGCTTTGGAATGCCAATTCCCGTGAAGCAATCGACGAGTCTTCCCGGCAAACCCAAGCGATGTCTCACCCCGTCACGTCTGCAAGATCGGCCTGGAGCGCCGCCATATCGAAACCCGCCGGCGGCTTCCAGTCGGTCGACAGCAGGGCATGAGCCTCGTCGCAGTACGTGCCCCAAAATGCCCAGGTCATTTTCTTGAGTTGACCCCAAGTGATGCAGGTGAGGGTGTCGGCGTCGTAGTCCGGGACGAAGACGCAGTGTCCTCCCCACGATCCGGGCTTTCCGTTCGGCCCGCTGGCCACGTCCCACACGTCTTGAGTCTGCGCGCTGATCGGCAATTGCAGGCCGATGTAGAGGCCTCCAAACAGCGCGATGGCTTGCCGCACGTGAAGCTCATCCTGCGTATCGGGGTCGGCAAACGCCATCAAGGGGTTGCCGGAGAAACCCTGCTTTCGCCAGTCTTTGAGGACCTGCAATTCCTCTCCTCCTTGGTCGCTGGCAGGATTGCTCGGGTTGTAGCCATCCCATCGCTCGTAGAATTGCAGGACAGTTGAATCGGGAACGGTGACCTCGCTTCCTTTCGAGAGCGTCCAAACCTGGATGGTGTGAGCTACGCCGGCGATTGTGCAATCACCAAGTCCATCCGACGGGACGCCTTTGCCATAGGTGTTCGGACCGTTCAGCATCATCCCCCAATTGGTGACATTTCCAGAATTCGTCACCGCGGGTGGCGGAGGGGGCAACGCCGGGGTGAGATACCGCGCGAGTCTGAGCGTGCGGCGGTCATAACGGCGCGGCTTCTTTCCAAGCTTCATTCGAGAATGGTCAGCCATGTTCTTTCCTCCTTAAAGGTTGATCTATGTACAGTTATTGGCGATCTCGGCCGGGGCATCGCCTGTCACGTCTTTCGTGCCAGTAAACTTATGAGTGCCGTTTGAGTAGGAGATTCTCTGAGCTAATCAATCCGTCATCTTACGCGCCGAACAATAACTCAAGTGCAAGCGACGGAAGCCAATGTTTAACAAAAAGTAGATAAGCTTGTCAACAACTTTCTTTGGGTAAAAAGGTTGTTGACATACGTCAATTAGTGCCATGCAATCGGGCAATTCGTCCCTCGCGAGATTGCCGTAGGTCAAGGGGTAGAGTGTTGGCGTCACTTCGCGTGAGATCCATTTCGATGCGCCGGTCATTCCCGCGAAAGCGGGAATCCATTCCGCAAACCCTCAGAAATGCGCGGTCCACGCACTGGATTCCCGCCTTCGCGGGAATGACCGGCGTTGGGGGGGCATGCGATCCCGAATGACACCACCACCCTGCGCGGACTTTGCTTGACGCTGTCCTGTGGCTCAATTAGACTCTCATCATCGGCATTTTGCAGGTATGGGAACCGAATGAAAAAGGAAACGATACTTACGGCGGTAGTTTTTTTCGTAGTGGGGTTTCTTGCGGGGTATATCACGGACGCGCAGTTGAGCTGGAGCGGGCGGCAGAAAGCCGTGATGACGGCAACCCCAGGCATGCCCTCCGAGATGCCCAGCGGGGGCGCTCCCGGTGCAGCCCAAGGTGGAGGCATGCCGCCAGGCTTGCCTGAGGGGCATCCTCCCATCGACAGCACGTTGATCGTCAAGCAGCTCCAGGAGCAAGCGGCACAAAGCCCCAAGGATCCGGACATTCCGCTAAAACTCGCCAACTTCCTCTATGACCAGCGGCAATACCAACCGGCCATCGAGTGGTACGAGAAATCTCTGGCCCTTAATCCGAAGAACGTCAACGCCCGTACTGACCTGGGAACGGCATACTTTTATGTTGGCCAGGCCGGGCAGGCGCTCAAAGAATACAGCCGGTCACTGGCCATTGATCCCGATCACAAGCCCACCTTGCTGAACGTGATTGTGGTGAACCTGGAAGGGACTCACGACCTGGCAGCCGCCCAGCGGGCGTGGGACCGCCTGCACAAACTGGATCCGTCGAATCCGGCTCTCGAAGGCTTGAAGCAGAAGTTGGACGCGGCGCGGGGTTCCGGCGGCGGCGCCCCGTCCACGGAGTGAACTCAGGACATCCCGCAGGCCGCTCGAGCCGTCTGACAAACCAGGGGGCCCGGAAAGAAACTGCCGGGATTCTTCGTCCGCCAATAAGAATGGCGGACTCAGAATGACAGCGGGCGGAAGAACGGGGACTCAGAATGACAGAGGGGCCGGGAAGCTGACGTTTGATGGGAAGCTTGCTCTCCTATTTCGTAGAATTAATCTTCTTCATCGTGATGGCGAAGATGCTGGGCCGGGCGTTGCAGGGTTTCTTCGGTCCCTCATTGCCGCGCCGCGAGGGTCGTGCCGCGCCAGGGGAGGCTCGAAACTCTTCCCCGTTGCGCGTTGGCAAGACCGAGCGCGATCCGGTTTGCGGCATGTTTGTTTCCACAGAACTCTCCCACCGCCTCGTGCGTGGCTCGGAGACCCTTCATTTCTGCTCCCATGAATGCTTGGAACGATACCAAAAGTAAACGGCGAATGCATCGGCTTGAGGAGGAGAACCTCCTCGTAGGGGCAATCCGCCGGCTGGTCCGTCAGCTGAGGGACTGCCTAGGGCGGGCACAAGGGTCGCCCCTACGACTTTTCGTTGCGGGCAGGATGCCCGCGCTCCCTGGGGTTGGCCTAGGGCGGCCCCTACGGCACACCGCGGTGCTGGGATTCGTCGGTGGATGCTACGCTGGCGCAGGGCGACGCCAAGGGCCGCCCCTACGGCTGGCCGCCGGGCTGGCATTGCTGACCCTGTGGGCGCCGATACTTGCGTTGGCTTGGGGCGGCCAAGTGAGGCTGGTGCGCCGGTACCAAAGCGGCCGGAAAATGGTTTACGCGACAAAGATACACACGAAGGCGGTGATTCACTCCGAGCCGTCCGTACTCCAGAGTTTCTTGCCTCCCCTGCCCACCGACTTCACCATCCGGCAGCAGAACACCGTCACGGTGAAGGCCGTCCATAGCGACGGCAGCGCAGACATTGAGAATCATTTCGACAAGTTCGATTTCCAGTCGGACCTCGCCGACCGCGCGCCCGCGAATTTCCGTGACTCCGTCGTAAGAACGGAGCAGGAAGTTAGCGAACACGTGGCTGGCCAGGATATCGTTGCCCACTTTGACCGCAACGGAGGGCTCAAGCGGTTTGAAGGAGGTGAGGGCCTGCTCGAGCAGGTGGACTTGGCTTATCGAGAGCCGCTTCGCCAAGCCTTGAGGCTTTTCCTGGAGCAAGTGGGAGGCGGCGCGCTCTATCCCGAGCGACCGGTGAGGCTGGGTGAGACTTGGAAGCGCAAATTCGACTCAGCGCCGAGCGCGGCGTACCCCTATAACGTCGACGGGGAGAGTACTCTGCGTTATGTCGGTAAGACCAAGGTCGAGGGCATAAAAGCCGCGGTGGTGGAATTCAGCTTCGTGGATGTGGTGCGGCCGGCGCCTGAGGCGTTTGGGAAGGCGGAGCCGCTGGCTCAGCTTGCTTCCCACGGTCTGGGAGTGGAAATCCGCATCGAGGGCCAAGGTCAAGGGCGGGTGCTGCTGGCGCTCGACGACGGGAGGGTCCTTCGGGACCATTCCACTTTCCACCAGACGCTGAGGGCCCGCCTCAAGAGCTCGGCCCCGCTCCCCTTTAACAAGTCACAACCCTTAAAGCTCGAAGTGCAATCTGACTCAGAAATGGACGTGGACGGCTCCGGCAGGTGAGCCGGAGAAAGAAGTCGAGGAGTCGAGAGTCGAAGGTCGAGGAGGTAAGAACTTTTCCACCCACGACTCTTCGACTCCGGACTCCTCGACTTTTAAGATTCCTCGCTGCCACGAAAATGACTCCCCTCCCGCCGCGGCGGGAGGGAAATCATTTTCATGCCATTGCGAATGACGCCACGACCCAACCCACAATTCTTTATTGACATGCAGGCAAGCCACTCTATAATTATTTAAAGCCTCGAACCAGGAAAAGAGGCTCAGCGAAAAAAAGATGAATCACCAGCTTAACGCCTCGTGGCCGGTGGTCCTCAGCATTGCGGGCTTCGATCCCTGCTCCGGAGCAGGCATCGCTGCGGACCTGAAAACATTCGCAGCCCATGGCTGTTATGGCGTGGCGGCCCTCACGGCGCTCACCGTCCAGAACACTCAGGGCGTCATTGCCCTCTACCCGACTGAACCCGCAGTTCTAAGAGACACCATAACTGCCTTGCTTGCGGATGGCCGTGTGAAAGCCATCAAGGTTGGCATGCTGGCCAATCAGGCCAATGCGGAAGTGGTGAGCGAGATCCTCGAATCCAATCCGGCGATTCCCTCCGTGCTCGATCCTGTCTTTCGCTCCTCGACCGGGAGAGACTTGGCAGACGCCGCGTGCCAGGAGTTTGTGCGCGAGCAATTAATCAAGCGCGCCACGGTGATTACCCCCAACCTCTTCGAAGCCTCCGTAATGACCGGCCTCCGGGTGGAAAACCAGGAAGCGATGAAGGTGGCAGCGCGCAAGCTGGTCGAGATGGGGGCGCGCGCCGTGGTGGTAACGGGCGGGCACCTGGATAAGGCCATCGACGTTTTGTTTGACGGCTCGGCGCTCGAAGTGTTCGTTGGCGACCGCGTAAAGCCCGATAACACGCATGGCACCGGGTGCACATTTTCTTCCGCCATCGCCGCCAACTTGGCGCTGGGCCGCCAGCTTCGCGATTCCGTGGTGCTGGCCAAAGCCTACGTGACCGAGGCCATCCGCAAGGCTTACCTCGTCGGCCCCGGACGTGTGCCCCTGAACCATCTCTACCGCATGACCGAACCCACCCGCCTCACAGATCACTCACCCGAGGTCCCCGAACCGGGGCACTGAGGTCATTTTCGAAACGCGTGTCATTCCCGCGAAAGCGGGAATCCACTCCGCCGCCCTTCGGAAATAGTGTGTCTACCGAATGGATTCCCGCCTTCGCGGGAATGACTGCCCCTACTCGCGGCACTTCCACCATGACGCGCATTGGGCGCCGAGGATAAGGGGCGGTTTTCGGATCGTTTGGTTCGTACCGGGCCAGCCGGAGATTCGGATTATCCTGCTCGCGCCGCCGCAGGATCCCGCACCGCTGGAAGAACCGCAGGGATGGAGTGCGGGCCCTGCGCTACCCCAACCCCTTGCTTGCGGGATTCCCCCGTTCCAGTTGGTCATCGAAGGAAAAGCGCACGGCCACGAATACAGTGACCGTGGTCCCCCGCTAGACTTGGACGGGCCATACCTGAGGTTGACCCAAAATCGAAATGATTAAGCTGTATACCCAAAATTAGGATAGCTGTTCGGCATTCTTTGTGCCAAAAATACTCACACCCCAGGCTGTCACGCCCTAGGCTTGACATCCACAGCAAAACATGGCAGCCTATTAATGCGACTGGGTTGAGACGCTATGCGACTCTTGCAGGGCTGAACGGCCCCGCCCCAGACGCTTTTTTATTTTTCACTTCATTTTCCCTCGTTTATGGCCTCTGCAAGATACGAGCCTAAACTATGTACCTTTGCTATATCGACGAGAGTGGCGTGCCGGAAATTGGTCATGGCACTCCACCTCGGGAGGAAGCTTTTACTCAGGTGGTAGATCGATTTGAGAGATACTTGGCTGGCATCGGTGGTCAACAAACAATCGGGCTACTCGCGCATGACCACAACGATACTTCTGCGGCTCGTCTCACCCAACTGATGCGTCAGTTCCACGCCAGCGGCACAATGTGGACCCGCATCACACACATCATTGAGACCCCATTCTTCGTAGATAGCGGATTGACCGTCGGAGTTCAATTGGCAGACCTATGTGCTTATGCAATCCGGCGTTTTTGTGAGAACGGCGAAAGTGACCTGTTTAATAGAATTTACCCTCGGGCGCACAGGGTCGCGGGACATGCCGTTGGCGTCCGGCACTATACAAGCGGAAGAAATTGCGTTTGCACGATCTGTGCTAATCACTGAAAGCCAATACTCCAAAATGCACCGCCGGTGGCGCATCGCCTTTCCAGTATGCGCTCGACTAGACGAATACATCAAAAGTAACGTATGTGCCACCAGTCGATCGCTTTCCAGCCGGCTTTCCCGAAAGCTTTGGCGGCTTCCTTGCCAGAAATGTTGGCCAGCCTGCTCATCGCTAGAGGGCGACCACGATGGGCCTCTGCCCGTGCCGCTCCTCAATCGCGGAGACAGCCTTCTGGTCTTCGGCCCACAGCCAAGCGGTGATAGCTTCCTTGATGTTGCCTGTCTGATCGCTTTTTGCCGTACAACTGACCCCTCACCCGGCCCGCGACGGCTGATGAGAGCGCCGTACCCTCTCCCTTCGGGAGGGGGCAGGCCCACTTTGCGATGCAGTCCGTTTCTTACATCATGGATGGCGGCCTCCCCTCGGGAGAGGGGAGGCCCACTTCATTCGAGTCAAATAATCTTCAGCTTTTTCCCGACGCTTTCCAGGATCTCGAGCGCGCGGGTCAATTCTTCCTGGGTGTGGGTGGCGGTAACGATGGTGCGGATGCGGGCTTTGCCCTCCGGGACGGTGGGGAAGCCGAGGCTCTGAGCAAACACGCCGGCGGCAAAAAGCTGGCGTGAGAACTCGTGAGCCAGGGCGGCGTCGCCCACGATGACGGGCGTGATGGGCGTTTCGCTCATGCCTGTGTTGAACCCCAGCCTCTTCAACCCTTCCTTGAAGAATTTGGTATTGGCCCACAGCCGGTCGATCAATTGCGGCTCTTCCTCCAGCACCTCAAAAGCCGCCAGGCAGGTGGCGGCCACGGAAGGCGGATGCGAGGTGGAGAAGAGGAAGGGCCTGGCGCGATGGTAAAGGAACTCAATGGCGTCACGCGTCGAGCAGATGTAGCCGCCGAGGGCGCCGATGGCTTTGGAGAGGGTTCCCACCTGGATATCGACTCGCCCGTGCAAGTTGTAGTGATCCACGGTGCCGCGCCCGTTGCGTCCCAGGACGCCGGAGGCGTGCGCGTCGTCAATCATCATGATGCAGCCGTACTCTTCGGCCAGCTCGACGAGTTGCGGCAGCGGCGCGATGTCGCCATCCATGGAGAAAACCCCGTCGGTGATGAGCAGCTTGCGACACTTGCGGGCTTCAATTTCTTTCAGGATCTTTTCGCAGGCCTCGATGTCCTTGTGCGGAAAAATCTTGATTTCGGCGCGGGAGAGCCGGCAGCCGTCGATGATGGAGGCATGGTTGAGCTGGTCCGAGATGATGATGTCTTCCCGGCTCAGGATGGCTTGCACCGTTCCCGCGTTGGCGGTGAATCCGGATTGGAAGACCACCGCAGCCTCGACGCGCTTGAACTTGGCGATCTTCTCCTCCAGTTCGAGGTGGATCGTCATGGTGCCGGCGATGGTGCGCACGGCGCCGGAGCCTACGCCCCATTTCCGGATCGCCTCGAGGGCGCGCGCCCGGAGCTTGGGGTGAGTGGTCAGCCCCAGATAATTGTTCGAGGAAAGGTTGATGACCTCGCGGCCATCGAAGCGAGAGACGGGAAGCTGCTCGGTTTCGAGCACGCGCAGCTTCTGGTAGAGCTTCTGCTCGCGTAGTTTGTTCAATTCATCGGTCAGATACTGCAATTGAGCCTTGGGCATTGGTCCCCCTGCTGTCAGCTCTCAGCCATCAGCTTTCAGCTTCTGCCTATTGTACTCTGGGATTGCCGCCGATGCCATTCCGACCTGGTTGTCCGACCTGGTTGTCCTGCATCGGCTGAAAGCTGAGAGCTGATGGCTGAGAGCTTACTGTAGTTTCCTGCGGACCTTTTCCAGAGCCTCTTTGGCGAGCGCGTAATCCGGCGACAGCTTGAGCGCCTGGTCGAAGTGGTGGCGGGCCTGCACGTACATTTCCTTTGCCATATAGGCGCGCCCGAGGTTGTAATGCGGGTAGTGATAGGAGTCGTAGCGGCGTGACTGGAGGGCCCGTTCCAGCCAGGGAATCGCCTCGTCGTATTCACCCTTTTCAATCAAATAGGCGCCAATGTCGTTGTAAGGGGTGCCGAATTCAGGGTCAAGCTGGATGGCCTTCTTGCATTCGGCGATGGCGTCCTCGATTTTTCCCTGGAAACGGTAGGTCCAACCCAGAAAGGTAAAAGCCTCCGCGGTAGGATGAAGATCAAGCGAGCGTTTGTAGAGCTCGACGGCCATGTCGTAGTCCCCGCCCATCTGATACTGATAGGCTTCTTTGAGCAACTCCCAAGCGGATTGGAACTCTTCCATGCCCATACGTAATCTCTGGTGTGCGCCGCCCTCTCGAGCCTGCCCTGGGCCCACAGTGGCGGGAGAAGGGGCGGCACTAAGCCTCAGAGGTTGTGTTAGCACAGCCGGTGAAGGTTGTCAATTACTACGCGGGCAACCTCTCAGAAGCCGTTGCAAGGCGAGCGCGACTGCTGATATGCTGCGGGCTCGTCCCGGGTCCGATCATCATGCCCTCACAGCGCTGGCTGCACATCATCCCCGTTGCCTTCATCATGTACACCATTGCCTTCATCGACCGGACGAATATTTCACTGGCGTTGCCTTCCATAAGCCGCGCTCTCCACATGTCGCCCCCGCAGGCGGGGGCCGCCGCCGGCGTGTTTTTCTGGGGCTACCTGCTCTTGCAGATCCCCGGCGGATACCTGGCGCAGCGTTGGAGCGCCAAGCGCTTCGTGAGCATCCTGCTGGTGCTCTGGGGGGCCTGCTCCGTGGGGTGCGGGCTGGTCCACACTTGGCGTGAGTTCTGGATGATGCGGCTTCTTCTGGGGGTGGCGGAAGGCGGGGTTTGGCCGGCGACCCTGGTGTTACTGGCCCACTGGTTTCCTCGTGCGGAGAGGGCTCGCGCCAATGCCTATTGGATGCTGTGCCTTCCGCTGGCTGTAGTTGCTTCTTCACCCCTTTCCGGCTGGATACTGGGGCGCTGGGACTGGCGCGTGCTCCTCATTTCGGAAGGCCTTTTCCCCTTGTTGTGGCTCCTGATCTGGTGGTGGTTGATTGACGACCATCCCCGCGAGGCCGGTTGGATTTCTGAGCAGGAACGCCACCACCTGGAAGCCACACTGGAACGCGAGTCCATAGAACTCGATCCCGTCACCCCGGAACCTTTGCTGCGCTCTCTCTTCCGCTCCCAGTTGCTGGTGATGGTGGGGTTCTACTTTTTGCTGAACAGTGGAAACTACGGCTATCTGTTCTGGCTGCCGAGCGCCATGGAAAAAGCTCGCAAGCTCAGCAACGCGCAGGTGGGAGTCCTGTTCGCGCTCCCTTATCTCATAACCGCCGTGGGGATGATTATCGTCTCCCGCCATTCCGATAGGAGGCGCGAGCGGCGCTGGCATGTGGCGTTTGCCATGTCGTGGGGCGGGGCATTAATGCTGGCCAGCGTCCTATTGAATCATTCCTTTCCCGCCCTCTCTTTCCTTGCCATCTCTTTCGTTGGGGCAGGGTCCTACGGGGCGTTAGGACCCTTCTGGGCTATTCCTACCGAGACACTGCCCCGGTCCGTGTCGGGCTCCGCGATGGGCTTGGTGAACGCCCTCGGAAACCTGGGTGGGTACTTCGGCCCCCTGGCCATAGGGTACATCAACCAGCACACGGGGAATTTTGTTTACGCCTTTGGCCTGCTCAGCGCTGCCTACTTCTTGAGCTCAGTCCTTATCCTTTTGCTGCGGCCTCAAGCGCACCGTTCCGGCTGACTCCTACAAAAACCATCCTGCCCCTCACTCGTAAAGACAGTCCTCTCCTCTCGGGAGAGGGCGAAGACCCGATTTGGTGCCTCTCTCCTGGATTAAAGAGAAGAAGTGAGGGGTGGGACCACGGTGTCAAGCGAAAGAAGCGGGACACGCTCAGCGCAAGGAGGAGAGGGCCTCGAATTACAAGGGTGAGAGCTTAGAAGAGCGCCACCGCCCGGACCGGCGAGCCCGACCCCGCGCGGATCTTGAGTGGCAAAGCCAGAAACAGGAAGAAATCGGGGAGCTCTCCCAGGTTCGTGAGGTTCTCAATAATCAGCAGGTGTTTCTCCAGTACCACGGGGTGGATGGGATTGGTGCGCAACGCTTCCGGCGGGTCAGGGGAAAGCGTATCGACACCGAGCGCAGCCACCGACTTGGAGATAAGGTACTGCGCGGCTTCCATGCTAACCCCGGGCCAGTGCTCCACGTAGGCCTGATCGTGGGGACGAAGCCCCCAGCGCGCCGACCAGCCAAAGTCAAAGAGCACGATGTCACCCTGGGCAATCGCGCCGTGTCGAGATTCCCAGTCGGTTATCCGCTTGCTGGAGACGTAATCGGCTTCCTGACAGGTGCGGCAATCGAGGTGAACGCCCCGGCCGATCAGATAGTTCACCGGGACCTGGTCTATGGTGACGTGAGCCTGCGGCTTCGCCTCGCTGATGAAGTGGGCCGGCGCATCCACATGCGTTCCGTTGTGCTCGTGCATCACGAGTTGATAACTCAGGGAGCGCCCGCCGTGCCAGTATGAGCCCCAGAGGTTGTGAAAGAACATGGAATGCGTGGGGAAGTGCGGCATGTGCTCTTCCAGGGTTTGGCTGAGATCGACGATGCGGGCCCCACGAAAACTGTTTAGCAGATTGGGTAGATCCATGTTTACCTCAGTGGTTGTCCGCCATGAAGTTTAAGCACCGCTCCAGCTCCTCACCCATGTGCATATTTGCAGCAGCATTTTTCCACGCGCTGCCCGTTGCTTCATCCTGCATTCGGAGCAACTGGCTGGCATCCAGCAAATCCTGGGGGCCTCCAGCGTGCAGCTTGAGCAAGAAAAGGTCGCGAGCCTGAACAACCCGGACGGGGGACCCTTCTACCTCAAAAGTCCGAGCATTACGAACTGCGTCCGCCTGCCAGCGGGCAGAGGAGAGGAGGAGATCACAGGTGAGCTGACCTCGGCCAACTGGGACTTGCACCACCACAACACCAAGAACGGGATCTCCAGGCGCTCCTTTTCGTGCGGTAGCAGGCAATCCGTCCGCAGTGAGTTGCTCTGCGAGCTTCGCCATTTCAGCAGGACTCAAGAGAATCAGCAAATCTAGATCTTTCGTTGCGCGCACGACATCGTAAAACGCAAGCGCGAGTCCGCCGATCAAGGAGTAAGATACTCCCAGGCTTTCAAGAACTCTTAGGATTCTTCGAAGGGCTTGAAGTAGCACGGAGTTCACGGCCTTTGGCAGCTAATTTAAGACACAAGTCCGACAAATCCACTGCCTCGCGCAGGCGCTCGGCAGGTGTGAGCTGCGCGGTGGCCAATTCTCGTTCCCGCCGAAGCTGTTCCATGAGGGCTGAAATTCTGCGCGGGCGCTGTTTCCTCATAAGGTCAGTTCCGCACCCCATGGTCCGTTTTTTTAGGCGTTCCCATAAATCGGTGGCGCCGCCCGTTCACAGGCATAGGCGCGGCGGCATCATGAACCGTTTCCGTCTTACTCCGCCGTGGCGAAATAGCCCGGTTTCCAGCGGCAGGTGACGCCTTTGCGCGCCAGCATGACGCGAATGTTTCGGTAGGTGCCGTCGAGGAAGTTATTGGTGGGCGTATACCCTATCTCGTACTGAGCTCCCAGCTCATGATTGATGGCCTCCATCGCATCGGCAATTCGCACCATTCGTTGCGCGGAGAATGTCCCGGTCTCCGCGCCCAGACCTTTATTCTGGGATGTTTCCCCAATCTGCCCATGGGATAGGTAGCCCGTTTCCAAGTCAGTGCCGGGCGCCTCGCGGAGCGGGAAAAACGCCCCGCCGCCCGTTCCCTCCGAAAGCTCTTCCAGAATCTCGTCCCCCGGATTCGAAAACCCGTAAGCCGCATTGCCGATGCTGTAGATCATCGTTTCGGCCTTTTTTGCCATGGAGATAGCTTCATCCAGGGAATGCTGGCTCTGGACGTCCAAACCATCGCTAATCAACACCAGGATTCGCCGTGTGTTCTCAGGGTCTCCGGCGTGCATCATCTTATCCTTGCACGCGAAATAGATGGCGTCATAAAGAGCCTTCCCGCCACCTGCCTTCAGCTCTTGAATCTTCTCGTTCAGGATTTCAGGGTCGCTAACAAAATCCTGGATAAGAGAACTGGAAGCATCGAAGGTCTGCAAGAAGATCTGGTTCTTGACGTTCCTCCCCTCCAGCATCTCGAAGACGAACCCGGTGGCCGCGTCCTTTTCAAACGCAAGTTGGCGCCGCGCGCTGTTGCTTGTATCCAGGATGAGCCCAATGCGGAGTGGCTGGTGGGACTCCTGGCTGAAGTAGCGGATGGTCTGGGGCCTCCCGTCTTCGTAGACCTGGAAATCACTTTGCGCCAAGTCAATGACGGGGAGACCGCGCTTGGTGAGGACGGTCACCGGGACGTTCACGACTTCCACCCGCACGCGAATCTTGTTTTTGCTTACGGGGGTGCCGGCCTCGCCAGGCCGAGTGGAAGTCTGCGGAGCAGGGTTGTTGCCGCCGGACGCCGCTGAGCTGGAAGGCGCGCTCTGCGCCCGAAGGAGACAGACCGTCACACCACACAGCCCAACCAGAAACACCAGCGCCCACAACTTTCGCCGAGCACTCTTCTTGAGCCCATCGCGCCGCGCTGGGCTTCCGTTCGCTTGTCCCGGGTTGAGGGCGCGCATACGCTCGGTCCTTCCTTGTTTCGGGGTCGGAATACCTCCCCGAATTCGCCACTTCCTATCTTACCTCAAACGCGTCGGAAAAGTTGGAAAGTCGAGAGTCGAAGGTCGAGGAGTTAAGAACTTCTCGACCTTCGACTCTCGACTTCTCAACTTGGCTTTTGAAACCGAAATACGCCTTCGGAATCCAATGGATTGTAATGACCGGCTTTTAAGACAGGAGGATTAATGGCAGCAGTTTTGGAAAAGGTATCCGACGAGAGTTCCGCGCCGCAAGGGAAGGGCGTTTTCAGCGCCGCCCCGCCCTCCGACGACGAATTGCTCGACGCCTATTCGCGCGCGGTGATCACTGCCGCAGAAAGGGTCAGCCCCTCGGTCCTCAACCTCGAAGTCCACCCGCCCGCCGAGGGAGGCCAGGCTGCGGACCCTCGTTTCCCGCAACAGGCGCGCGGGCATGGGTCGGGATTCATTTTTACGCCCGACGGCTTCATCCTCACCAACAGTCACGTGGTGCACAACGCGGGCAAGATCGAGGTAACGCTTACCGATGGCCGCCGCTTTCAGGCCGACTTGGTCGGGGACGACCCGGAAACGGATTTGGCGGTAGTGAGAATCGAGGCCGCCAACCTTATCCCCGCCGCGCTGGGTGATTCCCAAACGCTTCGCGTGGGGCAACTGGTGATCGCCATTGGCAACCCTTACGGTTTCCAGTGTACCGTTACGGCAGGAGTGGTGAGCGCGCTGGGCCGCTCGCTCCGCTCGCGCTCCGGTCGCCTAATCAGCAATGTGATTCAAACCGACGCCGCTTTGAACCCTGGAAACTCCGGCGGCCCGCTGGTCACCTCGCAGGGGCAGGTCGCGGGGGTCAACACCGCCATCATCCTCCCAGCGCAGGGGATTTGTTTCGCCATCGCGGTCAACACGGCTAAATTTGTTGCGGCCCGCCTGATCAGGGACGGAAAGATACGCCGCAGTTTCATCGGCGTGGCCGGGCAGGACGTTCCCATCCAGCGCCGCGTGGTGCGGTTGAACGGCCTCGAAGTCGACAGTGGCGTGCTGGTGGCCTCCGTGGAGGCAAACAGCCCTGCGGAAAAGGCCGGCCTGCTCGTAGGAGACGTGATTGTGGGCTATGATGATCATTCTGTGGGAGGAATTGACACCCTCCACCAATTGCTGACCGAAGAGAAAGTGGGCGTCCAAGCCGTCGTTCGAGTGATCCGCCGCGGCGAGAAACGGACCTTACACATTGTTCCGCAAGAATCGAGGGCCGGTCGCGATGAATAGCCAGAGGTTGAAAATGCCACACTTGTTTGATCCACTTGCTTTGCGAGGCGTGAAGGTCGTCAATCGAATCGCTGTTTCCCCCATGTGCCAGTATTCCTGCGTGGATGGATTCGCGAGCGATTGGCACTTCGTCCATTTGGGCAGCCGCGCGGTGGGCGGAGTGGGCCTTGTGCTCACCGAAGCGTCAGCCGTTGTCCCCGAGGGGCGCATAAGCCCGCAGGACCTGGGCATCTGGAGTGACGACCATATCGAGCCATTTGTACGCATCACGCGCTTCATCCATGAACAGGGAAGCGTGGCGGGCATCCAGCTTGCGCACGCCGGTCGCAAGGGGAGCACCTACCGTCCGGCGGAGAGCAGGCAGGGAGCCGTGCCGGCGACTGAAGGTGGCTGGCAACCGGTCGCGCCTAGCGCCCTCGCCTTTGACTCAGGCTACGCCGTACCCCAGGCGCTTACCGAAGACGGCATTCGCGCGGTTATCAGAGCGTTCGCGGACGCCGCAGAAAGGGCGCGGCAGGCCGGCTTTCGGATCGTGGAGATTCACGCGGCGCATGGCTACCTTCTCCACCAGTTTCTCTCGCCCTTCAGTAATAAGCGGACTGACCCTTATGGTGGGTCGTTCGAGAACCGCACGCGGCTGGTTCGCGAAGTCGTCGCCGCCATCCGCTCGAAGTGGCCCGAGCGGTTTCCGTTGCTCCTGCGGATTTCTGCCACCGACTGGGCGGCAGGCGGTTGGGATATCGAGCAATCCGTCGAACTGGTCCGCCAGATTGGACCACTGGGCGTTGACCTCATCGACTGTTCGTCGGGCGGCAGTGTTCCGACCGCGCGAATGCCCCTCGGCCCCGGCTACCAGACGCCGTTCGCCGAGCGCCTTCGCCGTGAAACCGGAGTGCCCACGGGCGCCGTCGGGATGATTACGTCGCCTGCGCAGGCCGACCACATCATCCGCACCGGCCAAGCCGATATTGTGCTCTTGGCTCGCGGGTTTTTGCGCGACCCTTACTGGCCATTGCGCGCCGCGCGGGAATTGGGGCAGAAGTTTGCCTGGCCCGTGCAGTATTTGCGGGCGGCGCCGGAAGGCTCGCCGGTGCGCACTTCAACACCTTGCGAGAGCCCTGAGGCCATGAAAAATGACAATCTTGGGAGGAACAAACAGCAGTGGTAGCGCGGACCTCCGGTTTTGAGGTCCGCGGCTCTTCCGCGGAGCATAGGAGGCAGCTTGAGAGTCGGATTCATCGGATTAGGGAATATGGGGTTGCCGATCGCGCGCAATCTGCTCAGGGCTGGCCATGAATTGACGGTCTACAACAGGACCCGGAGCAAGGCTGAAGCGCTTGCGGCGGCGGGCGCTAAGCTGGCGAATTCCCTAGCTGAGGCCAGCACACCCGGAGTGGTGATGACCATGCTGGCGGACGACCTCGCCGTCGAGCAGACGACTCTTGGAGACGGAGGCATTCTTAACAACCTCGCCAGCGGAGGAGTTCATGTCTCCCTCAGCACCATCAGCACGGCGCTTTCACGACGGCTTACCGTGGCGCACACCGCTCGCGGGCAGAGTTTCATCGCCTCCCCGGTCTTCGGGCGGCCGGATGCCGCCGAGGCAGCGCGGCTGGTGGTGGTGGCTGCGGGTCCGGCTGAGGCGATCGAACGCGTGCGGCCGCTGCTGGAAGCCATCGGCCGGAAACTCTTCGTGATAGGCACGGAACCGTACCAGGCAAACACGTTCAAACTCGCCGGTAACTTCTTGATCTCTTCCATGCTGGAAACCCTTTCGGAAGCATTTACACTTATCCGGAAATCCGGTGTCGAGCCGGCGAAGTTTCTGGAGATCCTCAACGGCTCATTTTTCCAATCGCCCATCTACGAAAATTACGGCAAAATCATCATCGGGGAGAAGTTTTCGCCCCCCGGCTTTGCCTTGCGTCTGGGTCTTAAAGATGTCCGGTTGGTGCTCGCCGCAGGGGAGGAAGCCGCTGTTCCAATGCCTGTCGCCAGTGTGATTCGGGACCATTTCGTGAGCGGCGTGGCCCGAGGATGGGGAGACATGGATTGGGCGGCGCTGGCTCGAGTGGTGGCGGAGGACGCGGGGCTGGGCTGAGGAGCCAGAAGTCAGAACGAAGGGTGAAGGTTAAAGGTTAAATTGTGAAGGGTAAAGGACAAAAGCAAGTATCAGCTTCTAACCCGTAGCTTTCCTCCTAAGCCCTTTACCCTTTGTGCTTGATTCTTCATTCTGACTCCTGACTTCTGACTCTTGCTCGCCACTACGGAGGTGCTCGAACAATGCGCATCGCGATTGCCGCGGACCACGCGGGCTTCAAGTTGAAGCAGGATTTGGTGAATTACCTCGGGGAGTTGGGTCACACGGTTACGGATCTCGGGACGAACAGCGAAGCCCCTGTGGATTATCCCGATTATGCTGCGGCGGTGGGTGATGCGGTTCGAGGGGGAGTGGCTGAGCGGGGAGTTTTGATTTGCGGCAGCGGCGTGGGCGCCTCGGTGGCCGCCAACAAGCTTAGGGGCATCCGAGCGGGCCTCTGCCATGATACCTATTCTGCGCACCAGGGGGTCGAGCATGACGACATGAATGTGCTCGTCCTGGGCGCGCGCGTGATCGGGCCGGCGCTTGCCCAAGAACTCGTCGCCGCTTTCGTGCACGCGACATTCTCGGGCGAAGAGCGGCACGTGCGGCGTCTGAATAAAGTCAAGGCGCTGGAGGAGCCCGGGGGCATGGCGTAAGAGGCTGAAACTGGAAAATGGAAACTGGAAACTGGAAAATGGAAATGGTCCAAGCTTTGTGAGTAGCGCTCCGCCGCTTCTAATTTCCATTTTCCAGTTTCTATTTTCCAACTTTGATTTTCCGGTCAACGGTAGGGAGGAGCACAATGAAGGCAATTCGCGTTCATGAATTCGGTGGCCCGGAAGTGATGAAACTGGAGGAGGTGGCGGACTTCACGCCTGGCCCGGGCCAGGTGGTGGTGAGTGTGAAGGCGGTTGGTGTGAACCCTGTTGATAGTTACATCCGCACGGGTACGTATTATCTGAAGCCCCCGTTGCCCTATACGCCGGGCATGGATGCGGCGGGGACTGTGGAGGCGGTGGGTGAAGGCGTGGAAAGCGTCGCGGTGGGTGAGCGTGTGTACGTTGGCGGAACGCTGCGCGGCGCCTACGCCGAGCAGGCGCTCTGCGACGCCGCGCAGGTTCACCACCTGGCCGAGCGGGTGACCTTTGCGCAAGGGGCCGGTGTGAATGTTCCCTACGCCACTGCCTACCGGGCGCTTTACAACCGAGCACACGGGCAGCCTGGAGAGACCGTCCTCGTCCATGGCGCCAGCGGCGGCGTGGGCATAGCTGCGGTGCAGATGGCGCGCGCGGGGGGGCTCACCGTGATCGGGACAGCAGGGACGGAGAAGGGACTTAAGCTGGTGCTCGAGCAGGGTGCGCACCACGTCGTGGATCACCGCCAAGAGGGCTACGCGGAGGAAATCATGGCCTTAACGAAGGGCCGCGGCGTTAATGTCATCCTTGAAATGCTGGCCAACGTGAATCTGGCCAAAGACCTCACTCTGCTCACCATGCGCGGCCGCGTGGTGGTGATCGGGAATCGCGGCAGCATTGAAATCAATCCTCGGGCCACCATGCAACGCGACCTGAGCATCCTTGGGCTTACCTTGTTGAATGCCACCAAGGAGGAGTTGGTCAGCATCCATGCGGCGCTCGTCGCGGGCCTGGAAAGCGGAACGTTGAACCCAGTCGTCGGCCGCGAGATGCCGCTGGCAGAAGCACCGCTTGCTCATCGGGCAGTCATGGAACCCGGCGCTTACGGAAAGATCGTCCTGATCCCTTAACAGACCATCCAAGGTCAAGCGCGAATGACCTTGCGAAAATCCGGTCCTGGGTCTGTTTGCGGCCAGGCGCCGATACAGCAGTTGAGCCACCTCGCTCTACCGCAGGGCAATGTACGTGATCGATCCAGCGAGTGCTGTGGTAACGCAAAGCCCCTCGAACGGGACCTCTGGGGAGCCAGGCGTTGCACTTCTACGGGTACGGCCGTTGCACGCCCGGGCGTAGCGCCGCGCCTATGTGCCACTCAATGCGGTGATTTGATGCTCTCAAGGTTCCGCAACGACCGATTTATTCCTGGTTTGGTGTCAATCTCTCTGAACAACATCAGAGATTTCTGGAACATCTCCCCTGCCTTCACCAAATCCCCGCGACCCCTTAAGATTTCGCCGAGGTTCCCGTATGCATTCGCCATTCCCTCTTTCCCGCGGAAGCTTTCAAAGAGCGCAAGAGCCTTGCGATGCATTCCCTCTGCCTGCGTCAGGTCGCCGCGTTTCTGAAAGACGAGACCCAAGTTTCCATAGTCATTCGCCAAGCCTTCCTTGCTGCCAAGATTCTCATCGAGTGCCAAGGCCCTGACGAATTTGTCCTCGGCCTCGTTCATATCGCCACGCGCCAAATATAGAGACCCTAAGCTCCGATAATTATTTGCCATCCCCTCAGTTCGACCGAGTTCTGCATTCATCGTGAGGGCCAAGCGCAGCATTCTTTCCGCCTGGCCTAAGTTTGATTGGAGCTGATAAAGCACACCCAAGTTGCCGTAGTCCGTCGCCAGACCTACTTTGCTGCCGAGTTTATTGTGAAGCGCCAAGGCGTTCTGGTAGTTTTCCTCAGCAAGAGTCATATCCCCGCGGGCACGGTAAACCGCAGCAAGATTTGTGTAAGTGTCCGCCACTCCCGCCTCATTGCCAAGTTCTCGAAAAAGGACTAAGCCCTTCTGGAACGCCTCCTCGGCCTGCGCCAGGCTTCCGCGCGTGGTATAGACGCCACCGAGGCCGCAGTAGTTGGCTGCCACCCCCTTTTTGCGCCCGAGTTCAATATTGATTGCCAACGCCTTGAAATACATTTCCTCTGCTTGGTCCAGGTCTCCCCGTATCTGGCGTATCACGCCGAGGTTGGTATAATCTTGGGCCATTCCCTCCTTAGCACCCATCCGCTCATCAAGTTCCAGAGCCTTGTGATGCATTTCCTCTGCCTGCTTCAAGTCCCCGCGCAAGCCGCACGCTACCCCCAGGTTGCCGTAGACCCCGGCCAGCAGCGCGTTATTGCCAAGAGCCTGCCCGATTTGCAGGGCTGTGTGGAACTTCTCCTCTGCTCTTCGTAGGGAACCGACCTGTAGGTAAAATGCGCCGTAAGCATTGATTATCCACGGCTCGCGATAAACCGAAACAGCCTTGGAAAACAATTCCTCCGCCTCAGTCAGATGTCCGTTTGCCGCTGCCTCAGAAGCTCTGCCCGCGTACTCGATCGCGACCTGCCTGAGCTTGGTCTCGGCGTCACGGTGGGAATTCTCAAGCTTGCTTATCTGTTCGCGCAGTCTTTGGATTTGCGCCAGCAGCTCGGAAGAGAGCGGTCCGGGCATCGGAGGTGCCCCTGGAGTAAAGCCATCGAGCCACTGTGCGATGTGCTTCATGACCGCGTTTTCCCATTCCCCAGCATCTGCATAGCGCGTGTACAACAGAGCGCGCTCCTGTTCCACCCTCCTGCGGAAAGCCAGTACCTTCTGGAGCTGCTCCCCGGGGTCTGAAAGCATCTCTTCGCAAACATCACGGAAATAGAGAAGTATCTGCGGGGCGGCGTGCTGCTTGTGCAGGCCGCGAGCCAGCTCATACTCTTCTTCCGTCCCCGACGAAACCGGCAGCCCTTCAGCTGGCGGCGTCCCCCAGCGCCTCCAGAGGAGCATCACAAAAAGGTCACATTTTTCCACATCCTTGTTAATGAGCGCCTGCGGCCGGCCCATGCCGGGGAGGGTATCCTCCCAACCGAGGGGTTCCAGGTGGACTCTCATGGCGTGCGCCTTAATTTCATTGAGTCTTTCGAGGATTCTAGGGAATAGCTTGCGCTCCTCCTGGAGGTCGCCTGGCGAGGCGATGAAGGCCCGCTTTATCTGGTACTTATTTCCATCGAATTGTTGGGTCATAACGACGGCTCGTCTCGGCTTTCCGTCTTCAGTCGGGGCATTAGCCTGCTGCCAATATACACCTGCCAGGGTGGCAGCACAACCGGCGCGGGCTGACGCAGGGCGCAGCCCTACTGCTTACCGAGTTTCCCAACCAGGGTTGTCTACCGGCGTCGTCATTGTAGTTCTTAGGCTTCATTTTGCACACGGTTAGTTTGAAATCGCTGTTGTCTGACGACTATAAGAGGATAAAAGTCAGTCGGCTTCGAAGGACTATGCTGAGGATATAGCTCGTCTATCAGATATCAGAATTGCAAAGACTCGAACGCTTGCACCACGCAAGAGACAGACTCCTTCAACTTATTGATAACTGGAACAACCAGTTGACCCTCACAGGGAACGTCCGGTGGGAACAACATTTCTGCCGATGTATGACCCTTGTCTTTAACTGTGAGATTGCCTTCCAACCCAATGGGAAAGAGGCGGGAAGTGCTATCGGTAATAAAGTGACAGTTCTCCCCAAAACTTATGTGTTCATCATTTTCGACGCGAAGACCCCGGAAGGCCCTCATTGCAAAAACTGGGATAATGAATTGATGCTTATCCAGGATGTCGAGATGGTGAAGTGCCCAGATGGCATAATTCCCATCCCGGTAGGGTTTTATATCATCCCGAATCAAATTGCAGATTTCGAGCGCGGCCTTCTTTTCGAGTTCACCAAGGGCGGCTTCAAGTTCCTCCCGGCCTTTACGGATTGGAAATGTTGTCCTTTTCTCTGGGGTTCCCCCAAAGCGGATTATGGTTTGTCGAAGGAGAACATCAAGAGCGCTTCTGAGGTTGTGAATAGCGTCACCAATGACCAGAGAGGCCTCGCCGCTGAGAACTTTATTCTCGTTAATTGTAAAGCGAAGGTGGTTCTTCCCTCCGTGAACTTCTACGCTCACGGAGTAAGAATCGAAACGGCTCAACCCCTCCGCAATTTCATTGAGTTCGAGCATGTGCTTCTCGGCCCTTGCGATCTTTAGTCGAGGGGAGAACGGCGAAAGCCGAGACCGGTCATGCATATGTGGCACGGTAAGAGTTTAGCACGCTCTGTCAGTCAAGTATGTTGCTGCCCTAATTACAAAGAAACCCAAATTCCAGCAGGTGCGAGGCGCAGTCTACCATTTAGCTAAGTAGGAGGCACTCCAGCTTCTGGCCTGCTGAAACAACCGGATAAGCACGAGTCACCTAGCGTTTGTCGACGAATCCACAGGGGTAAGCGGAAGCGGGGGCGCAGAGTTTGTGCAGTTCAAACTGTGCGGCTCTTATTTTGATGAACGTCCATTCGTTGGTTGCATGTGGACTCGACGCTGTTCGGCCAATCTTGTCATCGCTGAATGTCACGCATCATGATCGGACTTGGCCCGCGAAGAGCAAAAAGCCGCAGAGTTTCTGAGAAGTGAAACTCTGCGCTGCTATCTTTCCCGAAGCTTGAAGGCCCACTCCAGTTGGCGAGATAAAGCGAATGCGAAGCATTGCAGCCATCGGCAGCATTTTTCTCCTCGGGGTTATCCTGTGGAGCGGGTTCGAGACTATTATTTCGCCCCGGCGGGTCAGGCGGGTGCTTGCCGCAGTGCGGCACGCAGCGGTTTTTTCTGGACGAGCGAAACAACCTTTCGCCCCGACCGGCGTTGTCGCTTTCTTGCGGCGGCGAGAATTGCTTTCACGTCAAAGCCGTACTTGGCAGCTTGTTCCTCGCGAAGGCGCCGCACCTCGTCCACAATGTAATCATCGGCCATGGAAAGCTCTCCTAAAACAGTTCCTCCGGCGTGCAAATTACCGGGGACTCCCGATCGTACTGCCGACAGATATTCGCTACGGCTCTGGTTCGGAATGGTCGTTTCCATGTAGAGTCTTTGCTTCATCAGCTTATCGCTGGTGCTCATCGGCGGGGGCTGGCCGCCCGTCCACTCGACGACCTTGTCAGGCGGCGGGTGGTGTCGGATATTCGCAGGAGAGATCGGAGGGCCTCGTTTACTGCCGCCGAGTTGCGGAACACCTTGGCCACATCCGGCTCCAGGACCGCAACGTTCGCGCCTTCCCTCATGATGCGACGGTAGTACTTGCCGCGGACGGCCGTCGAGTAATCGAAGTTATACTCCGGGCGCATGTCATCCGGCTGGGCCGGGCACTTCGCCTTCATGACGTTTCCTTTCGCGGAGGGTCGCGCGACGTGCGCTGATTACGCGCGTGGCGCCGCCTCGCTCAACATGGCTGACGACGAGCAGCCGGCCGCGGGCTGAATACCCCACCGTGATCAGCCGGCTCTCTTCTTGCGAATGGTCCGGGTCTCCAAAGGTCGCAGCCAGGGGGTCGTAGAAGACGGTCACAGCTTCGTCAAATGATACGCGGTGTTTCTTGACGTTCGATGTGGCCTTGCTCCCATCCCACTCAAAGCGCATTATACCATTTTCTCCTGTGTGGCCTTGGCCGATCAACTATCCTCGCAATAGCGCCGATTTTCAAGTCGGCAGATGGAAAGCGCGGAGAGAGTGCCACTCATCTCTGAGCCGCGGGCTGGCGCAGACGTTTGCTCTTTAACGTCTGCGATCTGCCGGAGGCACGTCCGGCAAGGGTTGTGATGAGACGACCCGGCAACGTCCCCCGGTCCCTTCGGGAGATCGCAGACCCCAAACTGCGGGGTCTGCGCCAGCCCGCCCGCTAGCGAAAATCTTCTCACTACTGATTCGAGAGGCGAGGTAACATTGTATCCTTCACTGAGCTCAAAGGGCCTCGCTAGTTGCCGAGAGAAAGCGAATGCGAAGCATTGCAACCATCGCCGGCATTATCCTCCTCGGGGTCATCCTGTGGGACGGGTTCGAAACTATTATTTTGCCCCGGCGGGTCACGCGCCGCGTACGGCTGACGAGGCTATTCTATCGCTGCACCTGGATTCCCTGGTCGGCTGTGGCCAGGTGGATGAAGCCCGGGAAACGCCGGGAAACATTTCTCAGCATTTACGGGCCACTCTCTCTGTTGCTGTTGTTTGTCATGTGGGCAGTAGGATTGATCTTCGGTTTCGCCTTGCTCCACTGGGCCGCAGGGTCCGCAGAGATTTCGTTCCGCGAATCGTCCACTTTTTGGACTGACATGTATATGAGCGGGACGACCTTCTTCACGCTGGGCCTCGGCGACATCACCCCGCACACCCGCGCCGCGCGGTTCATTACCGTGTTTGAATCAGGAACCGGCTTCGGCTTCCTCGCCATTGTCATCTCTTACCTGCCCGTGCTTTACGGCGCCTTTTCGCGGCGAGAAGTGAATATCTCGCTTCTGGACGCGCGTGCCGGCTCTCCTCCCACGGCCGCAGAGCTTGTGCGGCGGCACGTTTGCAGCCGGAACCTGGAAGCGCTCGGCCAGTTCCTTCGCGATTGGGAAGTGTGGTCGGCTGAACTCATGGAGAGCCACCTTTCTTTTCCCGTGCTCTGCTATTTCCGCTCGCAGCACGACAACCAATCCTGGCTTGCCGCTCTGACCACCGTCCTTGACACCTGCGCCCTGCTGATATCTTGCGCAGAGGGCGCTCTCCAGTGGCAGTCACAGCTTACCTTCGCGATCTCACGACACGCTCTTGTGGACCTTGCTCAGGTCATGCACATTCCACCAAAACAACCCGTCGCAGATCGCCTGTCCGACGATGACCTCGAGCAGTTGCGTGGTCTTCTTTCCTCCGCGTCTGTGCCGGTGTGCAGCAGGGCGGCCGCCGAGCAGAAGTTGCGGGATTTGCGGCGGATGTATGAGCCCTACATTGCCGGGTTTTCGGAGCGGCTTCTAATGCCTTACCCTGCCTGGAACGTTGCGGCCGGGCGGGCTGACAATTGGAAGACCAGCGCCTGGGAGAGAATCTCCTCCGCCTCCTCTGCGCCGATGGGTGCTCCAGTGGATGAAGAGCATCGCTGAGACACGATGCGGCGCACCTTCGGGTCGCAACATACCTGGGTGAGCATCCGAGGGGAGACAATGAAAATGCCTACTTACCCTTTGGAGCATTTGTTTTTGTTGGCTCTGCTGTTGGCAGGGGTCTTTTGCTGTGGATGACGTTGTATCCGACTTCGTAGCAATACACACTTGCGGGGACAAACGGTATTTTAATGCCGCCGACGTTGCAAGTAAGTGTCTTCGTTCTAGACGTAACCAGGACGTCGCTCAAACCGTTCGCCTGGCAAAAACTAAGAAGGCTCTTCAATTCGTCAGGTTTGTCACAATAGCGATCTGACCATTTCACCTCGACCGCCCATGCCACTTTTTGTTTAGGGTCAAGGTGCACTATGTCAACTTCCCCGTCATGCCATCTGGCGTAGTAAAGGGGAGTATCGCTATGAAACCACTGGGAAAAAATCGAGGTCTCGGCGAGCGATGCGACCGCGCCATCGTCTGCCTTCAATGGCGAGAACAACGCCGCACGCATGGATGGATTTGTGAGATAAACTTTGAAGAAATTGGCCCTCCGAAACCTCTTCGCATTGCGGTCAACGCGGTGGACCACCTTTATCAAGAAAGCCGCCTCAAGATACTCGATGTACCGTTTTAGGGTATTCTTTGCCACACCAGAATTTTGGGAGAGTGCCCCGAGCGAAATCTCATTCGCCGTATTGAAAGCGAGAGTGGTGAACAGGTAGTTCAGTTCCTGAATATCGCCGATTCCATAGAGGCTCGGGAGGTCTCTCAATAGCACCTTGTCGATAATATCGCTCTTGATGAAACGGGCTGGGTCGGCTTGAACCTGAGGCGAGAAAATTACTTCCGGATAGCCCCCAAAGTTCAGGTAGGAGAGAAACTGTTCGTTTAATTGTTCAACGTTCTTTGTCACGAAATAGCTTTCTTGGCTTTTCTCATCCTCTTTCTCAAGTGCCTCCTCCAAGAGGTTGGTCTTATTCAAAAGATACAGGTACTCGTAAAAGGTCAGAGGAGGAAGAAGGAAATCCGTGAAGCGGCCGGCCCCCGATTCCGTGCTTTTCAGCCGCAACGCGGCAGCGGCGGAACCCGAGCCTATGAATTTGATATTCGGATATGTATCAACGAGGGACTTAAGATGTACCTCCCACTTGCGTAAGTATTGGATTTCGTCAAAGAATATGAAAATCCGTTGTGATTTGTAGTCCGCACCGCTCGACTGGCCATAAAACTCGAGTAGGTTTTCCAGGCTGAGGCCGTTATAAAGTGGATGGTCAACAGAGAGATAGCAAACTGATTCTGGCGGCACGCCTTCATCGAGAAGAGCTTGCACAGCGTGATGAATCATCACGGTTTTACCGACGCGCCGGGGACCCATTAAAACGACGGCCCGACGCACCGAATGTGTATTGACCAGAGGGAAGAAGAGATCAAAGTAAGGACGCGGTTTCATTTTTCGGTGGAATTCGGCGATATTGCGATCGCCGTCCCACCAGGGGTTTTCCGTTCGGATCCGTCGAATAATGTCTTCTGGCGAAATCGCCTGCATGTACGCAACATACACCTGTTGAGATATAAAGTCAACGCGCTGATTCTAGTTGGCTTCCAGGAGCTAAGTTAAGCTAAATCAATAGATTACAAGCTCATGGAAATGCCACTTCAAAACCCAGTGCGGCGAAATGCATACACATTTCGGCAAGAAACCGGTGCACCGCTGTCCGCCTTCCGTATTCAAGAGCTCGCGCAGGCTGGGAAGTGGAAAGCCTGGACTCGGGGTGGGCTGAAGGGTCCCCCCCTCTGCACCTACGCGAGCCGAAGGACCCTTTTCTGTTGAGATTAGGACAGCCTCGGCTTTAGGCGCCACGAGTCAGCGAGTCGCGCGCGTGGTATACTGATTCCTTAGGGTTGGTGAGCAAGAGTATTCAGGGCGGGCCGTGGCGCTATGGCGTCCGGGGCCTAGACGGGCATCCCACACAGTTTTCTAAATTCTTCAAAAGGAGCACACCACTATGGCTGTTCGAACGGCGGAAGCCGAATGGAAAGGGAATTTACGGGAAGGGCAAGGCACGGTGAAGCTGGGGAGCGGAGCTTACGAGGGCAGTTACTCCTTCGCTTCGAGATTCGAAACCGGGAAAGGGACCAACCCCGAGGAGTTGATCGGGGCCGCGCACGCCGGGTGCTTTTCGATGGCCCTATCGGCTGGCTTGTCCAAAGCTGGCTTCACCCCTACGCGCGTCCACACTACGGCCAAAGTGCACCTCGAGCCCGTCGAGGGCGGATTTGGCATTACCAAGATCGAATTGCACACTGAGGCGCAGATTCCGGGAATCGACAACGCGACCTTTCAGCAGCAGGCGGAAGCCGCCAAGGAGGGCTGCCCGGTTTCCAAGGCCCTCGCCGCTACCCCGATCACGCTGGAGGCAAAACTCGTTTGAGGGGTGCCGAAGAAGTCAGGAGTCAGAATGAAGTGTGAAGGGTAAGGTGTGAAGGGTAAAGTCTGAAGGGTAAAGTGTGAAGGGTAAAGGGTAAAGGGTAAAGGGTAAAGGACAAAGGCAAGTCTCACCTCCTAACCCTTATGGTCCACCCTTCACCCTTCCCCATTCATCCTTTACCCTTTATCCTTTACCCTTTATCCTTTACCCTTCCCCATTTATCCTTCACCCTTCCCCCTTTATCCTTTACCCTTTATCCTTTACCCTTTATCCTTTATCCGAGGGTTCGAGTGCACACGCACAGCCACTTTCGGAGGCCGGACTGGGTTGTCAAGGTTGCGCTGCTGGTGACGCTGGCCCTGGTGGTGACTGAATTCATAACGGGCCATCTCGCGCACAGCCTGGCGCTCATCAGTGATGGCTGGCACAAGCTGACGGACCTTCCGACGCTCGTCCTCGCCTGGATTGCTCTTTACTTCGAACGCAAACCTCCCGATCATCAGAGAACTTATGGCTACCAACGCGCGGGTGTGCTGGCGGCCTTTGTAAATGCCCTGCTGCTGGTGGCAGTTGCCGTCGGCATCTGCTACGAGGGTTACCAGCGAATTCTGAGGCCGGAACCGGTCGCCGCCCAAGCCATGTTGGTGGTGGGGATCGCAGCTTTTGTCATCAACGGAAGCATTTCACTCATGTTGGCCTCCGGCCGCAGCGACTTGAACCTGCGCGCGGTTTTCATCCACAATTTGGGCGATGCGCTCTCCAACCTCGCTCTCGTCGCCGGAGCCTGGCTGATCCAAAGGACTGGGCAATGGCTGATCGACCCTGTGATCGCATTCCTGGTTTCCGGCATGATCGTATGGACAGCTCTGGGAGTGCTCACGGAATCGACGAATATCCTCCTCGAAAGCCTTCCCAAGGGTATGAGTCTGAAACGGGTGGCGAGCGCACTGCTGGAGGTTCCGGGCGTGCGCGAGGTCCACGATATTCATATTTGGAGCCTGGGAACTCAGTCGCATGCGCTCTCGTGCCACGTCCACATCCTGGACATGCCGACGTCCGAGAGTGAAAGAATCTGCCAGAGACTGCGCGACGTTTTAGCCAGCGAGTTCGGCATCACGCATTCCACCATCCAATTCGAACACACCCACTTGCCCGGCGACTTTCACCGCTACATGCCCCACCCCGCCCCCAGCAACGAGGGCGGACAGAAGTAAAGCAGTAGGCAGTAAGCAGAAGGCAGTCGGTGATCGGCAGAAAGCACAAGAAAGACCTACTTTCCGGTTATGGCCGTTTAACCGGCCAAGTGGATCATTCCCAACTGCGCCGTTGCCCGCCCGGAACATTGGTTTGCCCTGAGAGTCTTTCGAGAAACCCTTGGGCGAGGAGAGCGACCTCCTTCACTCCCCGACGGCCCTCGCGGGTGATCATTCGAGACCGATTCTTCCCCAGCAATCCCACGACGCCTTATCAATGGACACCAACAGGGAAGCGCGGAGGGGGACCTCCACAGATTCCGAAGGAAATGACGTAGTGGGTCACGGGATCGAATGCCATGATAAAGCGGGAACCGTCTGCAAGCGGGATGATGGCCGAGTACCAGGAATAACCCAGGGCAGAAAGGCCATGGGGCTGGGGGTTTTCACCGCAGCCGAATTGACCGTGATGAGGAGGCTCATCGAGAGCGAGCGTGATGTGGGAATTGCCCAGCAAGCGCCGCGTACTTTTCGAGAGCGTGGAAGCCTTGGCCAGATCTTCCACCGTGAGTTGCAGTGGATGCGCCGCATCCAGCTTCCCAGCGCCGGATTGGACTTTCTGGATTGCTTCAACGATCTGAAAGAGCGCTGTCCATTTTGGGTCCTGGGCTGCTTGACTCACAAAGGTGTAGAAGGCCAGCGAAGCAAAGCTGCACAGAAACGCCGTCGTGGCCAAAGGCAGCAGACTCCTGACCACAGACAACGCTCGGTCCTGGAGCTGCGCCCGAAACAGCCGGTAACTCTGGACGACCGCGTAGAACAGCGTCGGAACCAATATCGTTGTGGTTAGCACGAGTGCTGCTTGTGCGCTGTCTGTCATGTTGGTTGATGCAGCATGGATGAGTTTGAAGAATGCGGTGGAACCGAAGCGCGAAACAGCGGCGGCGAATTTTGCATTTGCGAAGGGATCGAACCTTGAAAAAAACAAGTTCGTGAGCGCGGGTCCCGCCCACTTGCCGAGCTGCACGGCGAAATAGAGGGCGATCATCACCGGAAGAACCCAGAGCACAGCAGGCACCGTCCCTTTGACCGCGCACGCGCACCAGAAGGCGGCAAAAGTCAGAAGGGCCCCCACCAGCAAAAGCATGTGGGACGATTCCAATAATCTGCCGGCGATCAAAAGCGGGACCAGCCCGGCGCCCACAAATCCTGCGAACAGCGCCACGCACAGCTTGATGAACCACTGGCGGCGGGCCGACACCGGCAAGGTAAGGTGCCACAAGTGGGTCCCCGACGTTCTTTCTTCCCCCAGCGACAGGCTCCCGGCGAGAATGGCTATTATCAACGTACCGATCACAGCTACACTGACCACCGCGGACTCGAAATTCCTGGTTAATCCCTGCGGATGCAGCAACCCCAACAGGGTCACGCATGCCCAGCCCACCGCAGTCAACAAGCTGATCAGCCAGACCGGCCGCAGCAAACGGAATTCCTTGCGGAACAGGTTGAGAACCGCTCCCGTGGGGCGGCAGCGCAGCCAGCCCACCCATGCGGCTGGCAACACGTCCGGACCGGCCGTCAGCAGATCGCCACCCGCCATGTCGCCTATGGCCTGAAACTTCGCCAGCTTTCGCCAGCCTAGCCAGAGCATTAAACCGGCATAGCCCAAAAACACGAAGCTCATGGTCGCTATAAACGTCGAGGCGGGCAGCTTGCTGTGTCCCCTTCCCCAAAATAAGACCTGATACCCGAGAACAACGACGAAATTGTAGACCCCAAAACTAAGAACCACGCCGCCGACAATTGATCTGGTGAAGAGAGTCCAAAAGGGAGCCGAAGCCACAAAGACGATGGCGGCAGCTGCGGCGTACCCCCAAATCCCCCGATCCATATGAACACCGCTCGCCCTCCAGGAAGAGAGGATAATCAGGGCAGCGGTGAAGACCACAATGGCCGTAATGCTCAACTTCTCGCGCCAGATTTGCATTCGGCTGATGGGTTGAGAAAGCAGGAGGGAAAAAGTCCGGTTTTGGAATTCGTTTCCGAAGGGGAGAGTGGCCAATAGCAATATACCGAGAACAAACACCAAATAGCTAACCTCACCAAGTGGCTGCGGTGGATGAACCAGCGTCAACGCGCCCGCGCACACCACCGCGCACCAGGGCCAGACGAGCGGACGGGCTTCCTTATACATTCTCTGGGCGTTCATGTTCGTCTCCTGTTCTCGTAGGGGCAGGCCTCGTGCCTGCCCGACCCGTCGGCATGGCCGACATCCGGGCACCCGCGAGGGGTGCCCCTACGACTTCAAGATCGCGACGAAGATTTCCTCGAGTGTCAGTGATTCCGTCGTGAGCGCCTCGGGATTATGTTCTCGCAAGCGCTCCATCAATTCGGGGCCCGAGCCATTGGCAATCAATTCCAGTTCACGACCGTCGCGGCGCACGCGCAATGCCGCGTGGAGGTCGATTTCCGGCGGCGCTTGTGCGAAGCGGGCGCGAATCTTCTGATAACGCTCGCGGGCCTGGTCGGCGTCGAGGGTCGTCAGCACGCTGCGGCCGTGATCGATGAGCGTGAAGTCGTCAATCAATCCCTCGAATTCGGTGATGAGGTGGGTGGAAACCAGGATCGTGCGCTTGCCCGGAACGCCCTGCTGGTACGCGCCGATCACCGCCTCGATGAACTCGCGGCGAACGATGGGGTCCAGGCCCGAGGTTGGCTCGTCGAGCACCAGCAGGTCCGTCTCCGGGCAGACCGCGGCGACGAGCGCCACCTGCGTCCGTTGGCCCTTCGACAGATCTCCGGTGCGCTGCGCCGGATCGAGCTGGAAACGCTCAAGCAACTCTTGCTCCGTCTGCCGGTTCCAATGGGCGCGAAATGAAGCGAGGTAATCCAGGGTTTCGCGCACGCTCATCCACGGATAGAATGCCACCTGGTCCGGCACGTAAGACAGAAGGCGTTTCACTTCCACTTCGTGTTTTGCCGGATCGAGACCGAAGACGCGCACCTGGCCGCTCTGCGGACGCAGCAAATTGAGCAGACACTTTATGGTGGTCGTCTTGCCCGCACCATTGCGGCCGAAGAGTCCGTAACAGCGGCCGGGTTCGACCGTCAGGCTCAAGTTACGGACCGCCTCTCGGCGCCCGTAAGCGTAAGTGAGGTTTTCGATCTGAATCGGGAGAGTCGGAGATTTCATGGCTGGTCAATCCTCCTTATGGTCTTCATGGGCGCGTCGTTTGTCGTCGAGCACATCCAGCCGCGCACGGATCAATTCCAGGAATTCATCGTGGGGCACCTGCAAATGGTGCGCTTGCACAATGGCCTGGTCGATGTCCTCGATCAGCAACTCGCGCCGGACCTTCTTCCGTAATGCCGATTGATTCTCTTTCAGGAAACTACCCCGCCCCGGCAGAGTTTCAATTACGCCCTGACTTTCGAGTTCCGCATAAGCTTTGGCAATCGTGTTGCGGTTGACGCGTAGTTCCTCAGCCAGAGGACGGATAGATGGGAGCGCCTCGCCGGGCCGCAGCGCCCCTGAGGCGGCGGCGGCCCTGATCTGATCCACGATCTGGAGGTAGATTGGCATGCCTGACTTGAAATTGATTTGAAGTATCATGTTCGTCTCACTGTCATAGGACTCTATGACAGATGGCCGAAGATGTCAAGAGAAATCTTTTGGGGCTCGTAGTGGGTTAAATTACCGTGACGGATGGCAGCGGACAGGGACGCCCCCAGTCGCCGAGCGTAATGGCGCAGCGTATCCCGGTTCGCTTGGATGGGCCGCGCACTCAGACACTATTGTTCACAGCATGCAACCACCTGGACGTGTCAGCTTATCGTAGATTGATCAGGTCCGGGTTCGAATCGAAATCCTCTCGACGAAATACGCGTGATCTTTTCCTGCCGCGGCGGTACAGGCGAGTGGTATGCGGATCGGCGTGGCCGGCTGGGCGCTGAAGGTCTTCTGGTGGTGCCCCCTGTCCGAGGAGGTCGGTAATCGCATTAACGCGGAAGGAGCGCGGGGAGAGCACGCCGGGCGGGCCCGCGTCAGGGAACCGGCGTCAGTGGTATCAGGCGCCGAGGCTTTACGAACTGCTTTCCGCACAATCCTTGGGGTTTAAAGTGGCTCTGCCGGGGATCGTAAGTGTAAAGTCGAATCCCACGGCTTGAATGGGCTTAGCAATGGATAACGAGGTCGGTCAGCCAGATGCTTGCGCAGGATCGCCTTGACCCCCATCGCCCCTGTGGCAAGCGAGGCCTGCCAATCACCGCCGACTGCTCACTCCCTTCTCCTTTCTGCGTACTGCTTTCTGCCTACTGCCTACTGCGTACTGCCTACTGCTTACCGCTTACTGCCTACTGATCTTCTCGAGGCCGTCAAAGTAGGGCCGCAGGGCCTCGGGAATGATGATCGAGCCGTCGGCCTGCTGGTAGTTTTCTACGATCGCCACCCAAGTCCGTCCGACGGCCAGCCCGCTGCCATTGAGAGTGTGAAGGAATTCCGTTTTGCCCCCCTTGGCGCGCCGGAAGCGAAGGTTCGCCCGGCGGGCCTGGAACGCCTCGAAGTTTGAGCAGGAGGATATCTCTTTGTACTCGCGGGCGGCGGGAAGCCAGACTTCCAGGTCATAGGTTTTGGCGGAGCTGAAGCCCAGGTCGGCCGTGCACAACGTCACCACGCGATAGGGAAGCCCCAGCCGCTGAAGGATGGCTTCGGCATTGTGAGTAAGAGACTCGAGCTCTTCATAAGAGCTTTCAGGAAGGGCGAACTTCACCAGTTCGACTTTCTGGAACTGATGCTGGCGGATGATTCCACGCGTGTCCTTGCCATAAGAACCCGCTTCACTGCGGAAACAGGCGGTCCACGCGCAATGCTTCACCGGCAGCTTTTCGGCCTCCAGCACCTCTCCTGCGTACAGATTAGTGACCGGGACTTCCGCGGTGGGGATCAGCCAGTAATCTGTCCCTTCGAGCTTGAAGAGGTCTTCCTTGAACTTCGGCAAGTTGCCGGTGCCGAAAAGGCTGGCGGAGTTCACGATAAAGGGAGGAAGAATCTCGGTATAGCCGTGCTCCTTCGTATGCATATCGAGCATGAAGTTGGCCAGAGCTCGCTCCAGCTTTGCCCCCAAGCCGGCGTAAACCGCGAAGCGGGCGCCGGCGATTTTTCTGGCGCGCTCGAAATCCAGGATGCCCAGGGCGGGGCCCAGGTCCCAATGCGCCTTCGGCTCGAAGTCGAACTGACGCGGCTGGCCCCAACGCCGGACCTCCTGGTTGTCCGCTGGACCCCGACCGGCGGGGACGCTCGGGTGCGGCAAGTTGGGAATGTTGCGCAGGAGTTCCTGCAATTGCTCATCGTACGCTTTGGCCTTCCCATCCAGCTCCTCGATCTCTGCGCCCACCTGCTTCATCTCGGCGATCAAGGCCGAGGCATCCTGCTTTGCCATTTTCAAAGCAGCGATTTCCTCGGAAGCCTTATTGCGGCGCGCCTTGCGTGTTTCTGCCTCCAGCAAGAATTTGCGCCTTTCGCGGTCAATGGCTTCAAAGTTTCCGAGCGCGTCCCCCAGCCCGCGCTCGCCCATTTTCTGCTTCACCAACTCCAGATTGTCACGCACAAAACTCAGATCGAGCATGTCGACTCCTTATTCCTTTCAGCAGCCTCCCAGCAGGCTGATGAAAAAGTGCCGGTAATGTCATGCTGAGCGAAGCGAAGCATCTCTGCAGTTGCTTTTTGTGTTCAGCAAGGCTGGGCGAACTGCCGGGATGCTTCGCTCCGCTCAGCACGACAGGCTTGAGCATTCGCTCCGATATTCTGACACATGCTCCAATGATAGTTACCTAGGTTTTTTCATCAGCCCACTAGAAGCTGAACCGTCAATTTAAACCAGGCGTGCGAGGGTGTCAAACTTGAAGCGAGGGGCGGGGCTGGGAGGCAAGCACAGGCAAGAGTGCCTGTGTCACAGTTGCTTCTTTTTGACATTCCGCGAGCGTAGGGGTAGGGTTGTTTCAGATGCAGGAGGTCCCAATGCGCGCGGTAGTGATGAGCCTTGTAGTTCTGGGGTTGGCAGGTTCAGGCGCTTGCCACAGGTTGAGCGGAGTTCATTCCAAAGCGGCCGTGCAGGAGGCGATCGAGCAACGCCTGAAGCAGCAGCCGAACGTCGTTTTCCAGAACATGAGCGTGGAGGTTGGGGAGGTTACCTTCAACGGGGACACTGCCGAGGCCCAAGTGAAGTTCCGCAGCAAGCAAGCACCCAACTTGGCGGTGGGCATGGTCTATAAGTTGCGCAGAGCGGGCAATGGATGGCAGGTGGTATCCACTTCCAGTGCGACCATGTTCGGAACAACTCCGCATGGAAACACCGCCAGTCCCATGCCATCCCCGTCCACAAACCCCGCTGACGTTGGTCCCCAACCGAGCCACTAGGGGCTAGGGGCTGGGGACTGGGGGCTGGACAATTCTGAATTGTGAATTATGAATTATGAATTGCCCGCCGCCCACCTCTTGCAGCCTATTGTTTACTGTTCTTCTCCGGTCCCCGGCAGATAGGAGGAAGGCGTTACTCAATAAGCTTAGGGCGCACGAAAGTAGGGAAGGTAAGGAAACCAATTCATAATTCAGAATTCATAATCAGTACTGTCCCAATGTTGAATTCGGAAATCCATGTAAGTGCAAGTACGGCTGTGAGTTACGTGTGAAAATGAGCAAAATCGATTTGAATTCGGATGTACCATTCGGCCATCTTGAGAGCTGGC
>Ga0326727_10003119_pt1 | contig 54011 bp, 46 predicted proteins | sample MB2enrmetagenome_FD_207643 | JGI IMG/M metagenome (GOLD analysis project Ga0326727, IMG submission 207643) | Lab enriched peat soil microbial communities from McLean, Ithaca, NY, United States - MB29MY | ecosystem: Environmental > Terrestrial > Soil > Wetlands > Peat | place: USA: New York...
GGAATATACGACCATAGCTTGCCGAGCGTGGCTCTTTCCAGGATGCCTCAAGCCGTCCTTACGCGCGCCCCCCAAACCCAGTTTCCCAACTCATTCCGCCACGGCCGCCGTGGCCAAGGCTCCGCGTTTCCTCCGCGTCTCCGCGTCTCCGCGGTGGATTCGGCGCGGCACAGGGGGAACGCGCGCGCCCGCTGGCGGGGTGCGATGATGGAATTTCCGATGTCTTCCTCCGCCGTCAAACAGGAGTGGCTGGCCGTGGCGCGCGCGGCCATCGAAATCGAAGGCGCATCGCTTGGCCGGGCGGCCGCGCGCCTGGATGGCGAGTTGATCCGCGCCGTGGATCTGATTCTGGCCCACGCGGGCAAAGTAGTGGTGACGGGGATCGGAAAATCGGGCCACATCGCCCGCAAAACCGTGGCCACGTTATGCAGCACGGGCACGCCGGCGGTGTTTCTGCATCCCGCCGAAGCGGTGCATGGCGACTTGGGCATCTACACCCGCGGCGACCCCACGGTGCTCATCTCCAGGAACGGCTCTTCGGCCGAACTGCTGGCGCTGGCCCCGCTGCTGCGGGAGTTTCATTCGCCGCTGATCGGCATTCTGGGCAACGCCGCATCGCCCCTGGCGGCGTACATGGACGTGCTGCTCGACGCCTCGGTGGAACGCGAAGCCGATCCCCACAACCTGGCCCCCACGGCCAGCGCGGCCGTGGCCATGGCGCTGGGCGATGCGCTGGCCATCGCGCTGATGTGCGCGCGCCATTTCACGCCCGAGGAATTCGGACGCTTCCACCCCGGCGGCCAGCTCGGCAGAAACCTGAACTTGAGCGTTCGGGATGTCATGCACGGGCCGGGCGAGGCGGCGTTCGTAGCTCCGGAGACCGGGCTGAAAGAAGTCATCATCGCCATGACCGAGCGGCCCCTGGGAGGGGCCTGCGTGGTCTTCGCCGGCGGCGCGCTGGCCGGTTTTCTGACTGACGGCGACCTCCGCCGCGCCCTCACCAGCCACGACGATATTCGCGGCCTGCGCGCCGCCGACGCCATGACGCGCTCGCCCGTCACCATCGGCCCCGACGCCACGCTGGGCCAAGCCCTGGAGACGATGGAGCGCCGCCCATCGCAAATATCGGCGCTCCCGGTGGTGGATGCGGCGGGCCGGGCGCTGGGGATACTGCGCCTGCACGACGTCTTCCTGGGGGTTCGGAAGTAGGTGGAATAGCGGGTGCGCCGATGTGGGGCCAAGGCTTGACCCCACGACTTTGGCGTGGCACAACCCGCGATACCCGAAATGCTGTATTTTATGTACTGATGCGGATCCGGACCAGGGGCGCGCACAACGGGCGCAAGATGGTTAGGAGATACTCATGAAAACTCGAACGCTGTTTGGTCGCACAATTTTGTGCTCTCTCGCCCTGGTTGCGGGCTGGAGCCAAGGCAGACCGGCCACGACCGCCGCTGCCACGGACATCCCTCACTTACGGAAGCAGGGGACGGCCACCCAACTGATCGTGGATGGCAAGCCGTTCCTGGCCATGGCGGCGGAATTAAGCAATGACGGCGCCACCAGCGTCGAGTACATGAAGCCGATATGGCCCAAGATCGTGGAAGCCAAAGTCAACACCGTCCTGGCGGGAGTGTCCTGGGCGCAGATCGAACCACAGGAAGGCAAGTTCGACTTCAGCGAGCTGGACGGCATCATCCGGGATGCGCACAGTCACAACCTGCACCTTGCGCTGTTGTGGTTCGCAAGCTGGAAGAACGGTCAGTCCAGCTACCTGCCCGGCTGGGTGAAGAAAGATTTCGCGCGCTTCCCGCGGGTCCAAATTGTGGAGGGCACATGGCCGGTGTTCGGAGGAGAAGCGGGGCAGCCGCGCGCCCCGTTCACGGGCAGCATCGAGCTGCTCAGCCCTCTCGGCGATGCGAGCCGCGACGCCGACGCGCACGCCTTTGCGGCCCTGATGCGGCATGTCAAGGCAGTGGATGGCCAGCAGCATACGGTGGTCATGATCCAGGTGGAAAACGAAGTGGGAATACAGGGCGACACCCGCGACCGCTCGCCGGTGGCCAACAGGGCTTTCGACGGGCCGGTTCCGAAGGAGCTGATGGACTATCTTTCGCAGCACAAGGACAGCCTGATTCCGGAGCTTCGCAAGGTGTGGGAAGCGGCCGGCTTCAAGACCTCGGGAACCTGGGCGGAGGTGTTCGGCAAGGGCCGGCCGGCGGAAGAGATCTTCATGGCCTGGTATTTCTCGCGCTACGTGGGCCGGGTGGTGGAGGCGGGCAAGGCCGAATATCCGATACCGATGTTCACCAACTGCCCGCAGTCCGGATTCGGGAGGGCGCCGGCGCCGGTGAAAGGCGGACAAAGCGGCGGACCGATGCCCGACGCGATGGACGTCTGGAGGGCCGGGGCGCCGAAGATCGACATATTCGGGGTGGACGTTTACGGGTTCGACTTCGTGATGATGTGCGCGAAGTTCACCCAATCCGGGAATCCGCTGTGGATACCCGAGACGGTGGGCGGGCTGGAGGGCGCGGCCAGAATCCTCTACGCTTTCGGACGCCATGACGCCATCGGTTTCTCGCCCATGAATGGGGGCATCGACCGGCGCCTGGCTCCCGACTACGACCTGATCAGCGGCTACGACCTGGCCACGCAATTGACGCCCCTGATTGTGGAACACCAGGGCAACGGCTCGATGTCCGCCGTCCTGATGGAGCCGAAGGATCCGCCGCGGAAGATCCAACTGGGGAGTTACACGCTGTCGGTGGCGTTCATCAAGCCGCGGGCGGAAAGGCGCGGGGACCCGCCGCCGGAGCCGCCGACGCTGGCGGGCGCGATTTTCATCAATACCGCGCCCGACGAGTATTACGTGGCGGGATTCGGCGTGAGCGTGGCCTTTGCTCCCAATACGCCGGGGCTCCCGCTGGCCGGTCTGGACACCGTTGAAGAAGGCTCTTTCGTCAACGGGCGCTGGATTCCGGGGCGGCGGCTGGCCGGCGACTCCACCATCGAGGGGGATTGCCTGGAGCTGAAATGGCCGCGCAAGGGCGAGACGCCGTCGCTCAAAATGCGCCTGAGTACGGAGGGCATCCAACGCGTCACCCTGTACCGCTACCAATAAGACTCGCGCGCCGGAGTTTCCGGCCGCCCGCAGCCCACTTGCACCGCGAAAGCCCGGGGAGCCCGGTCTCGCCAAGCGCAGCTTGCGCGAGACCTATAGGAGATCGTAATGTACCTTCGCATCTTGTCTGGCTACACTCTCATGTGCGCTCTCGCCCTGGCCGCGAATCAGGGCAAGAACAGCCCGGTTCCGGCCGCCTCCGCCGCCGACATCCCGCACCTGCGGAAGCAGGGTACGGCCACCCAACTGATCGTGGACGGCAAGCCGTTCCTGGCGCTGGCGGGCGAACTGCTCAACAACAGCGCCACTGGGATCGAGCACATGAAGCCGTTATGGCCCAAGCTCGCCGAGTCCAAATTCAACACCCTCCTGGCGGGCGTTTCCTGGGCCCAGATCGAACCGGAAGAGGGCAAATTCGACTTCCAGGCAGTGGACGGCGCGATCCAGGGCGCGCGGAGTCACAACCTGCGCCTCGTGCTTCTGTGGCTGGCAAGCTGGAAAAACGGTTATTCCAGCTACGCGCCCGACTGGCTCAAGAAGGATTTCGAGCGGTTTCCGCGCGCCCAGATCGCAGGGGGCGCAAGCATCGAGCTACTCAGCCCCGTCAGCGACGCAAGCCGGGACGCCGATGCGCGGGCGTTCGCGGCCCTGATGCGGAACGTCAAGGCAGTGGATGGGCGCCAGCACACCGTCGTCATGATCCAGGTGGAGAACGAAATAGGAATGCAGAGGGACACCCGCGACCGCTCGCCGTTGGCCAACCAGGCTTACGCGGGGCCGGTTCCAAAGGAGCTGATGGGCTACCTCGAGCAGCACAAGGCCACTCTGATTCCGGAGTTTCGTCAGACATGGGAGGCGGCCGGCTTCAAGACATCCGGGACGTGGGAAGAAGTGTTCGGCAAGGGCGTCGGGACGGATGACATCTTCATGGTCTGGAACTTTGCGCGCTACGTAGGCCGGGTGGCCGAGGCGGGCAAAGCCGAATACCCGCTGCCGATGTACGTGAACGCGGCGCCGGACATTTTCAACTCTCGGAGGGGACCGGGACCGCGAAGAGGGCAGAGCGTCGCCCCTCGGGACGACCTGATGGACATCTGGAGAGCGGCGGCGCCGCGAATCGACATGCTCTCGCCCGACGCCTACGAGGATGGGAAGGACTTCGCGGCGATTTGCGCGACGTACAACCGATCCGGGAACCCGCTCTTCATCCCGGAGACGGGGGGTGGGCCCACCAGCGCGCCCCGCGCGCTCTACGCCTTCGGACGCCACGACGCCATCGGCTTCTCGCCCTTCGGCGTCGACCGGCCGGACCGTCTGGGCAACTCGCCCGATCTGAGCGGCGTCTACGATCTCCTCTCGCGGGCGGCGCCCCTGATTCTGCAACACCAGGGCGACGGCTCGATGTCGGCCGTCCTGCTGGGCCCGAAAGATCCGCCGCAGAAGGTCCAGTTGGGCCATTACACGCTGCAAGCGGCGTATTGGCCGATCCGTTATACGATGCCGCTGCTGATGCCGGGCGAACCGCCGCCGGGAAACCAGCCTCCCGCGGCGGTAATCCTCATTGCGGCGGGGCCCGACGAGTACTTCGCCATCGGCAGCGGGGTGAAGATCACCTTCGCTCCGAACACGCCAGGGCCCCCGCTCGCCGGATTGGGCACGGTGGAAGAAGGCTCGTTTGTCGACGGCCGCTGGGTTCCCGACATCCGCCTCGCCGGAGACGACACCGCGCAGGGCGAGAATCTATTCGAGCTCCAGCGGCGCATGGGCATCCAGCGCTTCACGCTGTACCGCTACCGTTGAGGCGCGGGCGAGGCGGGCCGGGCGTGCTCGGCCCGCGGCATTGAGGTAATCATGCGGTCAGAGCGCTAACCGACATATCTCACACTCCACCCTCCGATGTGGCGCGGACACTCGTGTCTGCCGCCTCCCGACTCCTCGGGACGCTTGGTCTTTTCATCCTCCGTTGAGCGCCGCGTTTCCGATAAAGTGTCGTCGCCAAGCGTCGGCATGAGTGCCGACGCGGCAGGCAGGAGTGCCTGCGCCACGTCACAGCCGAGCGCCTGTGAGAAGGTCGGGCTAGTAGCCGCGCTCTTTGTCCACCACGTTCTCGAGCGGCAAGCCGTGCGCGTAGCGGCGGACGTTGTCGGCCAGCAGCCCCATGTGACGGATCTGCCGTTCGGGCGAGTATCCACCGGTGTGCTGGGTGAAGATCATGTTCGGGCAACCCCAGAGAACGCCAGTGGCGGGATAGGGCTCGGTGGGCCCCGGGTCCGATCCGGCGCCGGCGATGCGGCCTTCCTTCAGAGCGGCGGCCAGCGCGTTCTCGTCCATCAGCGGTCCACGGGACATGTTGATGAAGTACGCCGTCTTCTTCATGGCCCGGAACACCTTATCGCTGATCATGCCCCGGCTCACCGGCGTATTGGGGCAGCAGCAGACCAGTACGTCCACCTGCGGGACCATCTCCATGAGCCACTCCGGCTCGCGCAGGGTGTCGACGAAGACCGGTTTGGCCATAGGTTTGATGTCCACGGCCAGAATCTTCATATCGAAGCCGTAATGCGCGATCTTGGCAGTGGCCTGCCCGAGGCCGCCCATAGCCACGACGCCCATGGTCTTGCCCTGGATCTCCACCAGATCGCGAGCGGGCTTCCACTCCTTCCTGTCGTACATCGGGATGTAATACCTCTGGAGCCCGCGGGTAAGGGCCAGCAGGATCGCCAGGGCCGTCTCACCGAGGGCCGGCGCATACATGCGCGCCATGTTGGTCATGGCGCAAGGATGGGCCACCAACTCGGGAAACAACTCCCTCTCCAGTCCGGCTTCCAGATTCTGCACCCATTTCAAGTTGGTCGCCTTGGCCAGGGTGGCCGGGGTGAGCTGGCCGAAAATCACGTCGCAGTCGGGCAGCAGCCGGTTCAATTCGTCCTGGTTGGTGGGCTGGAAGATCTCCACGTTGCCCTTGCCCCCGGCCTTGAGCTGTTCGATCTCGGCCGGTGTGAAGCCGGGCGTGTTTCCGACGCGGGTACACAAGATCCGGATCCTGGCGGGTGGCGGATCGAATATCCTAATTCTGTCCGAGGTGTCGGCGGCAACCAGGGCAGGCGCCGCCGGAGCAGCGGCCGCGGCCGCCATAAACGCTCTTCGAGATACCGAATTATCGCTCATCGTCTTCTCCTTTTCTGCACATCGGTCGCGCCTTTCGGGCTCATGACCGGGCGGCGTACGAAAAGCTCGGTGATATTCAAAGCTCAGTTCTCCGCGGGTGCGACCTACCATATAGTAACCGGGATCGAACGCACGATCCACCGCCGCGGCGGGCTGGATTGGCGCCCGACAGTATGTGTATGCAAGGCAGGCCGCCGATGTGGGGCCAAGCCTTCGGGCTTGCCGCCGGCCGACTTCTGGAAAGGATTCAGATAAAGGGCTCGAATAAGGGCGAATGGACGTATAATCGCTACTACTGGCCACAAGGCCAACCGGCCCGCAGCCGGAGTCGGCCAAGGGCAAGAAATGGAGACCGGAAGGAGCCCATATGGAAGCTGAATCGTCTCGTCGCAATTTCCTGGTTGCGGGGCTGGCTTTGCCCGCCGCCGGGTTGGCCAAGTCCGCCACCGCTCCGCTGCCGGCGCAGGCCCCTGCGCAGGGCGCGCCCCAGAAGGTGAAGCTCACCTATCGGACGCTGGGGAAGACCGGCCTGAAGGTAACGTCGCTGTCCTTCGGGTGCATGACGGCGTCGGACCCGTCGGTGATCACAAGGGCGGCCGACATCGGCATCGTCCACTTCGACACGGCGCGCGGGTACCAGGGGGGAAACAACGAGCGGATGCTGGGCGGGGCAATCAAGGGCAAGCGCCAGCAGTTGGTCATCTCGAGCAAGACGATCGCCAAGACCGGCAAAGAGGCCCTGGCCGACCTGGACACCAGCCTGAAAGAGCTGGGCACCGACTATCTCGACGTCTGGTATCTGCACAACCGGAGCACGCCGGAAGATGCGCCGGACGAACTGTTCGAGGCCCAGCGCAGCGCCAAGAAGGCCGGGAAGATCCGCTTCGCCGGCGTCAGCACGCACTACAACATGGACCAGATGCTGGCGTTTCTGGTGAAAAAGGGGCAGACCGACGTGGTCCTGACCACCTACAACTTCGCCATGAGGAATGTGGCCCTGGACAACCAACCGGCGCGGATCGTGGACATGACCGCGGCCATCCAGACGGCGCGCAAGGCCGGCATGGGAATCGTGGCCATGAAGACTTTGGCGGGCGGGCTTAGCCGGGTCTCGCGGGGCGACCGGCTCTATGGGGCGGAGCAGAACGCGGTGAAGAAGACCTTCAGCACCGAAGGCGGGCCGCTGGCGGCCATCAAGTGGGCCCTCAAGAACGAGTCCCTGGATACGGCCATCGTGTGCATGACCGATCACGATCAGCTCGACGAGAATTTGCGCGCCATGGCCGAGCCGTACACGAACAAGGACGAGCAGATCCTGAAGCAGTTGCAGGCCTACATCAGCCCGATGTACTGCCGCATGTGCGGGGCCTGCGGCGGCGTCTGCGACAAGGGCGTTCCGGTTCCGGACGTGCTGCGCTTCCTGACCTACGCCGAGGGCTACGGGCAGTTCCCCTTGGCTCGAGAGAAGTTCCTGGAGTTGCCGGCGCGGGTCCGCGATATCCGGTGCAGCGACTGCGAGGCCTGCTCGGTTCACTGTCCGCACGGCGTCGAAGTGCGCGACCGGGTGCTCCGGGCTCAGGAATTGTTGGCCTGAGACGAAACGGGCCGGGCGTGCCCGGCCCCTACGGACGGGAAGCGAATGATGGAAACCGGCCACCCACGCGACACAGGCAGCCGCCTTGTGGGACAGACGATCGGTTTTTGTCGTCTGTCAATTCCGGGGCGCTGCCTGCGCCCGACAGACCACGGAAACCGATGGTCTGTCCCACTTGCTATCCCCGACAGACCACGGAAACCGATGGTCTGTCCCACAGTCTGTCCCACTTATTTAGAAGGAGGATCTCATGGACAAGCCAACACCCGAAGAGCGGCGCCGAAGTCATTTGAGCCGCAGGCGCTTCTTTAACTCGGTGGCGGTGGGGGCCACGGAGGCGGCTATTCTGACCCTGCCCGACAAGGCAGGGGCGCAGAGCGCGGCCTTGGAAACCGGCGCCGGCGAACTGGTCAAGGTCGCCCTGAATATCAACGGGCAGACGCATTCCCTGATGGTGGAACCCAGGTGGTCGCTGCTGCACGTGTTGCGCGACCGGTTGGGCCTTACCGGCACGAAGCCGGGCTGCGAACGCGGCGAGTGCGGGGCCTGCACGGTCCTGATCGACGGCGTAGCGCGGTACTCCTGCCTGACGCTGGCGGTGGAGGCGGCCGGAGCGCAAATCACCACGCTCGAAGGCTTGCTGCGCGGCGACCAGCTCGGGCTGGTGCAGCAGGCTTTCCTGGAAGAAGACGCGTTCCAGTGCGGGTACTGCACCGCGGGACAGGTCATGAACGTAGAGGGGCTTCTGCGGAAAACGCCCGATCCCACGATAGAGCAGATTCGCGAGGGCGTGAGCGGCAACCTGTGCCGCTGCGGAGCGTATCCCAATATTTTCCGGGCGGTGAAGCGCGCCGCCGAACTGAGGAAGACGGAGAGCTGACCATGGCGGATACGAATCTGAAACCCTGGGGCGAAACCACGGTGGTGGGCAAACCCCTGCCACGAATCGACGCCAAGGAACGGCTGAGCGGGAGGGCTGTCTACCCGTTGGACACCATCCTGCCGGACATGCTATACGGAGCGATTCTGCGCTGCCCGCATGCCCACGCCATGGTCAAGAAGGTGGATGCATCGAAGGCCCGCAAGATGCCCGGCGTGCACGCCGTGCTCACCGACGCGGACCCCGAAGCTCAGGTCCCGTGGTTCGGGAGCGCCGCCGACCGGACCAAGATGGTCAGCCGTCTGTTCGACCCGCATTGCCGGTACGAAGGCGAGGAAGTGGCCGCCGTGGCGGCCGAAAGCCCGCAGCAGGCCCGGGACGCCTTGAAGGCCATCCAGGTGGAATACGAGAAGCTGCCTTTTGCGACCGACATGGAGGCCACGCTGAAGCCCGGCGCGCCGGCGATCCATGAGGGCGGCAACCTGGTGACCGCGCCCACGGCGTACAACCGCGGGGACGTGGCCAAGGGTTTCGCCGAAGCCGACGTGGTGCTGGAGGAAACCTACCGTACCTCCTGCGAGATCCACACCCCCATGGAAGTGCACGGTTCGGTGGCGCACTGGGAGGGGGACCGCCTGACGCTGTGGGATACCAATCAGGGCCCGTTCCCCATTCAGAGCCAGATGGCGACGGCTCTCAGGATGCCGCTCAGCAAGGTGCGGGTGATCTCGCCCTACATGGGGGGCGGTTTCGGCAGCAAGCAGGAGCTGGGCAAGTACTCCGCGATCGCCGCGATTCTGGCCCGGAAGACCGCCCGTCCGGTGAAACTGTTCCTGAGCCGGGAAGAGACTTTCTTGTGCGTTGGAAACCGGCCCGCCCACATCCTGAAGCTGAAGGCCGGGGTGAAGAAAGACGGAACTCTCACCGCGCTGCAGTTGACCGGAACGGGCGAGGTGGGCGCCTATCCGGGCGGCTCGTCCCGCACGGTAGCCGGTTACCAGGTGCAGGATCTGTACAAGTGCCCGAACGTAAAGACCGACGAGTTGCAGGTATACGTCAACGCCGGGCAGAACCGGGCCTTCCGCGCGCCGTGTTTCCCGGCGTGCAACTGGGCGCTGGAGCAGATGATGGACGCGCTGGCCGAGAAGATCGGCATGGATCCCATCGACCTGCGCCTGAAGAACTTCTCCCCTCTATGCCAGGTGGAGGACAACAAACCTTACACCTCCACCGGCCTTCGGGAAGCGCTGACGCAAGGGGCGGCGGCCTTCGGCTGGAAGGAGGCCCGCGCGCGAGCCAAGGGGAACGGCCTCTGGGTCCGGGGGGTGGGCGTGGCCGGCGGCATGTGGGGTCAGCCGGGCAGGCCGCCATCCACGGCCATCGTGAAGTACTACCTGGACGGCAGCGCGAACCTCAACATAGGCGCGGCGGATCTGGGCACGGGGACCAAGACGGTGATGGCCATGGTGGTGGCCGAGGAGTTGGGCGTCCCGCTCGAGCGGATCGAGGTGGTGAACGCGGATACCGGCACGACGCAGTACACCGGCGCGAGCGGCGGCAGCAAGACGGTGATGACGGATTCGCCCGCGGTGAGGGCGGCGGCGGTGGAAGTGAAATCCAAACTGCTGGCCATGGCGGCCGAGCAGTTGAAACTTCCAGCGGAGAGCCTGACGCTCAAGAACGGCGAGATCTCCGGGCCGGGGGGCGCCGCCAAAGTCGCGGTAGGCGCTCTGCCGGACCTGCGGACGCAACAGGTAATCGTGGGCGTGGGCATCCGCGGTCCCAACATCACCGAGAAATCGATCCGGCCGTTCGCCGCGCATTTCGCCGAGGTGGAAGTCAACGTACGCACCGGCGAGGTGCGGGTGCTGCGCATGGTGGCGGCGCAGGACAGCGGCCGGGTGATGAACCTGCTGACCTACAGCAACCAGGTTTTCGGGGGCCTGGCGATGGGGATCGGCTTCGCGCTCACCGAGCGCCGCGTGCTCGATCCGCAGACCGGGAAGATGGTGAACGGCAACTGGCACGACTACAAAATCGCCACGGCCAAAGACGTGCCGGCGGAGCTGACCTGTCTGCCCATCGACTTGCACGACCACGAGTGCGACACCACCAGCGCGAAAGGGCTGGGCGAGCCGGCCACGATTCCGGCCGCCGCGGCCATCGCCAATGCTTTCTACAACGCGACGGGCATCCGCGTCAAGGAGGCCCCCATCACGGTGGCGAAAGTGGTCGGCCTTCTGGCCGAACGAAGGAAACAGGGGTGAGCCATGCTGAGCCAATTCGCATATAAGCGGGCGACATCGGTCAAGGAAGCGGTGGAGGCGGCGGGCCGCCCCGGCGCGCGCATTCTGGCCGGCGGGACCGACCTGTTGGGGTGCATGCGGGATGAGGTATTCACGGCCAGCGCCCTGGTGAGCCTCAAAGGCATCAAGGAGCTTAAGGGCATCGGAGCGAGACCCGGCGGCGGCCTGCGCATCGGGGCCCTGACCACGCTAGCGGAGATTGCGGAAAACCGGCAAGTGGCGTCTTCCTACCCGGTGCTGGCGCAAGCGGCGGCGGCGGCGGCCAGCCCGCAGTTGCGCAATCAAGGGACCATCGGGGGAAACTTGTGCCAGCGCCCCCGCTGCTGGTATTTCCGCGGAGACTTTCCGTGCCTGCGCAAAGGCGGCCAGACCTGCTTCGCGGTGATGGGCGAGAGCGAGTTCCACTGCATCTTCGGGGGTGGACCCTGCTACATCGTTCATCCGTCGGACACGGCGCCGGCGCTGGTGGCGCTGGACGCCAAGGTGAGTATTGCGGGACCCCAGGGAGTGCGCACCATTCCGCTGGCGTCCTTCTTCGTGCTGCCGGAGGTGAGCGCGGCCAAGGAGAACGTGCTGACGGCGGGCGAAGTGCTCACGGAAATCCTGCTCGATCCGGCGCGGCCCGGCGCGCGCAGCGCGTACCGCAAGGTACGCGAGCGCGGCGCGTTCGACTTTGCGCTGGCGGGCGCGGCCGTCCTGGTGGCGCTGGCCGGGGGCAAGGTGCAAACGGCGCGCGTGGTGCTCAGCGGGGTGGCGCCGGTTCCATGGAGGTCCGCCGAAGCGGAGAAGGCGCTGGTGGGAAAACCGCTCGATGCCGCAGCCGCGGCGGCCGCGGCGATCGCGGCGGTGAAGGATGCCACGCCCCTTCCGAATAACGAATTCAAGACGCCGCTGGTCCGCGGGGTGCTGGAAGAAACGCTGATCCGGTTGTCGGAAGCAGGCTGAGGAAGGGGGCGGGCCCTATCACGCCGTCTCCGGGCGCCGCCACAAACGGTGGGGCGGACCCCCTGGCCGGCTTGTGGACGGTGGCGCCCACCTGATTCTTCAAGAGGAGAGCGGGTCCAGGGGGACCCGCGCGGACCAGGGGGTCCGCCCCACCATACAAAGCGCAGGACCACGCCATTTAACGCGCCCGTAGTACTATTGGCTATGACTCGGGCGGTGGTGCTGGCGTGTTGCTTGGCGGCGGGACTTTGGGGGCAGTATCCGCCCGGAACCGAATGGCGCCGGATACGGACGAGCCATTTCGACATCGTCTATCCGAGCGAGATCGAGGCCGACGCGCAGCGCGCCGCCAACGCGCTCGAGACGCTCTACGCGCCCTTGAGCCAGTCGCTCGGCGCCAGCCTTCCCAGGCACTCGACGGTGTTGCTCGCCGACCAGAATGTCACGCGCTCCTCGGGCGGCTCGGTTTCCCTGTTCCCCCGCATGGCGACCTTCCAGACGATGCCCGCGCAAGGCTTCTGGGGGACCAACGATTGGATCAATACCATCACCGTGCAGGAGGCGCGGCGCCTGGTGCAAATCGCCAAGATGAACCACGGTTTCGGAAAGGTGGCCAGCGTGTTGTTCGGCGAGGCGGGCCTGGCTGGAACGCTGGGGATGAGCCTGCCCGACTGGTGGATGGCCGGCGATGCGCGCGCCGCGCAGACCGCCCTGTTGCGCGGAGGCATCGGCCAATACGCCTCCTCGGAGATGGCCACGCGCACCTTGCTTTTGTCGGGCGACAACTTCTCCTTCATGAAAGCCATGCACGGTTCCCTGCGCGACGGCGTCCCCAGCCAGGAGGAGCTGGGCGCCTTCTTGGTCAACCATATGGAACGCACCGCCGGAGCCGACTCGTGGGACAAGATCATGACGCGGGCGGCCAAGAGTTCCTTCAACCCGTTCTCCTTGAGCCTGGCCATGAAAGCGGAAACGGGGCATAGCGCCGCCGACAACTACCACGACACCATGTCGGTGCTCGGCGAGAGGTGGAAGGCGCAGGCCGTGGGGAAAGTCTTCAGCCAGCCGAGCATGGTCAATCTGGCGCCCAAGAACGTTTTCACCGGGTATTTTCAGCCGACCTTCCAGAAGGACGGCAGCGTGCTGGCGCAGAAGTCGGGCCTCGATACCTACGCGACGGAGGTGGTCCGCGTCCAGCCGGACGGCCGCGAGCAGAAGCTGTTCCACTATGCGCCCGCCGTGAACGCCGCCAACAGGACCTCGGTGGTCAACGGCAAGATAGTGTGGGACGAGTACGTGCCCGACCCGCGGTGGATCCGCGGATATTCCGAAATCCTCGTCCGCGACCTTGCCGGCGGCCATACGCGCCGCCTGACGCATAGGACGCGCTTCGTGAACCCCGTGCTCTCGCCCGACGGAACGCGCATCGCGGTGGTGGAGTTTCTGCCCGACCGGAAGTGCTCGCTGGTGGTCCTCGACGCCAATACCGGCAGGGAATTGCAGCGTCTTCCCTCGCCGGACAACGACATGATGTATAACCCGGCCTGGTCCGAAGACGGAAAGCGGCTGGCTCTAGTCACTCAGAGCGGCCAGGGCCGCGCCCTGACGGTGGTGGATCTCGATTCGGGGGCCTTCCAGGACGTCATCCCGCACCGCGACGAAGAGATCGCCAACCCGGTGTTCTACCGCGCCTACATCTTATATAAGTCCTCGCGCGACGGTGTGGTCAACATATTCGCAACCGAGATCTCCACCGGCCGATGTTACCAGGTAACGTCCGCCCAGTTCGGCGCCGATTACCCGAGCATCTCACCCGACGGCGGCAAGCTGTTATACAGCGACTACACGGCGCGCGGGTATAACGTGGCGGAGATTCCTCTCGAACCCGCGGCCTGGCCCGCGGTCGACTCCATGCCGCTCTCCGCTTCGGACTCCCAGAAGAACCGGCGCGATTACAGCGCGCAGATTCCAGGCGCGCTGTCCCCCGCGGCGCCCTACCTGCCCTGGCGGCACCTCTTCAATGTTCACTCCTGGGGCTTCGCCGGCGGGGCGCCGAACCTGGGCTTCGGCCTCCTGTCGGACGACAAGATGCGCCTAGCCGACTTCAACGCGGCGATGCTCTATAACACCGACGAGGGCACGCTTGGCTACCGGGCCGGTTTCAGTTACAACCGTTTCTTTCCGGTGTTGGATTTCAGCGTCGCCGACCAAGGACGCCGGCTTCAGTACGTGGACCACACCGATGACTTCACGGAGCGCACGGTGGCGGCGGGCTTCCACGTTCCGCTCAATTTCTCGCGCGGTTACTACCGCACCAACCTTAGCATCGGGGTTCAGGCGGAACATGTGGGACTGGAGGGTGGCGGATTGGTTCCCCTGACTTATGCTCTGCGATTCTCGCACATCCGCCAGGCCAGCCCGCGCGACCTGGCGCCGGTTTGGAGCCAGATTCTGCGATTCAGTTACAGTAACACCGTCGAAGCCGACAACTATACCGCCAACCATCTCGCCGCCGACGGGCGATTCGCTTTGCCGGGTCTGGCCCCGCACCACGCCCTGGCCTTGGAAGGCGGCTACGAGCGCAACGACGGCAATTACTATTTCTCCAGGCAGGTCCAGTTTCCCCGCGGCTACACCTATTACACCGGACCTAACCTCACCAAGCTGGCCAGCACCTACAGCGCGCCGCTGTTCTACCCGGATTGGTCGCTGGGGCAACTCCTGTATATCAAGCGGATCGCGGCGAACGCGTTCTACGATTACGGCATGGTGGGGCCGATGCTGTACCGCTCCACCGGCGCGGAGCTGGTCTTCGACGTGAACGTCTTCCACTTCCCCGCAGTTCGAGTGGGCGTGCGTGAGGCCTACCGCATCGATTACCGCAACACCAGGCTGAATCCGTTCCTGGAGTTCGGCTGGTAAGCCTCGACTGGCTACAGCAGGCGGAAGGTCACTACCACCTGCGCCTGCACGGCAATGGGCTGGCCATCCTTTTTGGCCGGCACAAATGTCCACTGCCTGACGGCTTCCACGGCTTTCTCATCCAGACCCAAGCCCAAGCTGCGATTCACCCGGATGTTCGTCGGCTGGCCGGAGGCGTCGATTTCCACAGCGAGAACCACGGTTCCGGAGAACTTGGCTTTGCGAGCCTCGTCTGAATACTCGGGCTCGAATTCCTTCAGCAAAGCTGGAACAGTGATGCCAGGGCCGATGCCGCTATCGGCGCCACCGGGTTCGCCGCCAGGCAAGCCGGCGCCGAAAGATGTGTAGTAACCATCGCGATAATTCAGCTTGGCCACGGCGTTTACCCTGCTGGTGACCTGGATCCTGCGAAACTGCCGACCCGCATTCTGATTGGCGGTGTAATATCCGAGAATGTAGTAGCTCGAAACGGGGTTCTGCGTCCCTTGGGGCGGGGCGTCCGGTATTTGGAATTCGAAAATCTTGATAGCTTGCGCCACGCCGTTTTCGGTTACCACAAAATCGCTTGCGCTGAGTCCGTCGACGCTCTTGCCATCCTTATCGGCGGCAGTGACGTTCACGATCACCAGCGCCGTTTCGGCTGAAAAGCGCAGCGGAGGCGTAACTCTGGCGTCCGCGCTGGCGGATTGGGGCGCGGCGACAACACCGGCTTCGGTCACCGCGGAATCGCTGGCGCGGGGTCCTTCGGGGCTCGTACCGGTCTTGTCGGGGATCGGGCTTTCCGCGATCACCGGCATCGCGCCGGCCGAGACCCGCGGCGCAGGCGCAACCCTAACGTCTGTGCTGGCGGATTGCGGCGCGGCAACCGTCCTGAGGGGCGACATGGTGAGGACGAGCACGGCCGCGGCGGCGCATACGAGGACCACCGGGAACGTCCCCGCCCGGCCACGCCGCTGCCGGCTGTCGAGTACCGCGCCGACGCGCGCCGCCAGATCGGAACGGTTGGCCATCGCCAGGAGCGGCGATTTCGCAGCCATGGAAATCCGCTCGGCCAGCCCGACCAGTTGATCGGCATAGGCAGTCGCCTCCGAGCGTCCCAGCACCGCGTCATCGCAGGACCGCTCCGCTTCGAGCGTGAGCCGACGCCACGCGATCCAGACCAGAGGATGGAACCAGTAGACCGCGCATACGGCGCGCGCGAGGCAGCGGATCAGCCAGTCGCCGCGCCGCACGTGTTCCAGCTCATGCAGGATGGCGCGATTCAGGTCTTCCGCCTCCCAGGTCTGCGCCTCCGGAGACAGCACGATGGCGGGATGCACGACGCCGCAGGTCATCGGTCCCGGCAGCGCCCCGTGCAGCAGGACTTCGACGCGCCGATGAATGCCGGCGTCGCGCGCCAGCCTTTCGACGACCGACTGCCCAAGCCGCCACGGCAGAGCGGATCGGCGTAACCAACGAACCTGCCACAGGCCCGTGACCACCGGCAGCAGAAAAAGCGCCATCCCGGCCGTCCATCCCGCCAGCAACAGGACAGAGGATGAAAGTCCCGCCGATGGCGGAGCTACGGAGGCAACGCTTGCCTGCGCCGGCGCGACGGGCGAAATCGGGTCGGTGGACTCCGCGGCGGCAGGCGCGATCCGCTCCGGCGCCGCAGCCGGCACTGCGATGCGGACGGGCGGCGCGAGGATGGAGGCCACCGGGAGCGCCAGCAGCACGCCGAACACCGCGGCCAGCAACGCATGGCGCACCGCGGCACGGCTCCCGCGCGCCAGCCAGGCGCCGATAAGGCCCAACGCCGCTGCGACGGTCGCCTTGGCGACAATCGACGCGGCCAGCGAACCGCTCACCGCGAGCATTGCTCTATCGATGACGGGCATCATGACTGCTTCTTCCTTTCCTTGCGAACACGGTCGATTTCGACTTTGAGCGCGTCGAGCTCCTCGTCGGTCCACGACGCCTCGGCCACCAGAGCCGTCATCATCCGTCCCAACGAGCCGCCGAAGAAGGTCTGCACGTACTGTTGCAAGGCCGTGCGCTTGGCGACAGCCGGCGAGATGGTGGCGGAGTAGATATAGCGAAGGCCGTCCTGCTGGTGTTTCAGGCAGCCCTTCTTTTCGAGCCTGGCGAGCATGACGCGAACGGAGGAATCGCCGGGCGGGTTCGTCAAGCGCGCGCGGATCTCCTCCGCCGACGCGCGATTGCCCAGCGCAAAGACGGCGTTCATGATTTCCCGTTCCCGGCGTGTAAGGGGTTCATCGATCGTTTTGGGCATGGTCCTCTCGGGCGAAATTATGTGCGACACCTGTCACATATTATACGCGACAGGCGTCGCATGTCAAGCCCTAAATAAACGGGCCGTCCCTCATGCGATCGCGGTACGTCTTCCCTGCCCCATGCAAAAGGCGCCGGCGGCAAAGGGCGGCCGCCGGCGTTACCATCGGATTTGGTCCTGGTTCAGAACGTTTCCAAGCTGTACCGGTTATACAAGACGCCGGCCGACCGGCTGCGCGAGATGCTGCCGGGGGCGTCCCGCCGGCACACGGATTTCTGGGCGCTGCGCGATATCGGCTTTTCGCTCGAGAAAGGCGAGACGCTGGGGTTGGTGGGTCCCAACGGCTGCGGCAAGAGCACGCTGCTGCAAATTGTGTGCGGCATCCTGCAACCCACCAAGGGGCGTGTGGTCACGCGCGGGCGCATTGCGGCGCTGCTCGAGCTGGGCGCGGGATTCAACCCGGAGTTCAGCGGACGGGAGAATGTCTTCCTCAACGGCGAGATCATGGGCCTGAGCCGGGGCGAAATCGAAAGAGCCATGCCCTCCATTGAAGCTTTCGCCGAAATCGGCGAGTTCATGGAGCGGCCGGTGAAGGAATACTCCACCGGCATGTACGTGCGGCTGGCGTTTTCCACGGCCATCCACGTGGATCCGGAGATCCTGATCGTGGATGAAGCGCTGGCCGTGGGCGACGCGGTATTCGCCAACCGGTGCGTGCGGAAATTCGAAGAGCTGCGCGAGCGCAAAGTGACGGTGCTGTTCGTGTCTCACGACCTGGGCCTGGTCAAGCAGCTTTCCGACCGCGCCATCCTGCTGCTGAACGGGCGCATTGAGGCGCAGGGCTCGCCCAACGACGTGATCAACCGTTACATCGGGCTGGTGCTGGCCCGCCAGGAAGGCAAGAAGAGCGACAGCGGGCTGCGCCCCAGCTTTCGCCACGGCGATGGGGCGAGCGAGGTGGTGGGGCTCGACATCCTCAACGCCCGCGGCGAGCCGGTCACATCGGTAGCCAGCGGGGAGCCGGTGACGGTGCGCGTGCGGTCGCGCTTTTTGCGGCCGAAATCCGACCCCATGGTCGGCATCCTCATCCGCACGCGCATTGGCATGGATGTGTATGGCACCAACACCGGCATCGAGCGCGTGCACGTGGGCGACCTCGAAGCCGGCGACGAGCTCGAAGTCCGCTTCCATTTGGAATGCTGGCTCACGCCGCAATCCTACACCCTGACGGTGGCCACCCAGGACGCCGATGGATCGAGCCACGACTGGCTGGACGACGCCATTGCCTTCGAGGTGGTGGACGCGCGGGTGGCCGCCGGGGTAGCCAATCTGAGGGCCAAGGTGGAATGGCGCGTATCACGGTAAAAGCGCATCCGTGGGCCCGGCGCAGCGCCATTACGGGCCGTTTTGGCGAAGCCTGGAAGCTGGACCTGGCAGCCCCGCCGGTGGATGGCAAGGCCAACGGAGAGTGCGTGCGCTTCTTGGCGGAGCTGGCGGGCGTGGCGCGCGCGCGGGTGCGGGTGGTGACGGGCGCGACGGGGCGGCTGAAAGTGGTGGAGATCGAAGGGGTCGCGCAAGCTGAGCTGGAGAAACTGCTGGCAGCGCCGGCGAGCTCCCGCGACCGGGCGTAAGGCAGCGCGATCCCTTGCACACCCGGCTTTGAAGGCTTCGGATCCGCTGGACGAGCCGCATCGCACAATGGCAGTCAAGCTGCTCAGTTACCAGAGTGGGGCCGATACGCAAGAAGAATTTGCGGTCATTGGTAATTGCGGCTGTTGTGCTCCTCTCCACCGTTTTCTCCAGTGTGCCCTGCCGTACCTGTGAGAAAGGCATAAGTGCGATCGGGCCCACAGCGCCCGACGCCCATGCAGTTCCGCGCCCGTCCAAATGGCAGGGTTCAGCTTGTCCCGTGCACGTAATATTTTCACAGGAGTTTCGTCATGTGGACTAAAGAAGGCCTGGTGGAGTTGGTTCACGAGAAACTGCGCGACTACAAATTCATCCTGGTTTCTAATCGTGAGCCCTACATGCACCGTTATGCCGGCGGCGGCATCGACTGCGTTCAGCCGGCCAGCGGCCTCACCCTGGCTCTCGATCCCATCATGCGCGCCTGCGGCGGCTCCTGGATCGCGCACGGAAGCGGCGACGCGGACTGGGAGGTTGTCGACCGGCAGGATCGCGTTGCTGTTCCTCCCGAGGATCCCTGTTACACCCTGCGGCGCATCCGTCTGAATTCCCGCCAGGAAGAGCGGTATTACTACGGCCTCTCGAATCAGGCCCTGTGGCCGCTCTGCCACATAGTCTTCACGCGGCCGGTGTTTCGTCCCGAAGATTGGCAGACCTACCGGGAGGTGAACCAGGTCTTCGCCCGCGCAATACTCGAAGAGGCGGGCGACGCGCCCACGTTCGTATTCATTCAGGACTTCCACTTCGCGCTCCTCCCTCGCATGTTGAAGGAGCGTAATGCGAATCTGGTTATCGCCCAGTTTTGGCACATACCGTGGCCCAACCCCGAGGTCCTTCGAGGGTTTCCGTGGAAGGCGGAGTTGCTGGACGGCCTGCTGGGAAACGATCTGCTGGGGTTTCACCTGAACTTCCACTGCCAGAATTTCCTCGACACCGCGGACCGAATGCTGGAAGCCAGGGTCGATCGGGAGAAAAACGAAATCGTTCGCGCAGGCAAGGCTACATCCGTCCGGGCCTTTCCAATCAGTATCGACTTTCAAAGGCACGCGGTAGAGGCGGAGTCGGCGATCACGGAACAGCACATGGAGACATGGCGTCGCTCATTGGACCTCCACGACGAACTGGTTGGCATCGGAATCGATCGCATCGACTACACCAAGGGGATTTGCGAGCGCCTGCGGGCGCTGGACCGATTTCTGACGAAATACCCACAATACCGGGAGCGGCTCGTATTCGTACAGGTGGCCGTGCCGAGCCGCAGCCGGATCCCCGAATACCGGATGCTGGAAAAAGAAGTGGAGCAACTGGTCAAGGAGATCAACCGCAAATATCGGCGCTGGCCGGGCCGCTCCTGGCGTCCGATTGTTCTTCTGAAGCGGTCTTATCCTCAAGATCGTTTGACCGCACTCCACCGTCTGGCGCATTTCTGCATGGTCAGTTCGCTGCACGACGGGATGAACCTGGTGGCCAAGGAATATGTGGCGAGCCGCGTGGATGAAGACGGCGTGTTGATCCTGAGCGATTTCGCCGGCGCGTCCCGGGAGCTGACGGATGCAATTGTGGTGAATCCTTTCAGCGAGGAGGAATCTGTGGAGGCCATTCGGCAGGCTTTGGAAGCGCCGGAGGAGGAGCGCCGAAAACGCATGCGGAAAATGCGAGCGGTGGTCGCCGAGAACAACGTATACCGCTGGGCCGGAAAGATCATTTCGGCTCTGCTCAAGTTCGAGTTCAGCGCATCGGATGAAAACAATGCGTCGCTGTCTGCTTCAGAACCTCAATGACGTCGAAGCGGATCTCCGCGCCGCGCGCAGGATATCGCTCTTCCTGGATTTCGACGGCACCCTTGCGCCCCTGGTGCAGGATCCGGCGCAGGCGCGGCTGGACGGGCGGACTCGCGAAACTCTAGCCCGGCTCCGCGGGATTTCTCGCCTCACGACGATTCTGATCAGCGGACGTGCTCTCTCCGACATTCGCGACCGTGTTGGTCTGGAGGGGCTCATCTACGCCGGCAACCATGGAATGGAAATCTGCGGCGGCGGTTTGCGCTTCGTCGAGGCCACGGCGGCGGCGCGCAGACGGGAGCTGCTCGCGCTCTCCACCGGGCTGGCGGCGGGGTTGCGCGACGTCAGAGGCGCAATGGTGGAATACAAGGGACTAACGACCACTGTCCACTACCGCCGCGTGGCCGTCGGGGAACGGGCGCGGCTTGTACGGGTGGTACGGGCCGCAATAGGGCCGGCTTCCCGTTCATTCCGCTTGGGCGCAAGCGAGATGGCCATGGAGATTCTGCCTCGATCCGGCTGGCATAAGGGCGAGGCCGTCCGCTGGATCAACCAGCGCCTGGGCGCGGGTGAGGTTCTCTCGCTATATCTAGGAGACGACCTGACAGATGAAAACGCATTTCGCGCGCTGCCAGGCGGCATTACGGTGAGAGTGGGGCGCTGCACGGCCACCTTCGCCCGTTATTGCGTCGCCGATCCCCCCGCAGTGCTTCAATTCCTGACGTGGCTGGTGCATCATGTCGCCCCTTGAACCGACCCATCCGGCCGACGCCGGCGCAACGGGTAAGTCTTCGGCCCCCTTTGCCTTCTACACCGAGCGGCGGCTGGTGGCTCTAACGGGGCGAAAAGCGCGCAACCTGGGAGAAATGCTGACCCATTTGCGCGAGGTGTCGGGCTCCTCGATCTTTTATCACACGCACTATCTCTACCTCGTCCATCACTTTCAGAAGCCGCGGTTCTACAACGAATTCGCCAACTGGGTTTCGCACGCCCTTCAAGAGGAGAGTCTGGCCGAGCGCCTCGCAGCCATCGATCTGCTGTCCATCTCATCCATCCGGGAACTTCGCGAATCGATCGTCGCCACCGTGCGGGCGTACGTAGAAGGCGGCGCCGCACGCCGCGATTCACCCGTGGGAGACGAGTTTCACTTTTGTGAAGCGAAGAGCTTCATCATGCCGACGGGCATAATCGCGCACGACATTCCCGAGTTTTTCGACCAAGTAGCCCAGGTCACCAACTCGTGTCTCCACTTTCATTTTTTCGAATCCCGTTTGCGGCTGGAACGGCCCACCAACGATTTCTCCCGATGGTTGACCGATCTTGGCGAGACCAGGCTGGCGAGGGCCATCGACAGACTGAACCCGTACGTGATGACGCTGGGTGAATTGAGGGAAGAAATCGTCAAGCTCCGACGCAGATATCGCCCGAGGTGATATGCAAGCCAGCTTACAAGACTATCAGGAAATCGTCGGCTCCGGAGTTATCGAAGAGTTGCGCGTCCTCGCCGGCCGGGTGAAGGGCCGCCGAATGCAGCACATCAATTCCACGCCCGTGGGAGGCGGCGTGGCCGAGATTCTCACTCGCGCGGTCCCATTGTTCCGTGAGCTGGGTCTGGATGTAAGTTGGGACGTGATCAAGGGCGACCAGGCCTTCTTCGACGTCACCAAGGCGTTTCATAACGCGCTCCATGGCGAATGGCATAAGATCACCGAGGAGATGCTCGCGGTCTTCCGCTCCACCACGGAGGCAAACCTCCGCGACGTCAACATCTCCGGGGATGTAATTTTCATACACGACCCCCAACCCGCCGGTCTGGTTCAGCGGCGGAAGGAAATCGGGCGGGGCTGGGTGTGGCGCTGCCACATCGACGTCTCGACGCCTCAGCCCGACGTCTGGGATTTCCTGCGGCCTTACGTCGAGCAATACGATGCAGCTATCTTCTCCATGCCCGACTTCGCGCGGCAACTGCCGATCCCGCAATATAGAATCGCTCCGTCGATCGATCCCTTGAGCGACAAGAACAAGCCGCTTGACAAGAAAGCCGTCCAGGACGTGCTGGAGAGACATCGCATCGATCGCAACCGGCCGCTTCTCACGCAGATATCGCGGTTCGACCGCCTGAAAGACCCGCTGGGCGTGATTGCCGCCTACCGGATGGCGAAAAAGCGGCATGACTGCCAGCTCGTACTGGCTGGCGGCGGGGCCGACGACGACCCGGAGGGAGAGCAAGTGTTGCGCGAAGTCCGGGAGGCTGCCGCCGACGACCCCGATATCCACGTCCTGCTTCTTCCGCCGTTCAGCGATCTCGAAATCAACGCGCTGGTGCGCGGTTCCGCGGTCGTGATCCAGAAGTCGATCCGGGAGGGCTTTGGTTTGACGGTGAGCGAAGCGCTCTGGAAGGGAAAGCCGGTGATTGGCGGCGCCGTGGGCGGTATTAAGTTACAGGTAATCGACGGGGTGACGGGCTTTCTGGTTCATTCGGTGGAAGGAGCGGCCAATCGAATCGGTCAGTTGCTCAGAGACCGAAGGCTGCGGGAGCGAATGGGGCACAACGGTTACGAGCATGTGAAACAGAACTTTCTCGTGACGCGCAATGTGAAAGACTACCTTTTGACGATGCTGGCATTGGAGCATCCCGGCGAAAGCGTCGTATACCTGACGTGATTGGCTCACGGGAGCCGCCCGTGTTCGGCGGCGAGCCCGCGCGCTCCGCCGTTCTTCGGCGTACACTGGGAATGCCGCCATGCAACTTGAAGCCATTCAGCGGGAGATCCGCAATCAGAAACTGGATGGGTGGCTGTTTTTCGACCACCATCTGCGCGACCCGTTGGCTTACCGCGTGCTCGGCTTCACTCCGCGCGCCACGCCCACCCGGCGCTGGTATTACCTGATTCCGGATGCGGGCGAACCGGTGGGGTTGGAGCACCGCGTCGAGCCGGGCATGATCGCGGCGCTGCCGGGCCGGAAGATCCTCTATTCCAGTTGGATCGAACAGGTGGCCGGCCTGCGCACGCTGCTGGCGGGACGGCGCCGCGTGGCCATGCAGTACTCACCGCGGTGCGCCGTCCCCTATGTCTCCATGGTGGACGCCGGGACTGTGGAGTTGGTGCGCGGCGCGGGCGTCGAAGTGGTTACCTCCGCCGAGCTGATCCAGACCTTCGAAGCCCGCTGGACGCCGGAGGCGCTGGCATCGCACCTGGAAGCCGGCCGCCGCGTGGACCGCATCCGCGCCGAGGCGTTCGCGCTCATTCGCGAGCGCACGCGCAACGGCGCCCCGCTTCAGGAAGTCGAAGTCAAGCGTTTCGTGCTGGAAGCCTTCGCCAAGGCCGGCATGGCGACCGACCACGGACCCATCGTGGGGGTCAACGCCAACGCTTCCAACCCGCACTATGAGCCCACCGAAGAGGCCAGCGCGCCTATCGCCGCCGGCGATTTCGTGCTGCTCGACATGTGGGCCAAGCTGGAGAGCCCCGGGGCCACGTATTACGACATCACCTGGACCGGCTTCTGCGGCGAACGCCCCAGCGAGGCCATGCGCAACGTCTTCGCCGTGGTGAGCGGAGCGCGCGACGCGGCCATACGGCGCGTGCAGCAAGCCGTGGCCACCGGCCAGCCGCTGTGCGGCTACGAGGTGGACGACGCGGCGCGGGGCTTCATCGAAAGCCGCGGCTTCGGGGCCTGGTTCACGCACCGCACCGGCCACTCCATCGGCCAGGAGGTGCACGGCAGCGGCGCCAACATGGACAACTTCGAGAACCACGACGAGCGCCGCGTGGCGCCGTGGACCTGTTTCTCCATCGAACCCGGCGTGTATCTGCCGGAGTTCGGCGTGCGCTCCGAAATCGACATGTTCGTGGGCGACCACGAAGCGCTGGTCACCGGCGAGATGCAACACGAACTGCTCCTGCTCTGATGCCTGCCGGTTCAGGACTACAATCCGATGACGGCGGCGACACGCGTTTGAAATGTTCGGTCACACACCGGGATGACCGGAAACTTCAACTTTCCCGATCGAAATCCGGTTTTCAATCGTCTATATAGCAGGTGGAATCGCCGAGCGGCGATTTCAAGACGTTCATACGGCGGCCGTCCTCCCTGAGTGGCGCCGCCACCTGGAGGCTTTCATGATTCCCGAACAAGCGCGAACTTCACTATCCGAGTTGAGGCGGAAGACCGACAGGCAACTGGTGGCTTTGGTTCGCAGCGAAATCGAAAGCTCTCTGAGGCTCGCCCGGCGCGGCGCCCTGGCGGAAGCGGAGGCCATGTGGACCCAAGCCAGGAACCTGCTTGCCGTGGCACGCGCGCCGGAGAGCGAGCGCAGCGCCCTGGAAGCGCGTCTCGATGAAGCGCGCGCCAAGTTCCCCAGGACGGCCGCCGCCGCGCGTTGCGCGCAATCGGCCTGGTGCTGAGGGCCGCGCGCTAGCACATGCGGAAAACCTCCGTCCGGGAACTCCACATTCGCACTTCCGAGTTTGTGCGGGAAGCCGAGAAGGGCGGAGTGATCGTGATCGAGCGCCGCGGCGAACCGGTGGCGGAGTTACGTCCCATTACCGCTCCGTCGCGCATGCCTGCCGGTAGGAAGGCGCGCATCTTCGACGCCATGCGGGATATATGGGCTCGAATGCCGCAAGCCGGCGACGGCGCGCACATCCTCGAGGAAGACCGCGATCGGTAGGCGCCGTGTACTTCGACACGTCCTATATTGCAAAGTTCTATTTCAATGAACCCGAATCCGCGCGGGTGCGCGAACTTGTGCGAACCGCCGATACCATCCATTCGTCGCTATGGGCTTTGGCCGAGTTCCACGCGGTACTTCATCGCCGCCTGCGCGAAGGCTCGGCGTCGCCCGGCGACGCGCGCGACCTGTCATCGCGATTCGACGCAGTGCACCTGGCAACGGCGCAACAAATCGGAGAAAGCGAGGTGTGGACCAATGACCGTCACATGCTGGCGGCGGCTCCCTACTTCGGTCTCAGGGGCCGGTCTTTCTAGCGCTGTTCGTCGAATCCCAAGAATGTCGGCAAAATGCCTGCATGGCAGGCTGGAAGCCCGCTCCACGTCGATTGCTGTTGGGGGGTGAGCCTGTCCGAGCTTCGCTCGGATTGACAAGGCTGGAGCCTTATCCCACTTGACAAGGCTGGAGCCTTATCCCACGCAGTACGCTACAATCGGTTCTCTCGATGGGTTCACGAGTTTCGCTTTTTGTAACCTGCATCGTCGATCAGCTTTTTCCGCAAGTCGGCATGGCCATGGCGGAGGTACTCGAACGCCTCGGCTACGAGCTCGATTTTCCGGAAAAGCAGACCTGCTGCGGGCAGCCCGCGTTTAACAGCGGCTACCGCGACGAAGCGCGCGCGGTGGCGCGCCACTTCCTCGATACTTTCGAAGGCGGCGACCCGATCGTGGTTCCGTCCGGCTCGTGCGCTTCCATGGTGGCGCATCATTTCGCGGACCTGTTCGCTCAGGAGCCGGAGACGCTGGCGCGGGTGCACGCCCTCGAAAAGCGGGTTTGGGAGTTTTCCGCCTTCCTCACCGAAGTGGCGCGGGTGGAAGACGTGGGGGCAAGGTTCGAGGATATCGTCACCTTTCACGATGGCTGCCACTCGCTCCGCGAGATGGGCATCCGCGACGGGCCGCGGCGTCTGCTGGCGCGGGTCCAAGGGCTGGAGCTGCGCGAGCTGGAGCCGGCCGCGGAGTGCTGCGGGTTCGGCGGCACGTTCGCGGTGAAGTTCGGCGAGCTTTCGGGAGCCATGGCGCGCGCCAAGGTGGACGCCATTATGCGCACCGGCGCACGCACCGTGGTTTCGCTCGACCCGAGTTGCCTGATGCAGATCCGCGGGGCGCTTTCGCGGCAGGGCTACACCATTCGAACCGTGCACCTGGCCGAGGTACTGGCCAGCCGGTGATGCCATGACCACCGAAATGCATCGGCAGATCCACGAAGCCCTGGGGGACGCCAGGCTGCAAGAGGCCGTCTACACGGCCACCGGCCGCCTCAAGGAGAGCCGCATCGCCGCCGTGGCTCCCGACATTCTACCCGATTACCAGGAGCTGCGCACGCAGGCCCACGCCCTCAAGAAGCACGCCATCGAAAACCTGGACGCCTACCTGGAGGAGTTCGAGCGCAACCTGGAGGCCCACGGAGGCAAGGCGGTGTACTGCCAGGACGCCGCCGAGGTGGCCGATTTCATCCTGGGCCTGGCCCGTGCGCGCGGCGCGCGGCTGATTGTCAAATCGAAATCCATGCTCACCGAGGAGATCGACCTCAACGAGCGCCTGGAGAAGCACGGCCTGGAGTCGGTGGAGACCGACCTGGGCGAGTACATCCTGCAACTGGCGCACGAGCGGCCGTATCACCTGGTGGCCCCGGCGCTGCACAAAACGCGCTACGACGTGGCCGAGATCTTCAGCGCGCGCCTCGGCGTACCGCACGAGATCGTCATCGAAAAGCAGACCGCCACCGCTCGCGCCGTGCTGCGCGAAAAGTTCCTGGCGGCCGATATCGGAATCAGCGGGGCCAACTTCCTGGTGGCCGACTCGGGGGCCGTCGTGCTGGTGGAAAACGAAGGCAACGCGCGCCTTTCCACCTCGGCTCCCAAGATCCACATTGCCATCGCGGGAATCGAGAAGATTATCCCGCGGGCGAGCGACCTGGCCACCTTCCTGAAGCTGCTGGCGCGCAGCGCCACGGGGCAATGGCTCTCGGTCTATACCTCGTTCCTGAGCGGGCCGCGGCGCGCAGGCGAAATCGACGGTCCGGAAGAGTTCTACGTGGTTCTGGTGGATAACGGCCGCACGCGCCTGCTGGCCGATTCCGATAAGCGCCAGTCGCTGTACTGCATTCGCTGCGGGGCGTGCCTGAACGCCTGCCCGGTGTACCGCAAAATCGGCGGCTACAGCTTTCCGTGGGTGTACTCGGGGCCGATTGGCTCGATTCTCACGCCGCAGTTCATGGGGACGGCGCACGCGCCCGGTTTGCCTTTCGCCTCCAGCCTGTGCGGGGCGTGCGCGGAAGTTTGCCCGGTGAAGATCGACCTGCCCAAATTGCTGCTCGAGCTGCGCTCCGAGGTCAAGATAAGCGACCGGCGCGAAGGGCGCGGGCGCGGGGAAAAGCTGGCCTTCCGCCTGTTCGCCTGGCTCATGCGGCATCCCCGGCTGTACGCCATAGCGGGTAGGATGGCCTCGCTGATCGCGCCTTCCGGGAAGGCCGGGTGGATCCGCTCCGTGCCCGGCCTGATGCACTTTCCTCCCCTCAAAGCCTGGATCGACGAGCGCGATCTGCCGCCTGCGCCGGCGCGCTCCTTCCGCGAAATGTGGAGGCGCCGCTGATGTCCCGGGACGCCATACTGCAGCACGTACGCACGGCGCTCGGCCGCGCCGCCGGAGAAGCCACGCCCCCGCCGCCGCCGGTGCGCATCCGTATTCCGGAGACTACCGCCGAGGCGCGCATCGCATCCATGCTGGCGCGGGTCGCGGCCCTGGCGGGAGAAGCGGTCCGGGTGGACACTCCCGCCGCCGCGCGCGCCTGGGTGGCCGCCGCCATAGAAGGTAAGCAGGCAGTGGCTTCCAATGCGCCCTTCTTGGCCGAATGCGGCATCCCCGACCTCGCCGGCGTGCGCTGTGGGTTGACCGCGGAAAGCGAGCTGCGTCAATTGTGCGCGGTAACGGACGTGGGCATTACCAGCGCCGATTACGCCCTGGCCGATACCGGCACGCTGGTGATGCTCTCGAGCCCGCGCGAGGCGCGCCTCATCTCGCTGCTGCCGCCGGCGCACATCGCCGTGGTCCCCAGCGGCCGCATCCTGAGCGGTCTCGACGAGTTATTCGCCACGCTTCCGCGGCCCGCCGACGGGACCAGCTCGATGGTGCTGATCACCGGTCCCAGCCGGACGGCGGACATCGAGCAGATCCTGGTGCGCGGAGTGCATGGGCCGGGAAAGTTAGCGGTCGTCGTGGTGGGATGATCGGCTGATTCGGATTGACAGACGAAAGCGTCTGTCCCACACTGCCGGCGAAGGGCTTCCGTCCTTGGTGGGGCGGCGCTTTCGCCTGCCAACTACGCGGTCGCCGCTCGCAACGCCCTTTCGAACCCCGGCAGGGACCGCTCCATGTCGCTTCTGGGAATGGTGATCGAAAGCCGCATGTAACCGCCGCGGCCGAACCCGGCGCCGGGGACGGCCAGGATGCCTTCCCGCTGTAAAATGCGAATGAACTCCACATCGTCTGCGATGGGCGTTTTCGGGAAGACGTAGTAGGAGCCTTGCGGGCGCGGGGCCTGGTAGCCCATGGCGTTGAGCGCATCGCACAGCAGGTCCCGCTTGGCCTGGTATGCGCCCACGTCCACCGTGGCGTCGGGCGCCTGGGCCGCCACCAACTGCCAGATGGCCGGCGCGTTGACGTAGCCCAGAATGCGGTTGGCGAAGGTGCAGGCGTTGCGCAGGTCCGCCGCTTCGGCCAGGCGCGGCGATATGGCCAGGTAGCCCACCCGCTCGCCGGCGATGGCCATGGCCTTCGACCAGCTCCACGCCAACACGGACCGCTCGATCAAAGTCTGGGTCTCCGCAACTTGCACGCCGTCATAGGTCAAAGGCCGATAGGGCTCGTCGCTGATGACGATGACGGGCTCCCGCACAATGGCGTTCAGCTCCCTCAAAACCTCGGCCGGGTACACCGCCCCGGTGGGGTTGTTGGGCGAGTTCAACAGGATCGCCTTGGTGCGCGGCGTGATGGCCGCAGCGATGCGCGCCACCTCCGGCTGGAAGAGCTCGTCGGTTTCCACCGGGACCACGCGGCCGCCGTGGTTCTCGATGTAGTAGCGGTACTCGGGGAAATAGGGGTTCAGCACGATGACCTCGTCGCCCGGATCGAGGATCGATTTGAGCGTGGTGTTGATGGCCCCCGCGGCGCCCACCGTCATGATGACGTCTTCACCGCCGAATGGCAGCCCGGTCCTTTCCGCCAGGCGGCGAGCGACGGTTTGGCGCACTTCCGAAAAGCCGGCGTTGGGCATGTAGCCGTGGCTGCGCGGCCGGTTTTCCGCCACCACGCGCCGCAGCGCCTCAATCACCGCCGCCGGCGGCTCCACATCGGGATTGCCCAGAGTGTAATCGAAGACGTTCTCCGCGCCACGCTCCCGGCGCAGCCGGATGCCGATTTCAAACATCCGGCGGATCCAGGAAGACCTTTCCATCTGTTCGGCGATGGATCGAGATATGCTCATATTCGCGGCGCGCCCCTGAAGAAGACAATTCTATCCTCTTCCACGATGCAAGATAACACCTCTTGTATGTGGTGTATCATTCGCCATTGGGAATCAGTACGGTCCGTTACAGCCCCGCACAGTAGGATTGGCGCCCCAGTTGCCGTAAGCCCTATGCATCGCTAGAATCAGATTGCGATGTCTTCTGAGAACACCAAGACCATTCTCGTGGTGGACGACGAGCCGGAAATCCGGAAATTGGTGGGCGCCATGGTGGGCCAGTTCGGCTACAACGTGCTCACCGCCGACAGCGGCGAGCACGCATTAACGCTGTACCGGAATCATGGTCCGATCGAGTTGCTGATTACAGATGTGGTGGCGCCCGGGATGAGCGGGCCCATGCTGGCGGACAAGCTCGCCGCGCAGCAACCGGGGTTGCGGGTGCTGTTCATTTCCGGGTACGACAACACCCACGTGGTGCAGAAATACGTCGTCGAAAAGGGCCAGGCCCTGCTGGCCAAGCCGTTCACGGTGGCCGAGTTGAAGGCCAAGATGACGGATCTGCTGTCCCCGGAGCCAGCCGGGGCCTAGGCTTTGGCGACTGTCCGGCCGGCCAGCGACCGCTCGCTGCTGGTCTCCTTTGGCCAGGAAATCTCGGAGGAATCGCGCCGCCGCGTGGCCAGGCTGTGTGGCAGTCTGGCCGGAATCCGCGGCATCCTGAATCTCCATCCGGCCTACGCTTCCGTGCTGGTGGATTTCGATCCCCGGCTGCGCGGGCGCGCGGAACTGGAGGCGCTGCTGCGGGAGCTGGCCTCGACCGGCGGCGGCTCGGACGCCGCAGAGCGCACGGTTGAGATCCCGGTGCGTTATGGCGGCGAGTACGGTCCGGACCTGGAAGACGTGGCGCGCCACGCGGGCCTTTCAGCCGGGCGCGTGGTGGAATTGCACGCCTCGGCGGAGTACCGGGTCCATTTCCTGGGATTCTCTCCCGGCTTCCCGTACCTGGGCGGGCTCCCCGCTCAACTGAGCACGCCGCGGCTGGCCGCGCCGCGCACCGTGGTTCCTGGCGGCAGTGTGGCCATTGGCGGCAGCCAGGCCGGCATTTACCCGATGGATTCGCCCGGTGGCTGGCGCATCATCGGACGCACGCCGCTGCGCCTGTTCGATGCCGGAGCCTCGCCTCCGGCGCTGCTGGACATGGGCGACCGAGTGCACTTTAGGCCGATTCGGGAGGGCGCCCGGTGAACCGCCTTCGCGTCATCTCGCCCGGATTTCAAACCTCGGTGCAGGATCTGGGCCGCTTCGGCTGGGCGCACCTGGGCGTTTCCGCTTCGGGCGCGGCCGACGCGCTGGCGCTGCGGGCCGCCAACCTCCTGGTAGGCAACGCCGAGAACGCCGCGGCACTCGAGATGACCTTGGTGGGCGGCGCTTTCGAATTCGAAGGGGACGCGGTGGTGGCGCTGGCGGGCTCCGATTTCGGCGCGGGCGCGCCGCTGTGGGCGCCGGTGGAAATCCGCGCCGGCCAGGTGTTGCGCTGCGGCGCCACGCGTTCGGGAGCGCGATGCTACCTGGCGGTGCGCGGCGGCATCGCCGTTCCCACCACTTTGGGCAGCGCTTCGGCGCACCTGCTCACCGGGCTGGGAGGCCGCGCGTTGCGTGCCGGAGATGTGCTGTCCATCGGCGACCAGGCGGTTCGCCGCCCGCGCCCGCCGGCGCGCGGCGCGCCGCGCTACGGGCGCGATTCCGTGCTGCGGGTGACCGCCGGGCCGCAGGCGGAGTGGTTTGCGGACGACCTGTTTCAGAACGCCTACGCCGTGGCGGAAGAGTCCGACCGCATGGGTCTGCGCCTGCGCGGCGTCGCGATTCCGAGCCCCGCCGGCCACATGCTTACCGAGGGCGTTTCTTTGGGCGCGGTGCAAATTCCGCCGGACGGGCAGCCTATCATACTCTTCGTGGAACACCAGACCACGGGCGGCTATCCCAAACCGGCCAACGTGATCTCGGCCGACTTCTGGCGTCTGGGGCAGGCCAAGCCGCGCGACGAGGCGCGCTTCGAGCTGGTGGACCTCGACCGCGCGCTCGATTTGCTGCGGCGGCAGGAGCAGTGGCTGCACTCGATATAGGCGCGGCGAGCCCATGTGGGGCCAGGCCTTTTGGTCTGCCGCCGAGCTTTGGCCCGGCGTCTCGCGGTCCGAAGAACGCCGGCTACAAAGCCGGCGGCAGACCAAAAGGTCTGACCCCACAAGCGTGCCACCGTCTCCAGGTGGATTTATGCTAGCTTATTGATTTCGCCGCGATGGAGGAGTCGTGGAAGCTCTTGGCCTTGTTGAAACAAAAGGGTTAGTCGGCGCAATCGAGGCCGCCGACGCAATGGTCAAGTCGGCCAACGTGGCGCTCACCGGCAAGGAATTCGTGGGCGCCGGGCTGGTGTGTGTTACGGTACGAGGCGATGTGGGCGCGGTCCAGGCCACCACCGGCGCCGGGGCCGCCGCGGCCCGCCGCGTGGGCGAGTTGGTGGCCGTTCACGTGATCCCGCACCCGCACGAGGAAGTGGAGAAAACCCTGCCCACCGGCGGACTTAGTAAGAAGTAGCGGCCATGCTGGAAGACAAAGACCTCCTTTCCATACAGGAGGTCCGCACCAAAGTCGATAATGCATACGCGGCCTGGCTGAAGTACCGCGACTTCTCCCAGGAACGCGTGGACGCCATTGTGGAGCGCATGGCCGCGGCCGCGCGCGCCAACGCCCGCCAACTGGCCGAGCTGGCCGTGGAAGAGACGGGCTACGGCAACCCGGCGGATAAATACGTCAAGAACCTGCTGGCGGCGGACTGGCTGCCGCGGCGTATGCGCGGCATGAAGACGGTCGGGCTGCTGCGCGAGATTCCCGAAGAGAAGATGGCGGAGTATGGCGTGCCCATGGGCGTGGTGGCGGCCATTCTGCCCACCACCAACCCCACCTCAACCGCCATCTACAAGATCCTTATTTCGCTCAAGGCGGGCAACGCCATCGTGGTCAGCCCGCATCCCCACGCGCACCAGAGCACCTGCCGCACGGCGGCACTGCTGGCGCAAGCCGCGGTTGAGGCGGGCTCGCCCGCCGGCATCATCCAATGCGTGGACAACGCCACACTCGAGGCTACCAATGCGCTCATGCGGCACGAGCGCACGGCGGTGATCCTCTCCACCGGCGGCGCCGGCATCGTCAAGGCCGCCTACTCCAGCGGCAAGCCGGCCTTCGGCGTAGGCCCCGGCAACGTTCCCGCGCTGGTCGACGCTTCGGCGGACGTAGAAGCCGCGGTAGCCGACATCGTCGCCGGAAAAGCCTTCGATTACGGCACGGTCTGTTCCAGCGAGCAGACGCTGGTGGCGGAAGAAAAACTGCGCGGCCGCGTGCTCGCCGCCCTGCAGTCCCGCAAGGCGTATCTTGCCAACGACGCTCAGAAGCAGGCGTTGGGCAAGCTGCTTCTCATGCCTAACTGGACGGTGAATCCGCGGTGCGTGGGCCAGGCGCCTGGGAAGATCGCCAAGATGGCGGGTTTCGAGGTTCCTCCCGGGACGTCCATCATCTGCGCCGAAATCTCCGGCGTCGGCAAGCAGCACCCGCTTTCGGCGGAGAAGCTTTCGCCGGTGCTGTCGCTCTACTTCGTCAAAGATTTCGCCGCCGCCCTGGACGCCTGCCACGCGCTGCTGAAGTTCGGCGGCATGGGCCACACGGCCGTGATTCACGCCCAGGACGCCGCGCGCATACGCGAGTTCGCCGCGCGCATGCCGGCCATGCGCGTGCTGGTGAATACGCCCGCGCCGCAGGGTTCGACGGGCATCACCACCGGCCTGTTTCCCTCCATGACGCTGGGATGCGGCGCGGTCGCGGGGAACAGCACTTCGGACAACGTTGGCCCGCTGCACCTGATCAATATCAAGCGCCTGGCGTATGTAACGCGGCGGGCGGAAGAGGCTTTCGAAACGCCGCTCGATTATGGCGCCGCCGCCCCGGCAGGTAAGGACGCGCCGCTTGACCGAACTGTGGTGGCCGCCGCGGTGGACCGCTACCTGGCGTCGGTGGGGCAGGCGTTTTCGCCTGCCAATCCGGTGGGGCAGGCGCTTCCGCCTGCCAACAAACCGGTCGATTTTGTGGGCGAAGCCGACGTGCGCGCCGCGATCGAGGAAAAACGCAGAATTCCAATCGGACCGAGGACGATTGTGACGCCCTCCGCCCGAGATCTGGCCGGCGATGCCGACGTTCTGGCGCCGGTCCGGGAATGAGGTTAACCGTGGATCTGAATCTGGAAACGCTGAAACGAGAGATGGTGGCATACCTGGCGGCATCCGAGTTCGCCGTGTTCTATAGCGACCCCGGCGGCTTAAAAGGACTGCCGCTGGTTCTGTGGGACGTGGAACGATACCCCGACTACCAGATGTTCCTCGATGTGGCCCGCAAAGCCGGAGTCAAGCTGGTCATGTTCGGCGCCGCCGAGTTCGACGCCGCCGACCTCGACGAGCTGACGGAGCAGATCGAGGAAGGCGAGTTCACCCGCGAAGAACAGCGCGAATATGAGGCGCGCATCCGCAAGCTGCGCTCCCACAAGGGCGCCACGTGTTCACTCGAGCTGGCATTCGATCTCAATTCCCGCCTCTACGTTTACGACGTGCAGCCCGACTGGTACGACGAGTTCTGCGACCTGGACGAGGAAATCATGGCGCGCACGGCCGATAACGACGCGGAAGATGACGACTCACTGGGCGGCTTCTATTCGAAGAATTGACCGTGTCGCGGAGACCGGCGCCTGCCGCGTCGGCTTCCATGCCGACGCTTGGTTTCGCGCGCGAGACTTAGGGCGTGTCTTGAAACAACGTGTCCACTTCGCACGACCGCTCCCTAACGGTCGCGGCTCGTCAACAGTCTGGCGAGCTGCGACCGTCCGTTCGTTGACAGCTTGGCGAGCCGCGACCGTCCGTTCGTTAACAGTCTGGCGAGCCGCGACCGTCAGGGAGCGGTTGGCGTGGTTATCTCATGACAACCCCTTAACGCCATGACGCCGGCCTTTTCCGGTTGGATCTTTCCCGCCACGGACCCTCAAGCCGCCGAGCGCCTGGCCGCCGCGCTGGGCATCGGAACGCCCGCCGCCAAGGTCCTCATAAACCGCGGCTTCGCCGATCCGGACGAGGCGCGCCGATACCTGGAGGCTCCGCTCGACAGCCTCCATGATCCGCTCGGCCTGCGCGACATGGAGCGCGCCGCCGCGCGTCTGGAAAAGGCCGTCCGTGAGCGCGAGAAGATTCTGATTTATGGCGATTACGACGTGGATGGCGCAACCTCCGTGGCGCTCCTGATGAAGGCCATCGGCATGGCCGGCGGGGACGCCAGTTGGCACGTTCCGCATCGCCTGAAGGACGGCTATGGTATGCGCCCCGAAGCCGTGGAAGCCGCCGCCGCGCAGGGGGTGACGCTCATCGTCAGCGTCGATACCGGCATCCGCGCCGCCGAGGTGGTGCGGCGCGCGGCCGCGCTGGGCGTGGACGTCATCGTCACCGATCATCACCTGCCCGACGCCGATCCGCCGCCGGCGTTCGCCGTGCTCAACCCCAACCGCACAGACTGCGCCTATCCCGAGAAGAACCTGTGCGGCGCCGGCGTGGCCTTCAAGCTGGCACAGGCTTTTCTGGGACGGCTCGGCTGGCCGGCGGAGAAGCTGCGGCGCGTCTGCGAATCGTTTCTGAAGATCGTGGCCATCGCCACCGTAGCGGACGTGGTTCCGCTCACCGGGGAGAATCGCGTCATCGTCAAGCACGGCCTCGCGGGCCTTAGCTCGGTGCGCAATCCCGGCCTGCGCGCCCTGTTTGACGTAGCCGGTCTCGCCGCCGGCAAAGCGCCATCGGCCCGTCAGGTGGCCTTTCAGATCGCCCCGCGCATCAACGCCGCCGGCCGCATGGATACCGCCGAAGCGGTCATCGAGCTGTTTCTCACCGCCGCCCCGGACCGCGTCCGCGAGTTGGCCGGGCAGCTCAACACCCAGAACGACGAGCGCCGGAAGGTGGAAGACGGCATCAGGGAAGCCTGCGAGCGCGCACCGGTGGACCCGTCTGCCGCCGCCCTGGTCTATTACGATGCCGCCTGGCATCGCGGCGTCGTGGGCATAGTGGCCAACCGCTTGATGGACCGGCTGCACCGCCCCGTGTTCGTCCTGGGCCGCAACGCTGGCGATGGGTTGGTCCAAGGCTCGGGCCGGAGCATCCCGGCGTTTCATTTGCTCGAAGCGCTAGATTCCATGCCCGACCTGTTCGTGCGCTACGGCGGCCACCAATACGCCGCCGGCGTCACGCTGGAGGAGTCGCGAGTAGCCGAGTTCCGCCAGCGCTTCAACGCTTACGCCGCAGCGAGGCTGGGTCCGCAGGACTTCGCGCCGATGGTCGAGATCGACGCCGCGGTCGAGCTGCGCGAGATCGACGAGCAAGCCGCCAACGGCGTCTTTAGCCTGGCTCCCTTCGGCCACGGCAACCCGCAGCCAATCTTCGCCGCCAGCGATGTGGAAGTCGCAGGCCCCGCAGTTGTGTTCGCCGAAAAGCACCTGCGAATTCTGGTGCGCCAGAACAGCCGGACGCTGACGTTGAAGGCTTGGAACTTCGCGGGGCGCGCGGGCGAGTTCGCGGCGGGGGTGCGAATTGATGTCGCTTTCACGCTGGAAGAAGACCCATACTCGGCGTCAAGAGGGTATCCGGGGTGGTGCGCGGTGCTGCGGGAGGTAAGAGGGGCGGGGTGAAGTGCACGGCGGATGCGCGCTTTGCGCCCCCCCTCGCATCAGGCGTTGGCAGCGGGAAACCAGCGGCGCAGAGTTTCCTTGAGCTTCAGGAACGCAGGGTCAACACACCTCTGGAGGCTGACTCTTTTCGCGATGGCCTGAAAAAGGGCGGTTGGTGAATGCTTCTTGGTGAGTCGCAAGACCCTCTGCATCGCAGCCTTTGGGTCGCTCGGTTTCGACTGACCCTGGGGAAGAAACCCCGCGTTGTGAAGCCACGCGCGCAGGTCGGAGATTCCGCGCGTCCATCCGATTTCCTCCGCGACGTGCGGCGAATTCGCCCACAACCAATTCTCCAGTTCCGGGTCAATCACGATGGCTGCGGCGCTGTCCCCCCAGTGGTGCGAAAGGCCATCCTCGATCAATTTCTCCAACTCATCTCGGGACAGGGATTCCTTGCCGCAGCCGTGACGGTCGCAGATTGCCAACGCGTGCCGGTAGTTCTTGTTTTGCGACTGGAGCGTTCTGTGGCCACTCTGCAAGACGCCCGAGTCGTAATGCGGCTGTTGAATCACGCTGTAAGAAATCTTGCGGATACCGAGGGATTTGGGGCGTTTCAGTACCGCCTCAAGCGTCCTCTGCATGGACAGGTCGGCAGCCAGAACAATCAGGTCCTGCGGTACACATGGTGGCATCATCCGAGGATTCCCGAAGCCGCCAGCATCCCGAGGGTAACCTCGCCTTGCCAATCGCGAAGCGCTCGGTGCTCACTTCCGCGGATGATCTGTGTGCCGTCCGGCGCTTTGATGAAGCACAATAGCTGATCCGGCTGCGCCATGCTCAGAAGCACCGGCGAATGGCTGGCAACGAGTACCTGCACCTCATAAACCGACGACAGGGATTCGTAAACCGCCTGGAGCGCTGTGGGATGGAGCCCGTTTTCCGGCTCCTCGACAAGGTATACTCCACTAAAGTCTGGGACGTAAGCGAGGAGCGTCAACGCAAGCAGCCGCAAAGTCCCATCGGACACCATCCAGGAGGGCACGGAGACGCCGTTTTCATAGTCGATCATGATGTAGCGGTGCCGGTCGTCTGGCCTCACCTCGGTCCGGATGTCCTGGATGTCGGGCAGCACAGTCTTCACGTGCGCGAGCCAAGCCTTAAATTGGCCGGAGTTGGGGCTTCTAAGTTGCGCAACGGATCGCGCCAGATAGGAACCTCTCGACTCGTCGGCCTCGTTTGTCGCCGGTGGGCTTGGCTTGCGAAGCACCTCGACATCCAGCGCCACGCGCTTTATCCTGTTGCGCAGCGACTCCCGAAGCCAGGCCGTGGCCGGGAACTCGGCATCCGCTGGCACATTGTTCAAGGCGCTGTAGCTGCGATGGAGATCGTATAACTCCCGTTCGTAGTGGCGCCGCTCCGCTTCAGTGTGGAGGTGGAATACGTTTGACCGGCTGACCACCTCGATACCCGGGTCCGGCGGTGCTCGATGGGAGCGCCGGATTGTGACCCGTTCTTTCGCGATGTGCAGCTTTTCGGTCAGCGTGTCGAGCCGTATGCCAACCTCGTACCGGATGGTGTCCGGCGCCTCGAATTCAACCGGCGGAATTGGCGGCATAGGGCGCCGGTCGTCGGGGATCAACGCTTCGACAGCCAACTCGAAGCTGTCAGCCAACTCGAAGCTGTCCGCATCCCGTCCCCACACCAGATCGTGAAAGTTCGTCGTTCGCTCCTCGACCGCGGCTTCTAGACCCTTGGAAACCAGGGTTGAGAGAAATGCCACAACATCGAGAAACGAGGACTTGCCGCTCGCGTTGGAGCCAATCAGGATCTCAAAAGGGTTGATCGATAGCTCAACAGAGCGGAGGCAGCGATACCCTCGGGCTTCGATTCGCCGGAACATCTCCTCCTCCAGATACCAGTGTGCAATATTTGTCCGTTCAACGGTAAGGGCCTTCGGGCACCCTGCGACGCAACCTCGATGCGGCCATTGCGGCCGGCCGCCCATCCAGACACGCGACCTCTTTTCGGACTGATCCGAACGTGATCTATCTTCTCGACAAGGCCTGAAAACCAACCAACCACATCCCAACCAACAGAGCCGCGACCGTCAGGGAGCGGTTTCTGGCTCGCAATCAAGAGGTGTTGTGATGTCAGGTGTGACCGCTCCCTCACGGTCGCGGCTCTGTGCGCGGTTGGCGCGATTCTGGCCGCCCGCCGGATCTCTTCCCGAATCACACGCCGCAGCGTTGCCTCCAAAGGCTCGCGGTTGCGCGCGATGTGCTCCCGCAGGGCGTCATGAATCAGGCTTTGGTAGTTACCGCCGCCGGTCTTCTGGCGGCCGGCGACTCCACCGCTTGCTTCCGCGCGCGGCTCGTACAACAATATGTCCAGGAGGCCGAACGCCTTGGCGAACCTGACCATCGAGATGCCGGACGACCTCGCGCGCAGCCTCGCCGGCATCGCGGCGGCGCAGCATAAGAGCATCCAGCAACTGGCCATCGAACGGTTGACCTCGCTCGTGGCGTCTGACTCCGAGGACCGCCCCGGCTCGGCTGCCGCGGTGTTGAGGGTCATGCACGAACCACCCCACCTGAGTCCTTCGGACGTGGCTGCACTCGACGCGGCCATTGCGGCCGGCCGGCTGCCCATCCAGACACGCGACCTCTTCTCGGACTGATCCGGCCGTGATCTATCTCCTCGGCAAGGCTTGAAAACCAACCAACCACATCCCATCCAACAGAGCCGCGACCGTCAGGGAGCGGTCTTCGGCTCGCAATCAAGAGGGCACCTGGGTGTGTTGTGATGTCGGGTGTTACCCCTCCCTTACGGTCGTGGCTCTGATGCGCCCGCCAACTGCCTTAGCACGTACGGCAGAATGCCGCCGTTGCGGTAGTATTCCACTTCTTGCGGCGTGTCCACGCGCACTACTACCCGGATGCGTTTCTCCGACCCGTCGTCCCCCACCGCCCGCACCAGCGCTTCCCGTCCGCCTTCGAGCGCCGCCCGCACGCCATCGATGTGGAAGACCTCTTTCCCCGTCAGCCCCAGGATTGCGGCGTTTTCCCCGGCGCGGTATTGCAGCGGCAGAACACCCATGCCTACCAGGTTGGTGCGGTGAATGCGCTCGAAGCTCTCGGCGATCACCGCCCGAACGCCCAGCAGCGCCACTCCCTTGGCCGCCCAATCGCGCGACGAGCCCGAGCCGTACTCCTTCCCGGCCAGAATGAGCAGCGGCACGCCGTCCCGCTGGTACAGCATGGAAGCGTCGTAGATCGACATCGGCTCGCCGTCGGGCAGGTGCACGGTCCAGCCGCCCTCGGTCCCGGGCGCGAGCCGGTTGCGCAGCCGGATGTTGGCCAGCGTGCCTCGCACCATGACTTCATGGTTGCCGCGGCGCGCCCCGTAGGAATTGAAGTCCTTGGGTTCTACTCCTTGCGCCATCAAGTAACGGCCCGCCGGAGCGTCCTTGGGAATGGAGCCGGCGGGCGAAATGTGGTCCGTGGTAACTGAGTCGCCGAGCAGAGCCAGCACGCGCAGGGCGCGCATGTCCGATACAGGCTGGCGAGGGTCCGCCATGTGGTCGAAGTAAGGCGGCTTCTTGATGTAAGTGGATAGCTCGTCCCACTGATAAGTCAGGCCGGAGGGCGCTGGCATGTTCTTCCAGTTCGCGTCGCCCTCGAAAACGCGCCCGTATTGTTCGCGGAACATCTCCGGACCGATGGCCGCCCTCACGGCCCCTTGCACTTCGGCGTTGGTCGGCCAGATATCGCGCAGGAAAACATCCGCGCCTTGGGCGTCCCGGCCCAGCGGTTCGTGCGCCAGGTCGAGGTCCATCGTACCGGCCAGGGCGTACGCCACCACTAGCGGCGGAGAAGCCAGGTAGTTGGCCTTCACCAGCGCGTTGATGCGCCCCTCGAAATTCCGGTTGCCGCTCAGCACCGCCGCCACCACCAGGTTGCCCTCGTGTACCGCCTGCGCTACCGCCTCCTGCAGCGGACCGCTGTTTCCGATGCAGGTGGTGCAGCCGAAGCCCACCAGGTTGAACTTGAGCTGTTCGAGATAGGGCAGCAATCCCGCCTGGCGATAGTAGTCCATCACCACTTTCGAACCCGGCGCCAGGCTGGTTTTGACCCACGGCTTCACCGCCATCCCGCGCTCCACCGCCTTCTTCGCCACCAGTCCCGCCGCCAGCATCACGGACGGGTTCGAGGTATTGGTGCAGCTTGTGATGGCGGCGATGACCACCGCTCCGGACGCGATCGCGACATCCTGCCCGTCAATCTCGGCGGTCGCGGTATTCTTGACGCCCGGAAACGCATCGTGGAAGCTCTTCTTCACGTCGTGCAGCTCGATCCGGTCCTGCGGGCGCTTGGGACCGGCCATCGAAGGCGTGACAGTCGCCAAGTCCAGTTCCACCACGTCCGCGTAGACCGGGTCGGGCGTGGCATCCGTCCGGAACAGCCCCTGCGCCTTGGCGTAAGCTTCGACCAGGGCGATCCTTTCCGGCGGGCGGCCGGTGAGTTGTAGATAGGCGATGGTTTCCGCGTCCACCGGGAAAAAGCCCATGGTGGCTCCGTATTCCGGCGCCATGTTGGCCACCGTGGCACGGTCCGCCAGGCTCAAGGCGCTGAGGCCGGCGCCGTGGAATTCGACGAACTTGCCTACCACCCCCTTCTTGCGAAGCATCTGGGTGATGGTGAGCACCAGGTCGGTGGCGGTGCAGCCCTCGTTGAGCCGGCCATGCAGCTTGAAGCCCACAACCGGCGGCAGGAGCATGGAAATGGGCTGGCCCAACATGCAGGCCTCGGCCTCAATGCCGCCCACGCCCCAGCCCAGAACGCCCAGGCCGTTGATCATGGTGGTATGGGAGTCAGTGCCGACCACGGTATCGGGATAGGCAAGGCCGTTGGCGGTGAAAACCACGGGGGCCAGGTATTCCAGGTTCACCTGGTGTACGATGCCGGTATCGGGCGGGACCACCCGGAAATTGCGGAAGGCGGTCTGCCCCCAGCGAAGCAGAATGTAGCGCTCGCGGTTGCGCTGGAACTCGAGCAGCGCATTCACGTCGAAGGCGTCACTGGAGCCGAAACGGTCCACCTGCACGGAATGATCGATAACCAGGTCGGCCGGCAACAGCGGGTTGGCGCGGCTAGGGTCCACCCCCATGGCGGCGAGGGCGTCGCGCATGGCCGCCAGATCCACCACCGCCGGCACGCCGGTGAAATCCTGTAACAGGACGCGAGCCGGCATAAAGCCGATTTCCTTGGGGTTGGAGCCAGCCTCCGCGCGCGCCACATAGTCCACGTCGGCCGCGGAAACGCGATGGCCGTCCTCCTGGCGCAAGAGGTTTTCGAGTAGAATCCGGGTGGAAAACGGCAGTCGCGCGACGTGGCCCACGCCTTGCTCTTCGAGCGCGGCCAGGCGGAAATACTGGTAGTCGGCATCCCCAGCGCGCAGCCGGGAGGCCGCGCCGAAACTGTTCTTGGACATTAGTTAAATTATAGTGGCGCCGAAAGGGCCTCCCAAGGAGCGGGAACTCTAAAGTTCGGGCGCAATCCGACGATGAATGTACTGTGGAATGCGCCGTCCGGAATTTCGCGGATGAGGACAAAAGCAGGCTGGCAGCCCTGGTACGGGGCTTCGCTCCAGCCGCCGAGTACCGCAAACTGATCCGGAAGATGCTGGAACAGGACCGGGATAGGTTCTACGCCGCCGCTGTCGAAATTCTGAAAACGCCAGACTATTCCAAGGGCTACCACTACCTGATCTCATTGCTGGTAGGTCGCGACATGCTGCTCGAGACGCTTTCCGATCCAGCCTTGACCCTCGAGCAGGCGGTGGCGGCGGCGCGTAACGCCAGCGTGGTTTATTCCATGATGGACGTGAGCATGGCCAGGAGGCTGGCGGGCGACGGCGCTTCGCCCAGCCGGGTGGCTCCGGACAGGGCCAAGCGCATGATGGATATCCTGAGCGAGATTGCCAAAGGCGCGCGCGCGGTCGGCTCCTTGCGAGGCATGGTGCGCCATCCTGATCCGCACCTCCGCTCCAAAGCGGTTCTGATGATTGGCCGCGAACAGCGCAACCTGGACTGGGTGCGGCATCGCATGGCCGAGGCAGACCCGCGCGTGCGCGCCAATGCGGTGGAAGCGCTTTGGGGGCGGCACACGGAAGAAGCGCGCGCGCTGCTACAGGCGGCCACGAGCGACCCACACAATCGGGTGGTGGGGAATGCCTTGCTGGAGCTGTATCGGATGGGCCATCTTTCGGCGATTGCGGGTCTGTTCCGGATGGCCGGCGAGGAGTCGGCGTTATTCCGCGCAAGCGGGGCCTGGGCTATGGGCGAGACCGCCGACCCGCGCTTTGCGGAGGTCTTGGGCCGCATGTTGGGAGATGCCGGCGACGCGGTGCGTAAAAGGGCTTTCGAATCGCTGCGTCGAATTAAGGCGGCGGCGGCGCGGTCGCGGAAGGGCGGCCATTTGCGGGTGGGCGGACGGTTGGGAACCGGTCCGGACGGGCTTCGCCGGCTGGAGTTGGAAGTAGCCCGCGAGAACGGGGAGCCGGCGCTCATCGTTCCCATGGAGATCCTGCTCGACGAGGACGGTCAGCCGGTGCTCGATTACCAGGTGGAGCGCCGGCCGGGCGCCGATCCCCTGACCATGGCGTTCGTATTTCCACGGCCGGCCGGACCGATGGCGTCATCCTGCTATCGAGGCGCTCTGAACGCGCTGCACTGGAAGCGCCCATCGGACGTCTGGTGGGTGGTTCCGTACATCACCGCTTCCGAACGGGGTGGTTCCAGGGTCGCATTGAAAGAGGCCGGGGTGGAGATGACCGGCGATCGCGCGGAGGCCGAGACGCTGTTCGATCCAACGCGGGAGCGCGTGTATTTCCGTGGAATGTGGGGCGCCATCGAACGGGCGCTCGACCCAAGCGTCGCAGCTCCCGGCCAGCGCCGCATCATCGTATATAGCGAGCATGAAGCCGGAAAGCCGGCGGACGGCGCGGACCTGCCGGCGGCGGCCGAGAAGTGCGGAGCGTCCGTGATCGCCATCTGCCAGGGGCCCGACCCCATGCTGGAAGATCTTTGCCGAAGTACGCAGGGCGATTTCCGCATCGCCGGAACCGCGGCGGAAATCGATGCCTGGGTGGAGGGAGCGCACCGCGCCGTGCTCGAGCAATATACCGTGACCTACCACAGCGCGGCCCCCAACGCGGCCGCCGTCCGAGTGCGAATCAACCTGCCGGATGGCTGCGGAGAAACCCTGCTGGCGGCGCTCAACCCGAGTCTGGAAGCGGCAGTGGCTCAGGCGGTGGCCTGCCGGGACTCAGCGTGGGGTTCCGCGGGGACCGAACGCGCTGCACCGGAAATCTCAACTTCCGTGTAGATTCCTGGGCGGCGGCAGGCTGGTGGCCTGCGGCGAAAACTACGAAGGTCATCGCAGTCCCGTGGCCGCTTGTTGATGTCAGCCGGGCAAGCTAAACCATGCCCCACCGGGGCGGCTGGTTTCTTTGGTGGGGCATGCTTTAGCTTGCCCGGCGTCGCGGGCACAGCGTTTGTCGGCCCGTTTCGCGGCCGGACTAAACGTCATTCCGCGTGGCGCAATACGCACCTAACCCAAGCGCTTAGGAATTCAAGCGGCCAAGCACACGCACTCGACGGAACCTCGTGGCCCCTTCGCTCGTATTCGGTCTTATGGAGCCTAAACTCGCGATTTGCCGAACGCGCAGAGAATTCCTGTCCGGCGCCGCCGTCTCCGTGCTTGCCGGCACGCTGGCGTCGTGCCATGCTGCGGAAGCCCGGCCAGTCGTGAGCGTGGTCAGGATCCGCAAGGGCAATATCGAAGCCGCCGTAGAAGAGGCCATCGAGTTGCTAGGCGGCATGGCGGCGATCACTCGCGGCAAGGAGCGCATCATGCTCAAGCCCAATCTGCTCGCGTCCATTCCAGAAGCCACCACCAAGCTGCCGGTGATGCGAGCGCTCGTGCGGCTGATGCGAAGCGCCCACAAGGATATTTCCATCGGCGAGGGTTCGTCTGCCGCGGCGCCGTTCAATGTACGCAACGACCAGACCTTCCGCACCTCCAACAAGGATCTGCTCAACGGCCTTCAGAAGCGCGTCTTCGACGAGTTGGGCTATAGCGAATTCAGCGAGACGGAAAAGGTTCCGCTGGTGAATCTTCATACCGGCGATCTGGTCGAGGTGAATGTTCCTAACGCGTTGCTGTTCGATAAGCTGACCTTACATCGATCACTGACCGAGACGGACCTGCTGTGCTCCGTGCCCATGATGAAAACCCACGTTCTGGCCGGGGTCACCCTGGGAATGAAGAACCTCATCGGCGTCTACCCCGGCGCCATCTATCAGGCGGTACGCGGCGACATGCACGACATGGCGTCCAAGGTCGAGCCCTCCGCTACAGCGGCGCCGATCGTGGACATGGTGCGCGCGAACAAGCTCGGCCTGGTGGTGATTGATGGCTCTTCGGCGATGGAAGGAAACGGTCCGACCGTTGGCACCCAGGTTCCCATGGAGACCATCGTCGCCGGCACGAATCCTCTGGCCACCGATATGGTGGCGGCGAGCCTCATGGGCTTCGAGCCCGACGAGATCTCGACCTTCACCTGGGCGCACAAGGCCGGACTCCGGCCACACCGCCTGGAGGAGATCGAGACTCGCGGCGAACCGCTCGATCGCGTCCGGCGCGCGTTCGTTCGGCCTGTTCTCGTTCCCTGGAACCCCGCCGACTACCCGCTGCTGCGGTGATCGATTCCTCCACCGACGCGCGAAGAGTTCGAGTCCGATCTGGGGACCTCACAGGCGTTCGAACCGGCAACTTGAAGAAGCAAAAGAGCAAATCAAGAAAACGGCGAAACTGAATTGCCTCCCCACGTTGGACACGTTTCGAACTTTGGCGGCCTGAAACGTGGTTCGCTCGAACCGGTGCAATTCGTTTCAGACCAATGACATGCGCGCAAGACCGGTGCATCCATCCAGACTGGGCACCCAGACGGGATTCGTCTCGAACTTGCCGTAGCGGTCACGAGCCGGGACAATGGGGATGTGGAATTCCGATTGGATCACGCAGGATTTGAAAGCCTGTGCGCGGCATTCGATTACGTCCTGCGTGAGCACGCTGGAAAGGAACATCCTGTATATCCAGGCGAGGAGCCTGCGTTTATTTTTCGCGGGGAATGCGGTAAGTTTCCGGCAACCGCGCCAAGCATTGCGCGAGTGAGTGGTTTGTCTCGGGCGGAGGTGTTGAGGCTTGCGGAAATCAGCGATTGGGTGGCGGCGCGTCTTCATGAGGAACGCGAAGACTTAACGTGGCCACAGGCGTGCGCCCACCTGCAACACTACGGGATGCCCTCGCGGATCGTCGATTTTACCGGGGATTTGGGGCGAGCTTTTGACTTTGCTGGAAATGGCGACAGTGATGTCGGGCGGTTGGCAGCGCTGCCGTATGTGCCCAGTGAGACGGGCCCAATGTTCAAGTTTTTCGATCATCCATGGGCCGAACGGGCGCAGCGACAAGCTGCCTTTGGGGTCCTTATGGACCCCTTTGAAATAAGCGACCTCAAAGCTGATTCTGTGCGGAGCCGCTTTAACATGCGGTGGTACGAATTCGCAATTCTGCCGCAGGAAAGAGAGTGGTGCCAACGGCGTGCCCGCGGCCTGCTTCAAGAGAGCAACGATGCAAGCGGTGGATTTCTCCGGTACTACATTACGCGCTATGTCGAGGAGTTCAAGAAGCTGTCGCCGCCCCTGACTGACTGGCTACTGAAACACATCGTCATTGCACCGTACTGCGCACTGGTCGCCAGCCACGAAGGGAACGAAGCTGTGGTTTTCTTTCGTGGTGCAGAATGCCTCTCGACAGATAATCTGCCCTCATTCGATCGGGAGCTCGAGATTGAATGCTCGCGTCGGTATTGGTCAGAAGCTTATGACGACGACAGCCGGCAACGACTTCACGGTTTCGTGATGCCTCCTCGCGGCCAGATGTTTGTGGACCCCACAACGTACCACTCGAATGGCGGTGACGGTCTGTCTCAAAAAGGGTCCACTATGCCCGATTCACCGTTGTGACCAGCTACAATCAGGGCATGCGCCCAATTGAAGAGTACTTAGAAAATGCGCCCACCCTCGCACAGAACGTTGTGAATGAGTGGGGACTCAATGAGAATGCGGGCAACGGCTCTGTATTATCCGACGAGTTTCTAGCCCTAAATGAGTATGCTTGTCGTTACATCGATGCCCGAGCCGTGGCGGACAATCATCGTAAATTTAACAGTTTGACGGAAGAAGACGCAGATCGCGAAACTGTGACCCGGCGCACATTCGCGGAAGCCTACAAGACGTACTGGGAGAGAGTGTCAGGTCAAGCAGAAACGGCCACCGCAAGCCCAAAAGACGAAAGGTAATCTTGTTTTCGCGCGCCACGCGTGTTTCACAAAGGGCGGGTTCTGAGACAGGCAGCGAGATCGACAAAATCAGCCCTTTCAAAGCCTCACGGGCCCTTCTCAAAATGGAACTTACGTCGTCGAGTCGGAGGCGCGCGATCCGGCGGCCTAGGCTGATCGATCTGCTATACCGCCCGGTCGTCGAAAATTGCAAAATGTCGATCTCGAAACGAGGAGTGCCGTCGACACCCGTGATCACGCTAAAGCGAACGGCCGGTTCGAGTGTTCAACTGGGGTCGCCCGTAAAGTACAGAATTGAAACACCGATTTTGCGCGGCTCCCCAGGTAGGACTCGAACCCACAACCCTCTTCGGTCGCCAGACGAAGGCGTCTGCCCCACAACTCTGGGCGCCGCGCCCGCACGTCACCGGCCCGCGCCGAGGCGGTCCGCCAGGGAGGACGGCAGGCCGGCCTCTCGGATCTTGCGCTGGGCGCCCGCCACGTCGTAGGAGATGCGCCGGTAGGTGACCGTGCCGGCGCCGGAATCGTAGAGCGCGAAGGCGGCGCGGGGGTCGCCGTCGCGCGGTTGCCCCACCGAGCCCGGGTTGACCAGGTAGGCGCAGCCGGCGTCGAGCGCGATGGTCCGGCCCTGGGCGCGCGCCGACATGCGGGGAATCGTCTCCACCCGCGCCTGGTTCCAGATATAGCCGCCCTGCACATGGGTGTGGCCGAAGAAAGCCAAACGGCATTCCAGGTAGGCGAACGCGCCGGCGGCCTCGGCGCCGGCCCCCACATATTCGTCCTCGTCGTAGGGCGAGCCGTGGGCCACTTCGAAGTGTTCCAGAACCAGCGGCCCCTTGGGCAGCTCGCGGACCCAGGCCAAATTCGCCGGAGTGAGGGCCTGCTGCGTCCACACGGCGGCGGCCTTGGCCACCGGGTTGAACCACTCCAGGTCCACCAGGCCCGTGCAAGCGCGGTCGTGATTGCCGCGCACCACCAGGGCGCAGTGGGCGCGCACCCAATCCACCACCGGATTGGGGTCGGCTCCGTATCCCACCAGATCGCCGCAGCACACCGCCCTGTCCCAACGCCCCCGCGCTTCACGGACCACCGCGTCCAGGGCTTCCTGGTTGGCGTGGGGATCGCTTAGGATTAGGTAGCGCACCGCGGGGTATATGCCTTTCTCAGACGAAGCAGGGTGATCTCGGGAGGCGCCCCGATGCGGGCCGGGAAGCCGATGGCGCCAATGCCGCGCGTGACATACAAGGCCGAAGCGCCCAAGCGGTACAGGCCGTGGACGTAGGGCGTAAAGAGGCGGGCGGGATTGAGGGACTGGTCCAGGATTTCCACCGTCACCTGCCCTCCGTGAGTGTGCCCCGAGAACGTCAGGTTCCAGCCCTGCCCGGCGGCCACCGGAAAAACGCCGGGGTTGTGAGAGAGCAGCACGTTGCACGCGCCCGGAACCACCAGCGCGCCGGCCTTTTGCAGGTACGGCTCCGTGCTGGTCTGGTAGTCCACCCCGGCCAGGTTCAAAACCGCCCCGCCGAAGCGGAGCCGCTGGGCGTGCCCGCGCAGAAAACGGATGCCTACGGCGGCGGCGGCCCTGGCCGTGGTATCTTCCACATGGGCGTAGCGCTCATGGTTACCCATGCAGCCGAACACGCCGGCCTCGGCCCGGATGCGCGCGAGCTGGCGGATGCAGGCGTCCAGCGGGTCGCCGGGCGAGGAAATCAGGTCGCCCGTGATCACCGCCACGTGCGGCCCCAGGCCGGCGGCGATGTCGATCGCTCGGGCCAGCTCCGCTTCGCTGAGGAACGGGCTCAGATGGATGTCGCTCAGTTGCAGGATGCGTAGGCCGTCCAGATCCGGCGCCAGCCCCGGCAGGGGGACGTCGAGATCGCGCACGCGGAAATCCGTGCGCTCCACCAGCGAGCCATAGGCCAGCGCGGCGAAGGGACCGGCCATCGCCAGGTTGGCGGCCAGGTTGAGCGCGCGCCGGCGGTGCAAGTCGGTGTCGGCATCCAAATGCTTGCGAATGGCGCCGCGAACCGCATATACCGCAACCGCCACGGCGGCCACCACCAGGTAAGCCCTGGCTGCGGCCGCCAGCAGAGTGGAGACGGGCCCGAGCAGCCCCGATCGCCTGGCGACGCTGTAGAACGTGAGACCGTAGCAGAACATCACAACCGCAAAGAGCAGGCACGCTGCGGCGCGCGCCGTCCACCGCGCGGTGGCGGGCGCAACCCGGCCGGCCGCCCGCAAAAGGGTCCATGAGATCCACGCCTGCACCAACAGAAGGGCCGCTAACCCCAGCCAATTCACCGTCTGGCTCAACCCCGCGCTCTCCTTTCCATTCTAGCTATCGGCCATATAGCTTAAAGCTCCATAAATTATTTCTATGGCGCCCATTCAGTATTTCTTGTGGCCCCGCGCAGCGCCATCTTCTACCGTGTGGTGTTCCCGCCTCGTCCGCGGGTTCTACCTCCACGTCGAGGAGACCAAGTTGTCTAATCGTGTCTTTGCCGCGCTATTGCTGTTCTCTTCCTCCGCCCTGGCGCAAGCGCCAGCGGGCGATCGCGCCGAATTGCGGGCCTTGCAGGCCGCGGTAGCCGCTTCCCAGTCGGCCGGCGATAACGCCTGGATGCTGGTCAGCGCCGCGCTCGTGCTCATGATGACGGGTCCCGGCCTGGCTCTGTTCTACTGCGGCCTGGTGCGCAAGAAGAACGTGCTCGGCACGATGATGCAGAGCTTCGCCATGATGGCGTGGATCACCCTGCTATGGGCGGTCTGCGGCTACAGCCTGGTGTTCGCCGGCGGCAACCCGTTTATCGGCGACCTGCGCTACCTGTTTCTGCGCGGGGTTGGAGCGGCGCCGAACCCGCTCTACGCCCCCACCATTCCCCAACAGACGTTCATGATCTATCAGCTCATGTTCGCCATCATCACGCCGGCGCTGATTGCCGGCGCGTTCGCCGAGCGCATGCGCTTTGGGGCCATGATGCTGTTCTCCACGCTGTGGGCGTTCTTGGTATACTTCCCGCTGGCGCACATGGTATGGGGCGCCGGCGGCTTCCTCAGCGCCTTCCTCGGCGGCAAGTATCCGGTGTTCGATTTCGCGGGCGGAACGGTGGTGCACATCTCCTCCGGATTTTCCGCGCTGGTGGTGGCGCTGTACATCGGCAAGCGGGTCGGCTATCCGCACGAGAAAATGGCCCCGCACAACCTGGTGCTCAGCTTCATCGGCGCGTGCCTGCTGTGGGTGGGCTGGTTTGGCTTCAATGCCGGCAGCGCGCTGGCGGCGTCCTCGCTGGCCACCAGCGCCTTCGTGGCCACCCACTTCGCCGCCGCCGCCGGGGCCATCTCCTGGATGGCGGCCGAGCGCCTGCGCAGCGGCAAAGCCAGCGCTCTCGGCGCCATTTCCGGGGCCGTCGCGGGACTAGCCACCGTCACCCAGGGCGCGGGCTTCGTGCAACCGTTCAGCGCCATACTCATCGGCCTGATCGCGGGCGCGCTGTGCCACTTCATGGTCGGCGTGGCGAAGGAAAGATTCGGCTATGACGATTCGCTCGACGTCTTCGGCGTTCACGGCGCCGGCGGTTTGGCGGGCTGCCTGCTCACCGGCGTGTTCGCCACCCGCGCCGTCAACTCGGCTCTCAAGCTGGCCAACGGCCAGCCCGCCGCGCTAGGCTGGATCGACGGCAACCCGGCCCAGGTGCTGAATCAACTCATCGGGGCCGGCATCGGCATCGGTCTGGCCGTAATTGGTACGCTCGTCGCGCTCAAGATCACCGAGCTGGCGACCCCGCTCCGCATGAGCGAAGGCGCGGAAGCCAACGGCATGGACCTGTCGCTTCACGGTGAAGAAGGCTACAATTTTGAGGGGTAAGTCCAAATGGTCAAGATTGAAGCGGTCATCCAACCCTCCAAGCTGGACAACGCCCGAGAGGCGCTCAAGAACATCGGCATCGATGGTCTCACGGTAAGCGAGGTGCGCGGCCACGGCCGCCAGAAGGGCCACAAGGAGGTCTACCGCGGCCGCGAGTACAACGTGGATCTCCTCCCCAAGCTCAAGCTCGAGATGGTGACGCCCTCCGCCCGCAAGGACGAAGTGATTCGCACGCTCGTCGAGGCGGTACGCACCGGCGCCATCGGAGACGGCAAGATCTTTGTCTCCGAAGTGGTGGAAGCCATCCGGATCCGCGACGACAACCGCGGCGAATCGGCCCTGTAGAAACCGGCCGCTTTCGATCCCTGGAAGCACGGCCGCGCGCCCTCCCGGAACCCCGGAACGCGGCGCCGCCGTGTTACTTTAAGAGCTTGCACAGGCGTTCGGACCGGGGCCGGAACGTCCGTGCATCAGGGGCGCGCCGTTGCGCCACCGGGCTTGCGAGAAACACGATGCCATTGACGGAGCGGAGCAACGCCTTCGGCGCCCTCGCCGCGCGGGGCCGGTTCATTCCGCGCGAGCCGATCGTCCTTGACAGGACGGGGCTCCTCGGCTCGGGTTCGCGGCTCTTCAAGCGCGTATTCGACCTGATGCTGGTGGCCCTTCTCGGGTCGCTGGCCCTCGTGCCGGGCCTGCTGATTGCGCTGGCCATCGTCTTCGATTCCCGCGGCCCGGTGTTCTTCGCCCACAGGCGGGTGGGGAGGGCCAGGCGGACCTTCCGGCTCTGGAAATTCCGATCCATGGTTCGGGACGCCGACGCGCTCCTGGAGAGATACCTGCGCCAACACCCCGAGCGGGCTTCCGAATGGGAACGCACGCATAAACTGAAGGACGATCCCCGCGTCACCCGGGTGGGGCGTTTTCTCCGCAAGACCAGCCTGGACGAATTGCCGCAGTTGTGGAACGTGCTGCGCGGCGACATGAGCATGGTGGGGCCACGGCCCATCGTGGCCGCCGAGGCGCCCAAGTACGGCCCCGCGTTCGGCCTGTACTCACAGGTGCTTCCGGGCCTCACCGGCCTGTGGCAGGTCTCCGGCCGGAACGACACCCAATACAGCCGGCGGGTGGAGCTCGATTGCCACTACATCCGGAACTGGTCGGCGTCCCGGGATCTTGAAATTCTGCTCAAGACGGCCGGTGTTATTGCGCGCGGCCGCGGGGCCTACTGAACCGCATCTCCCGCCGTGGCGGCCACGCAGGCCGGTGCCTTCATCGTCGGATCCCGCCGTTCCCTGGCCGTAGCCGGAAGCTGATCGCGACTAAGCCGAGGGTGGCGGCGACATAGACTATCCAGAGCGACGCCATGAGCGGTTCACCCAGCCAAGACGATTTGAAGGCGGTAAGGCGGGTGAGCGTCTCCCCGAGGTCGGCTCCGGCGGGATGGAATGTCGCGACGGGGCCGTTGGGACGGTGCGCGATAAGGCCGGTGTAGTAAGGGATCGCGATCATGTGGATGGTGTAAAGGTCGAGCAGGGCGAAGAGCGCCACGCCGGCGGGGGCCACATACCGGCGGGCGGCGCCCGGCGCCAGCGCGCGGAGGCCGCCCACGCACAGCGCGACTTCGGCGGCGGCCACGGCATACAGATAGCAGCCCAAGGACGTGGGAATGCCCCAGATGCTGAACATGGGGATCACATGGTAGAGCTGACCCAGCCAGAAGGCGATGAAGAGCCCGGCCAGCAGTGCCATGGGCTGGGGATCGAAAGACCGGCGCCGGGGAAGAACGAGACCTATCGCCGCCAGCGCGATCAAGAGATACAGGAGGTGGTACATCCAACTGCGTACCGTGAGGGAACTCCACGCGCCCAGATAGAGGTGGGAAAACAGGATCGAATCGATGGCTACGCGCCAGGGAATGCGGGCGACTTGGCGCAACTGGGCGCCCAGCCCGGCATCATGGGGCAGCAGGGCCGATTCCCACATACCGGTGAGCGTTCCGGTGGTGAGAAAGTTGCGAATGTACCACCATCCCGAGACGGCGCAAGCGACCGTTGGCACGAGCAGGGCGCGAGGGCGCCGGCATTTCCAGAGGAGCAGCGCGGCGACCGGCGGGAGGGCGGTCAGAAAATAGGCTTTGGCCAGCAGGCCGGCCCCCAGAACGAAGCCCAGCGCCAGCGCGCGGGAGCGGGTGAGGCCGTCGCGCAGGACTTCGAGCGACAGCCAGATGGCCAGCGTGAAGAGCAGGGCGGCGACGCCGTCATTGCCCACCCGCGCGATGTCGATCAGGAATTCGGGCATGACGGCCACGATGGCGGCGCAGCCAAGGGCCACGGCGTCGTCGCCAAAGACCAAGCGGCCGATGAGGAACGCCAGCGGAATGACGAGCGACACGAGGGCCACGCCGAAGCAGCGCAGCACAAGGACTTGGGTCGCCAAATGGGCCGAGCCGGCCGCCCACAGCAGCGGCGTCATGAGCCAGCCGTAGAGCGGACCCTGCAAACCTTCGTAGGCTTTGAGATTGCCGGCCGCATCCTGGCGCGCGAAGGAGGGCGGAATGGCGCGGAAGAGCGCTTCGCGCCGGGCGCGCTCCGCGGCGGGCAGACGCCAGAAATCGTCATGGGTCAGCGACGGCGGCGGCAGATAGCGGCACTCCCAAGGCACGGGAGCGAGGTCGAGCGAAGCGGCGATGTCACGGCCAATGGGCGCATCGCGCGCCACCAGCGGCTCGCCGCGAAAGGCCATCCGCTCGACCACGGCGTAATGCGCCCATTCGTCATAGCCTTCCCAAAGGGGAAGCGCGGCGCAATAGAAAAACGCCCTGGCTAGGAACAGGAACCATACAGCCAGGGGCCAGCGGCGCGAGAGCATCTCCATTCGATGATAGCCGGTCCTGGGAACGCCAGCCCGCCGGATTCACCGCGGAGCAGGGGGCTGGGAGACCAGTCTGGTGGGGGAAGAAACGGGCCTTCACCGCGGAGACACGGAGACACAGCCCGGCATAGCCGCAACCAAAATAGAAGTGGCGTTCTAGAACTCCGGTAGAGTAGTGTTTCCAAGACCAAACACCGGAGGAGAACGCCATGAAAGAGTTTATCGCGAAATTCGGGA
>Ga0326727_10003120_pt1 | contig 54005 bp, 30 predicted proteins | sample MB2enrmetagenome_FD_207643 | JGI IMG/M metagenome (GOLD analysis project Ga0326727, IMG submission 207643) | Lab enriched peat soil microbial communities from McLean, Ithaca, NY, United States - MB29MY | ecosystem: Environmental > Terrestrial > Soil > Wetlands > Peat | place: USA: New York...
GCTTCCATCTGCTTGACCGCCGCAATCATCTGCGCTTCCGTGTGCTTGCTCCTCGACATCGCTCCGCACCTTCCTGAATACGAAAATCGTACTCGGTTCTGTGCGGAAAACGGGGATCAGGTCACCGTCGCATGTTGAATCACTGTCTTGGTTCAGAGCAACGATGCGGCTCTCTTCAACCCAGTTCCATGGGACCGGCGGACTCCTGGCAATGAATCGCTCGCACTGTATTAACAGATAAAACACTTCTCTGCTGAGCGATTGCTGTCGCGCTTCATGATCGCTTTTCTGAACTACAGTGCGATTCGGATCAGAACCCTGCGGCCGTGAGGTGCTCTCCCAATTCAGGATACCGGGCATAAATCCTGCGTTGATCCTCGACCTTGAGTTGTGCCAGCGTTACCGGCTTATCCTGCGCGCGCAGACCTTTTTGATTCAGGACATTCATCAAACTCCATTCCCTTTGTAATGCCTGCGGTTCTGCGGCGGGCAGATCGTACCGTGTGAAGTCAATCACCATCGGAGTACTGTTCGTAGTCCAGTTTCTAAGCAATGCCAGCCTGAATTCGCGGTTCATGAACCACCGAATCTCCAGTTCCTTCGGCGATCCAGGCACGCCGGTGCCTCGCTCCTCAAACCGATAGTCGAGCCGGGCATTATCAGGGTTGTGTTCTCGCCACTTCAATCCAAACTCGCCTTCCGTGATTGCCTGCGTGTCCGGCCATCGCTCCTTCAATGCTTGTAGCCAGTCGATCAGGACGTCGTTTTGGCCGACCACTACTTCCCAATTCGCGGTCACCCAGCCGAATCCATTCAACGCGTGCCCCCGGTCAAAGTGCAGTGCGGTGACGTCCATCATTTCCTTGTGGCCAGCTTCTCTTCCCAACCTTGCCGTCTCAATGGGGCCCACGCCCAGGCGGCTGTCAAAACCCACGCCTGCGAACCCATTTAACCGAGCGGGCAGAAAGTCGCAGGTCCATCCATCCAGGCAAACGCAGTCGATGAAATCCGCAGCACCCTGGGCTGGCTTCAGGAAGTGTTCGCGGCTCGGATAGTAGGGATAGCAGATACCGCCGTCGTCGTCGCCATAATCGATCCCGTGCGCACTCCAGGCGTGCCCCTGGCACACATGAATTCCCTCCTCGGTAGCCAATAACCGCTGGTTTTCTGCGCTCATGTAACCCGCCACGAGAGATTGCGGACGATAGCCACCTCCCACCATTTTTGTGATGAGCTTCAATGCTTCATGGATCGTGTCGCGAATCTGTTCGCGTGTGCTATACATCGGCGCAAAATAGCCGCCCGGAACAAATGTGATCTCATCGCCGTACTTGTCATGGTATGAAGCGAGCAAACGCCGCGCATCTTTGTATGCCTGCCGCGTGTCGTTCAGAGCCAGCCAGCTGATTGCCCATGTCATCTTGCCGCCGCGAAACCCCGCGGCGAAAGCCTCTCTGTGTGCGCGAATGCGTGCCGGGCTGTTGTCCGCGGATTCGTCTTCTCCAATCGAGCGGTTGGGCGTAACCTCCAATTGGTTCACGCGCACCGTCGATAGATGAGTGAGGAATCTGCCCCGCAGAGGTCCCTTCTCAGTTCCATAAGCCCCCGAACCTCGGCTTGCGAGTCCGCAGGTTGCCGCGGCTGCCGAAGCGCTTGTTAGGAACATCCGCCGGCTCCACAGTTTGTTCGATGCCATTGATTGTGTCCTTTCCCATACCCGCTTCTGAGTGGGCGATGATGCGATTCTTGGCTCGGGCGGTCGCGAATCAATATCAAGAGATGGATGTCCACTCGCCGATCATTCGAATTCAGTCAGTTCACCAGCACGAGGCGGATTCTAGCGAATTCATCCGTCCAAACCGATGCCATTCAGAGGGCCCGAATTCGTTTTACCGGCTAACATGCCCTGGGCTTGGCCTCGGTCGTGAATCAGTCTGATGTCAGGCCGCTGGCATTGGGTCGCAGGGAGGCCCAGGCCTGCGGAATTTGCTAAGGGCATCGAGGATGGGCAGGCTTATTTGTTATTCGAGTCAGGTGTAAACGAGCCACGGTTAGTCAGTGCTTGAGCTTTCGCTGTTCATCGACTTGCTGCAGGCACTCCGGCAGAAAAGCGATCTCCATCGCGGGTCGGCAGTCGTTTTCGATCCGGTGCAGCAATGCGGTTCTCATCGGCCCGGCTCGGGCCGAGCCCGGCGATCGCCTGTGAATGAACGCCTCTCGCTCTGTATCACTAGATAAAATACTTCTCTCGCGGCGCATTTTCCATCGCGTTTCACCATGGTTCACTGGCACCATGACCTAGTAAGGGTGGATTGCGGCTCTCGTGAGAATTCGAATTTGAAAGGAACCGGTTATGAGATCGCTTCAACAATGGCTTCCCATGGACAGGCGGAGCTTCTCCAGAATGTCGTTAAGCGCTCTTGGCGGCTGGTGGATGGCGATCAAAGGCCTCGGACAACAGCAGAGCCCCACGCCCGCAAGTTCCGCAGAATGGTCAACAAGCTACGGGCCCAAAATACCCGCAGACGCGGGGCAGAGAAACTGGGTCATCCGCTACATTCGCGACCGCGCGCCTGAGTTCCACCTTCCCCCGTATCGCGGAGAGCGCTACCAAGATACAGTTCCCGATACTCTGGATCTCGCCGAGCGGGCCAAGCTGGGCATCCATCTTCTCACCGCGATTACAGATCCCAAGGCTGGATACGAGGTCTATTGGGCGGCTAACTTCCTGCGCAATCCGCCGGTCATGGCTCACGACTTCAACGACTGGGTGCAAAACTGCGAAGGGATGATGGAGGCGCTCCCGCTGCTGCGTGCGGCAACCGGCAGCAGTCTCAACGACCATGTGGATCCGATATGGATGTCGGGCGTCCTCCGGTCGATCGGACCCGACGGCCTCGTATACCAGCCCATGCGCGATTGTCCGTGGGCGAGGCTCTACGTTTGGTTCGGCGCCAATCCGGTGTGGTCGCCGAGTGGGAAGAAGCTTTCGATTGGCGATGACTCGGTTGTGCAGTTTGGAAATTCCATAACATGCCAGCGGATCATCAGCACCATGACCGTCTACTATCTTCGCGACGGCAATCCCATGTGGAAGGACGCCATCGAGAAGATGATCCGGCGTCTGACAGCTGTCGCGGTCGTTCAAGACGACTATGCTTATATGCCGGCTGGATCAGTGGAACCGGGCGCCGACTTCGGCCCCGGCCCGATGCCCGTGGGACTTACCGCAGAGGGTAATAGCGCACTGTTGATCCAGGGCCTGGCGCAGTATTACAGGGTTACCGGTTACAAACCGGCCATCGATCTGGCCGCGAAACTCGCCCGCTACGTTCGCCTCCATGCGCAGTATTACGAACCGGACGGAACGCCCCTGGTCGGCGAAGACGAGAGAGCGATGTTCCAGAACCTTGGACACGCCAATATTGCCAATCTCCGCCATGGCGGTCATGGTCACGGCCACAGCCTCGGGTTGCTGAGCGTTCTGGAGTATGCGGCCGCGGTAAACGATGCAGAGGCGCTGGCTTTTGTGCGCACGGGCTACGAGTGGATCAAGGCCTACAGCTCGTCTTCTTCGCTTACAGGCTTCTTCCCGGAGATGCTCGTGCCAGACTACGATGTCTCTGAAAGCTGCATGAACGCCGATATGGTCGGCCTGGCGCTGAAGCTGACCGATGCCGGCGCGGGTGACTATTGGGACGATGCCGACCGGTGGGCGCGCAATCATTTTCTGGAAAGCCAGCTGATCGATCCGGCCTGGGTCCATCGCGTGGGCGCGCGCTCCCCGGCGCAGCCTGTAGAAGGGCAGGAAACCAGCGATCATGTGGCGGAACGCTGCGTCGGCGCCTTTGCCGGCTGGTCCACCGGCAACGATTATGTCGTGCGCCGGCCTCAGGATATAAACACGCTTCAAAACTGTTGCCAGGGCAATTCGCTCCGGGCCGTCTATTACCTGTGGGAGCATATTCTCTCTTCTGAGAATGGCACCCTGCGCGTCAATTTGCTGTTCAATCGCGCCTCAGCCTGGTGCGACATCCACAGTTACATTCCCTATGAAGGCCGCGTCGATCTGAAGATCAAGCAGAGCTGTGACCGCACGCTGGTGAGGATGCCGGAATGGATTCAGGGCGGCAGCCAGGAAGTTATCTGCACGGTGAACGGCCGGCCGCGCTCAGTGCAATGGCAGGGACGGTATGTCGAAGCAGGGCACGCTAAGCCGGGCGACACCATCACGGTAAAATTCCCGATCAGCGAGCGCACCGTACAGGAGACCATCGGCGGCATCAGTTACAGGCTGGAGATCCGCGGCAACACTGTTGTATCGATCGATCCTCCGGGGAAGAACGGCCCGCTCTACGAACGCACTTATTATCGCCAGCCGGTGAAATGGCGTAAAGTGGACAGGTTTGTACCGGACAGCACTATCAACTGGTAACAACGGGGCGGGACAGTTATTGGAATTCGAAATAAGTCATATTGCTGAGGGGAACATGCCATGAAATTGTCTCGAGAATGGTTTCCCATGAACAGGCGCAGCTTCTCCAGGATGTCACTGGGCGCGCTTGGCGGTTGCTGGATGGCCATCAAGGGTTTTGGGCAGCAGCAGAGCAACCCACCCGCAGGTTCCACGGATTGGTCAACAAGCTACGGGAAAGTGCCCGCCGACGCGGGGCAGAGAAACTGGGTCATACGGTACATTCGCGACCGCGCGCCAGAGTTCCATATTCCTCCATATCGTGGCGAGCGCTACGAAGATACGGTTCCCGATACTCTGGATCTCGCCGAGCGGGCCAAGCTGGGCATCCATCTTCTCACCGCGATTACTGACCCCCACGCCGGGTACGAGATTTATTGGGCGGCTAACTTCCTGCGCAATCCGCCGGTCATGGCTCACGACTTCAACGACTGGGTACAAAATGTCGCAGGGATGATGGAGGCGCTGCCCCTGCTGCGGCTGGCGACCGGCAGCAGTCTCAACGACCATGTGGATCCTATCTGGATGTCGGGCATTCTGCGATCGATCGGGCCGGACGGGCTCATATACCTCCCGCTGAAGGAGTGTCCGTGGTCGAGGATGTACGCTGCCGTCCCCTACGTGAATCCGGTGTGGTCGCCAAGCGGGCAGAAACTTACGATTGCCGATTCATCGATCGAGCAGATTTCAACTCCGGTCACTTGCCAGCGGATCATCAGCACCATGACCGTCTACTATCTTCGCGACGGCAATCCAATGTGGAAGAATGCCATCGAAAAGATGATCGGGCGCCTGGCGGCTGTCACCATGGTCGAGGGCGACTACGCCTATATGCCGGGCGGATCGGTGGAACCGGGCGCCGACTTCGGCCCTGGCCCGATACCCGGCGGCCTTACGGCAGAGGGTATCAGCGCAGAGTTAATCCAGCCTCTGGCACAGTATTACAAGGTTACCGGATATCAGCCGGCAATCGATTTGGCCGGCAAACTCTCGCGCTACATCCGCTTCCATGCGCAATATTACGAGCCCGATGGAACGCCGCTGGTTGGCGAAGACGAGAGAGGCTGGTTCCAGAACCTCGGGCACGCCAAGATTGCCAATCTCCGCCATGGCGGTCATGGTCACGGTCACGGCTCGGGGCTGCTGAACATCCTCGAATATGCAGCTGCCGTTAACGACGCGGAGGCGCTGGCTTTTGTGCGCACGGGCTACGAGTGGATCAAGGCCTACAGCTCGTCTTCTTCGCTTACAGGCTTCTTCCCGGAGATGCTCGTGCCAGACTACGATGTCTCTGAAAGCTGCATGAACGCCGATATGGTCGGCCTGGCGCTGAAGCTGACCGATGCCGGCGCGGGTGACTATTGGGACGATGCCGACCGGTGGGCGCGCAATCATTTTCTGGAAAGCCAGCTGATCGATCCGGCCTGGGTCCATCGCGTGGGCGCGCGCTCCCCGGCGCAGCCTGTAGAAGGGCAGGAAACCAGCGATCATGTGGCGGAACGCTGCGTCGGCGCCTTTGCCGGCTGGTCCACCGGCAACGATTATGTCGTGCGCCGGCCTCAGGATATAAACACGCTTCAAAACTGTTGCCAGGGCAATTCGCTCCGGGCCGTCTATTACCTGTGGGAGCATATTCTCTCTTCTGAGAATGGCACCCTGCGCGTCAATTTGCTGTTCAATCGCGCCTCAGCCTGGTGCGACATCCACAGTTACATTCCCTATGAAGGCCGCGTCGATCTGAAGATCAAGCAGAGCTGTGACCGCACGCTGGTGAGGATGCCGGAATGGATTCAGGGCGGTAGCCAGGAAGTTATCTGCACGGTGAACGGCCGGTCACGATCCCTGCAATGGCAGGGACGGTATGTCGAAGCAGGGCACGCTAAGCCGGGCGACACCATCACGGTGAAATTCCCGATCAGCGAGCGCACCGTACAGGAGACCATCGGCGGGGTCAGTTACAAGCTTGAAATCCGCGGCAACACTGTTGTATCGATCGATCCTCCAGGGAAGAACGGCCCGCTCTACGAGCGCACCTATTATCGCCAGCCGGTGAAATGGCGTAAAGTGGACAGGTTTGTCCCGGACAGCACTATCAACTGGTGAGAAGAGAAATGGCACTTAGCAAAAGCAGAGCGTGGATCAGGAATCGAATGTAAAAGGCACAGACGAGGTTAGAAATGAAGGCTCACGGTATCAACGGAAGTAAAGCAAACGCAATCGTGGGTGGCCACATCTGTCTGGACATTATTCCGGGCTTGCGAAGACAGCATTTCGAGTTCATCCCCGGAGCGCTGGAGGAACTTGGAGATGCGAAAATCAGCACCGGCGGTTGTGTGTCGAACACTGGAATCGCATTATCCCGCCTCGGCGCATCCGTCGAACTCGTCTCGCGCATAGGCGATGATCTTCTCGGCGACCTCCTGAAACAATGTCTAACAAGACAGGGTGTCGACGGCAATGCGATGCATCAGGTTCCCGGCGAGCATACTTCATACAGCATTATCCTGAGTCCGGAAGGAACCGACCGGATGGTTCTTCACCATCCTGGCGCGAACGACACTTTCACTTCCTCTGACTTGCATGAAGCCTTCGAGAAGAGCGCAACATTGTTTCACTTCGGCTATCCGCCCTTGATGCACAAAATGTATTGCGACGGCGGGACCGAGCTAAGAGAAGTTTTCAGAAAAGCGAAGGCATCAGGCCTCATTACTTCTCTCGATATGGCCTATCCCGATCCGGCGAGCCGGGCCGGCAGAGCCGATTGGCGCTCGATTCTCACCAGGGCGCTCCCGGAAGTCGACATATTCCTGCCATCTTACGAAGAAATTGTTCATATGCTGTCAGGCCCGCGGCCGGAGAACTTCTGGGTTCGCGACGAGCCGGACGCAATTCTCTACGATCAGATCGAATCCTTGGCATCTTCGCTCTTGGCGCTGGGCACTCCGATCGTTGTCTTGAAGCTGGGCACCCGCGGAATCTACCTTCGAACTGGCTCAAAAACGTCCCTCGACAATTTATCTACCATTCTCGATATTGATGCGTGGGCCAATCGGGAATTGTGGACGACAGTGTTCGAGGCAAACCTGGCTGGCACGAACGGTGCCGGCGACTGCACAATCGCTGGATTCCTTTACGCTGTCTTGCACGGATTCTCTCCCGAATCGGCGTGTACGGCAGCGTGTGCCGTTGGAGGATGCAGCGTCGAAGCACCCGACGCAACCAGTGCAGTTCAGCCCTGGGGTTCAGTCGAGACGCGATTGGACCAGAGATGGAAGAAACGGCAATCGACTTATCTGGCACAGTGGACGGAGTTAGCCCGCGGCGTGTTTGCTGGACAAAAGGATCGGGTGGATGGGGCTAAAAGCAACTGAAGCCCTTGTTGGTCATCTCAATACGATTGCGCAAACGAGATTGTATGCAGACAACAGGCTCTGCCAGCCGGCATGTCCAGTCAATTGCATTGCCAGGGGAGAACCAGATTGCCCCTGCCTCTCTGAACCATGCCGAATGCTGGCCCTCGGTCAGTTCGCGCTGGGACGATTTCATCCCGCGGCACAGTCATTATGATGATTAGCACCTTCAAAGGAGCTCTACCGTGTCTCTCAAGCATGTTCTGGCGCTGTTCATCTTATCGATCCCAATGTTCGGAGTCACACAGAGCGACCAGAAGACGATCACTTCCATCTTGGAGCAACCCATTCCCTCTCGTGAATTGGCCGCCCTTCAATTGCAGCAGTTCCTGCTGAAGAAGGCCCCACTGCTTCCGGCCCCATCCAGTGCACAGGAATGGACAGCGCAGGCGGAGCACACCCGCCAGAGGTTGTTAGATGACGTGCTCTTCCACGGGTGGCCTCGCGAGTGGGTAAACTCTTTGCCTCATTTTGAAGACATCGGTCGCATTCCATCTGGACCTGGCTATCAGATACACAAACTGCGCTACGAGGTTGTTCCGGGATTCTATGCTACGGCTCTTCTCTACGAGCCAGAGCATCTTGTTGGGAAAATGCCGGCGGTCCTGCATGCCATGGGTCACTTCTACGACGGTGGCAATGCGCAGGAGTTTGCCCAAACGCTCTCTATTAATCTCGCGCTCAGAGGAATGATCGTGCTCAACCCCGATTGGATTGGGATGGGCGAGTTGAATGTCTCAGGAAATGACCATTGGTTTGCCGCACACCTCGATCTCGTAGGAGCGAACGGGATAGGCTTGTTCTATCTCGCGATGCGGCGATGCCTCGACTATCTTTCCGACGATCCAAATGTTGATACAAATCGGATTGGAATGACGGGGCTCTCAGGAGGAGGCTGGCAGACCATCATCCTGAGTAGTCTTGACCCTCGTATCCTCGTGGCGATTCCCGTCGCGGGTTACACGTCGCTACCCGGGAGAGTAGAACGTATTCCGTCCGAGCCTGGCGATCTCGAACAAAACGCGACAGATCTGCTCGTGGGGCAGGATTATTCGACGTTGACCGCCCTGCGGGCGCCGCGCCCGACACTGTTGCTCTACAACGCGGAAGATGACTGTTGCTTTCGCGCGCCACTGGTAAAACCTGACATATATGACGCGATCCAACCGTTCTTTCATCTCTATGGCAACGATAAGGATTTTCTGTTCTATCAGAGCACAGCTATCTCTGCTCATAACTATGGTTCCGCAAATCGGGAGGCTGCATACAGGTTTTTCGGCGAGCACTTTCATCTTGCAACGAGCGATTCCGAGACCCCTGTCGGCCAATACCTAAAGGCCTTTGATGAATTGCGCTTTGGAGTGCCCGAAGACAATCTAACGATTCTAGGCTTGGCTAGACAATTCGCCCATGGATTGAATCGGCCTCACGCTATCTCAAAGGTGGCTCTAAGCGACGTAATTCGTTATCACGATGTGACAGTAGGGCGAGCCTGGCTGCTAGCCAATTCCTATCATAACCAGTTGGAGACACTTTCGTATCGGTTCGAGTTTACCAATGGCCTCAGCGCGGTTGGCGTATGGTTAAAACACGTAGACGCCACACCCAATGCTCCATTGACCATCGTTCTCGACGATGAGGGGAAGTCCAAAGCGGCGAAAGAAATGCTCGACGGAATGCCTCTCATCGCGAGCCGCCTGGAGCGAGGAGAACAGGTGCTCGTTATGGATCTGTTGTTTACCGGAGACGCAGCTCCCGACAACTCGCCGATCTTTGCAGAGATGCTTGCTGCGACCGGAGAGCGCCCGCTGGGAATGGAAACCGCCCAGTTAATTGGAGTTGGGATGTGGGCGAATGCCACTCTGCATCCTGATGCGCTTCGAATTGAGAGTATTGGTATTAGAAGCCAGGTAATCTCCTTGATTGCATCGGATCTGGCGTCAAACCTTTTCTCGGCAATTTCAATTCACAGTGGGATGCACAGTTTTGCTTACTTGCTCGATCAGCCCATTCACTATGACGCTGCGCCTGACTTGTTTTGTTTAGACCTTTACAAGGACTTCGATATCGACCAATTGGAGCAGCTTTCAGCGCCGACCCGCATCAATTCGGATCACTATGTAGAAGTGCGCTCGGTCGATAAACCGGCTCAATGACGATCATGCTGGCAATCGGCGAGAAGGCAAATGCCCGATTCGCGATCGTACGAGGGGAAATATGATTTCGAAGGTTGCCCGGAATTACATCCTTCTCTTAGCCGCTGCGCTGCAGGCTACGGTGTTGCACGCATCCAAGCCAGAGACAGTTACCTTGGTTGTGCCAGACCCCATAGCCGAGCCCGTCAGATTTGGATCTGAACAACTTCGAGCTGCGTTCGCGAACAAAGGCGTTGATGTGCGCGTAGCGTCTCATCCGTCTTCCGCGAGTGTTGAGGTTCTCGTGGCCACGGATGATGCTCTGGCCTTGCGCTTAAAGGTTCCGCAGACGCCAGAATCATATGCAATCACAGTGGCTTCCAGAAATCGAATTGTTGTCCAGGGTGGTGACACAATCGGCCTTATGTATGGAATGCTTGACTTGGCGGAACAGGTCACGAACTCTAATGCTGGCGCATCCGTCGCGGCGCTGATGGGAACAATCAAACCGACCGTCAAATCCCCATTCCTTGCTATCCGCGGAATCAACATGTTTCTAACAACGCAGGATATTGACAACCCCAGCAGTGCTTTGTGGACTTACGACTATTGGCACGACTTTTTCGACATGATGGCGCGCGACCGCTACAACTTGCTCGATCTTCACGGGCCTTGCGATGCTGTGACATTGACTTTTCCGAATGCCTATTCATACTTTGTAAGCTTGCCAGATTTTCCCCAAATCGGCGTAGGTTCAGCTCGGGCCGAAAAGAATATGGCTTTGCTTCAGAGGGTCATTCGTATGGCCGCCGATCGCGGAATCAAAGTGGCCTATATGAACTACGAGGAAGCGCCCCCGATCGGCGCGTGGCAAACCAGGCGGTTTGGAGTAGACGAGCGATGGACGCCCGTAGTACAGAAAGTCCTGGCTGGTCCGGAACTCGTCAAATATACTCGTGAAGCCGTCGCAAGCTTTCTGAACCAGCTCCCTGGATTGTGGATGTTTGGCTTTCGAATCGGCGAGTCCGGCGAGACGGAGGATTTCTTCAAAGCCACCTATCTCCAGGCGCTGAAGAGTGTGTCGCCTCAATTGAATGTTTACCTCCGTACGTGGATTGCAGATCCCGCAAAAGTTCGCGAACTCGGCCGGTTGCTTCCGCAGCATTTATACATTGAAATCAAGTACAACGGTGAACACCTGGGCTTACCGTATCAGGCGGCGCTGGGCGGTCGTGAATACTCTGCAAGCGGTTCTTATGAGAACTACACGAACTATCCCAAAGATTACTTGATCATTTGGCAAATTCGTGCACATGGGACGCATCGTGTCTTTTACTGGATGTCGCCGGAGTTTGCTCGACGAACTGTCCAAAGCTGCAAATTCGGCGCGGGCGTCGGATTCTCAATGGAGCAAATGAATTCCTATTCTCCCGAGGAAGATTACCTGCATAATAATGTGAATGTCGATCACCATTTTTTTAGGTGGCCGTTTCAGCGATATTGGACCTGGAATCTGGTGTGGGGACGCATGGCTTATGATCCAGACACTCCGGATGAGATATTCGTGAACGCCTTCATCGATCATTTTGGGCCGGAGGCAGGACCTTTCGTCTTTAAAGCCCTTGTAGAAAGCAGCAAGATCGTACCTTTCATCTATGCTTATCATAATATCGGTCTTGACCATCAGGATTTCGCGCCGGAACTTGAAGTAGGCGACCATGCATTGGGCGTTCCGTCCAGGATGTGGCAGGGAACGCGGCTCGTCCCGTTTGGGGGCAATAACGATGATTTCTTGCGCGTGACGCCATTGGACCGCACAGCGATGGCGGATCCTGAAACCTATGTAGAGATGCGTCTGAAGGGCCTCGCGGATGGGAAGATGACGCCCTGGGAGGCCGCAGATTACCTGGATCGAGCGGCCACTCTCAGTCAAACGATTATCGATCATGCCGCCCTAATGCATCCAGAGTCCCCCAAGAACTTCGATTGCATACGTATGGATATTGAGGCCGTGGGATGGCTGGCACGCTATTATCGCGACCGGATTCGATCCGCCACGCATCTCGCTCTTTATCGGAGCACGTACAGCCACGAGGAGCTGGTTCAGGCCTATGACAATTTGAATCGAGCGGTCGATGCTTGGGATCATCTGTCAGAGATCACCGAACAGCATTTCGGTCATATTCCAGAATACATTCGAATGGGAGTCAAAAACTTCCACTGGCGCGACGAGCGGCAGAGTCTGGAAGCCGATTTGGGTCAGCTCGACCAGTTGGAGCGCCAGTTTTCCGATTTATCAGCACGCGACTGGTCTCGCGCTGTGATCTTGGGGCATGTGCCGCCCGCGAGAGTCATGCCGGGGGAAACCCTGAATCTCACGGTGACATTTCCAGGTGCAGCGCCCGACAGTCGCTTAGAACTCTTTTATCGAACTGCTCAGGACCCGGCATACGTCGGTATCGCTCTCACGCAGGTCAATAATATGGACCACACCTGGACCGGCGTGATCCCGGCCGACAAAGTTCTAGCCGGATCTCTGGACTACTATTTCCAGGCACACTCCGGCAAGGGCGGATTCGGCTCCTACGGAAGCACTTTGGACGCACATCTTCCTTACCATGTGCTAGTAAATAGCAATAGAGCAACACCCGTTATCTCGCACACTCTGCCAGACACCACACGGCGCGATCTGATCGCTCTGACAGTCAAGATTCACGCCTCTGCGGCAGTCAGCGAAGTGTTCGTCTTTTACAAGCCAATACCCGCCGCTGATCCTTGGATCAGAACCGCGATGCATCCGTTGGGTGATGATACTTACGGCGCCAATCTCCCCTTAACATCTGACGGCATCCTCTATTATTTTGAGGCTGCCGATACAGATGGAAACGCGGCGAATTATCCAGATTTTCTTCAACAGACTCCATATTTTGTCGTTGATGGTTGGAATCCCGACAGCCCGTAGTTGATATCGCAACATTGAATGCACAGGGGCGTAGGCAATACAAGTGGAGCCAAGATGAAGAGGCTGATGGGTAACCTGGTGCTGACCACCGCGCTTCTATTGGAGTGCCGGTCAGCAGACGCCGCAGTTCACAAAAGGCACGAGATCGACATTCAGAACCGCGCCGGCCTCATGTGGACGTTCCTACGGGGCACCAGTGGTTGGGCATTGGGAACCGTCTCCTTACATGGACGGCCAATCGAACAGCCCGCAGTCGCGGGAATGCTCGCTCTACATAATTTGAATACCGGCGAATTCCGATGGCTGTCGGCTTCCACGTTTCATAAACTCAATGCTGGAGCAGCGCGTTTCTCGGGAAAGCAGATTATCGGCAGCGTGGCACTAACCTGGCGATTGGATGTCGCATTGAACGACGACCTGGCTGCCGCAACGTTTACGGCCGGCTGGCAAGTTGATAAGACTCTCGATGGGTGGGAGGTGTGCCTTGCGTATCATGATGGCTTTTCGCATGATTGGCGCGCTCAGAGTTATCCGTGGGCCGGTAATAGCACTCAGTTGTCTATTACGCCTATGAGATATCCTGGCGTTCCTGGCATTCTCGTTTACAGGCCCGATTTAACTCTGGTCGTGCTCTACGCCATCGATAGCAATTCTGACTACCTTGACCCGGGCACATGGACCGGCGAGACTAGCCTGTTCTTTACCAACCGGCAGGTTGCTCCACAGTTTCGATTAGGTGGCGGTCATCTGACGGCTGGTGTCGCATATCAACTCCCGCTGCAGCTATTCGTTAGTGATGCCGGCAACTTTTCAGGATCCATCATTCAAATCATGCAGGCGTGGATCACGTTGAACAACTACCGCGTTGACAATTCTCTTAAAGTTCGCACGCCTCAGGACGCATTCAATATCGTTCTTGACGGCCGGCGACAGATGCAGAGTTGGAAACAGGGTATGGGGTACGAGCATCATCGCGGAGCGCCCTTCATCTACATAGCCAATAATCCCTATATAGCCTATTTTGAATATCGTCTCTATCAGATGACAGGTGAGAAGATGTGGCGTACTCGGGCGTTCGAGCAAGTCGACTTTGCCATACGCGGCCAACTAATCAGCGGCGCATTCAACACATCCTATTATTTTCACGCGGGACAACGGCCCGGCGGTCAGGTTGCAAACGGCTTTTGTAGTTGGGACTGGAACCATAATGGCTTCAAAGTCGACATGAACACCTGGATGGATCGCTACATCCTGGAATTATGGCAGTTGGTAAAGCATAACGAAGGCATCGATCGCGAGGACTGGTACCAGGCTGCGACCGCGTCGCTCGCATGGGTGCTCGCCCAGCAGAATCCTGATGGCGGTTTTCCCCAGGTTGTCGACATACCATCGGGGATGAAATCGGAATCTGTCGTTTCCGGGCGCACTCTCGTGGCACTACCCATCATTGCCCGGATTACCGGCGACGAAAAGTATCTTCGTGCGGCTGAAAAGCAGGAGAGCTTTCTGAGGAGGAATGTTCAAGACCGCTTTTGGTACACCGGTCAGCACCCTGATCTCTTTCCGGGTGACTTCGAGCAGGACAGCATCTACAACGTTGTGGAGTACTGGTTGAATAAATACGACGGAACTGGAGACAAGAGGGATCTTGACGAGGCCATTGCCAACGCATACTACGCGTTGCTTTACTGGTGTCCAAGACAACTGAGCTGGGTTAAGAACCCCACACAGGGCGCGCACACCGAGCAGCAGCACTATAACCAGTACTCAGTTTACAACTATCAGAATCGCAAGATTCAATGCCTGGACCGATTGTATAAGGCGACGGGCAATCCCTTGTTTATGCAGCTGCGCGATCGCGTGATGCAGCTCAATTTCTTTACCCAGGTGAGTGATGGCCCTTATAAGGGGTCCGTGACTGAGGCGATCGCGGATCCGTGGCTTGAACGCAAGAGTGGCTTTGATTTCCGTGGGAGCCCATATACCAGCGAGCTTGTGGTGGACTTGATGTTGCAGTTGATGGATATGAAGCTGGTATCAAGTACCAGTCCAGCCGAATAATGGAAAACGAGGAACTCGATTTTTCAACGCTCTGCCAGGGCGCGAATCATGGCATCTGCTTAAATGCATTGCGCACGATCTCAATTTGGTCTTTGACGCCCGCCCACGGCCTGAAATCCGGAGGGACCCCATGAGCATAGCCGCTAAAATCGCATCCTAGCGTATACCATTTTCGCCAGCTATTGGGATCGCAAAGCCCCTTCTCATTGGGCCTGCCGATGATGGTGGTCATCACTCTCTGGTGAGGTTTCCGAATGGCCAGAAGCCAGTTCACGATAGTGTCGTCGCTGGATTCCGCGATGAGTTGATCGCACTCGTTTACCATGGGGTGGTCGATCCACATCGGCTCCGCTGGCCTGAAGAATGGCACATTGAAGTTGGTCTTTGTTTCGGGGCTGGTTTCCCGGATGACTTCTTGAATTCTGCGAAACAGTCGTGCCATGATCTCGCGCTTGTACTTCAAACTCTCTTCCGGAGTGATCCCCGATGCCTGTTCCGGCATTTCGCGGCCAATGATCTCCTTGAATGGTCCTTTGACATACTGAGAGGGCTGGACTGGGAAATCATTGCAGTCGAATTTTCCGTAATTGAAACAATCAAAATTGATCCATTGCACAGGAAACAGCTTGAGAAACTCAACGATACGGGCACAGAGCAAATCGGCCCAGGGACTTTCGGGCGCCATCATCCCAGGCCAAGTGTATTTTCGACTCGTCGGAACAAGCCAATCGTCACGCAAGTTGCTCATGACCAGATCCTGCGTAATCGAAAAGTACCCACAGAACGGCATGCCCGCCTTTTCTGCTAGCTTGAATAGTCGTGTGAATAACTCTGCTCCTGCACCCGGTGCGATGGGTCCAAGTTTGCTCGGATAGAATGCGTACCCGTCGAGCACGTAGCCCTGAAGAGACATGATGTTTACGCCGAAGTCGCGGAGCCAGGCAAAGTATTCAACTGGATCGACATTCGCCCAGTCCTGCGGCAAAGCCGGAACCATCGCCGCATGATTGTCTGCCGGATGAGACCAGTTGAGGTCACACCAGAATTGCTTAATGGGCTTACCGCCGTTCGGAAGCACATCGGCATTGTCAGCAAGAGCTTTGCCAGCGGTCATTTTCTTGATCGACGTTAAGAAGCGGTGAGTACCGGGTCTGAGAATCGCAGTTGTTCCCGCAGAAAGGGCTGCTTTCCCAAGGAAGTCCCGACGCGTGAAAGATGTGCTGTCCATCATATTCCCCGCCTATACTGCCTATCGCGCCGCGAATCGTCGGCGGCGCCTGTTCACGGTTGATTGTCGTTGATCAGTGCGGCGCTTCCTGTCGCGTCGCTCTCAATCTTGTTGCCGTTCAGCTGATTTCCGTGGACCATGACATGGTTCGCGCCGGGCCCAATGCGTACCGCAATCTTGCCTTCCTTTGCCGGTACGGGATCGTAATGCCAATAGTCCTCAATGTGCTCCTGGCGATAGGGCTGAAAGAAGTTATCATGAATGATCGCATTCCCCGCCAGAAGCTCGATCATTGGCTGGTCAAGATTCCAGGGAATCAGGCGACTGTCGGAAAGCGCGACGGAGCCGGGATTTTCCCAGCGCAAACACTGCTTGACAAATCCCCAGAAACTCGCGCCGCGAACATCAAGTTCAGCTGCGTTTCCGCTCTTTTCTCCCCAGATGGCAACGTGGTTTGAGCCGGCACCGGCATTGGCGAGATTGAGATTCGATATGTGGATGGCGTAAGGCTGTGTTGCCTTCACATCCAATCCGATATCTGCATTATCGAAATTCACGTCGGACATCTGGCCGTTCATGCTTCCATATTTAGACGCGGAGAACTCGGCGCCTATGTGATATCCCCACGAAAAGATATCTTCAACGACCTCCCAGTCCGTCCTCTGAAAGATGAAAGTCGTGCCCTTTGTGGTTGTGAAGTCGACGATGCGCTTATCCTGCGTCCAGAAAGGCCAGAAATGAACATCCTGGATCCTGCCGATGTCGTAACACTGGTCCACCCAAATGCCCTTGAGCAGCGGCTGGCCATAGAGTCCGCGAATGTAGTGGCGAGGGGCCTCGTTGGTGCCAAAATCGATCCCCTGATAAGGATTCACCAACTGGACATTGATGATCGACACGTTGTCGCCGCTGCCGCGCACAGTCCACGGGTAAGGAGTTGGCGCCTCTGCGATCACCTGGTTTGGGTAAAACACCGTGATGCCGTCGAGTGTCGAGTTAGGCCCGTGCAGCGTGATAAACGGTGTCCCGTCCGCGCTCCCCGCTCCCTCAGTCGCGAGCAATGTTGAGCCCGGCGTATCGGGCGCATAAGTGAGTGGCGCCCGGCTTATACCCACGAGAGACGTGCCCGGGGGAACCACCAGATGTGATTTGATCGCGTATTTTCCTGTGGGCACCATAACGACCCCTCCGCCTTGCGTGCCCACTTGGTCGAGCGCCTTCTGAAAAGCACCTGTGTCGTCCGTCTTCCCATCACCCGCTGCAAGATACGGAGCCTCCCGTACGTTTGCATGCCCCAGGCCGCTGGGTATTCCTGGCATTTCATTTGAGACTGCCGACTGTTGAGAGAAGACTCGCGCCGGACCGCATAAAGCAGTAGCGACGATACAAACTGTGAGAGCGCGCATAAGTGGCCTCATTTGGTTCCTTCTTTCTTGACGTTTTGGTTCCCGATACCCAGTAGGTTCCGATCAAACCAATCGAGATATAGATCCGTATCTTCCTTGGAATCCCAAAATCCCTCCCAGCCGTGCCCTTTCCCTTTCTCCACGATAAGTACTGTCTGAGGCGCGCCGGCCTGGTGCGCCTTGTCAACGAAACTCTGCGATTGTTGCACAGGCACAATCTGGTCCGCATCGCCATGAACGATCAGGGTGGGAGGAAGATACGCGGTGACGTAGTAAATGGGCGAGATTTCCTTACCGAGTGCCTGCCGCCCGTCCGCCGTGTCTGCGCGAGGACCAAAGGCCGCGCGCAAAGGTGCCATCGATGCCTGGCCGACTCCGTCGATCCCCGGACCGCCCCAATTCAGAAAGTCGGTGGGCGGGAAGAAACAAACCACTGCCTGAACCGAACTATCTTCGCGCTCCACAGGATCCTTTGCGTTTGGGTCGCCCTTCGCTGCCTGGGTGGCGATCATCAGCGTCAGATGCCCTCCGGCGCTGATGCCCACAATCCCGATGTGATCGGGATTGATTCCATACTTCTGCGCGTTGTAGCGAATGAACCGGACGGCGCGGCGAAGATCGGGAATAATGTCGGGAATTGTGAACTCTGGTTGCGAACTGGGCACCACCGCAAACACGGTGTATCCATGGCCAAGCAGCGCTTTGTAGGAATCGGGTTGCACTGAGGGTTTGCCAGGCGCCGGATCATGTGATGAAAACCACGCACCATCCACGACAAAGATCACACCATAGCCGTTGGCAGCCGCTGGCCGGAAGACATCCATCGTCAAAGCCATGCCGGCTTTGCGCCCGTAGATGACATCCTCCGTCCGCCGGAATTCCGGATCATTCTGAGCGGCCGCAACCCTTAATCCAAACCCCGACAGAATCATTAGAGACGCAAAGATCAGCAGCATCACACGCGAAGCTGAACCGGCAAGCCTCGCCCCCATCCTCGCAAACCATATTTGAAGCGTCATTACGAAATTGCCTCGCCACTCGGAGAGAATACGCATGTCTCCGCGAACCCTAGGGTTGAAGTTTCACGTCCTCATCTTCTTCTGGAGCAGATCAAGAAGCGGTCTATCCAGAAGATGGCCATGCCAATCCTGAAACCGGGTGCCGCGCCGCTCGGTGTCGAGCACGCCGAACGGTCCACGGAAATTCCACAGCGCCCATCCCGATCGGACTTCGTTGATCACATCGAGCGCGTCGTCGAACCACGCCAGCACAACTTGCGGAGGCGTGTGCTTGTAGCAGCCCATTTCGCCAAAATGAATGGGAACGTTATTCGCGCCCAGTTTCTTCCAGGGCAACAAGCGCGCCTCGACGTCATCGCGCCCGATGGCATGTTTGTTAGGACCGTTCGCCATTGGCCACGCTGGCAACGCAGTTGTTTCCTCGCCTCGCGCCCATTCCGCCTCGCAAACTGTAACCGCATCGGGATAGTAATCGTGCGCGCTTTGAATTACGTCATCAATGTTAAGCTCCCACAAGGGCTCGGTAGCAACGTCAAATCCGTCGACGACGATCTGGCGATCGGGATCGATGTTCCGGATGCACTCGATAGTTGCCTGCATGATTCGCATATACGTCTTGGCGCCTTGCGTGCCCGCCTCTTGATCGCCTGTGTCCGCGCCCCCGTCTTCACCGCGTCCCGTTTGCAGGCTTGCGCCGTCTCGTGTTGAGAAGATCTTCGGCTCGTTGAGTAGATTGAAACTCAGATGATCGCCTGCAATGCTTTTGTATCGCTGCGCAAGAACTGTCCACTGGTGCAAGAATGCGTCCTGGGCGCTCGAATCCGTCCACAGATTTGTCTTCTCTTTCGTCACGCGAATGCCGGTAACACGGGCATCCAGGCTGTCCAGAATGCAGTAGCCCGGTGCGCGATGAAGGCCAATGTTAATGTGCACCCCATAGCGTTCACCTAATCGGATTGCCCGATCTATCGGCTCCAGCTTTCGCTCATCGATCTTCATCGAATCGTCGCGGGCGGTCCAGAAACGGTAGTCCATAGGAAGTCGCGCAAAGTTGAAGCCCCAGTCGCTCGTCCAGCGAAAGTCGTCTTCCCGGAACATCCCGTCATTTCTGTACGGGAAATACTTCATCCAATCGGGGTCCGTTGAAAAATACTCGAGAAGGTTGAATCCGAACCATCGCGGACTCCGACCGAAGGGTGCCGGTGCGGAGGAAGTCGCACCCCCAGCGTCGGGTCCTTGCGGAAAAACCGGCTCCAGTCGAGCGAGCGCGAGCGCGGCCATCAACGACGCAGAGAAGCGCCGGCGGTCAAAAAAGTGCGCTCCTGTGGCGCGTGTAAACTCCACCGCCCGATCTTGTGCGATATGTGCGGTTGGAACGCCCATAACTTATCAAGTTTCCTGTGGGCCCACTGAAGCGGCGGGCCCAGGCGAAGCAGATGATCCGCTTCAAGGCCAGTACTCGAAATCTCTTGTCACGGCACCACGGGCAAGACCACTGCCGACGGGTGCGCCTTATCGTGATAGATCGCGTTGGTTGCCGCAATCGGAACTCTTGCGGTCTCAGGGCTTAAACCGTTATTCAGATTGCGGTCGAATCGCGGGAAATTACTGCTCTCAATTTCAAGTCTGATCCTGTGCCCTGCCAGGAAAACATTGGCGGTCGACCAAAGATTGATGGTCAATCTGTACACTTGTCCTGGATTCATCAGCTCTGGTTTCTCTTCAGAATCGCGATAGCGCGCGCGCAATATTCCTTCGGTCAGGTTTTCGGCAAAACCGTTTGGCCACACGTCAATCAATTTGCCTGCGAAATCAGTGTCGACAGCGGACGAACTCACATAGAGTTCGAGCGTGATTGGCCCCGTCACTTCTGTGTCGGTCTTCAAGACCGGAGTTGTATACACTAGGACGTCGGATCTTGATTCGACCGCGCGCTGGTCAAGTGGGCCCGGGGGAAAACTGCCGGTGTCGCCCAATACCGGTCCACCATGCGTCGGTACGGGTCGCTCCGGATCGTATTCGTATTTATCGGCAGTCTCGTTATCGGGCGTGCCTGTACTTAGCGTGCCGTCGCCACTTAGAGTGTTTGCCTTGCCACCAGAGTGCAGATAATACGGGATCGACTTGGCGCGGGCCAGCGGCCATTCATCTTCATCGCGCCAGATATTCTTGCCCATGACAAAGAGTCGAACGGGTTTTTGGTGGGCAATGCCATTGTCGACGCCCCTGAGAAGATGGTCATACCATTCGATCGCCAGTCCCGTCAGATCGAGAACCGAGTCCTTGCCAAAATCGACTTCGCCAACTTTCGGGACCATACCGGCGTGGCCACCGACGACCATCACCAATCGTTGTCCGTTCCGCGCGGTGTCGCTCCCGCCTTTGCTTTTGATTCCTTCATAGTTCCGGATTGTTCCATCTTGAAAAAGGTCGTACCAGCCGCCGATGTTCAATACCGGGACCTGGATCTGAGCGAAGTGCTGCTCGATCGACCACTGTTTCCAATACTCGTCATAGGTCGGATGTGCAATCCAGTCGAAATAGTAATCGGCGAGTCCCGCTGAGGTGCCGGGGTCGAGTAATGGATAATCGACGGGAGATTTCATCAAGCCCCAATGAGACGGGAGCGCAGTTTTGCCTGCCTGGCGCGATACTCCGTCGATCGCCAGTGCGCTGCTCCAGGCCTGGGCCAGTAACTGCTCGAACGCGCCCCCCTGATAGGCCCAATGCTCGTGATAGTCGGAAGCAGTAACAAACGGCATGATGCCTGCCAGGTGCGGAGGCGACGCTATCGCCGTCAGCATCTGTGTCGCGCCCACATACGAGCCGCCAAACATTCCTACTTTGCCGTCGGAGTAAGGGAGGCCCGCAGCCCATTCCACGGCGTCATAGCCATCTTGCGACTCGTACTTGAAGGGATACCAGTCGCCTTCTGAAGCGTTCCGCCCCCTGACATCCTGATCCACAAACACGTACCCGTGAGCGGCAAATCTAAGCCCCGTCGCCACGTCGTTGCGCCTGTCGTAAGGAGTTCGCTGCAGGATTACAGGGAATTTTCCCGGAGCATCAGGACGATAGATATCCGCGCGCAGCGTGATCCCATCCCTGGTCTTCATCGCAACATTGGTTTCGACTTTAACGTCGTACGGTTCCCTCGCGTACCCACTCGCGCCCATCATCAACGTTCCAAGCACCAGCACAAGATGTCGAAAACTGAATTGCATGACGGATACACCTCGATAATTTGACAATAACCCTTAGTCCCGAGTCGGCAAAGAAACTTCGATACTATCTGTTAAGTTGGCTATTCGATGATGACGCCTGGATCTCCGGAGCCAAGCTTATAGGTTGAATAAGCCACGATGCTCATTGGTTCGATGTGGTCTGCCAGGACCCCATTCACATCCATGCTTCGCTGCGGACTCAGGTCGACATGGCACTGATCTTCATCTTCCCTCGTTACTGCATAGCGATGGAGGCGCAAAGCGCCTGGCATACCGCTCAACTCAATCTGCGCCTCGGCAGCACGATGGTTCTCGTTGACCACCAACACGGTCAGATTTCCCTTTGTGGTGCGCAGCGCGGCAGCCACCAGCTTCCTGTCCTCTTCAAGGTGGGGCGCCTCAACCCGTGTTTGCAGCACATCTGCGTATTTGGGGAGAAAGCGCGAGAGCATTGCGAATTGATAATAAGCGTTGGGCTGCGGAGAAAATGTGTTGTACAGCTTTTCTCCGTCAATGTCCCAGGTTCGTACCAACTGCCAATACCCGTCGAGGTCGCCGCGATTGGCAAAGCTCCAGCGGTTGAAGCCATCGACGCCGGCGTTAATCCCGCGCACCACGAGAGATGCGTTCTTCAATCCAGACTGGTAGCAAGCTGGGCCTGCATCGTCGTGTCCTCTGCCATAGGCCATGGTACCGAACTCTGAAATGAAGAATGGTTTGTTTTTGGCGTGCGCCCACTCCGCCCATTGGCGCATGCGCCGCTCTGCTTCGGTTAAGTTATAGCCCCAGCCCATGGAGTCAAACACCGCATCGTATGAATGAAGATCGTAGGCGCCGATGTACGCGTCGAAATCGACCTCTTCGGGCCGTAACTCCGGCAAATCGGTTCGGTCGGGACCGGAAACAGACAAGGTCAGGCCGCGGCGGTCGAACTCCTCGCGTACCGCCTTCAAGGCGGGCGTGAATGGCGCCGACTTCATCTCCGAGTCCTGCCACCAGGAAAAGCTGTCGTGGCCAGGCTCGTTGGCGATCGCAACCCAGCGGATGCACATATACTTTTTCACTTTCGTCAAATGCTCGGCAAGTTCTCCAATTCCAAACGCGTATTCAGGCACGGAATAGGGCGCACTGCGCAGCCGCCGAATCGGATCCTCTGCATTTCCGGGATAGGCGTTCCACGCCACATTGCCCCATTGCTGCTGCAGGAAGACGTCGACACCGCGGCTTTCCGTCCAGTCCAGCACGCGATAGAGCACGCGCATTTCCGGGTTGTCCCAGTCAAACTTTCTGCGCTCCGGCTCGTACATGCGCTGTTCCAGCTCTACGCGGCACCAGTTCATTCCCAGCCACTCCGCGTGGTGGAACAATTCATTCCAATGCTCATTGTCTTCGGCTGGAGGAACGGCGCCCCAGACGCTCCCAGACCACGAGCTTCCGTTCCGTTCGGAACCGGGCAACGTGGTGGTGATGGTGTGGAACGAAGCGCCAATGCCGCCACGCATCGCACGAACGGGCTCTGCTGCGGAAATCTGGATTTTTACGGGAACTGCGCGTTCACCGGCGTCGCACACAGATTGCTTCCCCGCCGACGTGCGCCCCCCACGGGTACCTTCGCGGGCCGCAGCTCGTGCTTCGGTTAAGCCAGGAGCAGCGATCCCAGCACCTACGCTTGCGGCGCCCGCTACGAGAAATCTCCTTCTGGTTAGCCCCGTCTCTCTCATGACTCCATTTCTATCGCCCCAAAGAACCACGTGCTTGGGTCTTCCAGTTCGTGATCATACCGCTACGCCTCCAGCCGTCCGCCGACTCGAGCATCTGAGGCGAATCCCACACTCCACTATTCCTGGAGGCTTCCTTGAAACCTGGGCCTTTGCACCACCATGCATTCATGCAGATGGTGCAAAGGCCGTTCGACCGATAAATCAGAAGATCAACTTGGCCGCGACCTGGGCAATGCGGGTTGGATCTGCGCTCACCCGGCCAAACTGTGAAGCAGGCGTGTACGTCACGACCGGCGTTGTTCCGCTTCCCGACGGAGCACTATCCGATTGCGCGAGCGATTGCCCGCCCAGCGAGAACTGGCCATGGTTGAAGGCGTTGAACATCTCTCCGCGAATCTGGAGTGACAAGCGCTCCATAATCTTGAAGTTCTTCATAAACCCAAGATCAAAGTTGTTCACCCCAGGTCCTATGAACTGATCGCGGCGCCCGGTACTGAGTTGTCCCCATGGCGGTAACGCAAGGTTTTGTTCCGTAAGGTAGATGCCATGGGTAGCGCGAATATCGCTGTGCACCAGTGAGCCCGTCCGATTCGCGTACATCGATCCGGCATTAAGAAACGCAGTGTCAACACCCGCTGATATGGAGTAGGGAAAACCAGACTCAAAAGTGGCAATTCCGGTGGATTCCCATCCGGCGATGATTTGCTTCAGAATCGGGTTACTGGTGTGCAATACCGTGTCACCAAAGGGCAGGTTATAGACCCAGCTGGCGACAAAGCGTTGCGGGTGGTCAAAAATTGAGAGACTCCGGTCAAATCGAAGACTCGGCGTATAGTCGGTGACCGCATCTTCCGAGGAGGCCACGTCAATTGACTTGGACCAGATATAGCTGGCTGAAAGCGTAAGGCCCTTTGTCAACTGCCCAGACGCTATCAGGTAGAGGGCGTTATACGACGAAGTCCCCACGCTGTCCAGGTATTGATATCCATTCGGGATACTGGCAAATGGCGCTCTCGCCGCCGCCTCTGTTGCATCCTGCCCGGGATTAGCTTCCAAATACGTAAGCTGGGACGCATTGGGCAGTGGCGGCTGGTTGACATTGACGACGGTCGGCAAATGTGAGTCCTCGTTTCCGACATATTCTGCGTTGACCATGAAGTCCTTGCCCAGCTGCCTCTCCAGACCCAGTGACCACTGGTAAGAACGGCCATCTACATTCTTAGGATTGATTCCCTTCTGCCCAGTCCCTGCACCTGTCACACTTCCCACCGGAAAGAATTTTGAATCCGTGTAGGTCGGGTAGATGAAAGAACAGTAGCCATAGGGGTTGAGGGTGGTGGTAAACGGGCAATCATTCGTGTTAACTGTGTAATTGAAAATTTCCTCTCCGAATTGCCATGGCGGCGACTGCATTTCGAAGACGACGGTCTGCTCGTCAGCGAGCGCGTAATAAACGCCGGCTCCGGCTCGAATCACTGTCTTGTTATCGGCGAAGGGTCGAAACGCCAGGCCGATTCTCGGCTGGAAGTTTGTGGTCTGTGCGCTTTGCAGCCCGTCGGGAACAACGGCACCTTTTCCGGAAACAACGCCCTGTCCGGGAATATAGAGACTCTGGCTGCCGGCAATCAGAAATTGGCCACCGTTCGCCATGCTGGCCGCGCTGGTATCCAGTGTGCCCAGGCGGTTGTATTTGGGAGAGCTGACATCGCGCCATCTTTCGGGAAGTTCATAGCGAAGCCCGAGATCGAGAGTCAACCGAGGAGCTACCTTCCAGTCATCCTGGAAGTAGGTTGCATAGACCGTGCGCTTCACTCCTGGCGTAGCGCCCGTTCCTTGTAGGGTTTCCGCTACGAGTGGAACTCCCTGCAGAAAATCGGAAAATGAGTAGCCAGTGAACCCTAACGACGATAAGCCGTCTGCATAAACGAAGAGTGCATTCCAATTCTCAACATAGAGGCTGTCATCCCGTTCCGCCTCAAATCCCGCGGCAATGTTGTGGTGCCCGTGCGACCAATTTATGTTGTCGTTGTAATCGTAGCTCCATTCCGTATCGTTGAAAACAACGAATGGTGCAATAGTGTAATTGGGACCTGGCGAGAGTACCGGGCCAGGGCCCAACTGCGGCAGGTTGTAAGTCTCATTTGTTTGTAAACCAAGTGACCCGTTCGCGTTATAGTCCGGATACTGCTTCTGATGGAAGCGAACATAACCCAGGTTAAACGTATTGAGTAAGTTGGGGGTCAATATGTGTGTTTCACGCAGGCCCACACTATTCCCGTGCGTAAACATGTCCTGGGCCCAATATTGAATCGGAAAGGCACTATTCGTTTGGGTCCCATAATCTCTAACGTAAAAACCGGAGATCTGGTCCTTGTCGCTCAGGTGATGTTCAACCTTCGCAATGATTTGCGCGTCGTTGCTGAAACCGTGCGCCGTTCCTACATAGTTAAATCCGTTCGACAGGCAGGAATCGCAATTGGAAGCCTTGAAAGCGAGCGGGAGAAGCGTTTTCGCCATCAAGGAAGAAATGGGAACCTGATTATTCGCGAAAGTTGCGGATCCGCCGCTGCCCGGCACAGCCACTGGCCCGAAGTTGCTTTGGGTATAAGGATCCATGCCCGAAAAGTCACCCTTCAGCATGGCGGGTGTCGGGAAAGTCTGACGAGACTGGTCGTCCTCAATAACGCGGAGGATTTGTGTGCTACCCATGAAGAAAGTGCGATTTTTCCAGATTGGCCCACTCACTGTGGCGCCAAACTGGTTATAACGCAGTTGCGTTCCCTTATTGGAGAAGCCGGGGATAGGTGGGGCCGGCTCATAGAAATATGGCTCGGCATCGAGCTTGTTGTTGCGCAGGAAATCGTAAGCCGCGCCATGAAACTTATTTGTGCCGGACTTCAGATTGACATAGACGGAGCCGGGGCCCGAATCGGCGGCAGACCCTAACTGCGTAACCGACCGGAACTCCTGCACGGCATCCACATTGGGGGTTATGGCAGCCTGGGGAAGGCCCTCGGTATTAATGTTGAGATCGTCTATGCGGAAGACCGTGTACCCGGCGCGCTCACCAGCCATGGTCGGGCGGTTGGCAGATACATAACCGTTGTAACCAACACTGCTATTCGGATTTGCGCTCGACTCAGAGCCGGCGGTCAGTTTCAGCAGTTGGTACACGTCGCGACCGTCCAGAGGCAACTCTGTGATTTGGTCCGCCTCCACTAATTGCCCGACCTCAGGTGTTTCCGTATCGAGCAGCGGCGTGGAACTGATCACCTCAATGCTGGTCGAGACGCTTCCCGGTGATAAAGCCACGTCCTGACGAATGGTGCTGTCTACGTGAATCTCTATCTGTTCGACCGTTACCGATTTGAAGCCGCTGGCGTTGACGGTTATCTTGTACGTTCCCGTGGCCAGGCTTGGAAATACGTAGTCACCAGTCGCGTTCGTTCTCGTTTGGACCGATATTCCCGTCAAAACGTCAGTGGCGGCGATAGTTGCGTTTTGAACAACAGCACCGGCTGAATCGTGAATGGTGCCGACCAGGGCGCCGGTTGATTGACCGTGGGAACAAACGGACGCCGCAAGGGACGCCGTAAAGGCAATCACTAACATCTGGAATGTCTTGCTACGGAATAGATCCATGATCTTGCCTCCAATCTTGCTCATTGTCTCAGTCGTTTTTGTTTCTCGGCGATCGATGCATCTCAGCGATCTCCGACTCTTGCCGAGTTCCATTCGTCTCAAGTTAGCGCTGCGAAACGGTTCAATGAGATCCTGGGCCCTTTGTTCTCGACAAAGCGCCGCCTGTGAACCCGCCGTGGAGTCTATGTGCCCAGTGGACCGGAGGAAAGAGAAAAACGAATACTTTCATTAGGTTTCAGCCTATGAAACAGAAGTAAATCCATTGGCTAAAAGGCGAGAGAGACGACGCGCACCGGGCACATGATCCCGCCATGGGGGAACGGCCCGCGGAATAGCAATTGGCGAACAAACAGTGCGCGAAGGGGATGCACGCCGGAAAGACAAGGTCACATTTCGGGTGCCCTTCACCAGGCTCAAGGAAAGGCTCGGCGGAATCTTCCGAGCCCATAGAGACACTTCTTCAGCCGAGAGTCGTTTCACGCTGCAAAATGTCCGCGAAGCTGCCAGAATCTGGTCTGTTTCCGCCCAATGGTCTCTTACAATTCTGTTCAATTTGAGGCGCAGTGTTCTCGAACCAAGGTTACGAACCACAATTGACTGTTCCGAGCGTTCTATATCCACCTCGTTACAAATTTGATCAATAGGCAGTCTTCATCCAACTTTGGGCCCGAGTAAGAAGAGGAGACACATGAAACGGTCTTGCATAAACAGCTGTATTGCTGAAGCCGGAGCTTTTTTCTCTAAGCACGGATTTATCCTGCCACCCTACGCCGATTGGTCGCCTGAAGAATGGAAACAGCGCGGCACCGAAGCGGATGAAATCCGAAAGTGCAAGCTCGGCTGGGATGTCACCGACTTTAACTCCGGAACGTTTGACTCATTGGGCCTCACACTGTTTACGTTGCGAAACGGTTCTCCCTCTGACGGTGTGTACACCAAGACCTACGCAGAAAAGGTGATGTTTGTTAAGAAGAACCAAGTCACGCCTTTTCACTATCATGTTCACAAAACCGAGGACATCATTAACAGGGGCGGGCCTGACACGGGCCGCTTGGCCATACAGCTATTCAATTCAACTCAGAACGGAAGCTTCGCTGATAGCCAGGTTGTGGTGACTTGTGACGGAATTCGCCGCCAGGTTGAGGCGGGGCACACGATCATTCTCGGACCTGGGGAGTCGATCACGCTAACCCCCTACCTTTACCACACCTTCTATGCGGTCGATGGCGATTGCATGCTGGGCGAGGTCTCGTCGGTAAACGACGACGATGCGGACAATTTTTTCAAAGATCCGCTTCCTCGATATCCGCAGATCATAGAAGATGAGCTCCCGCTGCGTTTACTCTGCACCGAGTATTAGTTGACCTTGAATGGGAAACTCGCACTATGGAGCATGCAACGATAACTTGATTTCTGGCGCTGTGCTTCAGGTCGCGCTTTCTGAGGTTCGGCCGCGAGGGATGAGCTTCACAAACCTTGCGTTCGTCGTCAATCCAATTCCGGACCAATCAATGGATTTGGATTGATGACGACAACTAGAAAACGAACAATCTCTGCTCCGTAGAGTTAGCCGCTGTTCTAAGACTGGAACTGTTCAGGCATCAGCTATAGGTCGAAGGCATAAGCAATGCTTCTACGTCTTCTGTCCATTCTGCTCTTTGTGCCCGCGTCTTGGATGGCTGCGCAAGCTGTTCCCTCGCACAACGAATTGCAAATCAAGAGCGTGACTCCCTTTGTCACCGTCTCTGGCACTCGGTTCCTCGATCCATCTGAAACGCCCATCGTTTTTCATGGCATCAACATTTGCAACAAATCTAGAGAGCAGAATTACACCGGAGACATTTCGACCAGGGTCTTTGAGCAGATCCGAAGCTGGGGCATGAACTCTGTCAGGCTCTGCATCTTCTGGGATGGGTTGGAACCGCGCCCCGGGTACTTCGACACAGCGTATCTCGATCGGATTGCGCTTTTGGTTGAGGAGGCCAAACGTCAGGGCTTATATGTTCTGCTGGACATGCACCAGGACCTGTACAGCGTCAAATTCGGGGATGGCGCACCGCTTTGGGCGACCTTTGACGACGGCAAGCCACACTCACAGGTCAACGATTGGAACGATGCCTATTATGTCAGCGAGGACGTCCAGACTGCACTCGACCACTTTTGGGCCAACAGTCCCGCGCCGGACGGTCAGGGTCTTCAGGATCATTACGCTCAAGCCTGGAAATTTGTCGCAAGCCGCTTTCAGGACGAACCGAATATTCTCGGCTACGACCTCATGAACGAGCCGTTTCCAGGCGCTGCCGCCGCGCATTTGGAAGCAGTCATGCTGACATGTTTATCAAAGTCTTTGGCAGGACGCCCGGGACAGCCGCATCCCTCTTTGGAGCAATTGGTCGGAATGGAGGGCACTCCAGAGGGGCGAAGACAGATTGTCAAGTGGATGCAGTCGATGCGCGTCTATAAGACCATGCTCCAGGCAGGTGCCCCAGGCATGCAGGACTTTGACCGCTCACGGTTGATGCCCATGTATTCCCGCGTACGAGAGGCAATTCGGCAAGTGGACAGGCGTCACATCCTATTTCTCGAACCGGATATGTCGACGAATCTTGGTATTCGAACCGGAATCACGCCCCTCGTTGACGATCAGAACAAGCATGATCCCGAACAAGCCTATTCACCGCACGTATATGACATCGTAGTCGATACTGCGCTGCTCGATTTGATGAGCATGGATCGCATCAAGCTAACGGTCGACCGTGATCGCCTGTTCTCTCGCCGGGTTCACATGCCGATTTTGGTGGGCGAGTGGGGAGCGTTCTATTTGGATCCATCTGCAGCAAAACCAACTCGGGACATTGAACATATCTTTGATGATCTCGGCTGCAGCGAAATGTTCTGGGCCTTCCGGGAAGCTATCGCTCAATGGCCCGGGTTAGACGCCCTCAGAAGGCCGGCAGTAAGGCACTGAATGGCCGCGATCGACCACCAGAAATGCAGAATCCGTAGTCAGAAAGGACAAACATGAATCGTGACAGACCCAACAGGAAGTTAAGGACAATCAGCTCACTTTCCGCGATCATCCTCAGGAGCTTGTCACATTCTAAGTAATAGGCTCACAAAGTCCCACGGGTGAACACGTAATGAGGTGACCTCCATCACAGACATGTATCACGAAGGGAACAACGATCCTCACAAGTATTCTGGGAAATGCTGTAGCGAAAGCTAACAACTTTGCGACGTTTCGGAGCGGCCTGCACAAGGGGATGCGTCATTTAGACGGCTCGTTGGTAACTTGGTTGTCGTACTCAGGACATTGTGACGCGCCACCGTGCATCCGCCCGCATCGCAGAATCACATGGCCGGGAAAAGGGGTTGAAACTCTCGCGCATTTCTGAGCAGCCAGAAGCGAAGTTGTTGATCGCTCTGGTTCGTTATTACATAACCTTTTAGGGGCGCTTTCGAAGGCCTTCTGCATCGCTGAGGTGAGAAATGATGAACGAAGCAAGCACGAACCAACTCCGCAAAGAGACGCCACTTTCGAAGTCAATGCGACTTCTTCTTCTGTGCCTGAGGATCGCGATAGGGTGGCAGTGCCTCTACGAGGGCATTGTAAAATTGCTCGTTCCCGATTGGTCAGCGGCGCCCTTTCTTTTGTTGTCTCAAGGCCCCTTTTCGCCCTTTTTCCATTGGCTGGGATCAAGTCCGCACCTGCTGCGAGCCGTCGACCTCATGAACATTTGGGGCCTGATCCTGATTGGAAGCGTACTTATTCTTGGCGTTCTCACGCGCATTGCCAGCGCATCCGGCATCGTCCTCTTGGCGCTCTATTACCTCGCGCAGCCGCCTTTGATTCGGACCGACTACAGAATTCCCATAGAAGGCCACTATCTCCTGATCAACACACAAATCATTGAGATCCTGACTCTCACCATCTTTCTCTTCGTTCCGACGAACGCTCTTTGGGGGCTCGATCGCCTGGTGCGCGGTTGGCTGGCTCTGAGGCTGAAGTCGAAGAACACCGGCCTCGCGCAATCCGGCCGCCCCTTAACCCGCCGCACCATGCTCGCGGATCTGGTCGGCCTGCCAATCATTGGTGTATTAGGCTATTCCACGCACAAAAAACAGAAATGGGAACAACTGCACGCCATCACCGGTGCAACCATCAAACTGCAGGATCTTGGTTTGAAAGACTTGAAAGGAGAGCTCCCCAAGGGCAATCTCGGACACCTGAAAATGAGCCGAATCATTTTGGGAAATAATCTGATCGGCGGGTGGGCCCATTCGCGGGATCTGATCTACGTGTCGGAGCTCTTCAAGGCATACAACACTGACAGGAAGGTATTCGAGACCTTCGATTTGGCACAGCGGGCAGGCATCGATACCGTATTCTGCGTTAACGGGCAGATGCCTCTCTTCAACAAGTATTTTGAAGTGTCTTCGACGAGAATGCAGACTATTTGCCAGGTCTTTCCCACTCCCACCGATCTCACCACGGATATCGATAAGGCCATCGATCTCGGCGTCACTACCCTGTATGTCCAGGGACACGCTGCGGAAGTCTTTGTGAAGAGCGGCCAGCTCGATCTTCTCGGGAAGGCGCTCGAGCACATCAAGGCGCAGGGCTATTTGGCAGGAATTGGCGGGCATTCGATTCAGGTCCCGATTCAGTGTGAAAAGGCCGGACTAAATCCCGATTACTACGTCAAGACTCTACATAGCGACAACTACTGGTCGGCAACCCCGCGCCAGAATCGCGTCGAGTTCTCGGTGGACTCCGGAAACTCACCGGATCATGACAAGTTCCACGACAATATGTTCGATCTCTTCCCGGAGCAGACGATTGACTTTATGGCTTCCGTCAAGAAACCATGGATCGCATTCAAGGTCATGGCCGCGGGCGCCTTCGAGCCGAAAGACGGTTTTCGCTTTGCGTTTGAGAATGGCGCCGACTTCATATGCGCGGGCATATTCGACTTTCAAATGGTGGAAGACGTCAACGTCGCCATTGATGTGCTGTCCAGCCTGAATAACCGCAAACGTCCTTGGTATAGTTAATGCGCGCGGGCGTGTCCGAATGTTCCGGTTGGGTTGTAACAGCAAGGAAACAGCCTTGCCGGCAGCGGTGACCTCCCTGGTTGGGTACCAACATTCAAGCGAGCTTACTTATCGAGCGCGGCAATGGGATCTCCTGACTTCCGTAACGGTTCTTTTCGTTCCATGGGAACGACTGCTACTTTAGCTCTGGCTCCTGGCAGCAGTGATCCAATCGATCCAGTGACGGCGCGCATTCACAAAGCCTTCTACGAGTTAGAGCATGAGATGAGTGCATATCGTCGGGATAATGCTATCTGGGAGCTTTCGGCCAACGCCGGTGCCGCTGAAGTTACGGTCGCTCCGAACACTTATCGAGTACTTGAGCGCGGACAGGCCGTCGCGTATCTGAGTGAAGGCGCCTTTGATGCGACAGCAGCTCCGCTTGTCCGGCTGTGGGGATTTAGCGGGGGGCTGATACCTAAGGTAATTCCATCGCCAGAAGCCATTCGGGAGTGTATGACTCTTGTCGATTACCATCGCCTGATTCTGCGCGACGGTAAGGCGTTTCTCGCTCGTAAAGGAATGGCGGTGGATTTGGGCGGAATAGGGAAGGGTTACGCAATTGATTGCGCCTATGATTGTTGTCGGGGGCTGGGAATTCGAGATTTTCTCTTCAACTTCAGCGGGAACATTCGGGTCTCGGGACGGCCGGCGCGGCGAAAGCAATGGCAAATTGGCTTGCGCGATCCGTTTGATCGTTCCGCAATCATTGGAAAGATTGCATTGCCTAGCGGGATGGCACTCGCTACCTCAGGGGGCTACGAAAACTTCGTTGAAATCGGCGGGCAGCGCTTCTCTCACCTCATCGACCCACGAACGGGGTATCCCGTATCGGAAACCGCCAGCGCCACTGTCTTGGCTCCAGATGCGATTTCAGCGGACGGTCTATCCACGGCATTTTTTGTCGTCGGTGTCGACGGAGCGCCTCACCTTCTCGGAAAAGTACTTTCAACGGAGGTCCTCATTGTTCCGAGCCGGCATCCCTTGGAATTATGGATGACTCCCGGCATGCGTAAGCTGTTTACGCCCATTCACAATCTCGAATGCGCGGTCAGGACTCTCTCTTTCCAATAACGATCCCACCATGCAATTAGCGCTGCTTTTTTTGAGCCATTAATAATGAGAACTCCAAACCACGCGGCGGATTTCGAACATGGATCCAGCCGCTTGGCCGGCGCTTTACCGACACTCGGTTTGTCTTGACTGTCTTTTCATCGCGGCAGCGCTCGCGGCCCGACGGTACTCATGTCTATGGGGTGGATTCCCAGCCCAATTGCAGCTGAATCGGGCAATAACTGGAAATTGCGGTCAGCCACATTGGCAAACCCGGGATCTGCGTTCAGTGAATGCACGTCGTTTCCCTTGGCACGCCAACTTTGCCAGGAATCGGCTCCGAAACGGGGTTCCAGTCCGCGCAGGTCCCAGTAGACGTTCCTATCCATCGTATAGCCGCCTTCATCCCAGTGAACGCCGAGTAAGTAACCCTGATCGTAGATAATGATGTTGTGTTCAAAATGAAACGAGCACCATGCCTCGGGTCTCGTTCGCATAAGTTGAAAGTCGTGCCCGAAAGCAAAAATGTTATTGCGAATGATATTGTCCCGCCCATAGTGCTGATGGAAGCCGGCCGATTCTGCGTCGTATACGATGTTGTTCTCGACGAGAACGTTGCTGCTGCCTTCGTCGAGGTAGATTCCCCATCCACCGTAAGTAAAACGGCCGACATTGTAAATGAGATTATTCCGAACTATCGTTCCCGGTTGCTTACCGAGAAGGTAGACTCCGCCAAGATCACTGAGCACGGTCCCGATATCATGAATCCGGTTGAACTCGATCTGGTTATGATCGGCCGCGGACGGGCCGTACCCCCAGGTCCAACCGACTGATATCGCGCCATACGGCACATCATAGATATGGTTGTGCCCTATGTTGTTGGCGCTGCTTTGTCCCACCCAGATTGCTACCGCCGAAGGATACACGCGACCTACCGAATGAATATCGTTGTCATCGACATCGTTGGATTCAACCCGGGCCGCATTGTCGCCGGGTAACGCCGTCTCCCCCACACGTACCGCACCGGCACCAAGGTCGTAGAACGCGTTGTGGACGATGGCGTTATGCGACGATCCTTGGCGAATATGGACGGCGTATCCGCTCATAGCACGAAATGTGCAGTTGGCGAAGCGAATTCTTTCCGCATCCCGAAGTTGAATTGCGGAATCGGCGATGGTGGCGGCCTGTGAATCTGCGAACCCTGTGGCAGGAAGCGCAGAATCGGTTTCTTCAAAGATCAAACCGCGGATCTCGATGTCGTGCACAATCGCGCCGGCCTTTCGATCGCCGGATATCATCATGAGTTGCGACAACACGGGAGCGGAGAATTCAAACTCTTGGCTTTCATCCTCGACGCGCGGTTTGTACTCAATTACATGTGTCCGTTCATCCTCGCGCCATTCGCCGCTGCCCAGTGGCACTCCCGAAACATTCTCGACCCAGTAACGTGCATTGTCCTCACGGGTGTAGGAGACCGACGGCCCCGCCAGTGTGGCAATGTGCTGCAAAGGGTCGACGGCGACAATCGGCCGCCTCAACTCCGCCCAGGCCAGCAGAACCACGACTTCCGCGCCGCTTCCGGCCCACTCTGGTCGAATATCGTCACCTCTGTAGCGCAATTGATAATGGTCTTCAGTCGAGCTTTTGCCTTCGGCGCGGAAGTAACCGTCGTATGGCGCCCGGGCCTGCTGAGCGCGCGTGCCATTCACGAACAATTGCGCGACGTGCCGCGGCTCCTGCGCCGACCATATTCCTTGAGCGTTTTTGATCCAGCCGGTGATCTCCACTCCTCCGCTCACAATTGGCCGCTCTCCTGCGTAGGCCTCGTAAACGACGGGGTGCTGCTGCGTTCCGGAATCGGCTGCAGTAAGCACAAAGGGGGTCTTCAGTCTGTAGCTCCCGCCACGCAGAATGACATGCGGCGCCAACGGACAGCCTTTTGCGCGAAGCGCTCGAATGCGATCGCGAGCCCCATCCAGGGAGGCCAGAGGGCCGTCGGTTCGGGACAGACTAGGCGCAGGCAGCGTGCCCGACCAGCTATCCTGTCCATCCGTCGCCACATACAACCGCGCTGGACACTCCGCATTCGCCGCAATCCTCCACAACACGCCGAGAAACACCAGGGCTTTCAGAATCCTGAGTATCGTCATTTGCTTCTCCATTAGGGCGTTGTTCGATTGAGTGCCACCGCTCGACACGGTGCATGAACGAGTTCGGCCCCACGCTCGCGTCGGAGCGCGTCTCGCTGCCAGTTAAAGGCTCCTCAAGGCTGGTTGGCTTGATGTTACTACACTGCATCCCGGCCGGAAGTGACGCTGCGCGATCAGATTTAACAATGGATAACGAGTATGTACGCCGGCTCGAAAAGGCTAAAATGAAAGATGCCATCGAGAGAAAGCGGGATATGAACTTGAGAAAAGCGCGGCAAAATGCCCACGCTTGGGGCGCAACAGAGTTTGAGCAATTGGTATTGGACGGCAACCCCCGAGCGGCAGTGTTTGACTGCGATGGGACACTTTGGCGCGGCGATGCCGCGTTCGGCTTCTTAACCTGGTCGCTCGAGCAGGGTCTTGTTTCGCGCTCCACTTCAGACTGGATCGATGACCGGCATCGCGCCTACCGGGCAGGACAGGTAGACGAACTGACGATTTGCGGCGAGATGGTGCAAATTTATGCCGGCCTTCAGGAGCAGGAGATCAAAGCAGCGGCCGCGAGTTACTTCGATGAATACGTCAGGCCTCGATACTTTACTGAGATCGTTGCGCTCATCGGCAAGCTGCAGGCTTCCGATGTCGAGATTTGGGCAGTCAGTTCAACCAATCGTTGGGTGATCGCAGAGGGCGTGGGCGATTTCGGGATTCCGGCTGAGCGCATTTTGGCGGCCGAAGTCCGCATTGAAGATGGTGTCGTTACCAGCAGCCTTATTGCCGTCCCAACAGACGAGGGAAAGGCTGAGGCACTCCGCCAAGTGGGTCTGGCAAGACCAGATGCGGTGTTCGGCAATTCAATCCATGATCTGGCGATGCTCGAAATGGCACGAAACCCATTCCCAGTGAACCCATCGCCGGCGTTATTTGCGGCAGCAAGTGAGCGTGGCTGGGGTTACTTCATGCCTTCTGATGCCGATGCGGACGAAGCGGAAGTAGGTGGCGAGCAATTGCCCCCGCGGACTTCCGATCCCGGCTCTGCGTGACCTGTTTTACTCGCCGCAAACTCGCTCCAGCCAGGCACATCTCGACCCAACGCTCCGGCGAGCAAATGAACTAGGTTGAAGATAAGAGGGTTCGCGCTTCGGGAAACACCCCAGGGTTCTGCAGCACCGTTCGAATGAGAATAGCGGGATATTCGCAGTAACCAAACGCTCCGCAACCTTCCACACTATCTGGCTTTTCACGGCTTGCGCGATAGCGCTCCCACCACAACCCGCCTTCCTGATTGCCCCTTCGACAGACTTTAACTACCGACGCTCGCAAACGCTCATATGCCATGAGTCGCTGGCAAGCCAATACTTCCAGGTACCACACACGTCCCATAGCTGCAACATCATGAGTATTTGTATCGTAGCCTTCGTATGGAAACGGCAGCGGCTCAGAGAACTCCCATTGCTTATAGTCAAATGGTTTGGTAGCCGAAAAGGTGGGCATGCCTCCTCGCCAGAACATCGGTTCATGGATGAGAATCGGCCAAAGGCGTTTGATCTGTTCTTCCGTGGCAATCTCTAATCCGATTGCCGCCCAGTTAACATCAGAGAGACCATGTGAATCTACAAGGCCATATTGCGGATGGAGATATTCGGCGAAATGGTCACGTTGCCAGAAGACTTGAAGGAAGCGCTTTTGCAGTGTGTCCGCATGGCGATTCCATTCAGCCGCAGCCTCCCGTTTTCCTGATTCTGAGTTCAATGAGGCGAGTTGTCTTAGACCGTGGATTCCATAACACTGGTTAACTCCGTCCCACTGATTGCGCGGAGGAGATTCTGTATAGAAGCCAGCGCCACTCATCAACCCGTTGGGAGCAATGCGCGTGAGAAGATAACGGCCAGCAGCATCCATCGACGGCAGATGCTCACCTAACCAAGCGCGAGACTTGGTGACCGCAAATATCTCTTTTGCCATCAATATAAAAGAAATTGGGCCTAAGGTGCTCAACGGGTTTACCTTAACTTGCCAGTGAGTAAAGAGCCCAATCCATTTCCGCGGACGCATGTCCGAATAAGTAGGCTGCCCCGCTCGAGCCATCGGCTTGTAAATGTACACGTCTTCCGGATACCTGAGCCCTCGCAAGGAATTGTCCATTCCTTCCGGCGGATGATCGGCTGGAAATATAGCGATGGGAATATCGCCATCAGCACGCTGTGAAGCTTGGATAAAATCAAAGGTGTCTAAAACCTCGCGATGCCTGCCTAGCAGGAGATATGCCCCCGCCATCTCCCAGGTATCCAGCCCCGGCCAGGTGTTCTCGTCTCCATATCCCACTTCAATAAAGTGACCCGGATATACGCGTTGCCGCATCGCTGGATTGAGACTCTTGTCCATGGCAGCTTGTAAACCCGCCACGATTGTTTCATCGTGCTGGCTGCTGGATGGTTCCTCACTTATCAGCCGGCCTCGGCTGGCTAGCGTCTCAATGGTCAAACCAGCCGCACCCGCCGCAACCAATCGCAGGCCATCCCTGCGGGTGATCTTGGGATTCCATGTCATCTTCCACTCCGTTCGTCGCATCACCAAAGTCAACTGAAGATGTGTTTGGCCGCATCCATTGTCGTCGCAAGGTGGACTGCGGAATCATCTCGTGTGCACCGGCGCCTGCTATTCACTCTGATTGGGCATCGTCAGGTTCTGGGACTTTGCCGAGACTCTCGCGCTTGTTGCCGGCACGCTCCTCCGATACAAAGCGTTCCAGATCTGGGTAGCCGGAATATCGCCACAATTTCAGCATCTCTCCGCCCTTTTCAATAGCATTCAACACCGCGCTCCGCTCCAGGCGATTTGAAGCGGAATTTGCCCAAAGTTTCTGCATTATGCAATCGAGCACTTGGCCTGTACTCAGCACGCTCGGATCGAGTGCCGCTACCGCCGCCGCGGCTCCTATCGCATAACGTCGCGGATCTATGCCATGACGAAGACACAGGCGAATTGTGCCGACTAAACGGTCATCCCATTCGAGTTTTCGTGCGGGATCGCGTGCGACGCGCTCCACGGTGTCTCCCAGGTACAGATTGAACATTCGCACGAGAAGATCTTTGGCGTACGCCCGGTAACCTTCTGCCGTAAAAAGGGGGTCTGTATTCTGATACTTTTGCGTGAGCGCTGCTCCGGATTCCTGAATGAACGCGCATTCCAGGAAATTCTGTATCCCTGGATACTTTTTCAGGTCGGATATTCTCGCTTCTCCAAGGAAAGCCCCCAGATAGGCCGCGACAGCGTGGGTGGAGTTATGCCCGTAAAGCTTCGCTTCTTCGAAAGGTAAGAGATCGGGCTTCTCTTCGAAGACCGTAATGCCGCGGGTGAATCCGCTGTCCGGTAACTTCGAGATCAGAATTCGGTCAAAGGACTCAACCAAAAATGCGCGCTGTTCGTGAGGAGTGACCGGTGCAAGGTTGCGTTCCTTGATTTCCTTGGCGCCTACCACCCCGCTCATCTTCCCGATCACCGTGTTCAGGTATGAAATCCGGCTACGGATATTCGCAGCCTCGCTCGGTTCCGCTGCGCCAAGCACTGCGTCTTCCAGAATTTCAGCGGCGTGATTGTTATTCTCAGCTGCGTAGACAATTGCAGGCGGCCCCTTTGATTCGCACTTGCGAGTAAGGCCCTCAGCCAGGAGTTTATGTACGCTTCCGGGAGTGGCCGAAACGTAACACTTCACGCTTGGAAGTGCTGTGGCGAGTTCTTCGGCTTCAGCAATTGCTGAGACCAATCGCTCCCTATCCCGTGCATTCTCTGGATTCAGTGCTTCTATCGGTCCGATGACTTCGGCTTCGACTCGGTCTCCGTAGGCAACGTTCACCGTATAGAGCCCGCCCGAAGCCCTTAGCGCATCCACGGCATCGCTCATGATTTCGGCTACAATCAAGCGTCTAAATTGCCCCGAATGAAAGGCCTCGTAGAGAAACAGGCCCGCCTCGATAGCGCCAAAACCGAATCCGATAAATGTTCGATCGCCGGAAAGGGACATCTAGTTCTCACTTGAGCTTAGATAGGTATCCTCGTCTTTACCCGACCATTCGTCCACGACGAGAATCTCCTTCGCGTGGCGATGCGGATACACGACCGCTTTTCCGTCGATCTGCAGCGCCTTGACCATTTTCAGGAACTCAATGGCATGTTCCAGGTCGCCGATTCGAGAAATATGAGCTCCCGCGTCGATTTGTCTCTTCCCAATCAAATCCAGCGTGCGTGCAATATCCCATGGTGCTCCACCACTCGAGCCGGTAACATTGATTTCCTTATAGTGGACGGCACTCGCGTCGATGCCCACGGTATCGTCGCCTTTCTTGAGCCCACCGAACAGATTCAGCACAGCTCCTCGCCCCACGAGGCATTGTGAGTCTTCAATAGCGCGCCTGGATCCGACAGCAACAATTACGTCGTCCGCTCCCAAATGGTCGGTCAAGTCGTCGACAAATCCGGCAGCCGGCGTTTCCTGCACATGAACCGTATGCAGCGCAATTCCAAGCCTGTCGGCGCGTGCGCCGAATTTCTTTCTAACCAGTTGCAGCCGGTCCTCCAGGGTATCGGTCACCACAATCGCGCGCGGCTGGTAGGCGAATGCAAGATCCACATGCATACGCCCCATCGCGCCTGCGCCAATGATGACCGTAACACCTTCTCGTTTCAAACCGTTTGCGGCCGTTCGAGGACTCAGAGGGCTCTCCTGACGGAGATGCACGTGATGTTCCTGCGCGGACACCACGCACGAGAGTGGTTCGCTCATTGCAGCATGCGCAAAAGGAATCCGCTCGTCAGGAACGGGCAGCAAGCAACCTGCATTCAATACCTCTTCAGGAATAAGGATGTATTCGGCTAAGTGGCCAGAGAGTGTATAGCCAACCGCAACTTTATTAACTCCCCTGCCGGAGTCGCGATAGCGCTCTCGGTAATTCACCGGTGCATGATCGACCGCAGGTTGCACGACGAATCGCCCGCCCATCTTGTATCTGTCACGGAGAGCATCACCCACTTCCACGACCGTCACGACGCCTTCGTCGCCAAGGATAGTAGGAAAGCGGCAGACATCCCATCCGTACATCAATTTATGATCTGGTCCCTGCTCGATCAGCTTGATAAGCGAGGTGCAGATTCCCGCAGCCTCGACACGCGCCAGAAGCTGGTGCTCACCTGTTTTGGGAACCGGTACTTTCTTTATCGCCAGGTTTTCGAACCCGACGCCATTGAGGACAAGTGCCCGCATCTCCCGTGGTATTGCGGAAGCCGTACGTGGTGAAGGGATCATCGATCGAACCTCAAAGTTTGCGTCTTTCTGGGGGAGTCACGCGGACCTGCGAGTTCCGCCCCGCTGGACTCGCGACTCACTTCCTGCCACTCCGGCTCGTTGGGACAGTTCACCTACTCGTCGATTTGAGCTCGGAGAACCCTCAGAGAACGCTTGGAAAGTAAGCATTTCCCGCAGAATAGAAAGCAACATAATAATATACTACAAGATCACAATAGTCAACTAAACTGATCGTTTTTGCTCATTTTATAACGCGTGCTGGGCAGATTTCACAGCGGCCCTTCGGTGTACCCGCGGGAGCTTCATAGACTTGGAGCGCCTTGCAGTTCGATCCGGAAACTGACTTAAACTCCTTGAACCATCGTATCCGGAATCGTTTTGCGCATTCCTATCGAAGTTGCGCAACCTGAACATCGACCTTCGCTGCGCGGAGTTCCGAGATGAGTCGGGGATCTGCCTTGGAATCGGTGACGAGGATATCAAGGTCCGAAACAGGACCCACATACGCGAAAGACTGGATTCCAAATTTACTGTTGTCCGCAAGGCCGATCCGCATGCGGGCCGCTTTGATGATCATTTTCTTGATATGGGCATCGGCTTGTCTCGATGTCGATACTCCATATATTGGATCGATCGCACTGACTCCCATGACAGCTTTATCGAGTCGAATCTCAGATAAGGAGCGTTGAGCCCATTCACCTAAAAGGGAGAATGTGTCTCTCTGCAAGTCCCCTCCGGTGCACATTACGCTGATTCCCGAGTTTCTTTGAAGCTCGTACACAATCGGGGGAGAATTTGTGACAATGGTTAAGCGATTGCGGCTGCTCAAACGGCGCGCGAGTTGGAAAACGCTGGTGCTCCCCTCCAAAAAAACCGTATCTCCATCGAGAATCAGTTGCTCAGCGTGCCGTGCAATCGCTTCCTTCTCTTCACTATGGCTCTCAATGAGAGTTTCGTACGCCGGTTGAAAGCTCGTGCTCGACATCCGCGACACTGCTCCGCCATGCGAGCGTACGAGGACGCCTTCTTCTTCCAATGTGGCCAGATCGCGTCTAACTGTTATTGGGGTGACGCCGAATAATTCACAAAGCTCGGCCGCTGCAATCGTGCGGCGCGTCGCCAGCATTTCACGTATCCGATATCTGCGTTCTTCGGCAAGCAAGTCACTATCCCCTTGTAGCGCCTAGAAACTGAACTCGTAGATTGGCCTGCGAGTTCTGCCTTCCTCCACCTGCGGCGCCCGGATTCGATTCCAAACTCCCAAAATGCATCTCGAAATTACACCAGCAATCAAAACCTCAACCGCTCCAATTGTCGAGGCCTCCGGCAACTCTTTATTGGGGAATGCCTGAGCTGAGTATAGTCGGCTTCCACGGATCCTGCGATCGAATATTGACCTCCGGCATCATTAAGGCACAACTTCGCACATAAATAATTGCTATAAGATCACAAAAGAGCTAAACTAGATTCAGATTTGCGCTATGCTGCTGGGGCCGACGAATCCCCTTTTTATGGGAAATTCAGGCGGAGAGTCCAATCCAATGGTCGGGGCGAGCCGCCGAGCGCATGGCGCTCAAAGGAGCAGGAAGCAAGATGGCAGTTCCCGTTGAAATGCCAAAGCTCGGGAACACGGTCGAGGAATGCCTCATCTCCAGGTGGCTGCGAAAAAAAGGCGAATCCGTTGCTGCTGACGAACCCATAGTTGAAGTTGAAACGGATAAAACCAACTTCGAAGTCACAGCTCCGGTCGCCGGCACGCTTCTCGAGAGCTTCTATGAAGAAGGCGCACTTGTTCCCGTTTTCAGCACCCTGTTTGTAATTGGTGAACCGGGCGAGAGCATAGAGACTTTCCGCCCCGGGGCAAATGTGCCTCAAGGTAGCGCGCCCGTTGAACAGGATTCAGTGGTCCAGGAATCTGGCGCCGCAAATCTACCTGCTGCGGCAGTCGACGCCGATTCTTCATCTCAGCCAAGTCCCCCGTTCAGCCCTCGCGCAAGGCGCTTCGCCGAGGAACATAACTTCCATCCTGCAGGGATTCTTGGAACCGGTCCGGGTGGCCGTGTGCTCGAAGACGACCTTCGCGCTCACTATCATGCCTCCTCGAGACTTTCAGACGGCAAGATGAAGGAACCGGATGACGTTGCGCTGAAAGTTGCGGCGCTTGTCCCGCCTCCGCTCGGTGGAGAGGTTCGGATCTCGAGTGTCCGTGAAAAGATTGCCCGTCGCATGCGCGAGTCTCTTTCCGGTACAGCCCAATATACCCTCAACTCCTCGGCGAACGCTGGCGGATTGCTTCTTCTGCGGGCGCGCCTGAAAGCGTCTGCTGGCGCGCCAGACGTCAACATCAACGACATGGTGATGTTCTGCACGGTAAAAGCACTGCTGGATATGCCGGAGCTGAACTCGCAATTTACGAACGGCAGAATCAGCACAAGCCGGGACGTACATCTGGGATTCGCCTGTGACACGCCGCGCGGACTCCTGGTTCCCGTGGTCCGGAATGCTCAGGCTCTCACTCTTGCTGCGCTGGCGCAGCGTGTCAGAGCGCTCTCGAAGCAGGCCGTAGACGGCAGGATTGCAGTGGATGACCTGAGCGGCGCGACATTCACAGTCAGCAACCTTGGCAACCTGGGAATTGAATCCTTTACGCCTCTGCTCAATCCCCCTCAGGTGGCAATCCTCGGCGTCGGCGCGATTCAACTCAAGCCAGTCAGAAGGAATGGAATGGTCGAGTTTATTGATTCCATCTCTCTTTCTCTTACGGTGGATCACCAGATCATCGATGGAGCGCCGGGCGCCAGGTTCCTGAAGGTCGCCCGGGAAAAAATTGAAGCAGCGGAGCAACTATGTACGATTTGATCGTCATCGGGGCCGGACCCGGAGGCTACGAAGCGGCGGCCTATGCGGCAAAGATAGGAAAGAAAGTCGCTCTCATCGAGAAGAATCAACTAGGGGGAACGTGCCTTAACGTTGGCTGTATCCCCGCAAAAACCTTCCTTCGTTCTTCAAAGCTGTTCCGCGAATGCTTGCAGGCATCTTCCTACGGGGTGCGTGTCTCGGACCCGGCTTTTGACATGCCGACCGTTGTAGCGCGTAAATGCCAAATCGTCAAAACCCTGAACAAAGGAGTGCAAGGGCTGTTAAAGCGCTCCGGGGTCGAGGTCGTCCACGGACACGCTCGTTTGGTTGCACGAAATATCGTCCAAGTCGAGAATGTTGCCTACGAAGCGGTAAACATCCTTATCGCTACCGGATCTCGCTGTGCAAAGCCTCCTATCCCCGGCATTGACTCCGAATGCACGCTGAATTCCGACACCGTCTTCGATCTGCAGAGCGTACCGAAGTCGATCGCCATCATCGGCGGAGGCTATATCGGACTCGAGTTTGCCTGCTTCTTCAAGGAAATAGGAGTTGAAGTAACTGTATATGAAATGTTGCCGCAGATCGCGGCAGCGGCTGATGGCGAGATTGCTGCGCGTTTGCGCCAGATTCTCGAACGTAAAGGCATCAAGTTTTTCCTTCCCGCAAAGGTGTTACGCATTGAAGGCAATACTCTACACTTCAGCGCCGACGGCAAGGATTCCAGCATCAGCGCCGAATACATCCTCAATTCCACCGGCCGGGTTCCCGTGGTCAACGATCTCGGATTGGAGAGCATCGGACTCGATTTTGGCCCCAAGGGAATAAAAACATCGGAGCAAGGCAAGACCAACGTGCCGGGTATCTGGGCCTGCGGCGATGTCACGGGAACGTGCATGCTCGCTCACGCGGCAACGCGGGAAGGCATTGTCGCCGTAAACAACATGTTCGGCAAGAAAGACCGAGTTCGATACCAGGCACTGCCGGCCGTTGTCTACACACACCCTGAAGTCGCCATGGTCGGCAAAACTGAAGAGGAGCTGAAAACCTCCGGCATCAAGTACAAAAAGGCCGTCGTGCCCATGGCTGTCGCCGGTCGCTTCCTTATCGAAAATGAAGCTTCGACAGGCATGGTAAAGGTCCTGTGCGGCGCGCGCTTTGGAGAGATTCTCGGTGTCCATGCCATCGGCGACGCGAGCAGTGAATTCATTGTTGTCGCGGCAGCCATGATTGAAACGGACTTGTCTGCCTACGATTCTCGCCGGATAGTCTTCCCTCACCCCACTGTTTCTGAGGCGTTGCACCAGGCAATCGCCGAAATTCAATAGGAGTTCCGAGAAATGCCGAAGTCTTTGACCATCGAACCCGAGGCAGTATTTACGAAAACAAGCATCTCCTTGAAAGAGATCCCGGTTAATGCATACGACTGTCCGCTTGAGAAGGAATTAGGCAGATATTCTACCCAGGATTTTTTGCATATCTGGCAAGATATGTGCGCAATTCGAGAATTCGAGACAATTCTGAACGAGATCAAGACTAAGGGCGCCTACAAGGGAGTCTCCTATAACCATGCCGGTCCGGCTCACTTGTCGATTGGCCAAGAGGCAGCCGCAGTCGGCATGGCTTTCTCGCTCGCGCCCGACGACTTCATCTTCGGATCGCATCGCAGCCATGGTGAAATCCTCGCCAAGGGGTTCTCAAGTATCCGTCAACTCAGCGACTCCTTTCTGCTGGATACGATGAAGTCCTATCGGGACGGAGCGATCCTCCGCCCCGTTGAACGAGACTGCAAAGGGGCTCCGCGGGAGTTGTCGCTTCGCTTTTTCGTCTACGGAGCTTTCAGCGAAATCTTCGCGCGCGAAACCGGATTTAACCGTGGACTGGGCGGATCGATGCATGCTTTCTTCACGCCGTTCGGTATCTATCCCAACAATGCGATCGTGGGAGGGTCTGGCTCCATTGCACCGGGATCGGCGCTTTTCAAGCGCGTCAATCGCAAGCCCGGAATCGTTGTGTGCAACATAGGTGACGCTTCGTTTGCGTGCGGTCCCGTCTGGGAGGGCATCACCTTCTCGGCGATGGACCAGTACAGGACTTTGTGGGACCCCTCGCTTGGCGGAGGGCTGCCGATCCTGTTCAACTGCATGAACAATTTCTACGGAATGGGCGGGCAACCTTTCGGCGAAACCATGGGCATGCAGTTCATCGCGCGCCTTGGCGCCGGAGTCAATCCTGAGCAGATGCACGCAGAGCGCGTGAATGGATACAACCCATTGGCGGTGATTGACGCCATCAGGCGCAAGAAGCAGATCCTGTGTGAGGGTCGCGGTCCGGTATTGCTCGATACCATCACCTATCGCATCAGCGGGCATTCTCCATCCGATGCATCCAGTTATCGCGCCAAGGAGGAGATCGAGCACTGGCAGCAGGCAGATTCAATTGTTGCTTTTCGCCGCAAACTGGTTGAGGCTCACGTTCTCCGCGAAGCCGAATTGGATGAAGCTCGCGCGAATATCGAAACTCTCGTCTTCGACATGTTCAAACTAGCCGTCGATCTCAAGAGCAGCCCGCGAATCGCCCTGGATTCCGATGTCATTGATCAGGTCATGTTTTCCAACAAGCGCGTCGAGAAATTCGCTGACGGCAGCCCGGAGCTGCTTCAGGATTTGAACTCCAACTCTCGCGTGGTCCAGATTCGCGGCAAGATCCGAACCCCAACCGATGAAGGCAAGCCGGTGCCAAAGATGAAGGCCTTCAACGTCCGCGACGCTCTCTTTGAAGCGATGCTGCACCGGTTTTCGATCGACCCGACGATGGTAGCGTTTGGAGAGGAAAACCGCGATTGGGGCGGCGCATTCGCCGTTTATCGCGGTTTGACCGAGGCTCTGCCCTATCATCGTTTATTCAACTCCCCGATCTCCGAAGCAGCGATTGTCGGAGCAGCGGTCGGCTATGCCCTCTCGGGCGGTCGCGCCGTAGCCGAATTGATGTATGCCGACTTCATGGGCCGCGCCGGCGACGAAATATTTAATCAGCTCTCCAAATGGCAGGCCATGTCCGCTGGAGAACTCTCCATGCCTGTCGTGCTTCGTATCTCGGTAGGTGCCAAGTACGGCGCTCAGCATTCACAAGATTGGACTGCCCTGGTCCACCACATACCCGGACTCAAAATCGTCTATCCCGTGACCCCGTACGATGCCAAAGGCATGATGGCGTCCGCATTGGCGGGAACCGACCCGGTTATCTTTCTTGAAAGTCAGAAGATATACGACATGGCAGAAATGTTTGTCGAGGAGGGAGTCCCCGAGGCCTACTACGAAATTGCTTTGTCCCAGCCGTCAGTGAAACGGAAAGGAAACGACCTGACTATCATCACCCTGGGACCGGCTCTTTATACTGCTGTCAAGGCTGCCGACCGGCTGGAAAAGGAGTTCGGCATCACGGCCGAGATCGTCGACCTCCGCACCGTCAATCCGCTCAACTATGAGCCGCTCCAGGCGTCCGTACGCAAGACCGGAAAGGTCCTCCTGGCAAGCGAATCCGTCGAGCGAGGCAGCGTCATGCACAATATCGCCGCAAATCTCACCCAGCTATGCTTCGACGATCTCGATGCGCCCCCAGTGGTCATCGGTTCCCGTAACTGGATCACGCCCGCAGCCGAACTGGAAGAAATGTTTTTTCCGCAACCATCTTGGATGCTCGACGCAATCCACGAGCGTATCTTGCCCCTTAAAGGCTACAGGCCGGTAACAAACTCCACACTCGGGGAACTTACGAGAAGAACAGCACTTGGAATTTAGTCGAATTGATCCTTCAATGCGGAAAGTATCTGGGCCCAAACTAACGTTGCAGTTCCATGAGGAGATTACGATGAGCGTTGATCGGCGCGAATTTCTCAGGATCGGTATGGCAAGCGGCCTGGGTGCGATGGCGTTGACCCCTGCGAATATGGGCATGCGGCCACTCGTGTCAACAGAATCCACGGCTGTATCTCACGGCAAACTCTCGATCGCGGTCGTGCAAATGGAAACCATACCTGGAGCTGTCGAGACAAATCGAACGAAGGCGCTCCGATATGCTACCGAAGCTTTGACCCACCATCCGGACCTCATTCTTTTCCACGAGGAATGCCTCGTTGGTTATACGGCAAACTATCGCGACCTGGCAGAGCACCAGGATGGATCGTCAAGCAAGGCCTTCCAGTCACTTTTGAGCGGCACCGATTCTCACATCCTCTGGGGCCTCACGGAGAAGGCCGGCGATAAAACGTTTATCGCGGCTAACCTTGTAAATGCGCACGGCGTGCAGGCAAATTACCGAAAGGCCCATCTGTGGTGGGATGGCCAGGGGTTGCGTGACGAGACAAAGTTCTATACAGCTGGCAATGAGCTCGTGACCTTTGACATTAAAGGTCATAAGTGCGGAGTCATGATCTGCTACGACGGCGATTTTCCGGAGATGACTCGTTGTTATGCAAACCTCGGCTGCGGAGTTTTGTTCTGGTTAAATAACCGGCCGTCGCGCGGTCATGATGAGGTGAAAGACCTGGCCTGGCGCAATTCCATGATCATGCCGACTGCATGCTGCACGGGCAAGGACGAAACTTCAACGAATTGCGCCGGAGGCAGCAACATTACAAATCACAATGGCGATTTGATCACTGAAATCTGGAACAAGGAAGGTATACTCTACGCCGATATTGATCCCGCCGCCGCTATTCTCGCGCGCGCCGACAATCCATGGTACAGAGGGAGGCGGCCAGAACTATATTCCAAATATGCTTAGAGCGTGTTTCAAAATAGGCTTTGCAAGGACATGGCTTCAACTGCCGCGGGAAGGTTTTCGTCGCAGTCGCAAGTATTCTTGAAACACGCTCTGGCGTTGCTCCAGGGCCAGATGAGTTCAGTACCTGCAACAGGATGCTTCTTCAACAAACGCTCTGATCAATTCTGGACGAGCGTCGAAGAAGTGATCCGAGGGCGCCAGAATGTACCGGCCATCTCCGCCTGCCTCCTCAAAGCAGCGCCGGACTTCGGCTCGCGTTACCGCTTCATTGCAACCTGTGAAGAAATGTAATTGGTCGAAGCCACCGATCATGCATAGTCGACCTGCGATGCGCCGATGTGCTTCTTTCAGATCCGCATCGCCCCCCATTCCCCGTGGAGTGAAAGTTTCTAGCGCGTCGACCCCGAGCTCGGTGGCTTGTTCCACCATGGGCATGATCTTGCCGCACAGGTGATAGACGATTCGCTGTCCAGCGCGATGCGCGGCGTCGACCAGGGGCTTGTCATATGGGGCCACAAAACGGTCGAACATGCGCGGCGAGATCACGCTTGCAGAAGCGTCACCTCCGCCTAATTCGAGGATGTCGTAACGCGCTCCAGCCAGCGACTGAATGAAGCCAAGCTTCCTCCGCTGCAATATGCGCAACAACTCGTGCACCCACTCGGGATCGTCGTTCGCGAGCATGATGAGGCGTTCCGTGCCCACCAGGCAGCAGGCGTCCTGCCAGCATCCCGGCTGGCCGAATACATCGAAGCAGCAGATATGGCCTCGCACCATGCCACGATCGCCCCACTCTGCCGCGGCCTTATTCAAGGCTTCCACATCGCAGTTGGGCGTGGTTACATAGGCGCCGATCAGGTCGATATCGCGCTTCTCCTTGATGAGCGGCTCGGTAACCCAGGCCGTGTAATCGGCAGTTTCGATCATCATGGAGAGCGTACCGGCTGGGGTAACCATGCGATAGCGCGTCAACCTGTGCCCGTCCTTGCTCGCATCTTCAGAGAACACACGCCATGAATCGTTGGCAACGCGGTGGCTCTCGAGAAACCCGATGCCGGCCTGTTGAGGGTCAGGATAATCCTGCGAGCCGGGAGCCGGCATATGCGGCACGCACCAGGTAATTGCGTCGAACCCGAACTTATCCCAAAATTGCCGTTCGGAAGTGCCGGGAAGGCATTTCTCAAGGAAATATGGCATCACATGATGCGTTGTTACCGGCAGGCGATCCAGTCCCGTGCCTGCAATCGCGGCAACCATCCGCTCTTTCGAAGTCATGATTTCTCCGCTGCCAGGATTGTTTACCTACGTTTATACGCTCACGCGCGCGGCCAGGTAAATGTGATTAAGTGGCCTGGCCGGTCGACTAAGCGATCGAAGCGGGAGGCCTCTTCGCCTCAGCCTGCTTCGCGTGATAACTGAGCGCATTCACCACCTCTTGCATATCCTCTCGTAATCGATCCAAGATGTGGAAATTCAGTCATAATGGGCTGAAAGAACCACAACAAATACAGGAACACGAGGACCGGTAGCCATGAATCGTAGAAGATTCCTGCAATCGGCTGGCGCCGTTGCCGCTTCATCCTCACCTCTCATCCGGAGCACTTGGCTTGCGCCGCACGTGGCTGCAGAGGAAACGCCGCCAGCGGCCCTGAACACGATCAACCTCGCCGACCCGGCATTGGGTGCAAAGGTGGTGGCATCGAGCAATGTCAAGGACCCACCGTGGGGATACCTTCCAGAGAATGTCTTTGGCGACAATCGACAGACCGGCTGGCATTCTGACGGCGAGACCATCGGAGCATGGATTGAAATCCAGTTGGCTGAGCCAAGACCTGTGCGCGAGGTCTGGCTGCTTGCCGCGCCGCTTGCCGCCGATGTCCTTGGTCAGGATGTCTACCTGATGACTTACCCGCGAACGCAGTTCCTGGCCAGTCCGCGAAAACTCCGGATCAGCTTCTCAAACGGGAAGTCCTATTCGCTATCTCTCGAAGAAGCAAATTATCTTCAGATGTTGTCATTTCCCGAGGATCAACCAACATCATTCGTGCGCTTTCAGGTGGAGGAAGTATGGCCCAGGCCCGGTGCCACCGAAACGGGGCTCGGCAAGATACACATATATTCCCAGGCTCACGCGCCTGCCTTCGAGATAGTCGTGCACAGCATGTACGATGCGCGCGGCGGAAAGCCTGTTCAGGCCGCCACTCTGCACCTTGTCAACCCGAACGATACGGTTCATAGCGGCGAACTCCGCATCTTGTCTCGGGACGATGTCTTGATGACGGTGCGCCTGGGACCGATTCCAGCTCACGCGGTTTCCGATCAAAGCATATGGATTCCTGCGCCATTCGAAAACTCGACGATGGATTTCGAGCTTAGCGGCTTGTCCGCCGCAAGCATTAAAAAGACGCTTGAAGTTCCCAGCTACAACTCTTACTTCGATCACGGCTCCTTTGATCTTCTCTGCACCAACCACAATGATCTCGGCTGGTTGAACACACAGGCATTGACGGCTGATTACCGATCGTCCGCGTTGATCCTGCCTGCGCTCGATCTTCTTCGGCAGTACCCCGAGTTTTTGTATTCGATGGAGAGCACCGCTTACCTGATCGAATTCCTGGAACGCCATCCGGAGAGACGCGAGGAGATGGCTGCCATGATGCGCGCCAACCGTTTCACATGGGGTGCAAGTTACGTGCAGCTGCTGCAACTCAGCGCTGGTCCGGAGAAGCTAGTCCGTCAATTCTACTTTGGCCGGCGATGGCTCAAGAAAGAGTTTCCGGGCGTCGACACGCACTTCTACATGCAGTCGGACCCGCCGAATATGAGCCTGCAAATGCCTCAGATCCTCGCAAAGGCGGGCGTTAAGTACTGCATGCTCGGCCGGCTGCCGTTCGGCTTCTATCGTTGGCGCAGCCCCGATGGCTCTTCCATCGTCGCGCGCGGCTTTCGCTACGTTGATCCCTCGACAATTCTGGATTTGAAGGATAACTCTGGCTGGCTGGAATGCGCCGAGGAACGAGCTGATTATTACCAGTCAAATAACCTTCCGCGCAAGTTTGTCTACGACTACACCAGCGATTATCTCCCTCCTCAGCCGGACATGGTTCCCTACGTCCGGCGCGAAAACAAAAGAATGGCTGACTTTGCCGCGGCTTGGAACAATCAGTTCCGGAACGATCAGAGAAAATTAATCCAACCTCCGCGGCTCGGTTTTACGACGCCTGAGAAGTTCCTCGATGAATTTACGGCTAAATCGGCCAACATTCCTGAGTTGAGCGGCGATTGGCCGTGCGCCTGGGCGTACTACGACGAGCCAAGCAATCGGGAAGCTTTGTTGAACGGCCGCGAAGCGCACAATTCTCTCATTGCAGCCGAACAACTTTACGCTGGCATGGATGCGCCGAAGGGATTCGCCGGATATCCCACTCAGACCTTCGAGGAAGCCTGGCGCGCCAATATCTGGCCCGACCATGGTTGGGGAGGAAATCGCGGAACGATCACGGACGAAGTCTATGCAAAATCTTATGCTAAATCTCGAGACCTCGCCGAATCTCTGCTATCGCAAATTGGCACGAAGATCGCAGCGAGCGTCCCTCTTCGACAACCGCAGCAGACCCCGATCGTTGTCTATAACCCTCTCTCATGGCCACGCACCGACTGCGTCGACTGCGCAATCAAAGTCCCGGACGAGTGGACGAACTGGACTTTGACCGATCAGGAGGATCGCGAGATTCCTTGCGAGTTTATCTGCGACCCAGGCTCTTCAGTACGCGGCCGCCTGGTATTCATCGCCGAGAACGTTCCCTCGGTTGGATATAGAAGCTACTTCCTGCGGTCCGCTGCCGGCCCTCGCCCCGGAACTTTGGAACTCCATGGTCAAACAGTCGAGAGTGATTTCTATCGACTGACATTCGGGACTGGCGGGATCAAGGAACTCTACAACAAGAAGCTGCAATGGGACGTGTTGCGGACCGAGAAATTCTACGGCGGCGAGGTCTTGGAATTCGCGGCGCCGGGAAACGCGTGGGAAGATACGGAGTCGGTCGGAATGCAGGACTTCGATCGGACTGCTGCTCATGATTTTCCTTTTACGCATTTCACCGAAAGCCTGATTCGGAAGACCGCTGTCCGCGAAGCCCAGTTGAACAACTGCATGCTGAGAGAAACCTTTCATCTTTATAGGACTCTGGAGCGGATTGATATCGATCTTGAAATCCTGAACTGGAACGGGCGACAGGCTCGCGAATTGCGGGTTGCGTTTCCCATCAATCTCGATCAGGCCCGTCTCAGTTACGAAGTACCCTTCGGAACCGTTGAAATGGGCAAAGATGAACTGGACTTTACACGCCTTCCGTCCAACGCAGATTCCCAATTCTCCCCTAAGATCTATGGCGGAACTCGCGGGCTTTCATTCCGCGAAGCCATCAACTGGATCGATGCGTCCTCTGTGAACTACGCAGAAACCGGATGTCTCGTAGCGTCGGATTCTACTGTTCACATCTTTCAAGACGAGACCGCTCATCCAGTTACGTATCCTGTCCTGCAGCATGTGCTGCTTTCAGTGCGTAAAAGCCTGGCGTGGAACCCGGAGTACTGGTACACGCAGCGAGGCAATCACCGTTATCGCATGTCGATGCTGCCACACGCCGGCGATTGGCGCATGCGATACAGAGATGCGTTGGGTTTCAATCACCGGTTGCTGGCCTTCGTCGGAGAGAGCGTTGTGCCGGACCACGCCGCCACGCTGCCCCTGATGCGGTCGTTTCTTTCCCTCGACCCGAACAATCTCATCCTGACAGCAATGAAGAGGGCCGAAGATGACGGTCACATTGTGATCCGGTTTTACGAGGCGGAAGGCAGTAGTTCGAATGCCCGCATCAAACTGTCTGTGCCCATACGCCACGCATGGAAGACGAATCTGATCGAGGACAATGACTCCCCGCTTGAAGTTCTCGACGATGGTTCCATCAGCCTTCCTGTGAAGGCGTGGGAAATTGTGACCGTTAAGGTGGCTATATGAGTTGTTACGTGCCGAAATTCGATCCGGCCGTTTGAGTTGCCCAGCCATGCCGTCTTCTTAATGCCGGTGGAGGGGACATGCATCACGGAAGGCGCGGAAGATTGGGGCCCGGAAAATGGAGCCGAACAATCCCAGCCGACGGACAACGATCCGGTTAGTTGGATCACGACTGAGCAGCTGGACGACGAATCCTTCAACGCGGAGGTATCATCGGCGACGAGCGATGCAGAGGATTTTGAGGAAATCGATGAATACCTCCGCGGGGACGAAGAATACGAGGACGAAGCTCTCGGCTGTGCCGCGACTTGGCGGGCGCTTCCTGTAGACACGATTCTTAGAGCATTTTCCTAAATAGTGTATAGTTGAATTGCTGGCGAGGTCCGCGACACATGGAGTATGGCGAAGGCCTACGATGATGATTTGCGCCGCAAGTTTCTAGCCGCTTATGACCGTGGCGAGG